>Ga0302320_10000513_pt1 | contig 92969 bp, 92 predicted proteins | sample Bog_T0_3_FD_202130 | JGI IMG/M metagenome (GOLD analysis project Ga0302320, IMG submission 202130) | Peat permafrost microbial communities from Stordalen Mire near Abisko, Sweden - Bog_T0_3 | ecosystem: Environmental > Terrestrial > Soil > Wetlands > Peat | place: Sweden: Abisko, Stordalen Mire... | reverse complement strand
CCAGTCGCGAAGTTCCCCCAGATCGACCGGGCCGTATTCCTGGCCGTCATCTCCACGGATCAAAAAAGAATGATTCTCCGGCAGCATGCGCCATTTCTAGCAGATTCGTTTTCAAACCGACAGGGAGAGTTTTTTTTGTCTGGAGGGTCGGACTCCGTCCCGACCCTAATCTTGCCCCCTTCAAAAAGCGGATTACAATCGCCGCATGTCCTTCTTGCCAGGCAACGCTGGCCGTCGCCATCCGGTTCATTGGGACCCCCTTGAACGGGGCAATCGCTCTTCAATTATCTTTCTGACAGTTTGTACGAAGGATCGTCAGCCGCTTTTAGCCAGTCCCGAGTGCCACCGGCTTCTCGTCGAATGGTGGAACAAAGGAGACAACTGGCTGGCCGGGAAATACGTCATCATGCCTGACCATGTTCACCTTTTCTGTGCGCCTCGCCTGGACGTTCCTCTCTCGAAATGGGTGGCTTTTTGGAAGAAGGGCGTGGCGCGGAATCGGCCCATGGCGAACGGAATCGATTTCTGGCAGCGTGATTTTTGGGACACGCAAATTCGCACTGCGGAGCATTACGGGGCACAGTGGGATTACGTCCAACACAATCCCGTGCGGCATGGTTTGGTGGAGGACGCTGAATCATGGCCCTATCGCGGTGAACTTCATCTTCTCGATTGGCACGATGCCTGAAAAGTCAGGGTCGGGACGGAGTCCGACCCTCCAGGATCACTTCGCCAGGAAAAATCCGCGCTGCTTGTCAGTGATCGGCATTTCGAGCCGCTCCATCACCTTGAGCAAATCCTCCCACACCTTGCGCTTCTCGGTATTGCTCTGGTTGCGGAGCAGGTAGGAGGGGTGATAGGTCGGCATCAGCGGCGTGCCGCGATACTCGAGGAATTTTCCGCGCAACGAGCCGATGGTGCCGACCGGCCCGAGCAATCCCTCCACAGCCGTCGCGCCGAGCGCCACCATCACGGTGGGATTGATCACGTCGATCTGCGCGCGCAGGTAGGGCACGCAGGTTTCCATTTCCTGTTTCGTCGGCTTGCGATTGCCCGACGCTCCCGGTGGCATGTCAGGGCGGCACTTCACGATGTTGGCAATGTAGACCTGCTCGCGCGCGAGGCCCATTGCGGCGATCATCTTGGTCAGCAACTGCCCGGCGCGTCCGACAAACGGCTCGCCCTTCAAATCCTCGTCCTCGCCGGGAGCTTCGCCGACGAACATCAGCTTCGCTTCGGGATTGCCAACGCCGAAGACGACGGTGTGACGGCGCGCGACGAGATGAGGGCATTTGACGCAGACCGATGCGCGTTCGGCGAGATGGCGCAACTGTTCAACCTTGGTGGAACCGGTGATTTCAATGGGCGGTTCGTTGGTAGCCGGGGTAGCCGTCGGACCTGCGGTCGGCAGTTGTTGCGGCGGTCTACGCCCGCTGTCGGGCTTGGTAGGGACGCGAGTCCCTTCGCGTCCCACTAATTCGACGGACGGCAAGGGAGTGCCGTCCCTACCCTTGACCTTCGCCGTCGCCTTCGCCAATCCCTCGCGTGCGGCACGGGTCAGGCGGACCTGGCGCACGCCTTCGCGCTCGCGCATGAAGTGCACATAATCGCGAAGCGCTTCCAGAGGTTCGCTCATGAGAAAAATTTCCGCCTATTTTTGCGCGCCTGCGCCTGTGCAGACCTTCGTCTTGCCATCCGCACCGCAGCAATATTTGAACTTCTTGCCGGTGCCGAGAGGACACATCGCGTTGCGGGCCAATTGAGGTCCCGTGTGCCGAATCGGAAGCTGTCTTTCCTCAGGAGCGGCGGCGGCAGACTCACCATTGACATCGGCTGCGGCATCGTGGCCTTCGATCGGCATGGCGGCGGACCGCGCCGGGTCGGGCGCGCTCATCCCGGAAACAGGCGTTTCATGGATCAACTTTTGCGGCAGGTTGCGCAGGAACGACTCGAATGCCGTGACGCTCGCGCTGGTGCGGAAGAGGCTCGACGCGATCTCCGCGTTGATGCTGCCCATCAACGCGTCGAACATCTTGTAGGCTTCGTTCTTGTATTCGACCAGCGGGTCCTTCTGCCCAATCGAGCGCAGGTTGATGCTGGTCCGCAGCGAATCGATGGCATAGAGATGCTCCTGCCAGAGCCGGTCGTAGGAGCCGAGCAGCGTGTAACGCTCGAGGGACTGAAGCGCGTTCGGGTCCTCGAACTTGATCTTGATGTCGTAAGCGTCACGCACCTTTTGGAGCGCGGTCTTCTTCACCGCTTCGATCCCGGCATTAAAATCGAAATCCTTTTCCGCCGCGCCGACGGGGAAGGTGCCGTTGAGCCATGTGACAAAATCAGCCGGGCTGGCCTCGGGGCCGGTCAGGCGGGCTTCAGCTTCGCTATCGATTACCTCCTCTACGACGTAAAAGATCTCTTCCCGCGGGTTCTCGGTGGTCAGAATATCGTTGCGCCGCGTGTAGACGACCGTGCGCTGCTGGTTCATCACGTCGTCGTATTGCAGCGTGTATTTGCGCGAGACGTAATTGCGTTCCTCGACCCGGCGCTGCGCCGACTCGACGCTCTTGTTGAGCAGGGAATGTTGCAGCTCCTCCTCGTCCTTCATGCCGAGCCGCGTCATCAAACCGCTGAGTTTGCGCGAGTCGCCGAAGTTGCGCATCAAATCGTCCTCGAACGAAACGAAGAACTTCGAGCAGCCCGGATCGCCCTGGCGCGCGCAACGGCCCCGCAACTGGCGGTCGATGCGCCGCGATTCGTGCCGCTCGGTGCCGATGACAAAAAGACCGCTCGTATAATGTTCGCCCGCCTCTTCATTGACGGTCGTTTCGGGGCCGGCGATCTCGACCATGCGCTGCTTCGCGTTGGCGATGTAGAGTCCCTGGATTTTATTCACGCCGGTGCCGAGTTTGATGTCGGTACCGCGGCCCGCCATGTTCGTGGCGATGGTCACCGCGCCGCGCTGTCCGGCTCCGGCGACGATCTCGGCTTCCTGCTGGACGAACTTCGCGTTGAGGACGTTGTGGACGATGCCTTCGCGCTTGAGCATTCGCGAGAGCAGCTCGCTCGACTCGACCGCGATGGTGCCGACCAGCACCGGCTGGCCCTTGGCATGCGCCGCCTTGATCTCCCGCACGATGGCGTTGTATTTCGCTCGCCGCGTCTTGTAGATGACGTCGTCGAGGTCGACGCGCGCGATGGGCCGGTTTGTCGGGATGACGACCACGTCGAGCTTGTAGATGTCGTGAAATTCGTTGGCTTCGGTCTCGGCCGTGCCCGTCATGCCGGCGAGCTTCTGGTAAAGCCGGAAATAATTCTGGATCGTGATGGTCGCCAGCGTCTGGGTCTCGCGGTCGATCTGCACGCCCTCCTTCGCCTCGATGGCCTGGTGCAGCCCGTCGCTCCAGCGGCGTCCCGGCATCGTGCGGCCTGTGTACTCGTCGACGATGACCACTTTGTTCTCCTGCACCACGTACTGGACATCTTTTTCGTAGACACAGTAGGCGCGCAGCAATTGGGAAATATTGTGGATGCGCTCGCTCGCCTCGTCGTAGTTGGCCTGCTCGGTCGCCTTTGCCCGCTGCTTTTCGTCCTTGCTCAGCTTCTCGTCGTGATCGATGTCGTGAAAGCGCGTGATCAGGTCGGGCAGCACGAACATGTTGGGATCGTTCGGATTGAGGAACGTGCGGCCGCGTTCGCTCAAATCGGCTTCGTTCGTTTTGGCATCGATGCTGAAATAAGACTCTTCCTTCAGCGCGTAGAGCTCCGTTTTGCGCGGGTCCTGATAGAGCGCCAACTCCGCGTCGTCCATCGCGCGGCGCAGTTCCGGCTCCTCGATCATCTTTAACAACTGCTTGTTCGTCGGCACCGAGTTCTTGATCTTGAAAAGCAGGCGGCCCGCATCCTCCAGATTGCCCTCATCGACCTGCTTCTTGGCCTCTGTGGCCCACCGGTTCGCCTCAAGGTTCTGCGCGTGGACGATCCGCTCGATCGAGCCTTTGAATTTATCGTACTGGTGGGAACTGACCGTCGCGGGCCCGGCGATGATGAGCGGCGTGCGCGCTTCGTCGATAAGAATGCTGTCGACCTCGTCGACAATCGCGTAGGGGTGCCCGCGCTGCACCTGCTCGGCCTTGGTCGTCGCCATGCCGTTGTCGCGCAGGTAATCGAAACCCATCTCCGAGTTCGTGCCGTAAACGATGTCGCAATTGTATTGCGCGCGGCGGAGTTCAGGATTCTGGCCGTGCTGGATCGTCCCCACGGTCAGGCCGAGAAAACGGTAGACCTCGCCCATCCATTCGCTGTCGCGGGCGGCGAGGTAATCGTTCACCGTGACCACATGCACGCCGCGCCCGGTGAGCGCGTTGAGGTAGGCCGGGAAAGTGGCCACCAGCGTCTTGCCTTCGCCCGTCGCCATTTCGGCGATGCGGCCCGAATGGAGCACCATTCCACCGATGAGCTGCACGTCGAACGGGATCATCTCCCAGGCTACTTCCTGCCCGCGCACAAGGCTCTTGTGCTTGCGGTCGGTCATGCGGCGGCAGGCGTTTTTCACCGCAGCGAAGGCCTCGGGCAATAGGTTGTCGAGCGTTTCGCCCTTGGCAATGCGCTCCTTGAACTCGGCCGTCTTGGCGACGATATCCTCGTCCCGAAGGCCTTGGTATTCGGCCTCGATCCGGTTGATTTTCTCCACGGTTGGCCAGAGGCGCTTGACTTCGCGCTGGTTTTTCGAGCCGAGCAATTTTTTAACAAACCATTGGATCATAAAAAGGAAAACAGGGGGAAGCAGACGAGTCTATCTTCCGCAAATGAAAAAGGGAGACTAAATTTATAGAATTCGAGTTGCCCTTTGGCAAGGAGGGTAAACCGGCCTTCTTGCAACAATGCGAAATTCGGAAAGAAAAGGCTGCTCACTTCCCACTTCTCAGCTGCCGCAAGACGATCCAGCCCACCGTGATACAAATAAGGCTGTCGGCGACGTTAAAATAGGGCCAGTGATGCGGGCCCCAATGCACATCAAAGAAATCGACGACATAGCCCAGCCGCGCGCGGTCGACCAGATTGCCCAGCGCGCCGCCGCAGAGGCATCCGCCCACCAGGTTCGGCTCCCAACCCGACCAGTTCAAATCCCGCACATAATAGAGCGCGATCACGGCCAGCGCGGCCACGAAAAGGCCGATGAGCAGGCCCTTTCCCTGGAACATCCCGAAGGCGATGCCGGTGTTTTGCAAATACGTCAGGTTGAAAAAGCCGGGCACCAGCGTCACGCTCCTGAGAGGCTGAAGCGACACCATCGCCCACGTTTTGGTGAGCTGATCCAGCGCGATGGCCAGAACAATCGCGATGAAAAAAGTAGGCCGTGGCCAGCGAGCAGGCATAGGGCTTTTACGCTAGAGCTTCTTCGCGATGAGTTCTAGATTTTACTCGTCGGGATCGATGGCTTCGCGGTTGACGACGAATACGCAGGGCCCCAGCTCGATGCGATCCCCCGGGTTGAGATAGCCGTCGCGAACGAGAATGCCGTTCACAAAAGTGCCGTTCGTCGAGTCGAGATCCAGGATGAAAACCCCGCGCGCCTGAATGTCCAAAAGGCAGTGCCGTCGCGATACATCGTAATTATCAATCACCAGGTCGGATGTCTTATCCCGGCCCAATACGGTCGAAATCTTGGTCAAAAAGAGTTTTTCCGTCGGCTTGTCTTGTGGAACGAGGAAGTATTTGAATTTGGATTCGGGTTCCTTTTTTGTCGCTCCTGGTACACGGCTCGTCTCGGCGATTTTGCTTTTGGTGATGTCCCCGTGCTTGACGGTAAATTCCTTAATGCTCAGGTAAATGTTTTTGCTCGGATTGGGCGGTTGAACGCCGCGCAGCCATGTGTAGGAGGCATCCGTCAAATGCAGCGCCTGGTCGACGGCTTCCTGGCCTTCCTTGACTGCCCCGTAGGCGCGAATAACAAAGCCGTCCTGCACGTAAACATGAATCATCTCCGGGCCCTTGTATGCGAGGAGACAGCCCTGCTCGCGGGTGTGGCCGAGGCGGAAAAGCGCTTCTTCCACCGAAAAAAGCTGGTTGTCAGTAGGCGTCATGCAAAGGAGGGTTTGCCAAGCTCTCCACTATCTTAGAACGTCTTCAAGATTGGGCAAGTCGGCGTTGCTGCCCGCGAGTGGCGCGGTGTTGTTTTTGGCGAAGCTTTGCTGCCGTCCGCAGGACCTGCCGTCCGCAGAAACCTATTTCTTGAGCGTGGGATCGACCAGCTCGCAAATGACGTGAAGCATGAACTTATGCGATTCCTGGATCCGGGCAGTGACCTGGCTCGGCACAATAAGGTCCACCGTGGCGAGGCCCTTGGCGTCCCCGCCGTCCTTGCCTAGCAGCGCGATGCTGTGGAGATGAAGCCGCTTGGCCTCCTGAAGAGCGCGGATGATATTTTTTGACCGGCCACTGGTCGAAATGGCAATCAAGACGTCGCCCGGTTTTCCAAAACCCGCCACCTGCCGAGCGAACGCGTCGTCGAATCCATAGTCGTTGCCAATCGCGGTCAGCAAGCTGCCATCACAAGTCAGATTAATCGCAGGATAAGGCTGCCGGTCGTTCATAAAGCGGCAAACATACTCGGTGGTAAAGTCGGATGCGTCGGCCGCGCTGCCTCCGTTGCCGCAAGCCAGCAACTTGCCGCCGCCGGCCAAACAATCCTTCACCAAAGACGCGGCCCGCATGATGTTGTCTTCCAGCGCTCGAAGGGACTCAATCGTTTTGCTTGCCTGGGCAATGGCGGATTGGACGTGACTCATAGGCGGCCAATCTACGACGGGCGCGCCGCCGGGTACAAGCAGATTGCTCCTATGGAGGATCGGGATCGAGGCCGACCCTTCAGGGAATTCACTGATGTTGCGCCAGATGCAGCCAGCCCTGCATGCCGATAAACAGCCCCATCAGGATGAGGATTCCGCTGGAAAGATAGGGGAGTTTCCGGGCCACGGCACCCAACCCGGTGAATCGCTTTTCGGCATGGCGCAAACTCCACGCCGCCAGGGCGCCGGTCGCCACCAGCGTCAAGGCCAGCCCGGTGCTGAACGCCAGCACCATGGCGATGCCGAGGGCAAACCGCTTCAGTTGCAGGCAAACAAGGACAATGGTGAATGCGGCAGGGCAAGGCAGCAGACCTCCGGTGAATCCAAAAAGAGCGATCTGGGAAAGAGTAACGGTGCCGCCCGTGAATCGTTTCTCGATATCGGCGGCATGCGCCAACTCATGCGCGTCCTGATAACCCGCCACACCCTTTGCATGCGAGTGGCCGTGCTTATCCTCATTGTGAAGGTGTTCGTCATGATGATCGTGCTCATGTTCATGATCATGCCTGTGCTCATTTTCGTGCCGGGCCTCCGCTTTGATATCGCGATGAGTCCGCCAAGCCATCCAGATCGCCAATCCGATAATGATGCCCGCTGAAATCAATTGAAAATAGGGCTCCGTGCTTTGGGCATTCCACTGGCTCCCATAATGGAGGGCCAGCCCCGCCAGGAGCCAGATCACGAGACTGTGCGAAAACGCCGCGCAAAGCCCCAGGATGACGGCCTGGAAAACCGTTCCCCGGATGGCGATGATAAACGCCGCCATCATCGTCTTCGAGTGGCCCGGTTCCAAGCCGTGCAAGGCTCCGAGAAGGATGGCGGTGGGAATATAAATCCATGCATGCAGCGCCCCCTCTTGGGCCAGTTGCTGAAATTGATCCATGTAAGGAATATGCCCCCATATCCCTTATCTCCAAGTCGAAACTGTTCAACGTCCCAAAACCTGCCTATCCTTGGCGATGGCTCATTCGCAGCATGTCCACGGATTGGCGGAAAAGCGGGCGTTGGAGATCCGCCTGCGGAAAGTCATCGGCCAGCTCAAGTCCGTCGAGCAGATGGTCGGTGAGGACCGCGATTGCGTGGATGTCCTGACCCAGATCGTGTCGGCGAGAAAAGCGCTGAAATCCTTCGCAGAGATCATTATTCACCGGCACACCCATGACTGCATCGCGAGGGCGTCGGACCCGCGCGAGGGCCAAAAAAAACTTCGCGAATTGCTGACCGTCCTCGAACGTTACGTGGAATAGTACGCCTTACGGAGACCCCGCATGGAATTCGTCAGCAGCTTCCTGGGCGGTCCCGCCCTTGATCGGCGCGGGCCTCATTATTTACGGCCTCGTCACCGAACACCCTGTTCATTAAACGCGATTTCACCGCCCGGGCTTGCCTTCCGAGCCGACAAAGGCTAATCCTGCCTTTGCGTGGTGCGTTCGACCGGACAATCCTCCCGGCTCGAGTTGTACGAACCAACTTGAAACAAGTCAGCGTCCATGTCCAAATATAGGAAGTCAATCACGCGTCTATGAGACAATCTCAATTTTGGATCCTGCTTTTGTGCAGCTCGCTCGTCAGCATCCTTCTTATCAAACAGATTTTTGTCAGCCGCGCCCTCGAGCAGGAACAACGGCTCCTCGTCGATTGCCAGGAAACAGCCTCCACCGAGACCGGTTATGAAAACGCCTGGAAGCAACTCGCCATCCATATGTACCAGGCCAGCCACCAGGACCCCGCGCTCGTTCAACTGTTGAAAAGCGAGAATGTCGAAATCCATCAGAAATCCGATACCGACACCAACTCCGCATCGGCAACCCCTCCTTCAGTGCCGCCGATCCCCTCCAAAACACCGGCTTCGTCGCACCCGGCAATCCCTTCCACTCCCTAGATCCCGTTCAAGAACACGCTTACTTTAATCCCCCCGAATCTCATGTCCGCCGCTTCAACTCCCATGCCTTCCCGGAAAGGCTCCTCATCCAGTTCCCGGCACTCGTTGTTCTGGCCGTTGCTGATTTTCCTCCTGGGATCGGGCACCTTCACCGTTTATCAGGTCATGACCATGGAAGACCAGCTCGATGAAGTCACCCGCGCCGTCGATGGGATGGACATGAAGGTCAAGCGCGCCGAGTATGAAAAAGCCAAGTTTTTCGGGATGGCGAGGGACATCCTGCGCCTGGCGGCGAAGGACCCGAACGCCGAGCAAATCGCCAACGATTTCAAGCTTCATCAATTGCAGGCCGCGCAACCCGTGCTCATGGCCCTCAGCACGCCGTCCACCCTGGCCCCGACAAACGCTGTTCCCGCGCAGGCAACTCCCCCTCCGAACTTTGCCCCGATGCAGCCGGCCCAACTCATCAATGCCCCGGCTGTGCGTCCACCCAGCCCCACGCCGAAGTAAAGCCACGGCACTCCGCCGAGGTTTCCTACATTTTTTACTACACCACCCCTCGTTTGAGAGGGGTGGCTGGAACCGGGATCGAACCGGTGACACGCGGATTTTCAGTCCGCTGCTCTACCAGCTGAGCTATCCAGCCAGACCGCCCGCCGCGCTTGCGGCGAAGGTTCAGCATGCCAACTGTGCTGCCAGCGGCAAGCACAAATCAGCGGGCATCCGCCTTGATCCAAAAGAAAACGCCGCCCCGCGCGAGGCAGGACGGCGTTTTCGGCGAAGATCGCAACCTTATTTGGTCGGCACCGTCGCTATCGTCTGAAGAATCCGGCTCGTGATCTGGTAGGGATCACCCTGGGAATTCGGACGGCGATCTTCCAGATAGCCCTTGTAGCCGTTGTTCACGAAGCTATGGGGTATGCGGATGGACGCGCCGCGATTGGCCAGGCCGTAGTTAAACTTGTCGATCGACTGGGTCTCGTGCAATCCGGTCAAGCGCATATGGTTATCCGGGCCGTAGACGGCGATGTGCTCGTTCTTGTGCTTGTCGAACGCGGCCATCAGCTTCTCGAAGTATTCCTTGCCGCCGACTTCGCGCATGTAGGTCGTCGAGAAGTTCGAGTGCATGCCCGAGCCGTTCCAGTCGGTCGCGCCCAGCGGTTTGCAATGGAAGTTGATATCGACCTGGTACTTTTCGCAGAGGCGAATCAACAGGTAGCGGGCGACCCACATTTCGTCGGCGGCTTTCTTGGAGCCTTTGCCGAAGATCTGGAATTCCCACTGGCCCTTGGCCACCTCGGCGTTAATGCCTTCGTGGTTGATGCCGGCATCCAGACAGAGGTCAAGATGCGTGTCGACGAGTTCGCGGGCGAGATCCCCCACATTGTCGTAGCCGACACCGGTGTAATAGCCGCCTTGGGGCGCGGGATAACCGGTTTCCGGGAAGCCGAGCGGGCGTCCATTCTGATAAAAGAAATATTCCTGCTCAAAACCGAACCAGGCACCGGGATCGTCCAGGATCGTCGCGCGGGCATTGCTCGGATGGGGCTTGCCATCGGGCAACATGACTTCGTTCATGACAATCGCCCCGTTTTTCTTCGTGGTGTCGGGAAAGACGGCCACGGGTTTGAGGATGCAATCGGAGTTGTGTCCTTCGGCCTGACGGGTGGAGCTGCCGTCAAATCCCCAAGGGGGAAGCTGTTCAAGCGTCGGGAAACTGCTGAATTCCTTGACCAGGGTTTTGCCGCGGAGGTTTGGGACGGGGGTATAACCGTCGAGCCAGATATATTCCAATTTATACTTTGCCATGTGTGTGTTGGTGGTTGGTTGGTGGGTGAGTGGAGTTGACCGTTTCTATTAGACGGGATCACCGGATGAAAGCAGACATCATGCCAGCCCCGCAAGCGTATAAAATAAACCAAATGGCGCGAAAAACACGCGCCCTTTTCCCGCGACAGAGGCATATTGGCGATGTCATGGATCAAGTCAAAGACACTCTCAGGGCCTTGGTACGCATCAGCTACGATGGCCGTGTCTTCAAGACCTTTCGCGGTCCCCGCGCCCAGGAGCGCTTCGACAATGAGGTGCGCGTTCTTCGCCATCTCGAGGCGCGCAGCTGTCCATTTGTGCCCCGGCTGCTCGAAGCCGATCCCGCGCAGCTTCGGATCATCACCACCAACTGCGGCAGCCGCGTCGACCATCTCGACGAAGACCGCCGGCGCGAACTCTACGCCGAGCTCGAGCCTTACGGCGTGCGCCACGACGATGCCGAAACGCGCAACGTTACCTACCGCCAGGCCGATGGGCGCTTCTGCTTGATCGACTTTGAATTTGCCACCATTCTCCCCGAGGGCGGTCATGCGAATGGCACGACCGGCGCAGGGAAGAGTTAACCAACATGGATCATCCAAATATCGCGTCAGTCCCCCCCCGGCTCCAATGGTTCGGGCGGACGGACCGGGGCCGTGTCCGCAAGAACAACGAGGACACCTTTCTCGCCCTTGAGTTCGACGGCCGGGAGATCCAATACCTCGGCAAATACGGCGAGGCCTCGACCGATAACGTCGATTTTGTTTTCGCCGTGAGCGACGGCATGGGCGGCGCAAAAGCGGGCGAACTCGCCAGCCGGATCACAGTGGATAAAATCACGCACCTGCTCCCCCGCTCCTTCAAGCAATCGGCCATCGGCCTGAAAACCGGATTCGAGGATGTCTTCACCGAACTCTTCGATCAAATTCACCGAGCGCTCACTTTTGTCGGCGAGAGCGACGAGGATACCGCGGGCATGCAGGCAACCCTCAGCCTCTGCTGGTTCACCCCCGGCTGGGTCTATTTCGGCCATATCGGCGACAGCCGGATTTATTACCTCCCCTCATCGGGAAAGGAAATCAGGCAGCTTACCGAGGACGACACCTTTGTCGGCTGGCTTTTTCGCACCGGCCAGATCACCGAGCGCGAAGCGCACAACCATCCGCGGCGCTCGGCCCTCCAGAAGGCCCTCGGCGCAGGCAACCAGTATGTCGATCCCCAGGTTGGCGCGGTGGCATGCGAAACCGGCGACATGTTTCTGATTTGCAGCGACGGCCTGACGGATGGCCTCTATGACCACGAGATTCTTGAGCTGCTGCGCCGTCCCGACGAGATCGAGGCCGCTATGACTCCCGCCCACCGCCTCGTCGACATCTCCCTCGAACGCGCCGGTCGCGACAACACCACCGCGCTCGTCATCGAGATGCTGTAGGTAGCTAGCTCAAATAACACCTTTACTTCGAGAACGATGCATAAACGTTTGCAGAATTACGTATTATGGGAGGGCCTTCCGTTCATCGTAGGATTGGTGGTGCAGGCGGTCTGTTTTTGCTTTCCGAAATATCGCGACGAGTACTGGTATGAGATATTCGGGAATTCTGATGAGAGGATTGTTTCTCTTGGGTACTATCTCGTTACGATAGCACTGTTGATACTGGCTTCGTTGATTCTTTATGGCTTGAGACGATACTGGCCTCCGATCAACGCGCCTGACGGCAATTTTCGTATTATCTTTATCTCTGTTCCGGCGGTGTTTTTAACCATCGTGGCTTCTCTGCTTTTGATCATGCTACCTTCGTTTTTGAAATTCGATGTGGACAGTAAGTGGCAAGAAATTCAAAAGAACTCATCTTGAGTTCGTGGCCCGGCAGTCGCCGGGCCTTCCAAAAGCGCTTCAATGCGTCACACCAGAAGCGGTCGGCGTGAACGAAATATTCTGCAAATTAACGGAGCCGGTTCCCGGCGGGTAAGCCAGCACCAAGGTCTGGCCCTCCTGGTCAATGTCGGTATCGAGATGAATTTTGCAGGTGAAGGTTTGCGGCAGGCTGCCGCGACTTGGCGTGATTCTCCAAAAGGTCGAGTTCGTGTTATTAAAGACGATGACGATCCATTGGCCCATCCGGGAACCGAAGGCCCCCACGTTGGCGAGACCCAGGACAGTCGGAACGCTCTTCCCGTAATCCATGCCGTTGGTCGAAAACTTGAGATCGGGCATCAGCGTGTATTTCACGGTCAGGTCATAGTCGCCCGGCTTGCCATTGAAATTCTGGGTGAGCTTGCTCCAGGCCGGGCCGAGCTTCACCATCGCGCCGGAGGAGTCGGCCTTAATGCTTTCGCAATTGCCCACCCAGTGTGCGGTGCCGGACGAGAAATCGCCATTTTGGAGCAGATTGTCGCCATCGGCCCGCGCAAACGCAGCGAGGCACAGCAAGGGAAGAACAAGCAGTATTTTCATCGCGATAATTCTTTTTGTACTCGTTCGGTCAGAAACGATTTAAGCAGGGATTGGTAGGGAATATCGCGCTTGTGGGCCAAAATTTTCAGTTCATCGATCAACATTTGGGGCAGACGAAGTGAGATGGTCCGTATCGATGGTTTCAGATCGGGAAACTTGGCACGCTTCGCCTTGGACCAATCAATAAAATCAGTCGAATCACGTTTCGCCCAAAAGCTGCTTTCCTCACGCTCGGATTTAAATTTTGGGATTTTAGTTTTCATAAGATCGATAGCTGCGTTTCTCTTTGCTGCTCATGTCCCGCGCGGAAATGACCCGGAGTGCGGTGCCGCGAACGGTAAAAACCACGAATAACAATCTGGAAGCATCGGTTTGGCCAAGGGCATAATAGCGGACTTCGCTCTGGGAATGTCCCTCATCGTCCGCGATAAGCAACGGCGAGTTAAAGAATATCTCTTCGCACTCCGCCTGGGCGACGCCATGTTTAATAAAGTTCTTTTGATCATTGCCTTCGTCCCATTGAAATTCGGTGCAGCCAAAGAGGATTTTGTCGGAATCATCCACTTCCAATGTATACTACCATCATATACAAAATACAAGGTCGTTCATGTCCGCGCTCCGTCGTCCCGAAGGAAGACGCCTTTTGCGTGATGGGGGAGGGCGGCAAGCGGGAGAATGGGCCATGCCGACGACCGTCTCTGGTGGCGACGGCGCCACCACGCTCATCATCGAGATGCCATGGCACCCGTAGCCGCGCGCGTTACGTTCGCCTCGGGAAAGCGCAGGGCCGTGATAAAATAGTGGCGAAAGCGGCGATGAGAAAAAGCGCTTCGGTCGCCGAGAGCCGTCAGGGCCCCAATGATGCGGAATCCAAGGCCGACGCCAAAGTTCGCCGACTTGAGATCGGACCGTATGCCGTTGATGCAATAGAGGACGACAAAACCCCGATGATGTTTCGTGGAGAGCCGGATTGTCCTCTCTCCATGTTTCAGGGCATTGGACAAAATGTTGTGCAGGATTTGCTGAAAATAATGACGATCGAAGGTGATTTCACACGGCCCGATGCAACGCAAATCAATGTGGCGTTTTTCAACCTTTGCCAAGGCTTGATAGGTCTCCCCCATCTCTTCGAGCACGGAATAAATCGAAAATGTGCTGTTGCGAAACGGCAGTTGCCCGAGTTCGGCGCGCGCCACCAGCAGGGAGTTATCCACATAATCATTAAGCCGCTGGAGTTCATCCTGCAGCGTCTCTGACAATTCGGGCTCGATCTCATCCGCCGCCTGCTCGATTTTGAGCCGCAGCAGGGTTAGCGGCGTGCGCAATTCGTGGGCGACTTTGCTGGAGAATTCGGTGAGCTGTTTGAACGCGATGTCGAGCCGCTCGAGAAGTTCGTTGATGTGGATCTGAAGTTCGCGAAATTCACTATCGGCCTCCGCGATATGTATCCGGTGATCGAGGTTTTTCGGCCCCATCTCCTGCAACTGCGCGTTGAGCCGGGCGATCGGATGGATCGATTTGCGGGCGAGAAAAAAACCGATTGCCGCCAGGACAACGACAAAAGAAACCAAGTAAAGCAGCGAAGTCTTGATGAGATGCTTGCTGAGCAAATCGACCTCCTGCCGGGTAAACAATTTTTCGATCACCTCCTCAGGGTGATCCGACTGCGGCTGGTGCATGCGCTTGGCATGGCCAAGATCATACCGCAGGTGATAGTAAGTGATGGCGCTGAACAAAAGAACGGCGGCGATAAAACTGGCGAAGTACCACAAAGCGAGGCGTAACCGCAGCGACTTCATGCCGTTTCCCGCAGGGCAAACCCGACGCCCCGAATAGTGTGAATCAGCGGCCTTAATCCGGGACGGTCCACCTTGTCCCGGAGATATTTGATGTAGACGTTCACGACATTGGTCTGTGAATCGAAGCTTTGGTTCCAGACATGTTCCGTAATGGCGGTTTTGCTCACCGGCTTCGGCGACGAGATCATCAGGAATTCCAGCAGCGCAAATTCACGCGGGGTCAGCTCGATCTCCTGCTCCGCGCGCCGGGCGGCATGAGACATGAGATCGAGTTCCAAATCCAACACCCGCAACGTCGAGGCCATTTCCGGCCTGCTTCGCCGCAGGAGTGCCCTTACGCGGGCCAGAACTTCCGTCATCGAAAAGGGTTTTACGAGATAGTCGTCGCCGCCCGCATCAAGCCCGCGGACGCGATCTTCAATATCCGTGCGGGCGGTGAGAAAGAGAACGGGAGTGGAGATCGATTTTCGTCTAAGCTGGCGCACAATGCTCAACCCATCCTTGCCAGGCATCATGATGTCGAGAATCAGCGCATCATACGGATTCGTCTCGGCCAGCCAAAGCGCTTCATTCCCATCCAGGGCCAAATCGACCGCGTAGCCTTCCTCCCGCAATCCCCGTTCAATATACCGGGCCGTCTTGGGCTCGTCTTCGGCAATCAAAATGCGCATGACTCCTTCTACCCTCGCTTCCGAATCAAGGCGAGGCAACTCACGCTCATTCACGGCGCCAGTCAAGGTTTTACAGGAGTCTTTGCCGCAGGGGCAGGTGAGGGCGTGATCGGAGGGGGAGTCTTTGTTGGAGTCGGTGTGGGCGTGGGTATGGGCGTGCTCAAATAGCCCTGCACGACCTTGTCCAAGTCACCGGCAAGCATTTCTTCAACCGTACGTCCCTGACTTGCGGCCATCATGCGCAGGTGCAGATACTGACGCACGGTAGGCGTATCCTTAATATCCAACGGTGCCCCACCCGGCAGATCCATCCACAACTCTTTCGCCTGAGCCAATTGCGCATCGGTAAAACCGAAGGCCTTGAGCACCCCGGCAGCCATCATTTCATGGCCCGGCCCGTTCATGTGCACGCCATCCGCTGTCAGCACATTGCCCTTCAGATCGGGTGTTTCAGCCTTCTCTTTGGCAAGGGCCGCCTGCATGTCGGCGTTGAGATCGGCGAGAAGAAGATGCTTCTGCGCCGCCAATGAGCGGAGAAAATCGTTATAGGCAACCAGCTTCTGATTATTCGCGTTGGATGGGTCTTCTCCTAGCATCGTGACCGTCAGGATGACCACCCTGATGCCCGCTGCGGTCGCCTGGTCCACAATCGAGGTGACATTCTGCTGAAACTGGTCAATCGGCACGCCATTGGCGCCACGCACAACATCGTTAACGCCGCAACTCAGGATCATCCAATCGGGCTTCTGGCTGAGAACATCATTGTTCAGGCGCGCCAGCAGCTCCGTCGACCTATTTCCCCAGCCGCCCCTCGGAATTACATTGATCCTTTTACCATCCTGCTCCAGAGCCTTGGCAATCAATGTCGCATAACCGTTGGGTCCCAACCCAAAAATCGTATTTTCATCCCCCAAAAAAAGTACTTTCTGCCCGGCTTCAGGCATGGTGGACTGAGCGCCGTTTGGGGCTGCGTTGGCAGGCGCGTTGGTCTGGGGCTGCGGGTCAACCGCCCGAGCGGGGTTGGAGGTGGCTAAGCCGGCGATTGCGAGTAGAGCGAGAAGTGCTTTCATCAGCCCATCTTACGAAACCGTAGATTAGAAAACGCCCGCCCCCGACATTAAAAATGTCTTATTGTTTCAGAGTATCGAGGCTGGCTTGCGAATGGATATTCAGCTCTTGTCGGCTGTTTTTCCGCTCGTCTCGTGTTGCCGCGTTAAAAACACCTTGCGGATGATCTCCTCGTTCCCAAACCATGTCTGCTTTTTTCGAGGCAGGTTCAGCCATTTTGGAACGAGGAGAGTCCATGAAGAACTTGCCGCGATACTTTCATAGAGATAGGCTGCGGGCCATCGTCTCACCATGCCTGAACTTTCCCGCTTCTTTGGCATTATTATTCGGATGTTCGCCGAACCGTCCGAGCCTCATCACACGCCTCATTTCCACGCCTATTATCAAGAGCATGTCGCCGTGTTCTCCATTTCCCCCATTGCGCTCATTGCCGGTTCGATTCCACAGCGCCAGCAACGGCTGGTTGAGGCTTGGGCTGAGTTGCACCAGGATGAGTTGCTCACGGACTGGAATCTCCTCGATCAGGGACGTCGGCCTGGACGCATCGCCCCTTTGCAGTAGATTATGCCTATGAGCCACCCGATATTTCACGTCGTTGCATTTGAGCAAACCGGAACTTACACCCTGCGGCTGCGTTTCGATGACGGCTTGTCCCGCACCATCGACTTCGAGCCGATTCTGGCGGGAGAGTTGTTTGGTCCGCTACGCGATCCGAAGGTTTTTGCGCAGGTGAAGCTCGATCCCGAAGTCCACACGATTGTCTGGCCGTCGGGAGCGGATTTCGATCCCGCCACATTGCATGATTGGTCGGAACATGAGTCCTCTTTTAGAGCGGCAGCGGAGCGGTGGGGCCATGCAATGGCTTAACCGCGTACGTGCAGCGGTCGGAAAGATCAAATCCCTGCCTTCCGCGTCAAAAACACCTCGCGAATGATCTCCTCGATCGGCACATCCTCCACGGTGAAGTCGTCCACCTTCAGCGCGGCGATCAAGTCCTGGCTCGCCGCAACGATCCGTGCGCGCGGAATCTTCAGCTTCACCTCGTTATCGTTCCTTTCCAGCACCTCGCCGTAAGCGCTGAAATCGGTTGGCGGAAATCCCTTGCGCCGCGTCAGCGTCATCATCTTGTGCGTCGCCAGCCGGTCGATGATGTCCTGCAACGCGCCGTCGAAAAAGACCTGCCCGTGATCGATGATGATGACCCGGTCGCACAGCTCCTCGATGTCCTGCATGTAGTGGGAGGTGAGCAGCGTCGTGATCCGGTTGCGGGCGGTGTAGTCGCGCAGGAATTCGCGCACCTTCTTTTGCGAGACGACGTCGAGGCCGATGGTCGGCTCATCGAGAAAAAGCACCTTCGGCCGGTGGAGCAGCGCCGCGATCAGCTCCATCTTCATCCGCTCGCCAAGGGACAGCTCGCGCACCATCACGTCGAGTTTTTCCCGCACATCGAGCAGCTCGGTCAGCTCGTCGATGGTCCGGCGCGACGCGGCGGGATCAAGGCCGTAAATCACCCGGTTCAATTCCAGCGACTCGGCCGCGGGCAGGTCCCACCAAAGCTGGTTTTTCTGGCCGAGGATCAGCGCGAACTGCCGCTTGAAATCGTTCTGCCGATGCCATGGCGTGAAGCCGAGCACGGTCGCCTCGCCGCTGGTGGGATAGAGCAGGCCGGAGAGCATCTTCAGCACCGTCGTCTTGCCCGCGCCGTTCGGCCCGAGGAACCCCACCAGTTCGCCTTCGTTCACCGAGAAGCTGACCTCCTTCGCCGCCGCCGTCTCCTTGTAGCGGCGATGGGCCAAGCCCCGCAACGCGCCCCAGAAGCCGGCTTCCTTTTGGTAGGTGCGGTAAACTTTGGTCAATTGGCGGACATGGATGGCGGGCGTCATGGAAGCGTGGCTTATTGGAGAAGGAATGACGCACCAGAATGGCGATTCCTCAACCAAAAGCAAAATCTGCTTCTATGAAGGCGGAAAGGGTTCATCCTGACGATTCTGAGCGTATGGCGAAGCGATCCAAGAAAAAGAGGGTGGCGGGCAGCACGGGTTCCAAAAGGGTTCCCGCGTCAGGGGCAATCGCTCAAGTGCCGTCGTCGTTGGTGGGCCATGATTGGCTTTTGGGACTGCTGTTGATTGGCGCTGTCATCCTAACCTACATGCCGATCTGGCATGCCGGATACATCTGGGACGACGACATGATGGTCACTGAGAACCCCGTCGTTGTCGGGCCGCTCGGGCTGAAGGAAATCTGGACGACAAGCGCCGCCGATATTTGTCCGCTCACGCTCACCACATTCTGGCTGGAGCACAGATTGTGGGGAGTGGATGCGCTGCCGTATCATCTCGTGAATGTTTTTCAGCACGCCGCGTGTACGATTTTGCTCTGGCGTGTTTTGTGGAATTTGCGAGTGCCGGGCGCATGGCTCGGCGCGGCGTTGTGGGCGCTGCATCCGGTGCAGGTCGAATCGGTGGCGTGGATCGCCGAGATGAAGAACACGGAATCGACCTTGTTCTTCCTGCTCTCGATTCTTTTCTTCGTAAAATGGACGGAGACAAAAGAGAGCGGCCGGCATCGCGAAACCAATTGGAACTACGGCTTGATGGTACTCTTCGCGGTGCTGGCAATGGCGAGTAAATCGTCCACCGTTGTGCTGCCGGTTGTTCTCTGTTTATGCGCATGGTGGATGGAGGGACGGTGGCGATGGAGCAGTCTGGTAAAAGTGACGCCGATCTTTTTATTATCCCTGATTGCGTGCGTCGTATCGATATGGACGCAAGGGATGCGCATGGCCGAGGATGCCGATCCGCAGTGGGTGCGGTCCTGGCCGGAGCGGCTGGCGACGACCGGCGACGCAGTCTGGTTTTATCTCGGCAAACTGCTGTGGCCCCATCCGCTGATGACCATTTATCCGCGATGGCAGATCGATTCCGCACAATGGATTTCGTATTTGCCGCTGTTGGCCGTGATCATCGTTTCGTTTGTTTTGTGGCTCAAGTGCGAATCCTTGCGCGGCTCTTTGTTGGCGTGGATTTATTTTCTGGCGGCGTTGCTTCCAGTCCTCGGATTGCTCGATCTTTATTTCCAGCGCTTTTCTTTTGTCGCCGATCATTTGCAGTACCTGGCCGGCATAGGACCGCTCGCGTTGATCGGGGCCGGGATGGCCTGGCTGGGGAATGCTGTTATTCCGCAAAAACGATGGCTCCAATCGGGTCTCGGCGCGGCGGTGTTGCTCATTCTCGGGCTGTTGAGCTGGCAGCGAGTCTGGGCTTACGAGAGCAAGTCAACACTTTGGACTGACGCAGCGGCCAAAAATCCAAGCTCCTGGACGGCCAGCAACAACCTGGGTCTCTCACTCGCCGAAAGGGGCCGGGTCGATGCGGCTATGGACAAATTCCAAAAGGCGCTCGAAATCAGGCCCAATTACGCCGATGCCCACAATAATCTCGGCTTGGCTCTTGTGCAAAAGGGCGAGATTGACGCGGCGATTGCCGAGTACCAAAAGGCGCTGGCAATCAATCCCAACCGCGGCGACACCCATAACAACCTCGGCATGGCCCTTGTCCAAAAAGGGCGGACGGACGAGGCGGTGCCCCATTTCCAAAGGGCCGTGCAAATCAGCCCCAACTACGGCGATGCCTACAACAGCCTTGGCATTGGCCTTTCCCAAATGGGGCGGGTGGACGACGCGATAACCCAGTTCCAAACAGCCCTGCGGATCAATCCGAATAATTCCCAAGCCCAGTATAATCTCGGCGTTGCCTTTTTCCAAAAAGGAGAGGTGGACGCGGCGATCAGCCAATACGAGAAGTCCCTGGCGCTCGACCCCAACAACGCGCCCTCCCACAACAACCTTGGCTTTGCGCTCCTGCAAAAGGGGCAGGTGGATGAGGCAATTGCTCATTTCCAGGGGGCGGTGCGCCTGAAGCCCGACTATATCGACGCGCAAAACAATCTGGCCAAAGCGCAGGCGATGGCGCGGCAAAAAGCAGTTCATCCGTGAGCGATCCATGGCCAAACGATCCAAGAAAAAGAAGGCGCAAAGCAGCGAGATTTCCGCGAAAGCCGTTGAGTCACGCACCGTTGCTCAACAGCAGCCCTCTTGGACGAGCCACGACTGGCTTTTTGGACTGCTCCTGGTTCTTGCCGTCATCCTGACTTACTTGCCGGTCTGGCATGCTGGATTCATCTGGGATGACGACGTCCATGTCACGGCCAACCCCTGCGTTGTCGGGCCGCTCGGTTTAAAAGAAATCTGGACCACAGGTACGTGGCGGCCTTTCCCCTTGGTGATGTCCGCGTTTTGGGTGGAACACGCATTATGGGGATTGGCCCCGCTGCCGTATCATCTCGTGAATGTTTTTGAGCACGCAATATGCGCGGTTTTGCTGTGGCGGGTATTGCTTGGCTTGCGAATTCCGGGCGCGTGGCTGGACGCGGCGCTCTGGGCTTTGCATCCATTGCAGGTCGAATCGGTGGCGTGGGTTTCCGAAATGAAGAACACGCAGTCGTGTTTGTTCTATCTTCTGACGATTCTTTTCTTTGTCAGATGGCTGAGAACAAGCGATCTTGACCGCCGCAGCGGGAGCAATTGGAACTACGGCCCGGCCCTACTCTTCGCCGCGCTGGCGATGGCGAGCAAGTCGTCCACTTCTGTGTTGCCGGTGGTGCTGGTGTTATGCGCTTGGTGGATCAAGGGCCGCTGGCAATGGCGTTATCTGATGCGATCGGTTCCCCTCTTTCTGATGGCAGCCGTGGCAAGTGCCATAACGATGTGGCCACAGGCAGCGGATGCGGCGGCAAACACTGATTCCGGGGCGCGAAGCTGGCCGGAACGTGTGGCAACGACAGGCGACGCAATCTGGTTCTACTTGGGCAAACTGGTTTGGCCGCATCCGTTGATGGCGGTTTATCCGCGCTGGCAGATCGATGCCAGTCAGTGGTTTTCGTTTTTGCCGCTGCTGGCCTTCATTATAGTTTTGTTCATTCTGTGGCTCAAACGCTGGACGTGGTCTGGCCCCTATTTTTTTGCGCTGGCCTATTTTGTGGTGGCGCTCTCTCCGTTCCTGGGTTTGATCAACCAGAGTTTCTGGCGTTATTCCTTTGTCGAGGATCATTTACAATATCTGGCCGGCATGGGGCCTCTGGCGCTGGCGGGAGCGGGAATGGTCCGGCTGGCGGATTTTGTTATTCCGAAAAAGCCATGGCTGCAATCGGCCCTAGCTGGAGGGGGGCTGCTCATTCTTGGGCTCCTGAGTTGGCAGCAGGTATGGACTTACAAAAGCAAGGAGTCGCTCTGGACCGATACGCTGGCCAAGAATCCGAACTGCTGGGTGGCCTACAGCGATTTAGGCGTGGCTCTTTCTCAGAAGGGGCAGGTCGACGAGGCCATTGCCCAATTTCAAAAGACCCTGCAAATCAATCCCAACTATGCCGAAGCCCACTACAACCTCGGCAATGCTTTCCTTAAAAAAGGGCAGGTCGACAAGGCCATTGCCCAATGGCAGAAGGCCCTGGAAATCAATCCCAACTTGAGCGATGCCCAGAATAACCTTGGCACTGCCCTTAAGCAAAAAGGGCAGGTGGACGAGGCCATCGTCCATTATCAAAAGGCCTTGGAAATCAATCCGAACCATGCCAAAGCCCATAATAGCCTCGGCAATGCTCTCTTACAAAAAGGGCAGCTGGACGAGGCGATTGCCCATTATCAAAAGGCCTTGGAAATCGATCCCAACTATGCCGAAGCCCACAACAACCTTGGCACTGCTCTTGCGCAAAAAAGGCAGGTCGACGAGGCCATTGTGCAATACCAAAAGGCCATGAAGATCGACCCCGCCTATGCCGAAGCCCACTACAACCTCGGCAATGCTCTCCTACAAAAAGGGCAGGTCGACGAGGCCATTGTGCAGTACCAAAAGGCCCTGGAAATTAACCCCAACCATGCCAATGCCCATAACAACCTCGGCGCGGCTCTCCTACAAAAGGGGCAGGTCGACGAGGCCATTGCCCAGTTCCAAGAGGGCGTACGACTAAATCCTCACGATAGCGACGCGCAAAAAAATCTCGCTCAAGCGCAGGCTCTGCTGCGGCAAAAAGCAGTCCACCCGTAAGGCGGCCATGGCCCGTTAGCAACATGGCATCTCCCATGCTACATTTGGATACGTGATTCAAGCGAACTGCCGCGCACAGTTTACCGCCGACGATTTTTCCTTCGTCGTCAGGGTGCTCGCCAAATCCCCCAAGGACGCCGTTTCCCTCGTCTCCCTCTTGAGCGACCAGGCCGAACGCGACGCCATCCTCGATCACGATCTCATCTACAATTCCATCGTCGACCAGACCGGCTGCCTCCAGGTCTCCGCCGCGTTTTATTTCTATGTCCTCACCCGCCGCGTTTTGCGGCGCGTCTCCCTCGACGAACGGGCCCTCACCGACTACGTCGCCGCCGTGCTCCTCGCCTTTTCCCACACCAGCCAGTTGCGCGCGCCCGGCGAAAAAGACCCCACTTCGCGCAGCTTCGTCTACATCTCCGATCTCTTGACCCAGGCTGGCAATTCTCCTCCCGAACAGGCGTTTCTTATCCGCGTTTTCATCGCCAACTATACCCTCTTCCTCAGCGGAATGTTTGCCGAGCGCGTCCACTCCCATGTCCGCCGCCGTGGCGCGCCCAACCTCGGTTTTTACGAGTCCGTCGGCCAATCAACCTACCTCAGCATGGCCGACCATCCCCAGGCCCGGCGCACCGATCTCCAGGACATCTTCAAGATGCTCGGCGGCGAATTCCATCGCGTCCGCATCGCCCTCAACGACCTCGCCGACACGCTCCTCCATCTCCACGCCACCCCCTCCATTCTCATTCGCCCTTCATGATTCGGTTATGACCCTCCTGCGGGAAATCCAGACGCTGCTCGAGCGCACCTACGCTCCCGTTTCGATCAACCTGGAATCCTGCGTCATCGGCGAGGGCCGCTGCGCCGCGCTCAACCGGCTGGCGGGTGAAAATTCCGCCCATCTCGCCCCCGGCGGAAGAACTTTCCTTCGGCAGGCGGGCGATTCCCTTTACCTCGCCATTTTTTACTCGCGCCCCGTCATCGCCGAACTTGAGGCCAACGACCCGCGCCGCACCCTCAACGAACGCAACATCTCCGCCCTCATCACCTTCATTGAGGAAATCGCCCACGGCGTCCAGGCAGCACTCCTCTTTCACGAAGGCGAACGCGAAATCGAAAGCGAAGCCTATGCCCGCAACCTCGAAACCCAGGCGCGCATCGACACCTACCTCGTCTTGAGCAAATTCGCCCATCTCCTTTGCGGCGAGCCGATTCCGCGTTCCGTCGGCGCGTGGCTTCGCCGCCAACTCTTCGACAACAGCTACCGCCGCTTCGCCACTCCGCGCCTGCGCGCCAGGTACGGAGCGGCCCAACGCTGCGCCCTCGGCTTTTTGCGCCACCTCCGCCGCCTTCCCCCTGCAAATCGCCACGACACGCTCCGCGAATTCCGCGCCCTTTCCTGGCCCGGCAAACTCGCCTTTGTGCAGCGATAGATAAATGACCAGTCATCTCAAAAAATTATACATTTGGCGCTTGACGTGTTCCATATAGTGTTACATAAGTAACCCATTATGGATTACAAAAACGCCCGACTCCTCAAATTCCTGCCTTGGGCGCGGAATGTCGCCCGTTCCTGCGCCTCCAAGTTGCCCCGACACCTCAGTCATGAGGATCTCCAGAGCGCAGGCGTCCTCGGCTACCTCCGTGCCGCCTCCAGGTACGATGCTGATCGAGGAGCCTCCTTCTGTGGTTATTGTGCGCTTCGGATTCGTGGCGCGGTCCTGGATGAGTTGCGCCATTGGGAATGGGCGCCCCGTTCGGTTCATAAAAACCAGCGGCGTATTATAAGTGTTACATCTGAGCTCACAAAACGCCTCAATCGTGAACCCACCCATGCCGAACTCGCGGAAGCCTTGGGCCTGGAGGAAACCGATCTCGTCGCCTACCAAACCCACGCCCAGTCCCGCCAGGTCGTTTCTCTCGATGACATCACCGAGAATCACCACGGCGAGGAAAACCTCTCGCTCACCGAACGACTCGCCGATCCCTCCGCCCCCCGTCCCGACGCCGGCGTGCTTTCCGACGAAGACCGCCGGATCATCCTTCAATGTCTGAGCCGCCTGCCCAAAAGCGAAGCAACCGTCATCGCTCTCCACTATTTGCAAAACGTCTCCCTCCGGGAAGTCGCGAAACTTCTCACCGTCACCCCCGCACGCATCTCGCAATTGCACCACCAGGCCCTCGCCCGACTGAAACAAGCCTGGGACCGAAGCCATGCGTTTGCGTAAATGTTTTGCAGCCGAGGCTCGTAAGATCGTGTTCCTGCGGCTGCCGCTACAAGCGCGTTACGCTTTCGCAACAAACCCACTTTCCGGGTTGTCTCCGGGGCCGGGGCTGGTAGATTCTCCAAATGAAGATTTTTATCGATAGCGGTGACACCAAGGAAATCCGCGAAGCCAACGACATGGGCCTCATTGACGGCGTGACCACCAACCCGTCCCTCGCGGCGAAAAGCGGCAAGCCCTTCAAGCAACTCATCATGGAGATCACCGAGATCGTCGACGGCCCGATCAGCGCCGAAGTCGTCAGCCTCACCGCTCCGGAAATGATCACAGAAGGCGAGGGCCTCGCCGCGTGGCACAAGAATATCGTGGTCAAGGTGCCCCTCATTCCCGAAGGCCTCAAGGCCGTCAAGGCGCTCACCGCCAAGGGCATCAAAACCAACGTCACCCTCTGCTTCACCGGCGCGCAGGCGCTCCTCGCCGCCAAGGCCGGGGCCACCTACATCAGCCCCTTCGTCGGACGCCTCGACGACATCTGCGCCGAAGGCATGCAAGTCATCCGCGACATCCGCACCATCTACGACAACTACGGCTACGAAACGCAAATCCTCACCGCCAGCGCCCGCTCGCCCATGCATTTTCTTGAGGCGGCCAAAATCGGCAGCGACGTCATCACCGCTCCCTTCTCTGTCCTCAAGCAACTCATCAAACACCCCCTCACCGACAACGGCCTGAAGCAATTCCTCGCCGATTGGGAGAAGGCCAAACAATGAGCCTTGGAGCGGACCCGGCCTCCGGGGCCCCGTCCCTCCAACCACTTTTTCGCTGCAAGGTACTCAAACCGCCCCGCCATCTCGTCCCCGTGGAGCAACGCGTTGTGACCCACCCCCCCATCGACGTCGTTGCCGCGGTCGTGCGTCGCGACGACGGACGCCTCCTCATTTCGCAGCGCAACGCCGACGACATGCTTGGCGGCTACTGGGAATTTCCCGGCGGCAAAGTCGATCCCGGTGAAGACCTGAAAACCGCGGTTCGTCGTGAACTCCTCGAGGAACTCGGCATCGAGACGGAGATCGGCGCGGAAATCCATCGCATCGTCCATCCCTATCCCGACCGCGACGTGCGCCTCGTATTCTTCGACGCGCGCATCGTCTCCGGCGAGCCGCAGAAACTCGAAGTCGCCGATTTCCGCTGGGTCACCCTCGACGAAATCATGGACTACCAGTTCCCCGAAGCCGACCTGCCGCTTCTCAAGCAGCTTTGCGGGTAGTCAGAGGTAGCCCGCGCTGGCTCAGCGCGGTGCAGTTGTAGCGGCAGTCTATGACCGTCGGTCCTGCGGACGGCAAAGTCTTCCCAACCTCAACGGGGTTGGAATCATACAGCCCAGGGTTGCTTAATTAAAGCCATCGACCGGACGCATCGCGCCCAGCACCTCAGCCACTGGGATGGTGGCGAAGGAGCTCGCCGAGTCGGACATCGCGTAGGGAAGAACCAGGATGCCGTTATGAACCAGCGCGCCGCAGCTATAGACGACGTTGGGCACGTAGCCCTCCCGTTCGGTCTCGTCGGGACTGAGCAGCGGGCGCGGGAGCCGTCCGATGACGCGCGAGGGATCGGAGAGGTCGAGCAGGAAAGCGCCGATGGAATACTTGCGCATCGGGCCGACGCCGTGGCTGAGCACGAGCCAGCCCGCCTCGGTCTCGATGGGAGAGCCGCAGTTGCCGATCTGCATGAATTCCCACGCATAAGTTGGCTTCATCAGCGGCTGGCGGGTATGCCAGAAATGAAGATCGTCGGAGTACATCAGGAAAAGGTTCTCCCCGTCCTGGCGCGAAATCATCGCGTAATGTCCGTTGATCCGCCGCGGGAAAAGCGCCATGCCCTTGCCCTGCACTTCGCGGCCATTGAGCGTGCTGATCTTGAAGTGGAGAAAATCGGGCGTTTCCAGCATTTGCGGAATGGTGACGCGACCGTCGTAAGCGGTGTAGGTCGCGATATACTGCGCGCCGCCGTCGTTCTCGACAAAACGGACGAAGCGGGCGTCCTCGATGCCGTTCGATTCGTTTGGCGAAGTCGGAAAAATGACCCGTTCCGTCAGCGGCTGGTCGGGCGAATAGAAAAATTCGTAATTCGACTTGGCCAGGTTGAGCACGCGGCTCGACGTGCGCTCGAACTCGACGTTGCGATGCTGCGCGTGATTGCGCAGATAATGGATCTCCTCGGTCAGTTGCTCCACGGTGAAATGGGCGGCAAGGTTCCTGAAAATTCGTTCTGCGCACACGTCGGTCAGGCCAAGCTCATCCAATTTGCGCCAGGCAAGCGCCTTGTCGTAGGAGACAGGCGGGATGTGGTCGGGCGATGTCACGAACCGCGTGGGCGCGTCGACGGTAATGAAACCCGCGCCGCTCACAGTGCCGGTGCGAAACGTGATCGAGGAAACATGGCCCTCGCCCGTCGCCCGCAGGCTGAGAATGAAGCGCATGGTCCCGTCGGGCATGCCGGTCTGATCCGGATGAGAAACGATGGAGGGATTGAAAAGCGCGGCGGCTTCGAGCGAATATTCGTGGGTGAAGTAGGCGCCGATAAGAAGTTTGCGTTCGTCGGAAAGCGGGCGGTCCGTCGGCACGAGATCCTGGACGGAGGCAAAACGCTTGAGGAAGTAATCCCGCACCCGTTGATGGCGAGTGTCGAATTCGTCCAGGACCTCTTTGAGCAGCGCGACAACTTCCTTTTCCGGAAGGGCCAGCACGCGCGACAGGATGCGCAGCGGACGGTCTTCGCCGAAGGGAAGAAAGGGGCGGAAAAGGACCCGGCTGGCATTGGCCCGAAGCATGATTCCGGTTCGAGTTACGTTCATGGTGTTGTTTTTTTGGGGGCCTCCGCAGGCTTCGTCTCATTGGCAACGCCGCGATGAGCGAATAGTTCGTGCTGGGTCGGTTCCTGAAAGGACTTGAGATCGTGTTCGAGCAGTTCCATTTCGCTCAAGGCCATCAGATAGGCCAGCGTCGACTCGGCGCCCTGGTTGAGATTGACCCGGTCCATGTGCAAGCCGTCGCAACAGCCGCCCGTGGTCGGATTATAGAGAGACAGCCCGAGGTCATTGCGCCCAAGGAACCACTCAAAAGCGAGCCGGGCCTCTTCGTGCCAGCGGGCATCGCCGGTTGAGCGATAGGCCTCGAGACAAGCCGAGACGGTCGAGTGGGCCTCGATCGGTTGCTGGTCGAACTCCGCCGGTTTTCCGCCCCGGGGATAGAAGCCGTTCGAGCCGATGGGCCGGAAATGACCGTGCGGCGATTTTTGCACGGACATCAGCCAGCCCAGCGATTTGAGCCCGATTTCGAAGGCGCGTGGGTTGTCGGCCCATCGTCCGCTGAGAATCAGGACATGGGACAGGGCTGCATTGGCGTAGGTGACGGTGTCTTCAAACCAGGGCCATTCTTCGCTCGCGTTGGCCTCGAAAAGATCGATCAGCCGCTTGGTCAGCGTATCGCGCATTTGCGCGGCCATCCGGTCGCCGCTGAATCGGCGGAAATATTCGTAGATGCCAAGGAGCGCGTAGGCCCATGTGCGCGGCGACGAGGTGTCGGTAACGAAAGGAAGCGCCCGGTCAAATAATTGGGCCGCCCATGCCTGGAGATCGCGGTGCTTGGACCGCCCGACGCAGGTGCCGAGCGCCCAGAGCGCCCGGCCATGGCTGTCTTCCGACCCGACCGGCTCGAGCCAGGTGCGATTAAAGCCCATGAAATTGCGGAAGCATTTCAGGTCGGGGTTGAACGCGTATTGAAGGCAGCTCGCGTAGATTTCGCTCAGCCGGGCGAGTTCGCGAGCCTCGAGTTCGAGGTCCTCGAACAACACCGTGACGATCAGGGCGCGGGCGTTGTCGTCGGTGCAATAGCCGTGCGAAAAATCGGGCAGCGAGTGGATGGCGTGCTGCAGGATTCCCGTCGAATCGGTAAGGCGCAGGAGATGATCCAGCGAAATGGTGGGAAGCTCCAGGCGCTCTTCTTCGAGTGTGCGAACTTCGAGACGCCGGATGGATAGGCTTGTCGGGCTGCGGCGCGCTTTTTCAAACGATTCCATGTAGCGCTCCGCCGACTTGCTCCAGATCATGTCGCGACCCATCAGATACGCGCGCTTGCGCATGGCGTTGCGCTTGAGATCGTCGCCGAGCAGGTCGAGAATTGCGGACGCCATCGCGTTGGTGTCGTTAAAGGGCACCAGGACGCCGCGCCCGTCATCGAGCAGTTCCTGCGCGTGCCAGTAGGGCGTCGAGATCACCGCCTTGCCGCTGCCGAAGGCGTAGGCCAGCGTGCCGGAGGTGCTTTGGGTCGCGTTCAAATAAGGCGTGACATAAAGATCGGCGACGCCGAGGAATGCCTTGAGTTCCTCGAGATCGACAAACCGGTTGTAGAAGCTGACATGGCGCTTCATGCCGAGATCCTGCGCGAGACGTTCGAGGCTGAGGCGATAGGCTTCCCCATGTTCGCGCACGAGCGCGGGATGCGTTGCGCCGAGGATGATGTAGATCAGGTTGGGAAATTTTTTTACAATGCCGGGCAGCGCGCGCAGGACATTTTCGATTCCCTTGTTCGGCGAAAGAAGGCCGAAGGTGAGAAGGACATGTTTTCCTTCCACGCCGAACTGGTCCTTGTAAAAACTCGAATCGACGAACGGCAGATCGGGTATGCCGTGGGCGATCAGGTCGATTTTGTCCTCGGGCACGCCGTAAATGCCCGTCAACATTTTGCGCCCGCGCTCGCTCATGACCACCAGCCGCGAGGAGAGCACGCTCAATTCCTGAAGCACGCGGCGCTGCTGCGCATCGGGATCCTGCAACACGGTGTGGAGGGTCGTGACGACGGGTATCCGTAAATCGCGCAGCAGGGCAAGGATGAAGCTGCCCGCCGGTCCGCCGTAAATCCCGTATTCATGCTGGAGGCAGACGACGTCCGCGTTGCTGAAATTCAGGTAGTCGGCGGTGCGCCGGTAGGCGTCGAGGTCGCCTTCGCCGAATTCAAACCGCACTTCGTCCGGATATTGGTAGCCCTGCGGCAAATCGTTCACAGGAGCGACAAAGCTTTCCACCCCGGGGTAGGCCTTCACGACCGACTCGCGCAAATCGGTCGTGAAAGTCGCGATGCCGCATTTGCGCGGAAGATAGTCGCCAATGAAGGCGATTTTTTTAATTTCCGTTATTGGGTCGGCCATAAATTGTTTTCGCTTAAAAACTAACCGTAAAATTCAAAGCCGCAATCATGGAAGGTTAATTGTGCGGGGAAGATGCATGCAGTCCATGGGGTATTCACCCCATTGCATCAGGTCCCATTAATCGAAGCGGTGTTGTGGACGTATGCGATCCAAAGGACGATGCTCAGGATGATAAGCAGCAGGATGATCAAGGCGCAGGCGAGAACCATGTCGCGCTGGCGCTGGCGCGCGAGCGTCCGTTTGCGCGAGGGGGTGGGATCGACGTCGCGCTGGCTCGGGCCGTCCTCTTCCCTGCGCCAGACGGGCGGTTCGGCGGGCGCGTCGATGTCGGAAAATGGGGCGTCGGGGTGCTGGAGTTGTTGCGTGAGCCGTCTTCGTTGTTCGGAGAGAAGGCGTTCCTGCTCCTCCAATAGCCGCCGCCGCGCTTCGAGCGGATCAGGATCGTTGTGTTTCCACGGCATGACGCGAGGCTATCGCAAACTCCCGCGAAGGGCAATTGGACTGAACCGACGCACGATCATCAATGCGAGTGCAGCAGCAAATAGGCGAGCAGGAGAAGCGCGCTCAGGAAAAGCAGCGGCAATATCGAATAAGCGAAACTTTCCCGCACCATGGCTCCGAACGTTTTCTCGTACGAAACGCCTCCGCCTGTTTCAGGCGCGAAGTCGGAGGTAATCTCCTCGCCGCTTTCCTGTCCTTCCTCGGCCTGCCGCAGGGCCATAAGCCGCGCGCGCGACTGACTGTAAATGGCCTTGGCCTGGTCGACCCGCGCGAGGGCTTTGGTCAATTCGGTGGGCAGTTCTTCGCTCGACCAATCTGCGGGATTGAGATTTTCCGTCTGGCCGAGGTGCTCGGCAAAGCTGTCGCGGACGATTTTGATTTGTTCCAATTCGCGTTTGACTTCGAATTCCTCGCGTTCGAGGAGGACGAGTCCGCGCGTGAGTTTCTCCACGATCTCGCGGCGGCCTTCGTCAAATTCGCGCTGCTTGCGGCTGAGTTCGTCGAGCTCTTTCTTTTGCCGTTCGATCTCCTCCTGCTGCCGTTTGAGGTCGAGGAGCTGTTCCTCGACGCGCTGGACCTTGATATTGATCTCGTTGGCCGTGGAGGTGGAATCGGTCGGGGACCCGGCAGGCAGCAATTCCTGATCTTCAGTAAAGACGTCGTCGGGTTGACTCACGGGAGGGGATTTTCGGGCCATGCGGGTGGGGGATTGTTAGGGGATGACGAGGACTTGTCCAATTTTCAAGGGCTTGTCGCCAATGGCATCCTTGTTGGCTTCCTGGATTTTATCAACGCCGTTTTTAGCGTCGCCGGGATACATCTTATGGGCGATTTTCCAAAGGCTGTCGCCCTTGACCACCGTGTAGCTTCGGGCCGGGGCGCCGCCTTCGGCAGGGGCTCCCGGTGCGGCGGCGTTGGCAACCGCGTTGGTGGAATCGAGCGGCAGCGCGCGCTGCGGCCCGGCGTTGGTCGAGGCCGACGCATCGGCGGATTGCGCGGGAATTGCGGGAGCGCCCGGTGTTTCCGTCGAGGCTGCAGGGGCCTGTTGATTTTGTTGCGCCGCTTTTAATTGCGCCTGAAGCTGCGCGATGGTGCGGGCTTGCACGGCAACCTCCGTTTTGAGCGAGGTGTTTTCCGCCTGAAGCTTGGCCAGGGTCGTGGGGGATTTGCTCGAACTATCCTGGGTGTCTTGTGCTTGGGCCAGATTGCACCCGGCCAGAACGAACGAAGCGGCGATGATGAAGCAGATGCTGCGTGTCATGATGGTTACACTAACAAGCACGCTTCATCGTGCAAGATCAATGCCCTGTGAGGGTCAGCCTCCGGCCTGACCCAATCTATTCAGGGACAAGCCGGAGGTTGTCCCTCCAAGTTTATGAAGTTGCATCCCGGCGATTTCAGGCAAAACTTATTTTATGAAATCAAACTCTTTTCTTTCTTCGATGCTCGCGGCCCTTGGAGCCTTGCTGATTTCGGGGACGGCGTGGGCGCAGAATTCCGGCACGGTCAACGACGCCTTTCAGACGGCGCGCCAGGCGGTGAAGCCCGAGTTGCAGACAAAGGTGGTTTCTCTCTACGGCATCGGCACGCCGTCCGTCATCCAGAAATGGTACATTATTTTTTACGATCCCAGCGTGTCCTCCCATGGCCGCGCGGTGCTGGTGGAAGGCAATCAAATCAGCAAAACCTACCCGGCCAACGGCGGCGCGACCTATTCGGCTGCGCTGAGCTTTGATCCCTCCCGGATCACCAGCGAGGGTCCGGCACTGAGCGCGGCGCAGGGATACGCGGCCAAGCATGACATCGCCTATGATTCGGTGCGGGTGTTGCTCAAACAAACCGACGCGAAGAAGCCTTTCCGCTGGAGGGTGGAACTGCTCGATGTCGGCAAAAGCCAGGGCTTTGTCTACGTCAACGCCCTCGACGATACCGTGGCTGCCTACGCGTCGCCTGCCTCCGAAAAGAAAAGTTTATCCAGTATAACCGATAGTTCCGCCCAGGGATTCGGGGATCAGGTCAAGAATACGTTCCTCGGCATCGGCGGCGATTTGGAGGAATTCTTCACAGGCGAACGGACGGTCGATAAGTAGAGACCTCGGCGAAAACCATTCTCTAAACGATCCGTCATCCCGAGCTTGTCGAGGGATCAGCTTCCGTGAGAGCTGCGATTATCCTCTGGCGGCTGATCCTTCGACAGGCTCAGGATGACAGAATTCTTAAAGCGCGACTTTCGCAGAGGTCTCAAGTAATGTCTTCGCCGCGCTCATGGGACCGTGGTTTTTCCAAGGCAACAAAAAAGCCGCCGATCCTGAGATCGGCGGCTTTTTCTTTACGAGTTGAAGTTAGTTATTGAGCGGCAGGAGTCGTGGTCGTGGCAGGAGCCGCTGTCTTCGCAGGCGCGGCCGCTGATTTCTTACGAAGCGAGTGAGCCGTCAACGCGCCGGTAGAATCGGTGGAATACGAGCCGGTGACTTTATCGCCCACGGCGAAGTCGGCCAAGGTTGCCGTCTTCTTGTCCTTCTGTATCTCAGTCGTGGGAGCAATAGCCAGCGTCAGCGCTGCCTTTGTGGTGGTGACTGTGACGGAAGAAGCATTAACGGCCGTCAATGTTCCTTCGTACTTGGTGAGCTTCGCCTTGGCGGGAGCGGTGGCAACCGCTGAGTTTGTAGAGGTTTGGGCCTGGGCCGTAACGGTCGAGCCGACTAAGGCGAGACCTAGAATGGCCACAAGGGCCGGAGTGAGGAGGGTAATTTTCATGTGAAGTTGTCTATTGTGGCGGATTGGACGTCACTTTCCAGCCAAAGTTTCAGATTTTTTCAATAAAAGTGCAGAAAATTGCCTTTGGGACCTCCGAAAGACCATTGACGCTCCGATTCCGTTTCTTTACTCTGCGACTCCACTGGCCCGTCATCCACACCCGGCGGGCCGCCCAAAGAATAATCCCATTAATTTATGAAGATCACTGTTGTCGGAGCAGGTTTTGTTGGCGCCACCACGGCGCAGCGTTTGGCTGAAAAAGAACTCGGAGACGTCGTCCTGCACGACATCGTTGAGGGCATGCCCCAGGGCAAAGCACTCGACATGATGCAGTCAGCCTGCCTCGAAGGCTACGACAGCGAGGTCAAAGGCACCAATGACCCCGCCGATTACGCCGGTTCCGATATCGTCGTCATCACCAGCGGCCTGGCCCGGCAGCCCGGCATGAGCCGTGATGATCTTCTCCTCAAAAATGCCGAAATCGTCGGCGGCGTGGCCGATAACGTCAAAAAGCACGCGCCCGGCGCCATCGTCATTGTGGTGAGCAATCCTCTCGACGTAATGACCTACCTCGTCGGCGCGAAGACCGGCTTTCCCAAGCACCGCGTGATGGGCATGGCCGGCGTGCTCGACTCGGCCCGATTCCGCTGCTTCATCGCCATGGAACTCGGCGTTTCGCATCGCGACGTCGAAGCCATGGTCCTCGGCGGCCACGGCGACGACATGGTGCCGCTGGCCCGCTACTCGACCGTTTCCGGCATCGGGATCGAGGCGCTCATTTCCAAGGAAAAGATCGACGCGATGATCGTCCGCACCCGCAACGGCGGCGCGGAAATCGTCAAGCTTTTGCAAAAAGGCAGCGCCTACTACGCGCCGTCCGCCGCCGTCGCGCAGATGGTCCAAAGCATTGTGCGCGATGAAAAGCGCATCCTGCCCGTCGCCGCTTATTGCTCCGGCGAATATGGCATCAAGGGACAGTTCGTCGGCGTGCCGGTGCAGCTTGGCCGCGACGGCGTCGAAAAGATCATCGAGCTGAAACTCACCGACGACGAGCTGAAGCAGCTCCAGGCCAGCGCGAACCATGTCGCCGACAGCGTCGATAAGCTGAAGCTGTAAGAGGGGAGCCGGTTGACGAGTGCTATCTTCGATAGCATTCTCGATGCATGGCCCAGCTCATTGCCCGCGCCGTGAGGTGTGCGAAGCTTCCGGCTTCAACGACGATTGGTGAATTCCAACATTGCAGTGTTCTGGTCAGGTAGGTGCTGTCCATGCCCCTCCGATTATGCACAAAATTTTTTCGCTGGCTGGGAGTGGTTAGCCGTGTGGTTACCGGCACCTCCAAAACGAATTTCTCAGAGGGAAGTGGGTCGTGCTGGACTCGAACCAGCAACCAAGTGCTTAAAAGGCGCCTGCTCTACCATTGAGCTAACGACCCGTTTGGGAGAGCCGCAAACAATATCCTAAGGGCCGCCTAAGCAGCAAGGAGTTTTGGGCGACCCGTGGGAGGGATGGCAGTCCCCTGCCGTCCGATTATTTTTTTGGGGACGCGAAGAGACTCGCGTCCCTACCCAAGTTAGACCGCTTTTTCGCCGCGTTCTTCGGTGCGGATGCGGACGGCTTCCTCGATCGGCAAAATGAAAATCTTGCCGTCGCCGATCTTGCCTGTCTTGGCCGCCTTTTGGACGGTTTCGATGGCCCGTTGAACCAGGTCTTCGCGCATGACGACTTCGATCTTCACTTTGGGCAGAAAATCGACTGTATATTCGCTGCCGCGATAAATTTCGGTGTGCCCTTTTTGACGGCCAAAGCCTTTGACTTCGCTAACGGTGAGGCCTTCAATGCCTAACTCGGTCAGAGCTTCTTTAACTTCTTCCAACTTAAAAGGTTTGATGATGGCCTCGAGCTTACGAAGGGACATGAGAGATTCTCCTTGGGGTTTCAATAATGGGTTTTAACTCTGATTTACGAACTACATGTGTAAGCATTGGACATGCCAGAGGCAAGCTTGATTTTCCCTATGCCTCTCAGGAATTTTTATATCATGTTGAATTCCAGCCAGCGCCCCTGATCCAAAAAGCGCAGGCTGTAGCGGTCATGCACGCAATTACGCCGCCGGGCACCGGATAAAATCTGCTTCTATGAAACGGGAAAATGTTCATTCTCTGGAGGCTGTCCGAAAATAGACATGGCAAAAAAATCCAAAAAAATCAAAGTGGCCCCACAGGTTGTTTCCGGCAGTGATCCCCAAATGGCCGCCTCAGCGCCAGCACCCGGGTCGCGGCTGGCCCGCGATTGGGTGTGGACGCTGCTCCTGATGCTTACCGTCATCCTCGCTTACCTCCCGGTCTGGCACGCTGGTTTCATCTGGGACGACGATACGATTGTAACAGCAAATCCCGCGATTGTCGGGCCGCTCGGCTTGAAGGAAATCTGGACAACAAGCCAGGCGCGGTTTTATCCCCTTGTACTCAGCACGTTCTGGCTGGAGCACGCGCTGTGGGGCCTGGCACCGCTACCGTTTCACCTTGTGACCGTTTTCTTCCACGCAACTTCCGCAGTGATGTTGTGGCGGATTTTGCGGAATTTGGATGTACACGGCGCGTGGCTGGGCGCGGCGCTGTGGGCCTTGCACCCGGTACAGGTGGAGTCGGTGGCGTGGGTTTCCGAGATGAAAAATACGGAGTCCTGTGTGTTCTACCTACTAACAATCCTTTTCTTTGTGAGAGGGCTAAAAACAGAGAGCCCCGGCAATCGAAGCGGCGGCGGTTGGAACTATGGGTTGGCGCTGCTGTGCGCCGGGCTGGCGATGCTCAGCAAGTCTTCCACGCTGCTTCTGCCGGTGGTGCTTGCCTTGTGCGCCTGGTGGGTGAAGGGGCGGTGGTCGTGGCGCGACATGGCGAAAGTCGTCCCCTTTCTGCTGCTGTGCGTTGTTATCGGCGTCCTCGTGAAGCAAGTGTCCCATTTGAACGAAGGCGACGAGCTGCACTGGGCCCAGAGCTGGCAGGAACGTGTGGCCATGACCGGCTACATCTTCTGGTTTTATCTCGGTAAGCTGATCTGGCCGCCTCCATTGCTGACCTATTATTCGTTCTGGAAAATCGAGACCGGACAATGGCTCTCGTATTGGCCCAGCGCGACCGTGGTGCTCGTCCTGATTATTCTATGGCTTAAACGACAGAAGTGGTCCGGGCCCTGTTTTTTTGCGTTTGCCTATTACCTGATCATGCTGCTGCCGGTCATGGGATTATTCAGCATGACGGGTTTCCGCTATTCAATTGTCGAAGATCATTTGCAGTACCTTGCGAGCATGGGGCCGCTCGCGCTGGCCGGGGCGGGACTGGCACGGCTTTCGGATTTCGCGATTCCGCGGAGACACTTGCTGCGAGCCGCCCTTTGCGCCGCCCTTCTCCTTATGCTCGGGATGTTAAGTTGGCGGCAGTCCTCCAACTATCAGACTGAGAAGACGCTCTGGACCTATAACTTGGCGCGAAATCCGATGTGTTGGGCGGCCTATAATGGCCTCGGATTTGTTCTTGGCAGAGAGGGAAACACGGATGCCTCGATTACGCTTTTACAAAAAGCCCTGGAGATCGACTCCAATTACGCCGTAACGCACTTCAATCTCGGGATGGCACTTACTGCGAAGGGACGACTGGACGACGCCATTGCCGAGTACCAAACAGCCATGGCTCTCGACCCCAGTGACGCTCTGGCGCATGTCAAACTCGCCGAAGTTTTTTTCCAAAGAGGCCATGTGGATGAAGCGATTGCGCAATACCAAAAAGCCATTGAAATGAATCCCCTCTCCACTTGGGCTTACAACGGCCTTGGTCTTGTCTTGGTGCAAAAGGGACAAGTGGACGATGCAATCAAGCAGTATCAAAAAGCCCTGGAAATCGATCCGGGTTTTGCTTTGGCCCACAACAATCTCGGCGTAGCTCTCTTTCAAAATGGGCAAGTGGCTGATGCGATTACGCATTACCAAAAAGCCCTGGAAATCGACCCGACGGTTCCTCAGGCTCACACCAATCTTGGCCTCGCGCTTGCCCAAACGGGCGTCGCATTTCTCCAACAGGGGGACGTGGACAAAGCCATCACGCAATTCCATGAGGCCCTAAAAAACGATCCCGCCATTGTCCAGGCCCACAGCGACCTTGGCATTGCCTTCGCCCAAAAGGGGCAGGCGGACGAAGCCCTGGCACAATTCCAAGAGGCGTTGCGGCTGCGGCCTGACGATACCGCCGCACAGGTCAATCTGGCCAAAATAAAGGCCATGATGCAACAGAAGGCCGGTTCTCAGTGAAGTAAGGAACCTTCGAGCAGTTCTCCTCGTTCCACAACTTGGGAAGGCAGATTTCGCGCGGAGGGCCAAAGAGAACTGAAGAGGAAGGCAAGAAAGTAAAAAAACTATCGCAACCTTCAGTTGCCTGCCCTCTTCAGCCCCTCTGCAGTCCTCCGCGCGAAATCTCTAACGAGGAAGTGTGCTCACTCTATTTTAATTTGCCCTACAAGATCGGCGATGAAATTGCGCAGACAATACTGCCGTGCGTAGCACCGTTCCCAAATCGAGTTTGGGAACGAGGGGATACATCAGAATAAAAACAGAAAACCCCGGGAACCTTGCGGCTCCCGGGGTTTTCGAAGGACTAATTTGATTAGATCAAATTAGAACGAATAAACCGCTTCCAGCGAGATTTCGTTCTGAACCGAGCTGCCATTCAGCTTGGTGACATCACCCGTGGTTGTCGTGGCACCCGAGCCAGCACTCAGAACATCGCAGCGATATTCAGCGCGAGTCAGGAGGTTGTCCCAGATGGCGAAGGACGCCGTGAGGGTCGCAGAGTAGTCATCCTGAGACGGTGTCGCTATCGCAACGCCGTTACTATTGGTCAAGCCAGCAGCACCAAAGGTCGGATTCCAAGCCGATGAAGCGTGGAGATATTCGCCGCGAGCTGACAAGGTGACAGTCTTATTGAGTTTATATGATGCATAAAGCGCACCACCCCACCATGTCTCGGAAGCGTCTTGGTAATGGCCCAAGAAACCAGGGGCATAGGAGACAGGATTGCTGCCATTGGTATACTGCTCGGAGGCAGGGTAACCATCGGCACCATCATAACCGAAGTCGATGTTGAAGCCCAAGGTCAAAGCACTATCCTTGACGAAGGTCGGGTTCCAATTGCCCCAGATGTCATAGACAGCCACAGGACCGTTATCGATACCACCTACCACACCAGGATCGCCGCTGGGGGCGTAGTAGAACGACTGACAGATGTTGGCGTTCTTGCCGGGGGCTGTGATATTGATCTGGCCCGTGATGGCCTTGCCACCGAAGGGATAATCATTCTGTGCATCGGTAGGGTTGCCAGGAGTAGGCGCACTCACCGAGTTGTTGATACCATCAACCACGCCGAACTTGGCTTCGACCGTGTCGTTGAACTTATAGTCGGCGTAGACACCGGTATGAGTCAGCGGAATCGCGTTCGTGAAGAGCAAACCGCGGCTGAAGTTCAAGTTCGCGGGACTTTCGATAACTTCATAACCTAAGAAGGTCACGAATTTACCGGCATAGATATCCAAGCCGTTGCCGACCGGGATACGGAACTTGACCAAGGCCTGTTCGAGCGCGATGGGGTAGCTTGTGGTTGTAGAAACACTAGAGGTGCTAGTGGAGCTGTGGCTGCCGCCAAACGCGGAATCACCGAGGTACTTGGCATCGGAACCCATGATGGCGTCGATACGGAACCCGGCGGCCCACTCGTTCTTGTCGGGAAGGGCCTTTTCCAAGGCGATCTTCACGGCATTGACGTTAAAATTATTGTTGTTCCGGTCGAACTCATGAAGTTGGGACTGGTCACCGCCGAAGCCGGTACCACGACCACCGAATTGCTCGGTGTAGCTGGTATCAACGTAGCCGCTGAGGGTGATGCCCTTCTGGGCGGTTTCGACATAGTTAATGCCCTGATCTTCGATGACCTTCTTGAGGTCCTTCTGATCTTTGGCATCCGTAGTGGTGGTCGCGTCGTCGGCGAGCACGGGCAGAACCATGACTCCGGTCAGGGCGACTGCGCTTAGGACTTTCAGTAACGTTTTCATTCGCTTATCTCCTTTGGGTTTTAATGACTCGGCCAACCGCCTCCCCCGTGGGAAACAACCGGCTTTATCGGTTCATGAGCCAGCCGCCTTTACCGCACGTCTAAGTAACGGCTGGCATCTGCTCTCGTTTTGGTGAGATTAAGGGCCGTCACGTAATCGTCAATAAATTTTTTTATTTTTTTTGAACATTGCGGGCCCCCCTATTTTGAGAGCTAAATCGCCCGTTTTTGACCCCCAAGCCTATCGACCTCACCGACCTCCCAAAGTCATTTTTTGAACGTTTTATCCAAGAAAGTGTCATTTTATCGTCCTCAGCGGGTGTTCCGTCCGCAGGCCCAAAATTAACGTGCGATGGCCGCAGAGCGCGGCTACCATCCGTCCCATACCTACTGCTGTGCGCTTCTTTATCGTCCTTTATCTCCTTGTCATTGGCGGCGTGGCCTTGCTGGCCGAGATGATCCTGCCTAGGATTTTCCCCATTTTAAACGTCATTGGCTTCGGCTCGGCACTGATTCCCCTGGTGGTTATCTACGCCAGCCTGGAGTTGGGCGACGAGCGGGCGCCCATTCTTGCTGTCATCCTGGGAGTTTTCCTGGACCTGACCTCCTCGCATCACTTGGGCACCTCTGCGCTGGTGTTGTTTTCGCTTTCGGCGCTGATCGTCACCCAAGCGGCCAAGCCCGAGTCGCATAAGTGGGCCTTCCGGCTGATCTTTGTGCTGGTCGGGACGTTTGCCTTCTCCCTGCTCGACTATATTCTTATCCTGGCCGAAACGGCCCGCTGGTACTGGCCGTTGGCGGTGTGGAGCAAAATTACTTTTGCCTCCCTGCTGAACCTGCTCCTGTGCCCCCTTTTCTTTTTCCTGACGGGCCTTCCTCCCCGGCTTTGCGGTTGGAAACCGGACTACGAACTCGAAGAAAGGCCCTATGCTCATTGACGACATCCGCGTCCAAGGCTGGCGGCTGGGCATCATGGCGCTGCTGGTCTTTGCCGCCATCGCGATACTCCTGAGCCGCCTCTGGAACGTGCAGGTCGTCAATTCCGATTCAGCCAAGGCGCGCTCCGAGCAGCAGACGACCGTCCGCGCCCGGATCGCCCCGGCCCGCGGAGCCATCTGCGACCGCAACGGGGTGATGCTGGCCGAAAACCGCCCCAGCTTCGACATCGACTTCTATCTGGGCGACCTGCGCCGCGAATACGCCGAGAGCCACAAAGGCAACGTGCCTCGCCGTCCCTTGCACCTCTATTTTCCTCTCGATGGCAAAACCGGCCCCTTGAAGGTGGGCACCGAAGCGTCAACCAGGATCGAATTCCCGGATCCAATCACCGACTGGAAGGGCGATAGCAATTTCACGCAGGATCCGAAAACTGACGCTCCGATGCTGATCACCATCCACCCGGGCGAGAAATCTTTCATGGTGCGCGCGCTAAAGGATTCGTCGATGGCTGATCTGACGGTGACATGCGGCGACAAGCCTTATGCCTTCAAGCTGGTGGCAGACAGCGATGCGGTTCACGCGGTAACGTTTTATCCGGCTGGAGAAAAGCCGCCGAAAGCCGCCCAGCGCGGTGAGGAAGACGACATTGTCGAGATCGTCCGGCAAAGCATCGCGCCAATCAAGGACCCGTTGGGCCTGAACGCGCCGCTTAATGAGAAGGACATCCGCGAGCACTTCCGCACCGATCCCGACCTGCCTTACCATTATCAGACAGACCTCGATTTCGCCACCGTGGCCAACTTCGAGGAGCGCAACCTCGGCATTACCGGCATCCGGGTTGCCCAAAATCCGGCGCGCCAGTACACCTACGGCGCCTTTGCGGCCCACATCCTGGGCTACGTCGGCAAGGCCGACAACCAGAACGAGCATCTGGCCAGCGACGGCACGCCTTACGAGACGATTGGCCGCCACGGGATCGAGGCGATCATGGACGCCCAGTTGCAGGGCGAGCCGGGAACCACCGTCCAGCGCGTTTCTTCCCAAGGCTATTATATAGAGGACAAAAAACTCCAGGCCGCGTTCCAGCCGCCCACGATGGGCAGCACGCTTTACCTCACCATCGACGCCCGCATCCAGTACATCGCGGAAACGGCCATGCGCCATGCCGGGATCGGACGCGGCGCGGTGGTGGTGATGGACCCGCGCAACGGTGACGTGCTGGCGATGGTCTCCGTCCCCAGCTACGACCCGAACAAGTTCATCCCGAAGATACAGTCCAAGGACTGGGACGCCCTGAACCAAGACCCGACGGCACCTTTGTACAATCGTGCGCTCCACGCCTACCCGCCGGGATCAACCTACAAGATCATGGTGGCGCTGGCCGGATTGAAGTCGGGTAATTGCACCCCCAATACCACTTTTGATTGCCCCGGCGCCATCCAAATCGACGATCACCTTTTCCACAACTCCGACAGCACCGACGCCGGAAGCATGAGCCTCGTCCACGCCATCTGCGTCTCAAGCGACGTCTATTTCTACCAGTACGGCATGAAAGCGGGAATTGAGGCCATCGACGCAATGGGCAAGCTGGCCGGGTTCGGACATAAATGGGGCCTGCTGGGCGACGCCGACGAAGCCGCTGGTATCCTGCCGGGCCCCGAATGGATGAAGGAAAACGACAAATGGCTGATCAAAACCAAAAACATTGACCACTGGAGCCGGGCCCAAACGGCCAATACCTCGATCGGCCAGGGATTCGTCCAGAACACACCGCTGCAAATGGCGACTTTCCTTTGCGCCGTCGCCAATGGCGGCACGGTTTACCAGCCGCGACTCTACTCGCGCGTGGTCGATTACAAGGGCGATACGAAGGGTGAAATTCCGCCGGGACAGGTTTACAGCACGCTCGACGTGAAGCCCTCCGACTTAAAGGCGGTGCAGGAGGGAATGCGCGAGGTGGTGGACGAAGGCACGGCGACGCTGGCCCAGGTGCCCGGTTATAAGGTTGCGGGCAAAACCGGCACGGCCCAGGCGCATATCAAGGTCGACGGCGATGTGCGCAGGGACTTGAAGTGCTGGTTCTATTGCTACGGCCCAGCCGGCACGACGGATGTAGCACGTTACGTCACCTGCGTCGTGGTCGAGGGCGGCACCTGGGGCGGCACGACCACCGCGCCGATCGCGCAGGAAATCATGAGCCGTCTCTTCGCGATGGACAAGGGCGCGACCGAGAATGTCGCGTTCCTCCAGCCGATCCAGGGCAACTTCAACGGCATCGGCTCGGTCGATACGGATACCAATGTCAACTCGAACAAGCCGAGCGACGCGACTACGGGCGCCCCCGATAATAACGATGCTTCCGTCAGCGCCCCCGCAGCCGATGCGCCCCCACCCTCAGCCCGCAGTTCCAACTCCCATACCACCACGAAGCACGGGCATTAGAACCCATAATAAGGAAAACTAATCGGTTCTCTTTTGACATTCGCTCAACGATAGCTAGTTAGGAGAAATGAAAACCGAGTGGGCGGGGTTATGGATTTTGGCGCTTTGTCTTTTGACCAGCCCGCTCTTGCGCGCGGATGAGGCGAAACCGCCTCAATTATCGCCCGACGCGCTGGCCCTGTTGGACTCATCGCTCAAATGGCAGACGGGCACGATCACGCTCAAGGACGGACTGGCGAAGATCAATCTCAGCGATAATTTTCGGTTCCTCGACAATGCGGACTCGCGCAAGGTGCTGCACCAGATTTGGCGCAACCCGGATTATCCCGAGATTCTCGGAATGATCTTTCCGAAGGACAAAGGTCCGCTGGATCACGGGAGTTGGGCCGTGACGGTTGATTACGAAGCCGGCGGCTATGTGAAGGACGATGACGCCGAGAAGATCAACTATGACGATTTGCTTAAGAAAATGCAGGAGCAGGTCAAGGAAGCGAGTCCCGAGCGGGAGAAACAGGGCTACTCGAGCATCGAGCTTGTCGGCTGGGCCGCGCCGCCCCGTTACGACAAGACGACCCATAAGCTTTACTGGGCGAAGGAACTCAAGTTTGGAGGCGGGACGCGAAACACGCTGAACTACGATATACGGATTCTCGGCCGCCGGGGCGTGCTCGTCCTGGGAGCCCTTTCGTCGATGGACACCTTTCCCGAAATCGACCAGAAGATTCCCCAGCTCCTTACGATGGTCGATTTCCAACCCGGCAATGCCTATGCGGATTTCGATCCGAAGGTCGATAAGATTGCCGAATACGGGCTGGCGACGCTCGTTGCGGGCGGCGCACTGGCGGGCGCGGCCAAGCTGGGGCTCTTCGGGCTGCTTTTCAAGTACATCGTGGTCGTCGTGCTGGCTCTGAAAAAGGCTGTTATTCTGGTGGTCGTAGCCATCGTCGCCGGAGTGAAGAAGCTTTGGGGCAAGGTCACGGACAGAAGGTAGAACGCTCGAAGATAGCGGGCGGACAAGGGCGGTTGCTATTTTTTGAAATCGGGCAGCGTGCGGCCTTCATCCACTTCGATGAAGTCGAACATGGTGGCGACGCCCTTGGCGCGATCCCCCAGCCCGGCCTCTTTTACGCGAAGGGCGAGCCGCTCGCTGACATCATCGCGCCAGCCCCGCTTTTGCATGTAGCCGTTCCAGGTCTCAACTTCCTCCTCGGTGGGCTTGCGCCCGTGCTGGAAGCACCATTCGAGAATCGATTCGTCTTTTTCGCCCGCGAGGACCACCTTGCGCACATCCTCATATGTGACGTGGAGAAAGTTGAGACAACGCTTGTCGAAGCCGCTTCCGAGATGTTCGATATAGTCTTTCGGCAAAACTCCGGCGGCATGCAGCCGGATCTTGTCGAGCATTCGGGCAAAATAAACCAGGCCCTTTACGGTGTCATACGGACTGCGCGGAAGTTGTTCAGCCATGCTTGACTCTATTCCATCCTGAAGGCACTTCAACCAAATTGCTTCTTTTTGTCATTCGCCATTATCGGCTCTTTAACGGCTTGGAAATAAACGGCGGGTCTCTCAAGTTAAGGTTCTTAGATTTTCGCGTTGACGCTGGCGGATGAGGCCCTAATTTCGATGTCGCTCACCAGCACTTATAATTATAACTTATCATAACAACGAAAGAGAAGGACTATGACAAAAATTGGCATTAACGGCTTTGGGCGTATCGGGCGATTGGTTTTTCGCGCGATCGCAGAACAGGGATTACTCGGAACAACCGTCGATGTCGTCGCGGTGAACGATATTGTGCCGGCAGACAACCTGGCCTACCTGCTCAAGTACGATTCGACGCAGGGCAAATTCAACGGCACGGTCACGAGCGAAAAATCGAGCCCGAGCGCTCCGGAAGACGACGTCCTGGTCGTCAACGGCCACAAGATCAAGTGCCTCGCCGTTCGCGAAGGCCCGAAGGCGCTGCCTTGGGCCAAACTCGGCGTCGAATATGTGCTGGAATGCACCGGCCTCTTCACGGAAGCCGAAAAGGCGAAGGGCCACATCGAAGCGGGCGCGAAGAAAGTCATCATCTCGGCCCCGGCCAAGGGTGAGGACATCACGGTCGTCATCGGCGTCAACGACAACAAGCTCGACGTGACGAAGCACAACATCATTTCCAACGCGAGCTGCACCACGAACTGTCTGGCCCCGATCGTGTACGTCCTTCTCAAGGAAGGCTTCGGAGTCGAGGAAGGAATCATGACCACGGTTCACAGCTACACCGCGACGCAAAAGACGGTCGACGGCCCCTCGAAGAAAGATTGGAAAGGCGGACGTTCCGCGGCGATCAACATCATCCCCTCCACGACTGGCGCGGCCAAAGCGGTGGCGCTCGTGCTGCCCGAAATCAAGGGCAAGCTGACCGGCATGTCGTTCCGGGTGCCGACACCGACCGTCTCGGTGGTTGACCTGACCGTGAAGACGGTGAAGGAAACCAGCTACGGCGAAATCAAGGCGGCGATGAAGAAGGCGAGCGAGACTTACCTCAAGGGCATCCTCGCCTACACGGAAGACGAGGTGACTTCGTCTGACTTCATCCACGACACGCACTCGAGCATCTTCGACGCGGGATCGGGCATCGAACTCAACAACAAGTTCTTCAAGCTCATCAGCTGGTACGACAACGAATGGGGCTATAGCAACCGCTGCGTCGACCTGCTCAAGCTCATCATTAAATAAATCAGAAAAATCATTACGGAATTACCAAATTCCAAAAATTAACGGAATTAAAGGCAGAGGATTTTTCATTTATAAAAACCTATGAGCGATGACGCTATCGAGAGCATTTGCGCTGCTGCGGTTTTTATAACTGCGATCCTCTGCTTTACCATCTACAAGCTGAAAAAGAACAAATTGTGGGGAAAGTCTTAAACTGAATTCCACCCCTCCAAGAATTCCGTAAATTTGGTTAATTTGGTAATTCCGTAATTCCGTCAAACTTCAGAAATCTATGGCCAAAATCACCATTCGCGACATCCCGCTCAAGGGCAAACGCGTCCTCGTCCGAGTCGACTATAACGTTCCGCTCCAGGAAAAGGACGGCGTCCAAACCATCACCAACGACAAGCGCATCCGCGAGACGGTGCCGACGATCAAGTATCTCATCGAACACGGCGCGCGGATTCTGCTTTGCGCGCACCTGGGCCGCCCCAAGGGCAAGCGCGATCCGAAACAGAGCCTGGCCCCGGTCGTTCCGGCGCTCTCGGCGCTCATCGGCGTGCCGGTGAAGTTTGTCGACGATTGCATCGGTGAAAAGGCCGAGAAAGCCGCTGCGGAACTCAAGGACGGCGAAGTCGTGCTGCTGGAAAATCTCCGCTACTACAACGAAGAGGAAGCCAACGACGACGCCTTCAGCCAGAAGCTCGCGAAGCTGGCCGACGTTTACGTCAACGACGCTTTCGGAGCGGCCCATCGCGCCCATTCTTCCACGGCGGGCATCGCCAAATTCGTCAAGGACCGCGCCATTGGTTTCCTGATGGAAAAGGAACTGCGCTACCTCGGCGAGGAGCTCGAAAATCCGAAGCGTCCGTTCGTGGTGATCCTCGGCGGCGCGAAGGTTTCCGATAAAATCGCGGTCATCGACCGGCTGCTGGATCGCGCGAACACGATTCTTATCGGCGGCGCGATGGCCTACACGTTTGCGCTCGCCGAAGGCAAGAAAATCGGCAATTCGCTTTCCGAACCCGACAAGATTGACACCGCGAAGCTGGCACTCTCTAAGGCGAAGGCCAAGGGCGTCAAGTTTTTGCTGCCGATCGACACTTACGTCGTCGAGCATTTCGACTTCAAGGCCAAGACCGTTACGCCGGGCGGCAAATATCTCAAGCCGAACGAAGACATTCCCGACGGCTGGGAGGGCGTCGATATCGGCCCGGAAACTGTGAAGCTTTTTTCGGCGGAAGTCGCCTCGGCCAAGACCATCCTCTGGAACGGTCCAATGGGCGTCTTTGAAGTGCCCGAATGCGCGGTCGGCACCTTTGCCATCGCCAAGGCCATCGCCGCCAACAGCGGCGCGACGAGCATCATCGGCGGCGGCGACTCGGTCTCGGCCATCAAGAAGGCCGGCGTCTCCGACAAAGTTTCGTTCATCTCGACCGGCGGCGGCGCTTCGCTGGAATTCCTCGAAGGCCGGGAACTGCCCGGCGTGGCCAGCATCCCGGATAAAAAATAAAATGGCTTTGCTACCACGTGACCAAAGATATAAACAACCCGTCTGAACAGGCATGAAATACATCCGGCTCAAATGGAACCACACCAATCCTGACGAACCCGTCTGGATTTTCAGCGAACTTGATGTGGACGACAAGGAAGTCCGCAAGATCGAGTGTTTCCGCAATGGATTTTGCGATGTGGCCACCGCGTCGGGTTCCTCGGGGACCGCGGCGCTCATGACGCTGCCCCTGCCGGATTTGTCGCTTTTGGCCCGCCGGGACCCCGAGTTCATACCGGTGGAAATTACGAAGGAAGAATTCGAGGAAGTCTGGGCGAAACGCCGCTACATGGCTTGAGACCGCTTGTGTGGCAGGAAAAAGCAGGCTGAACTGATCCTTCGACAAACTCAGGATGACAGAATTGTTTGTACCAAATCATGTTTTGAAGTGCTCTAAGCTCAATCCCCTATATTTATGATCAACCGCAAAAAAATCATCGCCGGCAACTGGAAAATGAACAAAACCCAAGCCGAGGCGCGCGTGCTCGTCGAGGATATCCTCCAGGAAATCGGCCGATTCGACGATGCGGAGATCGTCCTTTGCCCGCCCTTCACGGCCCTGGCTGCGGTGAGCGAATTGCTCAGCCCTGTCTCCAATATCCGGCTCGGCGCGCAAAACCTGCACGAAGCCGCCTCGGGCGCCTATACGGGCGAGATTTCCGCCGGGATGCTCCGCGAGCTTTACGTCCGCTACGTCATCATCGGCCATTCCGAACGCCGCCAGTATTTCCACGAGGACAACGCCACCATCAACCGCAAAACCAAGGCGGCGCTGGCGGCGGAGTTGCGCCCCATCGTCTGCATCGGCGAAACGCTTCCCGAACGCGAGGCCAACAAGTGGAAAAACGTGCTCGAAACCCAGTTGATCGAGGGGCTTACCGGCTTCACCGAGAAGGAACTCGCTGACATTATTTTCGCCTACGAGCCGGTCTGGGCGATCGGCACGGGCAAGACCGCCTCGCCCGCGCAGGCGGAGGAAGCCCACATCTGGATCCGCAAGATTTTGGCCACCCGCTTCAGCGCTGCGGCGGCCGAACGCGTCCGCATCCAGTACGGCGGCAGCGTCAAACCCGAGAACGCAAAAGAACTCCTTTCCAAGCCCGACATCGACGGCGCGCTCGTCGGCGGGGCGAGCCTGGACGCGCGGGGCTTCACGGCGATCATCAAAAATGCTTGCGCCGAGTAGGCGCACGCGCAATGCTTGTCGCCCCCACGCCCTATGAACGCCTCCTGGACCAATATTCTGATTGATATTCTGCTCGTTTTTTATGTGATCGACTGCGTCTTCATGGGGCTGGTCATCATGATGCAACGGAGCAAGCAGGAAGGCCTCGGCGCGGCTTTTGGCGGCAGCATGATGAGCGACACTTTTGGCGCGCAAACCTCGCAGGTCCTGGTCAAGGCCACCGTCTACGCCACCATCTTTTTCTTTATTCTGAGCATCACGCTGGCCCGACTTTATTCCCACCGCAACAACTTGTTGGAAAAAGGCTCTGCGGTGCAGCAGGAACTGCTCAAACCGGTCGCTCCGACGACCACCCCAGCCGTGCTGCCCAATGCGGCAACCAATGCCGCCGGCCTGCCCGTCGCGCCGACTGTCCCGACTCCGACCGCCGCCGCGACTACCTCCGCGCAGCCCGCGCCTGCGACTGTCACTCCAGCCCCGGCCAAAGCAGTAAACAAGTAATTGGAGAGTCGCAAGTCAAAGCATCGCCTCCTGTCGCCTGCGGCGACCCGGGCAACAAGTAGCCCGGGCCACCCGACCAAGCCAAGCGAAGATTGTTTCTCCAGACTTAAAAAAGTTGATTTTTAAGCGGGCTTGTCCATTTTCAAGTGAAAGGGCCGTTTCGCAAAGGCTTGTTTGCGGCGCGGATTGCTTCGGCGAAAGGCAAAGATGAGCCACTTGTAACGTGGCGATGAGGGTCGACGTGATAAATTAGGTTATAAGGTTATTCCCATGAAAATTCTCCTTCTTGAAGATGATGACAAAATAGCCGCGTTCGTCGCCAAAGGCCTTCGCGAAGCGAGCTACATGGTCGACATTAGCTCGAATGGCGAGGAGGGATGCGAAATGGGCCGCACCCGTTCGTATGAGGCCGCGATTGTCGATCTCATGCTACCGAAGCTCGATGGCCTTGGCGTCATCGAACGCTGGCGCGCCGAGCAGATCAAACTTCCTGTCCTCATCTTGAGCGCGAAACGCTCGCTTGACGACCGCATCACGGGCCTGCAGCGCGGCGGCGACGATTATCTGACCAAGCCCTTTTCCTTCGCCGAATTGCTCGCGCGTTTGCAGGCGCTTATCCGGCGTTCCGGCTCCGCGGCGATTGTCACGAGCCTTTCATTCGACAATCTCAAAATGGACCTCCTGACGCGCGAAGTCTGGCGCGGCGCAACGAAGATCGAGCTTCAGGCGCGCGAATTTCTCCTCTTGGAATATCTCCTGCGCAACCAGGACAAAGTGGTTTCCAAGACCATGATCCTCGAACACGTCTGGAACTACCATTTCGATCCCCAGACCAATGTCGTCGACGTTTTGGTCTGCCGACTCCGCAACAAAATCGATCGCGACTTCGAGCCGAAGCTCATCCACACGCTCCGCGGCGCCGGATACAGCCTGCGGCTGCCGTAGAGGAGCTAAGAACTTAGAGCTTAGAACTTGGAACTCTCCATAACTTGCAGTTTTCTGTTCTACGTTCTTAGCTCTAAGTTCTAAGTTTCCCTCCCACATGCTCGCTCCCCGAAAACCGATCCGCTTCACGGTACCCAAGGCGCTCGCGGGGTTTTTCCGCCGTCCCAACCCGCGACCGCTCGGTTTCAGCCTGCGCCTCAATCTTTGGTACACCGCCTTCTTCATTGTCGGGGCGTTTTTGCTCTTTTCGCTGGCTTATGTTCTGCTCGTCCGCGAATTGCGCGAAAGCGACCGCGAAATTGTCCGGGCCAATCTCGATGCCTGCCGGGCCTGGTACGTGCAGGGCGGAATCGCGGCGCTCAAGCAGCATTTCCAAAACGAGAGCGAATGGGAAAAGGAATCGACATTTCTTGAGGTAATCAGCGCGCAGGACGAACAGAAATTTTTCCACTCGCCGCAGAATCAGAAGGACCAGGCGACGCTCACCCATCTCGGCGGCGGCCTGGCCGCTGATAACAGCTATTGGCTCAGCATTCCCTCGGCGGAGCAGCACATGGTCTGGAACATCGCATGGGTCCGGCTCGCCGACGGTTCCATCATGGCGGTGGGCCGCACCACGGAGGACCGCGAGGAATTGCTGCGCCACTTCCGTATCATTTTTCTTTTCGTGATCGTGCCGATGGTCGGGTTCGGCTTTATCGGCGGCGGTTTCATCACCTACCGTGCGCTCGGCCCGATTCGGGCCATCATCGGCGCGGTCCGCTCGATCATCCAGACGGGCAATCTGCGCGCGCGCGTGCCCGATCCGCGCACCGCAGACGAAATCAACGAACTGGTCACGCTTTTCAACCGGATGCTCGAGCGCAACGAGGCGCTGATCGGCGCGATGCGCGACTCGCTCGACAACGTGGCCCACGATCTGCGCACTCCGCTGACGCGGCTCCAGACCGGCGCGGAGCTTGCGCTTCAGCAGGAGAATCCCGCCGAGATCAAGGAGGCCCTCGCCGACGCGGTCGAGGAAGCCGAGCGCCTCAACGCCATTCTCGGCACGATCATGGATATTTCGGAGATGCAGGCCGGCGCGATCAAGCTCGACCTGCAAACCTTCGTGCTCAAGCCCGTGGTCGACATTCTGGTTGAGCTCTACGACGAGGTCGCACAGGAAAAAAGCATCACCCTCACCTCGAACATTGATGCCGCCGGAAAAATCACCGCCGACCGCAACCGGCTCCAGCTTCTGCTCGGCAATCTTCTCGACAACGCCCTCAAATACACGCCCGAGAATGGCCGCGTCGAAATCGCAGCCCAATTTCGCCCCGACGAAACCCGCATCACGGTGCGCGATACGGGCATTGGCATCGACACCGACGATCTGCCCCGGATTTGGGACCGTCTTTATCGCGCCGACAAAAGCCGTTCCCAGCGTGGACTCGGCCTGGGGTTGAGCCTCGTAAAGGCATTCGTGGACGCCCATGGCGGCACGGCGACTGTCAGCAGCGAGCCCGGCAGCGGCTCGGTCTTCACGGTGACTTTTCCGAATAAAAAGCCGGCAAAATGAAGGTAGCCGACGCAGGCCCTTGCGCCGGTCCGTCGCCCGGAGGTCGGCGGCTACCCAATTAATCCCCGGCAAAGCAAATCCGGCCCTACGGTCTGATAGCTCACCTCGCGCAACCGGATCGGCGCATCGAGCTTTTTCAACGCCCGCGGAAGAGTCCCCAACACCGATGGCGCGATGAAAAACGCGACTTCGTTGACGAGATTTTTTTGCAACGCTTCGGTCAGAATTTCGCCGCCGCCTTCGATGAGCAGATGCGAAACGTCCCACGCGCCGAGCGCCGCGATGATTTCATCGAGCGGTTCACTTTGAAAAACGAGTGTGCGGTCCGAATACCGATCCGAGAAGAGGCGCAAGTAGGGCGACAGCTTTCCGGAGCGCGTGACGACGATGCGCCACGGCTGAAGCTTGTTCCCTCGACCGGGCAGCCGGACGGTCAGTCGCGGGTTGTCCTGCCGCGCTGTTTCCGCACCGATCAGGATGGCGTCCGATTCCCAGCGCAACTCATGCGCAACGGTTCTCGCGGCGGGAGAAGTGAGCCAGCGATCCGTGCCGGGGGGAGTGGTGATGCGGCCATCAAGCGACAAGGCGATTTTCGCCACGACCCAAGGGCGGCGATGGACGATCCACCAGTTGAAATCGCGATTGAGCGCCACCGCTTCGGCGGCCAGCAATCCGGAGGAGACTTCGACTCCGGCGGCGCGCAGCAACCGCGTGGCCGCGCCCGCGTGGACCGGATTCGGATCGGTGGCGGCGAAGACGACTCGCGCGATTTTTTCGCGAAGAATCAGCTCCGTGCAGGGCGGCGTGCGCCCGTGCGTCGAGCAGGGTTCGAGAGTGACGTAGAGCGTCGCACCGGCGGCGGAATGGCCGCGCTTCTTTGCGTCGGCAACGGCATTCACCTCGGCGTGAGGCGCGCCCGTGCGTTGATGCCAGCCCTCGCCGATGACTCTGCCTCCACGCACCAGCACCGCGCCGACACGGGGATTGGGCAGCGTCAGGCCCGCGCCGCGTCGCGCTAATTCGAGCGCGCGGCGGAGATGACGTTTATCTACAGAATTCATTTTTTCAAAATTTTGTCATCCTGACAGACTTCATTCACCAAAGAAACTTTCGACATATTCGGACGCATTGAATCGTTTCAGGTCTTCCGGTTGCTCGCCGCGGCCCAGATAATAGGTGGGCAGTCCCAGTTCAGCACGAACCGCCGCGACCATCCCCCCGCGCGCCGAGCCGTCGAGCTTCGTGACGATGAGGCCGGTCAAACCGATCGCCTCGTGAAATTCCTTCGCCTGCGAAAGCACGCCCGTGCCCGTCGTGCCGTCGGCGACGAGCCACGTGTGGTGCGGCACCGCCTCGGCTTTTTTCTCGAGGCTGCGCTTGATCTTGCCGAGCTCAAGCAGCAGGTTGCGCTTGTTGGCCTGGCGACCGGCGGTGTCGATGATGAGCAAATCCGTTTGCGATTCCTGCGACGCCAACAGCGACTTCACGGCGACGCTCGCCGGATCGGTCCCCGGCGCGGCACTGGTAACGGGAATTTCGAGACGCGCGCCCCATGCTTCGAGTTGTTCCGCGGCCGCCGCGCGAAAAGTATCGGCGGCGCCGAGATGGACGCTGCGCCCCTCCTGCCGCGCGCGCGCGCCGAGCTTCGCGGCGGTGGTCGTCTTGCCGCTGCCGTTGACGCCGATGAGGAGAATGACTTCGGGCTTGTGCTTGATCGGCAGCGGTGGCGGGATGCGGACGAGCTTGACCATTTTTTCGCGCAGGAAAGCCTCGGCCTTTTCCGGTGAACGCGAGAGGCCCTTCTCCTTGATTTCGTCCACCCATTCGGTCGCGAGTTTTACGCCGAGATCGGCCTCAATGAGGAGCGCCTCCCAATCGATTTCGTCTCCGTCTCCGCCGCGAAAGCGCTCGACCAGATGATTCCAGAAACTCATGATCGGACGGAATGACTACGATTGCGACGGCTTGGCGAGAACCACGCGCATGGGGTAATGGAGCTTCATTTCGCCATCGAGAAGAATTTCGATGTGATGCGTGCCGGGCTCCTCGAATTGGACTCCGCTGAGAATATTGACGTTGGTCGCGTGCTTTTCCTCGTTGTCGAGATGGAACCGGGTCGTTGACGAGGCGAGGACGGTCTCCTCGTCCGGCGCAACGAGGCGGGTCTCCTGCTCGAACTCGCCAACGCCGGAAGACCAGCGCGTCCAGACGCAAAGCCTCATGACTTTGATGGGGAGCGTCGGCGCGCCGATGAAATTGACGATGCCCACGATGGTGTGAGCGCCGCTGGCTTCGACGCGGATATCCTCACAAACGAAAGAGGCCTGGAGATCGGGAATCATGCGGTCAAGGGGCATATTGTTTTGGGCTTTCTACTTTTTAACACGAGGATCGAGCGCGTCACGCAATCCGTCGCCGAGAAAATTCAGCGCGAGAAGCGTCAGGGTCATGAATCCGCCGGGGAAAATGAGCATCCACCAGTAAAGCCGGATCGGGTTGATTAATGAAGCCGCATCTGAGATGAGCGTTCCCCAGCTCGCCAGCGGCGCGGGAACGCCGACGCCAAGAAAGCTCATGAACGATTCGTCGAGCATGATGGCGGGAATCGTCAGCGTGAGATAGACGACGATGATGCCGCTGAGGTTGGGGAAAAGGTGCTGCCAGAGAATCCGCACATGCGATTGCCCGAGCGCGAGCGAAGCCTGGACGAAAGCCTGCTCCTTCAAGACGAGCACCTGGCCGCGAATGATCCGCGCCATGGTAAGCCATTCGGTGAGTCCCAAAAAAATCACGATGAGGACGAGGCGTGGCGGGAATTGCGTCAGGCCCGCGCTTTTGAGCAGGGCAGCGATGGGGCCGTCGAGGGAAGTGACCAGCACGATGACCAGCACGAGCGTCGGCAGGGAGTAGATGATTTCCACGACGCGCATCATGAGGTTGTCGACGCGGCCGCCCGCGTAGCCGCTGATCATGCCGTACGTCACGCCGACGGTGAGGCTAACGATGGTTCCCGTGGCGGCGACGAAGAGCGAAATCTGCGCGCCGTAAAGCGTGCGGGTGAGCAAGTCGTGGCCGTTAACGTCGGTGCCGAACCAATGCGCACGCGACGGCGGCAGCAGCGACGCGTCGGAAATTTGGTCGTAGCTGTATCCGGTGAAGTGAATGCCCACCAGCGCCAGCATCACGACGATGAGGAGAAAAACGGCGCAACTGATGAGCAGTCGGTCCTGCTTCACCACGCGAAAGAAAAGGTCGAGCGTCTTCATTCGAGTTTCACGCGGCGATCGACCACAAAGTAAAGGATGTCGGCAAGCAGGTTGAACACGATGAGGAACGAACTGAAAACCAGCACCACCCCCGACGTCATGAAGGGATCAAAATTGAGCGCGCTGTTGACGAAAAAGGGGCCGATGCCCGGAATGCCAAAAAGCGTTTCGATGACGATGGAGCCGGTGAGAATTCCGGCGGCGGCGGGCCCGCTGTAACCGATCACGGGAAGAATGGCGACCTTCAGCGCGTGTCGAAAGAGTACGGCGTCCTCGGAAAGACCCTTCGCGCGGGCGGTGCGGACGAAATCGAGCTTGAGGACTTCCAGCAGGCTGCCGCGCGTGAGTCGCGCGATGGTTGCGGCGAAGGGAATCGAAAGACAGATCGCGGGGAGAATGATCTGATCGGGCGAACCCCAGCCCGCAACAGGAAGCACGTTGAGCTTGATGGCGAAGATCATCACCAGTATCGGCGCGGAAACAAAAGTCGGGATGGAAATGCCCAGCAGCGCGATGAGCATGAGAAACCGGTCGCCCGCCTGATTGTGCCGGATGGCCGCCCAGCCGCCGCACGTGATGCCGAACAGCAGCGCCAGGAAATAGGCGAGAGAGCCGAGCGTCATCGAGACCGGCAGCGTCTGCGCGATGATCTCGTTGACGCTGCGGTTGCGGTATTGGGTCGAGATGCTCAAGTCGCCGTGCGCGACTTTCCACATGTACTGGGCGTACTGATGTCTCAAAGTGCCGTGCAGAGAATATTGCTTCTCGAGTTCCTCCATGATTTCCTTCGGAATCTTCTTCTCTGTGGAAAACGGATTGCCCGGCGCGCTGCGCACGAGCAGGAATGTGAGCGTGACGACAATGAGCAGGACCGGGATCGAAAACAGCAAACGACGGAGGATGAGCGCGGTCATGGAATATCCTCTCGACGCAGTGCTTTCCCAAAAAACCGCAATCTCATTCGCTTTAAAGCTCCATCATCCTGAGCGAAGGCGAGAGAAGAATATATTTCGCCAATACATTCCGCCGAGCCGAAGTCGAAGGACCCAGGCTGCGCGAGCAAAACGTGTCGATGCCGAGAAGCGGCAGAAGGGCTCCTCTCTGGGTGAATCATTTTCGTTACGCACATCGACGGGCAAGAGCGTCCGGGTCCTTCGACTGCGCTCGGGCATATCCGCTGTTGAAAAAGAGCGTTCTTCGCCTCGCTCCGCTCAGGATGACGGAGTTGTAAAGGCGTTGCGTGCGTGTTCATTTTGCCTTCCCCGGAATATAAAATTCGCCCCAGAAATGTTCATCGACAAAATTCGGCTCAAGACCGCCGAGCTTGTCGGGATAGTAGAGGGAGAGACCGACCCAAAAATAGACCGGAATGATCGGCACTTCGTCCTCAACGAGAATTTTTTCCATATCATGAAAAATTTTCATGCGCTGGGCCGGATCGAGGGCCGTCCCGGAAGCTTCCAACATCTGGTCATACCGCGAATTGCCCCAACCCGTCTCATTGTTCCCGCCATCGGTAACGAACATATCGAGAAAAGTCTGTGGATCGTTGTAGTCGCCGATCCAGTCCGAGACATCCAAATCAAAATCGAGGAGTTCCTGGGTGTTGAGATAAACCCTCCATTCCTGGCCGCGCAGATGAATTGAGGTGATGCCCAGGTCGCGCCGCCACAGCGCCTGCATTTCGGTAGCGATCTGGACCCAATTGCTGCGCGCCGGGTAAAGCATGGTAACATCGGGAAAACCGCGGCCATCGGGATAGCCCGCCTCGGCCAGCAACCGGCGCGCTTCCTCGACATTGTAGCTGAGACCCTGCGGCGGCGTGTAACCGGCGCTGTCCGGCGGCACAAGAGTATTCGCCACCGGCTCGCCGGCGCGGGTGATTTTGGTGACGATGTCTTTCTTGTCCAACGCGAGCGCCAGCGCCTTGCGCACCCGCACATCGTCGAACGGTTTGCGCTTCACATTGAAGCGAACGAACGTTGTGGCCCCGAACGGATTGGCGTGAAAATAGGGCTTGTTCCTGATCTCCGGCACCAACTCCGCGGGAATGCTGGTTTTATCGAGAATCAAATCGGTTTTCCTCGAGTAAAAAAGGTTGAAGCAGGCGGTGGGACTGTCCGTCGGCAGGACCTTGATCCGATGGATCGGCACAGGCCGCCAGTAATAAGGATTCGTCTCGACGAGAATGTAGTCGTTAAGCCGCCATTTCTTGAGCACATACGGGCCGTTGCTGACAATCCGGCCCGGCTTCATCCAGTCATTGCCATACTTTTGAATCGTGGGCAGATGGACCGGATAGAGAACCGGTAACGTGGCGAGTTCGAGAAAGTAAGCCGTGGGATGAACCAACGTAACGACGAGCGTGTGCTCATCGAGGGTTTTCACACCGACCTGGGAAAAATCGGTGAGCTTGCCGGTGCCGTAGGCTTCGCCGTTGGCAAGATAGTAGAGCTGATACGAATACTGCGAGGCCGTGAGCGGATTGAGCGCCCGCTCCCACGATTTGAGAAAATCATACGCCGTGACCGGATCACCATTGCTCCATTTCGCATTGGGACGAAGCGTGAAGGAGTAAGTGAGTCCGTCGGGCGAAAGAGTCCAGCTTTGGGCCACACCCGGAATAACCTCGCCCTTGGCATTGCGGGTCGTGAGTCCTTCAAAAAGAGCCTGGACGATGCGTATCTCAGGCTCGCCGGTGATGATGGCCGGGTCGAGACTCTGCGGTTCGGCGCCGTTGCAGAGGGTCAGGTCCGCAGGCGCGCTTAAGGTCCAGCCGCCGAAGAAATAGAAAAACGCGAAGAAAAGAACGACCGCGCCCGCGAAGAACGCCGCAACGACAAAAGGGGGCGAAAAGCGAAATGAACCGGGCCGTTCCATGTGGCACAAACCCTATGAGAAACCCCCGCAAAAGTCCCGTTTTTAGGATTCAGTCATCCTTGCTTGTCGGATACCGGTATGAAATTTTTTAGCATTTTATACCTTGGCCTATTGTGCGGCGCATTGCTTTTCGGACTAGGGCCTGTTAAGGTGTGACCGTTTCAAGGACTCCAAATACCGCGAAATCTCCGGGATTGGATGTGAGCAAGCGATGGACGCCATGTGTATGAAGGATGGCGGTCAGGTGGGTGTCGAGAATGCGTTTGCGGCCCAAATTAAACTGGCGTATCCAGCGCAAGGTCTGATCCAGGCTCGCACGAGTGGGTTCAACCGAAACAACAGTGGCGTTGCCTCGAAATTCTTCAATCCAGTCGAGCGCCTCGGTCATCGTAAGCGGTGGCGTGAAACGGCGCGGATCGGTGACCACATGAAGAAATTCTGTTACTGCCAACGAAGCGACAATCTATTGGTTGCCCTGGATAATTTCGGATTCGGATGCGCAAGGTTGCCGCGTGGGCGGTGTGATCAGCCATTGCAAGCTGTACGAGGATGTTGCAATCCAAATCGGTCATTGGCGTCCGAACATATCATCCGCTATGTCGGACTGCGAAATATTTGGAGTAAGAACTTTATGGCCTTTGAATGAGCGGATTTGCAAGGGAGCCCCCGAGCCGGCCTTTTCGGAAAGGGCTGGAACGAGTTTAGCTACAGGCTTATGATCTTGCGTTAGCACGATCTCGTTTCCCGCCTGAACTTGCTTGAGCAGTTCGGCAAGTTGTCCGGCTTTGACTTCCTCAGTCACGATCATGCCTCAACGATACACCGTTCTTGCTGGAGTGCGAGCACCGTTTGCCTGTTTGCCGCCTCCTTTGTTTCCAAGTTGCGCTTGAGAACGAAGGCGCTTTGCGCATACGTCAAAATGCTAGTCCGCGTTAGGCGCGACTTTATGGGAGCCGAGGAGTTCGAGCATTTCGCGGACGGCTTGTTGGAGCCCGACAAAGATTGCGCGGGAAATGATCGAATGGCCGATGTTGAGCGTGTGAAGATGCGGCACGTCCTCGATGTATTCGCGGATGTTGCAGTAGTGGAGTCCGTGACCGGCGTTGACCCGCAGGCCGGCTTCGTGCGCATGGACCGCCGCGCGGGCGTGCCGGGCCAATTCCTTGCGGCGCGCGCGCGCCGAGGTGGCGTTGGCATAACCGCCGGTGTGCAGCTCGACGGTTTGCGCGCCGACGCGAAACGCCGCGTCGACCTGCGCCAGATCGGCGTCGATAAAAGCGCTGACCTCGATTTTGGCGGAATGAAGTTTGGCAACGAGGCTCTTGAGGCGCGACACGTCGACGACGAGGTCGAGTCCGCCTTCGGTGGTGACTTCCTCGCGGCCTTCCGGCACGAGGCAGACCTCCTCGGGCTTGATGAGAAGGGCATGGCGGGTCATGGCGGGGGTCGCGGCCATTTCGAGGTTGAGCGGGATCAATATATTGCGGGACAATTCGCGCACGTCGTCCTCCTGGATATGGCGGCGGTCCTCGCGCAGGTGGACGGTGATGGCGTCAACCCCGGCTTGTTCGGCGATGCGCGCGGCTTCGAGAATGCCCGGCTCGGGACTCAGGCCGGACTTCCATCTGCGGTAGCGGGCCTCGCGCAGCGTGGCGATGTGGTCGATGTTCAATCCAAGAGCGAGCATGGCATCAGGGTAGAACGTTTAGTCAAAAGAGGGCAATAGCGACGTGCGGGGATTCATGCCTCCGGGACTTTAATCCCTTGGGTCGAATTCCCCGAAGCGGCGTGCAGTTGGTAGCCGTCGTGCGCCGACGCGCCGGTCCGGCGCAGGGCCTGCGCCGGCTACCTTGAATACCCCGCTTGCGGGGTGCATATCCGGCTTTCGAGTGAAAAAAAATAAGCGAATCAGGCGAATCAGGCGAATGGAGCGAATGGAGCGAATGGAGCGGCACGAAATGACTTCTCCGACGGGTCAGGAAGAGAATCGAGATCGTTTTATATGTCATTTCAGCAGTATCGCACAGAAAAGTCCGAAGGCGGTAGCACTGCAGCGCCTATATCGCTTAAAATCTTTTTTCTCCTCTGAAAAAAAGTAAAAACGGGGATGTAAGTCACTTGGCGGCTTTGAATTCCACTTTAAGTCTGCCAATTTAGTCTCTCTTTTTGGGTAAATTCCCCGCAGCTGCGGGGTTGTTTAGTTCAATGGCCGCAAGATTTACCGCCCTCCGCAGGAGTTCCCCATTGAATTGCCCAGCGGGGCCGCTTAGCTTCAACCGATGCCGCCGGTCCATCTAGAAAAGGTGCTGCGCCACGCAGAGCGGGAGCTGGTCCACCAGTCCCATCTGCGCCCGACCGATTTGCTCGATATTTATCGGCGCTTTTTGAGGTTGGAGGAGCACCGGCTCAAGTTGGAACATATCCATGGCGAAGACGGGCGCGATCTTTGCGAAAAGCGCGCGGATGTGATTTCCGTCATGCTGCGCCATCTTTGGAACGGCGCATGGGACACCCATTTGCGTTCGCATATGGACGCTCCGCCGCGCATCGCGCTGCTGGCGGTGGGGGGATTCGGCCGGGGCGAGCTCAATCCCTATAGCGACATCGACATTCTTTTTCTCTATCCGCACAACGGGTCGAAGAACACGGCCCAGGTGAATGAGATCGTGCAGCATGTTCTCTACATGCTTTGGGACATCGGTTTTCAGGTCGGGCACGCGACGCGCACGATGCAGGAACTCGTGACGCAAGCCAACGGCGACCTGCGGACGAAGACCTCGCTGCTGGAGGCCCGGTTTCTGTGCGGAGACGAGGCGCTCTTTTCGGAATTTTCAAAGACTTTCGAGCGGCGATGTCTGCACGGGCATGAAAAGGAATATCTCTCATGGCGCGTGGCCGACCAGCGCGAACGGCACGAGAAGGCGGGCAACACACCTTTTCTCCAGGAACCGAATGTCAAAAACGGATGTGGCGGCCTGCGCGATTACCAGAACCTGATCTGGGTGGGAAAAGTGAAGCGGGGGATGGGCAGCACGCAGGCTTTTGTGGACGCGCAATTACTGACGCCGGCGGAGCGCAAGCAACTCGACCGCGCCTACGACTTTCTGTTGCGCATTCGCACGGAACTTCATTACCTGCAAAAGCGTTCCGGTGATGTGCTGACGCTGCGGTTGCAGGGACAGATCGCGGACAGTTTCGGCTACCAGCACCGGACGATCCTGCGCCGGATGGAAGCCTTCATGCGGGATTACTACGAGCGGACGTCGCTGCTGTACAACCTCGGCAACACACTCTGCCACCGGCTTTGCGGCAGCGGGAAAACCCGCGCCAAATGGGCCTTCCTGCCGTTCCGCGCCACGCATCGCGAGGAGATCGACGGTTTCGTTTTGGAACACGGGGAGCTGGAGGCGCTCTCTCCGAATACTTTCGCCGAAGAGCCGCTGCGGCTCGTGCGGGTTTTTCTCCTGGCGCTTCAGCACAATGCCGAGCTGGGACCGGAGCTGAAGCTGCGGCTGCGACGCCGCCTCTACATGGTGGATCGCCGGTTTATTTACCAGACGGCGGTGCGCGAAACGCTGCTGGCGATTTTATCGCGCAAGGGGCAGGTCGGTCGCGCCCTGCGCACGATGCACGAGCTCGGTTTCCTGGGCCGTTTCTTCCCCGAGTTCCGCCCGCTGACGTGCCTGGTGCAGCACGAATTTTTCCATCGTTATACCGCGGACGAACACACGCTCGTCTGCATCGAAACGCTCGACAAAATCATCGACGCCACCGAGACGCCTTTTTCAAAATACCGCCCGCTTCTGCAACAGACGCCACGGCCCCATATTCTCTACCTGGCGATGCTTCTTCACGACACGGGCAGGTCGGAAAACACCCAGCGCCACGCGGAGGCGAGCGCGATCAACGCGGTGCGGGTCGCGCGGCGGATGCGGTTGAAAGGGACCGATCTTTCGACGCTGGTATTCCTGGTCGACCACCATCTCACGATGTCGGAGATCGCGCGGCGCAAGAATCTCGACAACGAGGAGGCGATCATTGAATTCGCCCGCATCGTGCAGACGCAGGAACGGCTCGACCTGCTGATGCTTCTGACTTTTGCCGATACGCTGGGCACCGGTTCGGGGCGCGGCTATTCCGACTGGAAGGACTTGTTGCTCTGGCAGCTCTACCATCGCACCACGCGGGCCTTGAGCGGCGTGAAGGAATTCCGCGCGATGGCGGAGCAGGCGCGCGTCGAAATTCAGGAGCGGCTCCTGAAGAATCTCGACCGGCAGTTCGATCCGGCGGAGGTGGTCGCCCATTTTGAAAATCTGCCGCCGTCCTATTTCGAGACGATGTCGGAGGAGCTGATCCGCGAGCACATCGGGATGGTGCACGGCTTCCTCAAATATCAGCTCACGCACGATGACGCCTCGCTTCAGCCGGTGGTGCACTGGCGGAACTTCCCGGAGCAGGGGCATTCGGAAGTCACGGTAGTAACGTGGGACCGGGAACGGCTTTTCGCGCGCGTGACGGGTTCCTTCGCAGCCTGCGGGCTGACCATTCTCAAGGCGGATATTTTCACCCGGGCCGACAACATCGCGATTGAGACGTTTTATGTTTCGACCGAGCGGCTCGAAGCAGTGGTCGATCCGCGCGACCGGGCCGCGTTCGAGAAAATTCTGGCCCCGGCGATGAGCATGGAACAATTCGACTTCAACACCGCGTTCGCGCGGCGCGCGCCCAAGCCGCGTTTTTCGGCCTACGACTCCTCGGCGCTGCCCACCCAGGTTTCCGTGGATCAACGCGCGTCGCGCGACCACACGCTGCTCGACGTCCAGACCGCCGATTACCCCGGCCTGCTTTATCGCATCGCGTGCGGCATCGCGGACACGGAAATCAACCTGGTCTCGGCGCGGGTCACCACGGAAAAAGGGGCGGCGCTCGACACCTTTTATCTCAACGACCGGAACGGGAAAAAGATAGAATCGGAAGAGGTGCTTAAAACCCTGATCCAGGAAGTGCACAAGCGGATCGCGGGATGAGGCAAGCTACGAATTCATTGGCCACAAAAGAACACAAAGAAAACAAAGATGTTGAGAATAAAAGCGGCCTGCTTTTTAGATCATTTTTTTGGCGCGCCAAAGAAGCATATTTTTGCCGCCCTCTTCTTTTTACTTACTTTCCATGTCGCGCCGGTGAAAACATTGACGTAAAATCACAATATTTGGGAAGGGATTTCTCAAGCTTGCTAAAGCCAAAAAGTGAATTTTTGGGCTACATCGGCAGTGATTACCAAAGATTGAGAATAACCTTCACTTCAATCGCGCAAGACAAAAAGGATCATGCAGTCTATCGGGTGCGAGGCTATTCGGTAGTTAAGGCGAACACGAATGGTTTCGAAGGGATTATTGTTGTGGATAAAATCAGCCGGTTGAGAGAAATGCACTACGGGGCGGACGATGAATTAAAAAACGCAGGAATTCAAGCCGAAGGGATTTTAACCGCAAAATATGAGTTGCGAGAAAACCCCGAACAAAAACATTCAGGGAAATTTACAGGCACAATGACGTTGAATTGGTATGTCCCTCAAAACGGAAAACTGCTTTGTGATGATATCGAGGATTACTCAGACAATTATAACAACAATCAGTACGCCGGCATATGGACCGCCTACAAATCAAGGATCGAAAATAAAGTGGCCAATTGGGGGGAGTATAGAATTCCTTTTTCAGGAGACCTTGATATTGGAGCCGGTGAATTCAGCGCAAACCCGAAGTACAAAGATCGCGGCTGGTAACTGCAGGCAGAATTTCGAGAAGAAAAACAACCTGTTGTTTTTTACATTCTTTGCGATCTTTGTGTTCTTTTGTGGCTAAATCTTTCCTCCCTTAAGCGATGAGTTCCCGACCCACTCTTTTCTCCGACTTGCAGCGGCGCGACGTGCGCACGCTGCTCAATCCGCAAAAGGCGCTGGATCGCATCCTGGTCGCGGCTGTCCGCTCGACGCGCGCCGACTCGGGCTCGTTCATCCTGATCAATCCGAATTCGGGCCTGCTCGACATCGAGGCGAGCCACGGCCTGAGTGAGCGAGCGAAGAAGGTGAAGCTTCGTCCGGGCGAAGGCATCACGGGCTGGGTGGCCACGACGGGCAAACCGCTGCGCACGGGCGATGTGCGCAAGGAAAAACGGTATGTGGCGATCCGGGCGAAAGTGCGCTCCGAGATGGCGGTGCCCGTCGAGATGCGGGGACAGGTTGTCGGGCTGCTCAACGTCGATTCCATGAAGGTGGACGCTTTCAGTTCCACGGACGAGGCGCGGCTCATCGACATGGCTTCGGAAGCGGCGAAGTGGCTGGAACTCGCCTGGGAAATCGATCAATTGCGGCTGAAGGGGCGGCAGCTCACGAGCCTGGTCGACACCGCGCAGACGATTATTTCGCAGACGAATCTCGACGAGATTCTCGACCAGATCACCGTGCAGACTTTCCGCCTGATGAAGACGCGGCTCTGCTCCGTTTTCCTGCTCAGCGAGGACGGCACGGAACTGGTCCTTCGCGCCTGCCGTGGCGGCACCGTGCTCTATCGCGAGAAGCCGAATCTGCGGACGGAAGATTCGCTTTTGGGCAGCGTGGTGACCCGGCACAAGCCGGTGACGGTGGTCGATGTGGTGAGGGAAAAGGGCTACATCCAGACCGATATCGCGCGCAAGGAACGGCTCGTGTCCATGCTCGCGGTGCCCCTGATTTTCGCAGAGAAAGCCATCGGCGTGCTCGCGGTTTACACGCAGCAGAGGCACCGTTTTTCCAATGACGAAATCAAGCTGCTGACGACACTGGGCGATCTCTCCGCCGTGGCCATCGAGAAGGGACGGCTCCTGGCGCGCGTCGTCGACATGGAGGAAAAATTGCGGGCCAGCGAGCGGCTGTCGGCGCTCGGGCTGCTCGCGGCGGAAATCGCGCATGAGATCCGCAATCCCCTCACCGTGGTGCAAATGCTTTTTCACGCGCTGGTCGAAACGCTGCAGCTCGACGCCGCCTCCCAGCGCGACGCCGCGTTGATCGGAGAAAAAATGCGGCAGATGAACCGCATTCTCGACCAGGTGCTTTCGTTTGCGCGCTCGTCGGAACCGATCAAGGAACCGGTCCAAGCGGAGCAACTTTTCGAGGATGTGTTCCTGCTGACCCGCCACAAATTACAACAACAGGGCATCGACGTTCGGAGCCATGTTCCCGACGATCTTCCGCTCTTCCGTGTTGACCGCGAGCAGATCGAGCAGGTGTTGCTGAACCTTATCCTCAACGCGGCCGGCGCGATGCCCGAGGGCGGCTCGCTCCGGCTCAGCGCAGCGGTCGAGGAGTTCGAGGGGGAACCGCATATCGCGCTGGCGGTGCGCGACAATGGCGAGGGCATGTCGCCCGAGCAGATCGATCATCTTTTCGCGCCGTTCCTTACGACGAAGGACTCGGGCACCGGGATCGGGCTGGCGATCGTGAAAAAGATCATGGAGAACCACCAGAGCAAGGTTCAGGTGGAATCGAAGGTCGGCCAAGGGACGAAATTCAAGCTGCTGTTTCCGATGGGGGATTTGCCGGTGCCGATGTGATGAGGAATACGGGCGTCGGGGCAACTATATCATTGCGAATCAGATTCGATCAGATAGATTGTTAAAGATGAAAACTCTCTCCGTCACCGAGGTTGCGCGCCACTTCCGTGAAGTGATTGATTCCGTGGAGCAGAAGCAAGAGGAAATCGTTTTGGTGCGCAACCGGAGGCAGGTGGCGCGGCTTGTTCCGGAAACACAGCCTCAGAACGCGCTTGAGGTGTTTGGCGATCTCTATCGCACGCTCGATGACAAAACAGCCCGGACGCTCGCGGCTGCCATTTCCACCAGCCGGAAAAACCGCCGGGGCGATCTTTCCGAATTAAGGAATCCGTGGGCTGGTTGATTGACACCACGATCTGGATCGCGGTTGAGCGCGGCATTCTCGGAGCTGCCGACATTCATGCCCTGACCAAGCAGGAGCCGGTCTATCTTTCGCCGGTAAACATTGCCGAGATTCAATTTGGCCTGGAGATGCTTAAGCCGGGAGCGATCAAGCAAAAAGCGACAGCGGCTCTGCGCAGGTTGCGCCGAAAGCCTCAACTTCGAATCACCGTGGAGACGGGCGAAGTCTTCGGCGTTTTGGCCTCGAAATTAAAGAAAGCCGGTCGAGCCGCCGACTTTCGGATCAATGATCTCTGGCTCGCGGCACAGGCCATTCAACGCGACTTTACCCTTTTGACCTCCAATTCAAAGGATTTCGCGGACATTCCCGGATTGAAGATGGTCACAGTACGCTTTCCACAGCCTTAAAGGCGCTCGGAGCATTTTTTTGATCCTCGACACGGGCCGCGCTCTAACGAGCGCGGCTACATCAATCACTTCCTCGCGATGGCGACCTTGCCCGTGCGGGTGAGGTCGAGGATGCCGAAGCTTTCCATGAGGGTGATGAACTTCGTCACCTTCGATTCGTTGCCGGTGATCTCGATGGTGAGGCTCTTGGGCTGCACGTCGACGATCTTGGCGCGGAAGATGTCGCAAATCTGCATCACCTCGGCGCGGACCTTGGCGTCGATCTTGATCTTGAGCAGGACGAGTTCGCGGTCCACATATTCGCCCTCGTGGAAATCCTTCACCTCGATCACGTCGACGAGCTTGTTGAGCTGGCGCGTGACCTGGTCCAGGACGCGGTCGCTGCCCACGACCACGAGGGTCATGCGCGAGGTGTCGGGACGGTGGGTGGGGCCGACGTTGAGCGTCTCGATGTTGAATCCGCGCCCGCTGAAGAGACCGGCGATGCGCGTCAAAACGCCGAAACGGTTTTCGACCAAGACGGTAATGGTGTGACGCATAGCCCCGCCATCAAAGGAAAAGGAAGCGGCGCGGTCAATGCCTGAGTTTTGTTGCCTCGTGAAAAAAACGGGCTGGGATGGCCGAAGGCGCGCGCTACATGTGCTTCAGCGGCGGCTCAATAACGCACTGGGGAACCAGCTTGTCGGCGATTTCCTCGGCGGGATAAGTGACGATTTCCGCGAGCGTGGGGTGATAATGGGGCATGATCGCGAGTTCATGCGCGGTGCCCCGGTAGCGCATGACGGCGATGAGTTCGTGGATGAGGTCGGAGGCGTGGGGGCCGATGATTTCCGCGCCGATGATTTCGCCCCGGCTTTTTTCCGCGAGCAGTTTGACGAAGCCGAATTCGTGTCCGCCGATCATCGCCTTGCCGTGATCGCTGAACGGATAGCTCGCGCTGAAGAAATCTATTCCCTGCGCCTGCGCTTCGGCTTCCGTCAGGCCGACGGAGGCGATTTCGGGATCGGTGAACGTGACGAGCGCTTTCAAGCGGTAATCGATTTTTTCGGAGATGTTGTGATCGGGGCCCATTTTATTTCCAGCCAGGAAAGCGACGGCATTGCGGGCGGCGATCTCGCCCTGCTGGATGGCGATATGGACCACTTCGTGAGGGCCGACGGCGTCCCCGGCGCCAAAGATGTGCGGCGCGGAGCTGGCCAGGTGGTCGTTGACGTGAAGCCTTTCCTCGGCGAGCGCGATGCCGGCGTTTTCAAGCTTCAACCCGTCGAGCGCCGGCGCGCGCCCCATGGCGTAGAGGATTTCATCCACGACGAGTTCCTCGCGTTTCGACCCGCGCTGAAAGAGGATTTTCTTCCGCTTGCCCGCCTTGCTGACCTCAAGCAATTTCACGCCGGTCCGCACGTCTATTTTTTCCGCCTTGAACGCCCGTTCGAGTTCGAGGCTTACGTCGGGATCATAATTGCGGACAATCCGCTTGCTGCGTTGAAGGATCGTCGTTTTCGATCCGACGCGGGCAAAAAACTGGCCGAGTTCCACGGCGATCACGCCGCCGCCGAGAACGGCGAGCCGCTTCGGGATTTCCTCCGCATCGAGCGCGGTGTCGCTCGTCAGGCAGCCGGTCTCCCACAAGCCGGGCACCGGCACGCGGGTGATGACCGAGCCGGTAGCCACGATGAACGCGGAGGCCGTGACCAACTCCTGCCGCTTGCCGCGTGTCACGAGCAGCGTCTGGGCATCGAGAAATGAAGCGTTACCGCGGATCATGGAGAATTTTCCCTTGCGCAATTGCTTGCGCCGGTAGGCGGCAAAGCCGCCGATGAGGTATTGCTTGCGCGCCTGGATGCATTTCATGTTGACTTCAACGGCCTTGGCCACGAGGCCGAATTCGCGCGCGCGCCCGATCTCGTGCCAGCGATGCGCCGATTCAAGGAGCGATTTCGAGGGCATGCACCCGCGTAGAATGCAGAGACCGCCCACTTGCGCGCCGCCTTCGATGACGACGACGCCTGCGCCGAGGCATGACGCCGTGCGTGCCGCGGCGAAACCGGCGCTGCCGCCACCGATGACCGCGATATCAAACTCAGGCTCGGCGGGCTTGAAGCCGCGCCAGTCTTTTGTAAATGCTTCCCCACTCGTGGGACGAGGCAGTGGCGTGGGCATGGCAGGGTGTTCTCAAAATGAGGTTTTAAGCCGGCACGCCGCTGAGCACGACGCGTTCGCTGCCAAATTTGGGATACAGATATTTGTCGGCAGGCACACCCTTGCGAGTAACGAGGCGCGCTTCCTCGAGGCCGCGTTCTTTCAGGCGGCGCAGGCTCTCGTGCAAAAGAAAAGTTCCCAAGCCACGGCAGCGATATTCATTGAGCACGCAGACGCCGAGGGGCAGGTTGCTCACTTTGTCGCCGGCGTCACGAATACCGGCAGCGCCAATGATGCGGGCGCCATGTTTGATGGCGACGAACGTCACCTCACCGGCGGGGAAGGCTGTCTGGATGATGTCCTCGGCAAGCTTCACACGGGCTGCAAGGTCGTCGCTCCACGACGGCTCCATCGACATCGAGCGGGTTACCGCCGCGAGCAACAAGTCGCGATCTTCCGGCGTCGCGGCCTCGACGGTATAGCGGGAAGCCAGCTTGGGCGCATCCGTCGCAAGCGTTTTCAACTTCCAGGTATACTGGACCCATTCGGTCAACCTCATGGGCATAGCTTCGCGACCCGTTGATAGACGCGCAAGGGATTTTGTTCCGATTTTATTCACAATCGTATTTTCAGGTTGAGCCTAAAAAGTTGTAACTTGGAGTTGGCGTGGCTTGTGCTTTATTGCAGACATGAATGTGCGTTTGCACAATTGCGGTCGAGGCGGACGTCTTGATGTCGTCCGCGTGGTCGTCCTGCAAAAATTCAAATTCATTTGCGCACGGCCAACTCGCTATTAACTTTTCCTGTGGCTCGAAAAAATAAATCTCAACCTTCCGAAAAGCCGGAGCATTCTTCCCACCGCTCTTCCGCGCAGGGCCCCCATCCCTCGATGGAACCGATTCTCGACGAGAATCTCGACACGCTTTCCGCGCTGCAACTTGTCGATCTGCTGACTCAATTTTATCCCATCGACTCGCCGCGCCGGATTGAGCTGGGCTATCTGCGCCGCCGCATCGAGGAGCTGGAAGTCCTCAACGAGCAGGCCCGTCAGGCGGTCGAAAAACTCGACGCAGCGGTTACAAAACTGACATCGCCGGCCAATCGCGTCGGCACGCTGCTCAATCTGCCCAAGCCCGACACGGCGCTGATCGTCAACGGCGGCGCGGAATTTTACTGCACGATCGATCCGCGCCTGGCGCAGTCGAAGCTGCTCGTCGGCACGCGCGTGTTGCTCAACGAAGCCTACGTCGTCATCGGCGATCTCGGCTTTGAAACCGGCGGGCCGGTGGCGAAAATCCAGGACCTGCTCCCCGACGGCCGGTTGCGCGTCGGGCAGGAAGGCGGACTCGCCAACACGCTGGTGATTCGCTCCGCAGCGCTCGGCAAGGAAAAGCTCAAGGCCGGCCTCGAAGTGCGGCTCGATTCGTCCCAGCGCGTCGCGCTGGAAGTCGTCGCGGGCGCGCAAAATCGCGACCATTTGCTCGAGCAGGTGCCCGAGTTGCCGTGGGAAAAAGTCGGCGGCCAGGACGAGGCGCGGCAGGCCGTCCGCGACGCGGTGGAATTGCCTCTGCTCCACAGCGATCTCTTCAAGGCCTACAACCACACGAGTCCGAAGGGGATTCTCCTTTACGGTCCGCCCGGCTGCGGCAAGACGCTGCTCGGTAAGGCGACGGCCTACAACCTCACGCGCCAGTTGCGCGAAAAAACCGGGGTCGATCACCGTGAGTATTTCATGCACGTCAAAGGGCCCGAAATTCTCAACATGTGGGTCGGCGAATCGGAGCGCCAGGTGCGCGAACTTTTCGCGCGCGCGCGCGAAAAGGCGAAGGAGGGTTTCCTCCCGTTCATCTTCATCGACGAGGCGGAATCGATTCTCGGCACGCGCCGCGCCGGACGCACCAGCGGCATTCTCAACACGCTCGTGCCGATGTTCTGCGCCGAGATGGATGGCATCGAGTCGCTCCAGCAGATGGTGATTATCCTCGCATCAAATCGCGCCGACATGATCGACCCGGCCATCCTGCGCCCGGGGCGGATCGACCGAAAAATCAAGGTCATGCGCCCGACAAAAGCCGGTTCGGAGGAAATCTATCGCATCTATCTCACGCCGAACCTGCCGCTCGATCCGGAGCTATTGCGCGAGAACGGCGACGACCGCCAAAAAACGGTCGATGCCATTATCGCCAAGGTGATCGATGCGCAATTCAGCCAGCGCGAAGACAATCGGTTCCTCGAAGTGACGCTACGCAGCGGACGGCATGAGTATCTGCACCGGGGCGATCTGACAAGCGGCGCGATCATCGCGGGGATCGTGGAGCGCGCAAAGGAAACGGCGATCAAGCGCGCCATCGCATCGCCCGAGCCCACCGGCCTTGGTATCAAGGATTTCATCGAGGCGCTGAATGTCGAGTACAAGCAAAACGACATTTTTCCGCCTAACGACATCACCGAGGACTGGCTCAAGCTGGTCGATTACGATCCCGAAAATGTCGTGAAACTTTCGCCCGTGAAGCCCCGCCGCGCGGAGGCGAGCGCGATTATCTGACGCTCCATGAACGCGTGGGCCTGCTTCTTGTTCGATGGGACTCATGGGACTGATATGACTCATAGGCCCTTCTTACTTCCCACTTCTCACTTCTAACTTTCCCCATGCACACCCACCCGCCGCCCTGGTCCATTTGTTTCGGTCTGGAAACGGAATTAGGCATCACGGTGATGGAGGACCCCGAGGTCGATGTCGTCGAGGAATCGATCGCACTCGTGCGATCCGCGGCGCAGCACGGCGTGGCCAATCTTTGGGATTACGCGACCGAGGACCCGCATCGCGACGCGCGCGGATTTCGCGTCCAGGAGCTGCTCCAGGACACCGACGAAGCCGGTTATTATTCGCAGGATGCCGCGCGCGAACTCACCTTTCAGGAAATCAAAAGCGATCTCGTCCTGCGCAACGGCGCGCGGTTTTACAACGACCACGCCCACCCCGAGTATTCGACGCCCGAATGCGCCACGCTGGTCGATCTCATTGCGCAGGACAAGGCGGGCGAACGGCTCCTCGAGGAATGCGCGCGGCAGGTCACGCGCCGCGGTAGCCGCACGGTGAAGCTTTTCAAGAACAACACCGATTTTCGCGGCCACTCCTACGGCTGCCACGACAATTACCTGATTCCGCGCGTGATTCCGTGGGAGCGGCTTGTGCAGGCGATGACGCCTTTTCTCGTGACGCGCCAGCTCTACGGCGGCGCGGGCAAGGTGGGCTGGGAATGCGAAAACACAGGTGGCGAAGGTGGTTTCCAGATTTCGCAGCGCGCCGATTTCTTTTCCGAGCTGGTGAGCATCGACACGATGAACCGGCGCCCGCTGATCAACACCCGCGACGAGCCGCACGCCGACCCGAGCCGCTTCCGCCGCTTTCACGTCATCATCGGCGATTCCAATCTGTCGCAGTTCGCGACGTGGCTCAAGATCGGCACGACAGCGCTGATGCTCGAATCGCTCGAACACGAGGACGCGCCCGAGTGGTGGTCCCTGGCCGACGCGCTCGAGGCGCATCGGCAGATTTCCCGCGACGAATCATTCCGGTGGATCATTCCGCTCGCGAACGGCAAAACCATTCGCGCCGTTGATCTTCAATTCGAGTTCATCCGCTGGATCGAAAAGCGGGTTGATCTGGAGCATACCGAAAAGCGCCGGGTACTCGCCGATTGGAAGGAGACCGTGGAGACGCTGGAAAAAAATCCTCTCTCGCTGCATGACCGGCTCGATTGGGCCGCCAAGCGCCAGTTGCTGGACGCTTTTCGCGTGCAGGAAAATCTCGAGTGGAGCAGCCCGTGGCTGCAAAGCCTTGATCTCGAATATCACCTGCTCAAGCACGACGAAGGCCTTTTCTTCGCCCTGGAAAATTCAGGCCAGATAAAAAGGCTCATCGGCGAGGCGGAAATCATCCACGCTGTGCAGCATCCGCCGGCCTCCTCACGCGCGTATCTCCGGGGCCGGAGCGTACTGAAGTTCGCGCGTGAAATGAAAACCGCGCAGTGGGACAATCTCGTCTTCAAGGTCGGCGACCAAATGTACCGGCTCGACATGAGCCAGGCTTTTCCCGGTTTGCGCCTCGAAGAAATGATCGTCGCGATGGACAAGTCGAAAACAATCCAGGACCTCATCCGCGAATTGAACTTGAAACCGGTATGAGAGAGAAAAGGCATAACCAAATTACCAAATTAACGGAATTTGAAGATGACTACTGCTCCTGATCTAACCGTGGCGAAAAGAATCAGCCCCATGCTGGCCATCGCCGACATGGAGGAAACGCTTTCGTTTTATGAGAGCGTTCTGGGATTTAAGCCGATCATGCAATCACCCAGTTATTCGATTGTGGAGCGAGATGGCCAGACAATCCATTTTCAAAAGGCCGCTTCCGAGAAGGTCATGGACTGCGTTCGTGGACACGCTGAAATTTATGTGGAAGTTTCCGGCATTCATGATTTGTGGGAACACGTGAAAAATTTCAAGGACCGCTACAAAATTCGCGACTTATTCTATCAACACTACGGCATGACCGAGTTCCACGTTTGTGATCCCAACGACTGTCTCGTCTTCGTGGGAGAGCCAACCAAAAAATGAAACCGATTAACCCTCCATCAAATTCCGTTAATTTGGAAAATTTGGTAATTCCGTAATTCTATCTTGTAACCTGCGCGATAGACGTTGAACTCAAACGAACAGGTACTAACTTAATTTTATGCCCGATCAAAATCAAAAAAATCGCCCCACCGGCGGAGGCCCCGATGCTCCCGCTCCCGGCGGCGGGCCCTCAACACCCAAAGTGGACCGCCCCAACGTCGACGACCTGCTGAAGCGCATGCGCAAGGTCGACCCCGACCAGGCCAAGCGCTACCGCCAACGCACCGGCCAATGAACTCCCTGGGATCTCGAGCTGGCGGGCCCGAGGGTGCTGCCGGAACCGGCGACTTTTCGGAGTTGCTCCGCGCAAGCGGGAAGGATTCCGCTACGGTTGAGGCTTTTCGCGCCTCGTCCGGCCACACTCTCACGAACGCGGCTACACAAACGGAAGCGACCACCGTTCTTTCGTTTCACTATAAGGATGGCGTGCTGATCGCGGGCGACCGGCGTGCCACGGCGGGCAACACGATCATGTACGACCGCGCCGACAAGGTGATCGAGCTCGACCAGGACACCATCATCGCCATCGCGGGTTCGCCCGCCGTCGCGTTCGAAATGGCGCGCACGCTGCAAACCTCGTTCCAATATTACCGCCGCAGCCAGCTCCAGGCGCTTAGCCTCAACGCGAAGGTCCGCGCGCTCGGCAAGCTCATCAAGGACAACCTGCCGATGACGCTGCAAGGCGTCGGCGCGGTCGTGCCGATTCTCACCGCACGCGACCCGCATCATCAGCCCGAGCCGAGCCTCTATTTTTACGACGCCCTCGGCGCGCAATTCCAAGCGGTCGATTTTGCCGTTTCCGGCTCCGGCTCGCCCTCCGCGCGCAGCGTCCTGCAATGGATCAATCGCTGGAGCGGCCAGCCGACATCCATGCGCGACGAGAAGCAGGCGGTGCAGCTCGCGCTTCAGTTGCTCGATGTCGCCGCCGAATCGGACAGTGCAACAGGCGGCGTTGACCGTCGCTCGCATATTTTCCCGCAGGTAAAATTCCTCACCCGCGACGGCCTGCGTTCCGTTTCCGCCGAAACGCTCCGCGAAAGTTTTACCGCGCTCGAAGCGCCCCACATGTAACCAACCGTAACAACTCAAACAGAAAGATAATCCAATGAAGACACTTAGCACTATTTCCGCCACGACCGTGGGTGGCCGCGACGGCCAGGGCCAGACCTCCGATGGGAAATTCAAGGTCGAATTTGCGCTCCCGAAGGAGCTCGGCGGACGCGGCAAGGAAGGCGTCACCCCGGAACATCTATTTGCACAGGGCTACTCGGCCTGCTTCGGCAGCGCGCTGCAATTTGTCGCCGGTCAGAAAAAAGTTCATCTTTCGCCCGACTTCAGCGTCACGGTCACAGTCGATCTGCTGAAGACCGACGCGGGCGGCTTCGCCCTCGGGGCGCAACTCCAGGCGAATCTTCCTGGCGTCGACAAGGCGCAGGCCGAGGAGCTGGTCAAAATCGCCCACACCGTGTGTCCCTACTCGAATGCAATCAAGGGCAACGTCGACGTGAAGCTGTCGGTAGCCTGAACCCTCCATGACCGAAGAACCGTACCGCTGGCTTGAGGCGATCACCAATCGCCGCGAGTATATCGAAGACCAACTCTCGCCGGGGCTGCCCGTGGTCGCGCTGAGCGCCGGGCCGGGCATCCTGCTGATGACGATCAAGACGTCGACGCCGAAGCTCTTCGAGATTTACGATCATCTCGCGCTCGGCTCCGTCGGCCACCCCGCCGACATCGAGAAAGTGCGGCAGACGGCCATCGACGCGGCGCACTTGGAGGGCTTCGCGCGTTCACCCAACGACGTCACCGCGCGACGGCTCGTCAGCTACAACCTCGCACCCGCGCTGAAGGCGGCCTTCGAGCAAATCTTCGCCGCGCCACTGCTTTTTCGCGGCATCCTCGCCGAACTCGGCGCGACGCAGGCGGACGACGTGCTGTGGCTCTTCGATTACGATGGCTCTTTTGTCGCCCAAACCGGGGCTGAGCTGGCGCATGGGACAATCATCAGCGGCCCGCGCCAGGTCGCCAAGGATTGGACGGCGCACCAGACGAAGCCCACGCTCGAACGCGACTCGCTCAAAGCGGCGGCGATTTCCGCGTTGCGGCTGCTCGTCTGGGCCAAGCTGCGCGGCACGAAGGACCAGGGCATCGAGTTTTCCGCCGTGCCGACCGACGTGGCGCAGCTCAAGGAAAAGCTCGGCCCGGACGGCATCGAATTTGCGCTTCTCGACCGCTCATTGCTCGGCAAGCCCATTACCTACCGTGTGCCTGCGGCAGATGAGTTGGGGATTTAGCCCCCAAAGAACACAAAAATTGGGCGAGAGAGAGCATGGCTTCCGCTAACTCCCCCCTTTGTTTTCTCTGTGTTCTTTTGTGGCCAATCATTCTCCGTCAAAAAAGTTTTCCAATCGGAGCGAAGTCGATAATGTGAGGCATGATTCGAGCCCAAGTCATCGTTCGCCCACGCAAAAGCATTTTCGATCCCCAGGGAGACGCGGTTTGCCGCGCCATCCAGCACCTCGGCGTTTCCACCGTCAAACAGGCCCACGTCGGCAAATGCATCGAGCTGGAACTTGAAGGCGACAACATCGATCAGGCGCGCGCGCAGCTTGAAACGATCTGCAAGGACCTCCTCTCCAATCCGGTGATCGAGGATTACGTTTTGACCCTCCAACCCGGGGACAAGAAATAGCCATGCGCTGGGCTGTCATTCAATTTCCCGGCTCCAATTGCGACCAGGACGTTTTTCACGTCCTGAAAAATGTGCTCGCGCAGGAGGTCGATTACGTCTGGCACAAGGACTCGTCTCTCAGCGGTGCGGACGCCATCGTCGTGCCGGGCGGTTTTTCCTACGGCGATTATCTGCGCTGCGGCGCGATCGCGCGGTTCTCACCCATCATGCCGGCGGTAAAGGAAGCGGCGGCGCAGGGCAAAACGGTGCTCGGCATCTGCAACGGCTTCCAGATTCTTTGCGAGTCGGGCCTGCTGCCGGGCGTGCTGGTGCGCAATACGAGCCTTCATTTCCGGTGCGAGACGATTCCCGTGCGGGTCGAGCATCCGGGGAGCCGGTTCACGCGCGAATATCTCACCGGCCAGGTGCTGCGCCTGCCCATCGCACACGGCGAAGGCCACTACGTCGCCGACGATGCGACGCTCGACGCGCTCTTCCAAAACAAGCAGGTGCTTTTTACTTATTGCGATGCCCAAGGCCGGAATACGCCCGAGGCGAATCCAAACGGCTCGCAGCGCCATATCGCGGGAATCACCAATCGCGCCGGAAATGTGCTGGGCTTGATGCCCCACCCCGAGCGCGCGTCGGAAAAAATCCTCGGCAGCGACGATGGGCTTGGGTTATTTGCGTCGATCCTTGCCAGTGCAAGCACCCCGGCAACGAAGGCGGCATGAAAGGAAAATGAACGAAACCTCTCTTTCCACCGACAATATCTTGCCGCTGATTCACACCATTCGCGGCCAGCGCGTTATTTTGGCCACGGACCTGGCAAAGTTGTATGGTGTTCGTACTCTTCGTCTTAATGAAGCCGTGAAGAGAAACAAAGTCAGGTTTCCAACTGACTTCATGTTCCAACTAACACGGGTAGAGGCGCTTGCGCATTCAAGATCGCAATTTGCGATCTTGAATGCGCAAGGTGCTAATATTAAGCATCTTCCGTACGCCTTCACCGAACATGGCGCGATCATGGCCGCCAATGTCCTCAACAGCCCGCAAGCCGTCGCGATGAGCGTCTACGTCATCCGGGCTTTCGTTCAGCAACGCGAAGTGCTCGCTGCTAACAGCGCCATTCTGAAACGCCTGGCCGAAATAGACCAGACGCTTCTTCTCCACGATGAAGCCCTGCGCGACATTTACCAAAAACTACTGCCACTTCTTCAGCCGCCGCCCGATCCGCCCAAGTCCAAAATTGGATTCCGCGAACGGTCGCCGCGATACGGGTTCAACAAACAAAAGAATTTCGTTAATTCTGTTACTGCCCTCCGCAGGAGTTCCGTCTAAAATTTCACTATTGCCGTACGCAGCACCATGCCCGACCCCACCATCACCCCCGAACTCATCGCCAAACACGGCATCACGCCCGAGGAATTTTTGCGCATCAAGGAGATCCTCAAGCGCGAACCGAATTTTACGGAGCTGGGCATCTTTTCCGTCATGTGGAGCGAGCATTGCTCCTACAAAAATTCGCGCCTCGAGCTGCGGAAATTCCCCACGACGGGGCCGCGCGTTCTGGTCAAGGCGGGCGACGAAAACGCGGGCGTCATCGACATTGGCGACGGCTGGGGCATCGCCTTCAAGATGGAATCGCACAACCACCCGAGCGCGGTCGAGCCGTTCCAGGGCGCGGCCACCGGCGTCGGCGGCATTTTACGCGACATCTTCACCATGGGCGCACGGCCCGTGTTCCTGATGGACTCGCTCCGTTTCGGCGACATCCGCCCCGGCAAGCCAAACGCAGCAACGAATCGCCGCTTGCTCGCCGGAGTCGTCTCGGGCATCGCGCATTACGGCAACTGCATCGGCGTGCCGACCGTCGGCGGCGAGATTTATTTCGACGCTTCGTACGACGGCAACCCGCTCGTGAATGTTTTCTGCCTCGGCACGTTGCGCACGGATGAGATTCGGCGCGGCGCGGCGACCGGCTCGGGCAATCCCGTTTTCTACGTTGGCAATCGCACAGGCCGCGATGGTCTCGCGGGCGCGGCGTTTGCCTCGCGCGACCTTACCGAAGCCTCGAAGGAAGACCGGCCCGCCGTGCAGGTGGGCGATCCGTTTATCGAAAAACTTTTGCTCGAAGCGTGCCTCGAACTTTTCCAGCATCCCGAGGCGGTCGTTGGCATCCAGGACATGGGCGCGGCGGGACTTACCTGCTCGACGTGCGAGACCGCCAGCCGCGGCAACAGCGGCATCGAGATCGATCTGGCGCTCGTGCCGCAGCGCGAGCCCGGCATGACGCCCTATGAGACAATGCTTTCCGAGTCGCAGGAACGGATGCTCATCATCGTGCGAGCGGGCCACGAGAAAACGGTCACTGATATTTTCGAGAAGTGGGACCTGCCCTGCGCGCTGATTGGCCGCGTGACCGACGACGGTTTTATGCGTGTGAAAAATCACGGTGTCACCGTGGCTGAAATTCCGGCCAGGAAACTCGCCGACGAAGCGCCGCTCTACAAACGCGATGCGCGCCGTCCCGCCGATCTCGACGCGCGGCAAAGGCTCGATCTCGCTTCCATTCCCGAAGCCGATCCGCAAGAGGTTCTAGGAAAACTTCTCGCCACGCCCGACCTCGCGTCGAAGCGCTGGGTCTTTCGCCAGTACGATCACATGGTGCGCGACGGCACCGTGATCGCGCCGGGCAGCGATGCCGCCGTGGTGCGCATCCCCACGGGCAATAACACCTGGAAATATCTCGCCGCGTCGGTCGATTGCAACGCCCACTACGTCGCATTGGAGCCGAAGCTGGGCGCGCTGATCGCGGTTGCCGAATGCGCGCGAAATCTCGCCATGACCGGCGCGGAACCGCTCGCGCTGACCGACAATCTCAACTTTGGAAATCCGCACAACCCGGAGAATTTTTACCAGCTCCAGCAAGCCGTGGACGGGCTGGCCGAGGGCTGCCGCGCGTTCGACATCCCGGTCACCGGCGGCAATGTGAGTCTCTATAATCAATCGCCCGCCGGCCCCATCGACCCGACGCCAACAGTCGGCATCGTCGGGATTATCCGCGACGCGAAGCACATCACCCCGTCCCATTTTCAAAATCAAGGCGACGCGATTCTTCTCATCGGCAGTCCTGCGGACGGCAGTATCGGCGAGGAGCTCGGCGCGAGCCTCTATCTGCGCGAAATTCACGGCGTCAAACGGGGCCGTCCGCCGGAATTGGATATCGAGCGCGAAAAGAAAATGCACGACGCGGTGCGCGCCGCGATTCGTCTCGGCGAAATCCGCAGCGCGCATGATCTGGCCGAGGGCGGTCTGCTTGTCGCGCTGGCGGAATGCGCCATTTGCGGATCAAAACAAATCGGTGCAACCGTCCGGCTCGACCTTCCTCACGCGCGTCTCGACGCGCTTCTCTTCGGCGAAAGCCAGAGCCGCGCGGTGATTACGACACCTCCCGAAAATGCCTCGGCGCTGGCCGCATTGCTCGAACTTCGCGGCGTGCCCGCGCGCCTCATCGGCACGGTCGGTGGACGCGATCTCGTCGTACAGGTTGGCGGCGCTGCCCCGCGCGAATTCAAGTGGGATGTGGCCGCGCTTCACAATGCATGGGATACCGCGCTCGATTCGTATCTGGCCTAGAGTGTAGCCGCCGCCGTGAGGCGGTGGCCTAGAGCCATCGCCTAGGATTTCGCCGCAAGCCCCAGCCGTTCCCGGCCATACTTCTTCGATTTAATTTCGTCGCACCAATCGCGATGCGCCAAATACCAATCGATGGTCTCGCGCAGGCCGGAGGCAAAATCCTTCCGAGGCTGCCAGCCGAGCTCGCACCTGATTTTTTGGCAATCGATCGCATACCGGCGATCATGACCGGGCCGATCCGGCACGAAGGAAATTAATTCGCTGTAGCCGCGGCCATCCGCGCGCGGACGCAATTCGTCGAGCGCGGAGCAGATTTGGCGCACCAGGTCGAGATTCGGAATTTCGTTCATGCCGCCGATCATGTAGACTTCGCCGGGCTGGCCTTTTTCCAGAATCAGCCTCAAGGCGCGGCAATGATCGCCCACGTAAAGCCAGTCGCGAATCTGGCCGCCGTCGCCATAAACGGGCAGCGGCTTTTGCTCGAGGGCATTCAGAATCATGAGCGGAATAAGTTTTTCCGGAAATTGATACGGGCCGTAATTGTTCGAGCAATTGCTGGTGATGACCGGAAATCCATATGTGTGGAAATAGGCGCGCGCCAGATGATCGCTGCCGGCCTTGGAAGCGGCATAGGGGCTGTTCGGCGAGAGCGGAGTTTGCTCGTTAAAGGCCGGGGCTTTCGGCCCGAGGGAACCGAAAACTTCGTCGGTCGACACGGCGACAAACCGAAATGCCGCTTGTTGGCCGGGAGGAAGATGCTTCCAGTATTGGCGCGACGACTCAAGCAACCGCAGGGTGCCGAGCACATTCGTTTGGACAAAAATTTCGGGCGAATCGATGGAGCGGTCGACATGGCTCTCAGCTGCAAAATGAATCACTCCTGTGATCTGATGCTCCGAAAGCAAGGAGGCGACCTGCTCGGAATCACCGATGTCTCCCTCGACAAAAACGAAAGAGGGGTGCTTTTCCAGCTCGATTAAATTCGCGCGATTGCCCGCGTAGGTCAGTTTGTCGACGCAGACGAGCAGCGCGACGGGTGTTTCGCCGGCGTCGGATTCGAGCAGTTGCTGGCGAATAAAATTCGAGCCGATAAAACCCGCGCCGCCTGTGACCAAAAGACGATGAGGCTGGCCACTCACAAATTTGCCTCTGGACAAACCGGCGTCCGACTCACGGCGTTGCGCGCATCGCTTATTTTCATGTCTTGAGCCACAAGCTAGAGACTGACCGTCTCGTTATAAAGACTAAACCCTGCCATTAGCGGTCAAGTTGGGGTCAGGGCGCGGGCAATCTCATCCACGATATCTTGATGCCCGACGACGCTGCGGGCCACCCGAATGATTTCCTTCGCCGCCGTTTCGCTCTCGACGACAGCCTGCTCACGCCGCATTAATTCGAGCAACTCGTCGAGCGTGCGGTAAACAAGCAGTCGATTCCCGAGGCCCCAAGGCAGGGATTTAATCTCGGGCGAAGGCTGAACCAGCACCTTGCATCCGCAGGCCAGCATCTCCGGCACGCGCATGGCCAGACCGCTCGCGCCGGGGTCGGGCGTGCTGCTGATATCGAGCCCTATCCGGCTGTCCAGATAAAGGGGGACGCTTGCTTCCTGGCCGAGGTAGCCGAGGCGAAAAACCGGGCCGAGATGGGGATCGTTGTCCAGACGGCTCCAGCGCGCGCCGGTCAAATAGCCGTTGGGAAATTCAGCCGCGACGGCCCGCAAGACTTTTTCGCGCCACGGCGAGTGGCTGCCGAGGAAACACCATGTGTAGCGTCGATGCGGATTAATCAGCCGGGTTTCATCCGGCACTTCCATCGCGCGATGCGGATAATAAATTCCCTCCGCGCCGACTTTTTTCAGCTCGTCGAGATAGCTCTCGGCATAGACAAATATTTTCCGGTAAACGCGGGCCTCGACTTCGAGCAAAAAAGTTGAGAGCCGCGAACTCGGTTCGAGCATCCAGCAAAAAAGCGGAAAGCCTGCTGCGGCAGCTTTTTTCAACTGTGGCAAGGCGATGCGGTTGCCGCGCAAAAGCAGCGCTGCGTCGGGCTTCACACGCTGCATGAGTTTCCACCAGTGATGACTCCGCCAGCCGAGATTGGAAATGATCGTCTTATCAAATATCGCCGGGTGACGTTGAATTCGCAGGCCGTGGATTAATTTCCGCACCGGCTTGACCAGGGGCCGATGCCAGGGGGATTCGGGCGAGAGATCAAAAAACTCCACGCGCCATCCGTTTTTCACAAAAGCCTTCGTCACCGCCTGAGGCAACTGGTGGGGGGCGCCCCCTGCAATTAAAATAGTCCGGCCCATGCGCTTGGAGGCTATCCAAAAAATTCGCGCGGGTCGCGCCTAAAGGTGATGCGCAGGAACGTTGACGATTCGCCCTTCCGTATTCATTCTTGTGTCCCATGGCAAAGATCAAAAAGGGGATCATCCTGGCGGGCGGAGCCGGATCGCGGCTCTATCCCTTGACCGCCGTCGTGACCAAGCAGCTTCAACCGGTTTACGACAAGCCGATGATTTATTACCCGCTATCGGTCCTGCTGGAACAGGGGATCTCCGAGATTTGCCTGATCTCGAAAGCCGACCAGCTTCCGCTTTTTGAACTGGTTCTGGGCGACGGCTCCAAATTCGGAATCACGATTGAGTATCGCGCACAGCCGAGTCCGCAAGGAATCGCACAGGCCTTTTTAATCGCGGAATCCTTCCTGGCAGGCGAGCCGGTCGTGCTGGCGCTTGGCGACAATATCTTTCACGGCGCGTCGGCGTTTGCGTCGGCGTTTGCGTCCTTCGAAACGGGCGCCACGATTTTTGCGTACCACGTCATCAATCCCGGACAATACGGCGTGGTGGAATTCGACGCTGACGGAAACGCTGTTTCGCTTGAGGAAAAACCGGCGCAACCCAAGAGCAATTATGCCGTGCCGGGGCTTTATCTTTACGACGGCAGCGTTGTCGATTTGACCAGGAGCCTCAAGCCTTCCAAGCGTGGCGAACTCGAAATCACCGATCTCAATCTTCTCTATTTGAAGCAGAAAAAGCTGAAAGTCTCGCGCCTTCCCCGCGGCTTTGCGTGGCTCGATGCCGGCACCAGCAGCAGCCTGCACGAGGCATCAAGCTTCGTCCAAACGCTGGAAAAACGGCAGGGCATCAAAATCGGCTGTCCGGAAGAGGCCGCTTATCGGGCCGGACTGATTTCAGAAAAGCGACTTGGTGAGCTGGTTGCAGCCATGCCCGTTTGCGAATATCGGGATTATCTCCAAAAGTTTCACGCCGACGTCCGCTCCGGCGTGAATTAAGTCCTGCCTGCAAACTTCACCGTTCGATCCACCCTTCCGGCCAGGAGCAACGCTTCACCTCGTCGGGCAGATCGGCCGTCGCGATGGCGACCAGGCTTTCGTAGAGATGTCCCGCCCCCGGATAATAATGGAAGTTGCGGATGCCGGGATGGAAATTTTTCCAGACGCGATCAAACCACGTCGGATCGATCAGATCGGCATGGCCATAATTCCTCAGCTTCGTCAGGATGCGCTCATCATTCCCGACGCATGATCCGTGCTGCATCCGCAGGTGCGTCGGCAGGCAGACCATCTTTGGTTTGCGGCCCGTGCGAAAATATTCCCTCCATCGAGCCGGGCCGTGCCATTCGACCTGGCGCTGTTGCAGGAATTGAAATCCGCGCCGGAGAAAAGCGAGCGGACGATAGCCGGGCTCCGGCTCGACGATGCGGTAATTCCATTTGCGAAAATAGGCGTGGCTGGAAACGCGATAACCGGCCCACCGGGTTTTCTGCACATAGTCCCATGCTTCCCGCAGGACTTTTCCCTCCCAGATTTCATCCGTATCGACGATGAGATAATAGTCGGCCTTCGGATCGAGCATCATCGCGGCGTTGCGCATGCGCGCCTCGCTCTCGTCTCCGGGCACGTCGCTCCAATCGCGCCGCACCACCAGCCGGATCTTGTTATCAGGATCGGGAATCTCCAGCAAAGTCTCGATGGACCGATCCGGTTCGAGCGGCTGCCCGGCGTAGTTGCGATCTCTCGCCGTGGCGCAACAGATCGAATCGACCTGCGGATAAATCGCGCGAACGCTTGCCTCGATAAAGGCTTGCTCCTTAAACAACAACATAACCGCGGCTAAACGCATGATTTGGCAAGGATCATACAAGGAAACGAGTCGCGAATAGCAAGTCTATACGACGAAATATCCGCCCTGGACGTGACTTGTGGTCACGCAACTGCAGCCATGCTTCTCGCTCGACAACCGTGCGCAAAACCTTTCGGCGTGACCTGTGCCAACATTTCGGACACCCTCTTAAGTTCTTCAGCTTTCGCCCGAGTGATGGAATGGCAGACATACGGGACTTAAAATCCCGAGGGGAGAAATCCCCGTGCGGGTTCGACTCCCGCCTCGGGCACTTAACTTATTTATAATAAGCTTGTTATAAATAAGGCTAAAACAGGCCATCACGGTGCTAGAGCAGCCTATTTTGCGCGATGGAATAGCCGACCGACTCATACCCGCGCTGCCGCTTGTTGAACATGGCCGCCAGCATGGGCACACAGCCGTCCACATAATCGTAGACCACGACCTCTTTCTTTTGGTCATGCAGTCGGTGGAGTCTGCCCACATATTGCTGAACGGTTAGCTCATCCAGAGCCTCGCTCACCCCTTTTTGAGGGCTATTTTCTTCAGGCGCGTGCACACGACAATTTCAGCATAGCTTTCCAAAAATGGAATTCTTGCGCTACAAGACGTGACTCGGACTGTTTTAGCAATTCTCCAGCAAAACGAGGGCTTGGATTATAGGTACAGAAGAATCGCTTAAGATCGCCGCCAGTGTCGCATGCGCGTTGCCCCAGGCGTGGGACAACGGCGGCGCGAGGGCCGCGACGGGGTTGGGTGGTTCCGGCAAACGCGACTCGATGGCCAGAGCGCGGCCGGTTTCGAGGACGGCGGCGAGCAGCGCTTCGCGGGCCTCCTCGTCCATCTTTTCCGCTTGGAGGAGACGGGCCATTTTGAGTTTCCGCGCGGCGCGCTCGCGGCAGGCTTGGACTCGGGCCAGTTCTTCGGCGCCCAAGGGAGATCGGGCATTATCCATCGGATAAAGATGCCGCGTGGCGCGATGGGTTATTTGCACGATGCCCGCTTCGGCAAGCCGCTGCATGGTCTCGACGGTGGCGCGGTCGAGGACTTCCAGTCGGACGGGGGAAAGTGGATCCTGCGTGGAGAAAAGCTCGGCGTGGAGTTGTTCGATACGCGGCTTCCATTGTGCGGCGTCCCGCTCGACAATGGCGACCAAGACCGTATGCGGGGCTTCTTCTGGATAACGTTCTTCGCACGCGGCAAGATTTTTCCCCAGGAGCGAGGCGGCGCGTTCGGCAAAGAGGGCGCAAGGATCGGCCAGGCGATGCAAGAGCGAGCAGGCCGCGATGGCCTGGATGGTCTTGCCCAAACCCATTTCATCGGCCAGCAAGGCGCGTTCATTGAACGCAAGGTAAAGCATCCCCTCGCGCTGATAGGGAAAGAGCGGGACGAGGGTTTCCTGCGCCGGATGCAATCCCGACTGGACGCCCAACTCATAATCGCGACGCAGTTTTTTCCGCTCGCGGGCCAGCCGCCGCGATTCGAGCCAGGATGCGATTTCCACCGAGAATCGCACTTCGGGAGGGACGCTTTGGCGGAGCTTGTTGAGAGTATTTTCGATGTCGGGATGAGACAGAACGCCATCTGCGTCGAACTGCCGCCGTATCTTGATCGCCAGCAAATCCTTGTTGCGTTCGATTTGAAGGGCATCGCGCTCCCGATCCGGCACGATGTCCACACGGCCTGAACCTTGTCGCAGGGCCTGGCGATAGGCCGACTTGCCCACATGCTCGACATGCATCAGCACCGCTTCCACATGCTTGCAGGTGCCCAACCCGTTGATGCGAAAATCGGTGCAGGTGCAGACAAAACGGCGCTGGGTTAAATCGCGAATCTCCACCTCGTAATGCATTCCGCTGGCAGAATGCACAGCGAAGTTGGAAAACACCGGATGCTCCGGCGTCAGGTTGCGGATACGCGGCTTTTCCTCGCTGGTCCGCCAATCATGCGCCGGTGGCAGTGCAATTTCCTTGGACGTCTTCGCTTTTACCGGAACTTTTTTTTGAGGTCTTCAGCAGCATGAGGCAATATGATAACCACTGAAATCAAGCCGTCCATGCCTGATGTAAGCACTTCCATCCTTCTTCGCCCCATCGCCCGTAAAACACTTGCCCGTTTAACCATGAATTGCCGAATTCCAGAGAGTCGTTATCATTGGATAGGCTTTTCACACCGACGTGAGCACAATCCAAACCCATCCTAAAAGACCGCGAAGATTGCATCGTGTGCGCTCATCTCCAGCTTCACGGCATCACAAATCCACGGGAATGCTTCCGGCTGGACTGATGCGTCAGGCTCGCAAAGTCGCCCGACGTTATATCTGGTGGGAACCACCCGCCAAGACCCTCAAAAAGTTACCCCGCTTCCTTGCGCACGCCATGAATTTGGCTGCTTGGGAAGATCAAGTCTGGCTCGAAACGCATTTTTCCCGAGATCGGCTCCGCAACGCCCTGCGACGCGCGCCCGCCGGCACGTTTACTGCGAGATCCTGGAACTTTTGGCACGTCCGACTCGGCGCACGCTCGATCCCTTCCTTACCGCAAAAAAAAATCCCCGAGTGAATCTCATTGCGCCTAAAACCGATATCCTGCCTCCGGCGCAAAGACTGCTTTGGCCAGCCTTACGCATTCTTGAGCATGGATTTGTTCTTTATGGAGGCACCGCTGTTGCCTTGCGCTATGGGCATCGGCAATCCATCGACTTCGATTTTTTCGCGGCTCAAGCTTTCGATCCGGACATCTTGAAGGCGAAATACGAGTTTCTAAAAAAGGGCGAGACGATTCAACTTGGTCTCAATACGCTTTCGCTTCTTGTGCCCACCCCTTACGGCGAAGTGAAGTTTTCATTTTTCGGCGGATTGACGTTCGGACGTGTCGGCCATCCCGCCATCTGCGTCGATAACTTGGTTCGTGTAGCCTCACCCCTCGACCTCGCTATCCAAAAACTCAAAGTCATCCGGGTCCGCAGTGAGGCCAAGGATTATCTTGATCTGGATTGTTTACTGCGCAACGGGGTCGATCTTGCCGAGGCGCTTGGCGGCGCACAAACCCTCTATCCCGGCTTTCCCATTCCAGTCACGTTGCGCGCCATGTGCTACTTTGACGATGGTGATGTCGGCAGTATCCCTAACGAGGCAAAAAAACGACTGATGGCCGAGACGCGTCAATTTAATGCTCCCGCCAAAGTCCCGCTTAGGGACGATCACTTGGATTTGTCACCCTCTGAAATCAAACGAGTGGAGAAGAAACACCTGCAACTCAAGAAAACAGAGAATGAAGAGAAGTCCGGCAAAAAACCAAAGCGAAAAACGAGACCAAACGCATCGTCATCATGATGGGATCCAAATGTCGGGAAGGTTCTTTGGGGACTTCTTTGAAGTTTTTCATCTGAAAAACGTCTGACAAATTTATTATTGAACGTTCCCCTCACAAAATAACCCTTCTCGATATCGTAATCCCGAATTGAGGAATCGACGCGCTAGAGCACCCGATTTTGCGCGATGGAGTAGCCGGCCGAGGGGACCTTGCTGCACACATTTGCACACAAATTTTCCGTGATTCCAGATGACTCCAGACAACAATCCTTTTCCCATTCAGAGTTAAACCCAAAAAAACTCCTCTGGAGTCATCAACTCGGCAGGTTCGACTCCCGCCTCGGGCAGCTTAAGTCAGCGGCCTTGAACGCTAGAATCTGATTGCATCGGCACGTCCTGCGGCCAGATTTGGAGACGCAAAGGAGCGCCCATGGAAATCGTTTTGATCCTGCTTGGAATCATCGTCGTCGCGGCGCTTGCCGGTATCGTTTACGTCATCGGCGTCTATAACGGTCTGGTTTCTCTTCGCAACCGCTTCAAAAACGCCTACGCGCAGATCGACGTGCAGTTGAAACGGCGCTACGACCTGATCCCGAATCTTGTCGAAACGGCCAAGGGATACCTGCAACACGAACGCGCGACCCTCGACGAAGTGATCGCCGCGCGCAACACCGCCCTCGGCGCCAACGCGAAGGCCGCGGAAAATCCCGGCGACGGCGAGGCGATCAAGCAAGTGACCGGAGCCGAAGCGGCCCTGACCGGCAGCCTGGGCCGCCTCATGATGGTGGTCGAAGCCTATCCAAATCTCAAAGCCAACGAGGAAATGATCCGGCTGATGGAGGAACTGACATCGACCGAAAACAAGGTCGCCTTCGCGCGCCAGGCCTATAACGATTCGGTGATGATTTACAACACCGCGCGCGAAACCTTTCCCTCAAACCTCATCGCGAGCACGTTCAACTTCACCGCCGCCGAGCTTTTCATCGTCGAGAAGCCGGAGGAAAAAGAAGCGGTGAAGGTTTCATTCCCATGACGTCGTCAGGGGAATAAGGAGGGTTTTCGTCATGGACTTTTTTCAACGCCAGGAAATCGCCCGCCGCAACACGAAGTGGCTGGAGGTTTATTTCGCCCTCGCAGTGATCGGCACCGTCGTGTCGGTTTATTTCGCGTCGTTGTTGGTTTTTAATTTCGAGCAGCAGCGGCAGTATCAGGACATCAACGAAAACACGACCGTGACGCTGTGGGACCCGCAGTTGTTCACGGGCGTCGCGCTCGTCACGGTCTTCATCATTTTCTGCGGAAGCATCTACAAAACATCCCAGCTCTCCAGCAGCGGCGTGGCCGAAATGCTCGGCGGCCGGCTCATCAATTCCCACACTACCGATTTGAACGAGCAAAAGCTGCTTCATGTGGTGGAGGAAATGGCCATCGCGTCCGGCACGCCGGTCCCGCAGCTTTATCTTTTGCCCGACGAAAGCGGCATCAATGCCTTTGCCGCCGGGCATACAACCGGCGACATGGTGATATGCGTAACAGGCGGCGCGCTGAAATACCTGACCCGCGATGAGCTGCAAGGGGTAATCGGCCACGAGTTCAGCCACATCCTCAACGGCGATATGCACCTCAACCTGCGACTGATGGGCCTTATCTTCGGCATCCTTTGCCTGGCCATCATCGGCAGGATTCTGCTGCGCACGCGCGGGCGAAAAAATCCACTGCCGTTGCTTGGCTTGCTCTTGATCGTCATCGGTTCAGTCGGCGTTTTTTTTGGCAAACTCATCAAGAGCGCTGTGAACCGTCAGCGCGAATTTCTTGCGGATGCCTCCTCCGTTCAATTCACGCGCAATCCGGACGGCCTGGCAGGCGCTCTGAAGAAAGTCGGCAGTTCCGGTTCGCGCATCGATGATCCGAATGCCGAGGATGCGAGCCATTTCTTTTTTGCAAACGGCCTCTCCGAATCAGTTTTCAGCTGGATGTCGACCCATCCACCGCTCGAGGAACGCATCCGCGAACTCGATCCCCATTGGGACGGCAAGTTCATCCCGGTCCGTCCGATATGGAACGAAGTGGCGGCTGCCCAGGCCAAAGGCGCTTCCGATCCGCAGGCAGCCAGCGCGCCGGAGTGGGTGCCCGCGCAGCGCAATCAACCGGCAAATCTTGGAGCCGCGCAGGCGCTCCCGGCCCTCGCCATCGCGAGCGCGGCGATCCTTTCCCAGGTCGGCACTTCATCTCCGCGGCATCTCGATTATGCGGCGGACATCATGTCGAAAATCAACGATTCGCTGACCGACGCCGCTCACAGCACGATGAGCGCTGTGGCGCTTGTTTATGCTTTGCTGCTCAGTCCGGACGAAAATGTCCGTCAATCCCAGATAAAACAACTCGAGGCCAATCCAATCATCGCGCGTGAAACGGAGCGGTTGTTTTCGATCTCGCAAAACCTGGAAAGCCGCGCGCGGCTTCCGCTGGCCACGATCAGCATCACCGCGCTGCGCAATCTTTCCGCGCCCCAATACGCGCAGTTCACGGCAAACATCCAGTCAATCATCGCCCTCAACAGCCACGCCGATCTTTTCGCCTACGTCTTGCAAAAAATTGTCCTGCGCCGGCTCGATCCCCATTTCAATCCGCCCAAAAATCAGGTTCCCCAGTACTACGCCGTCAAACCGCTGCTGCCCGATTGCGCCGTTTTGCTTTCCGCCGTGGCCTGCGCCGGACAGACGGAACCGGCCGATATCGCAAACGCGTTCAACCTCGGCGCGAAGCAGCTCGACGATCCCGACCATGCGCTTCAGTTGGATACAACGGCCTACGATCTGGACAAAATCGATGCGTCCCTCAATCGCCTGAACCAGGCCGCGCCGCAGATCAAGAAAGCCATCCTCACCGCCTGCGCGGAAACCGTCGCCGCCGACGGCGTCATCCAGGAAAACGAGGCGGAACTTTTGCGCGCCATCGCCGACACGCTCGATTGTCCGATCCCGCCATTTTTGACGGTGTAGTTGTCGTGCACATCAAGTGCCTCTCATGTTTTCGGATTGGCTGCTTTACTGCCAATGATGCCAGTAAGGGCCGACCATCACGCCCACCACCGGCACGGGATAAGGAAAGCGTCGCGACGCATAGAATGCGCCGCCATGTCCGGGCGAAATGCAGCATGAAAATTATAACGCCATTAGGCGGAAAATATTTCAACTCTTACAAGAATGTAAGATGCCGCCACCCCACTTTCAGGGAATGGCCTGTCAATCAAGCCGTTTTCGGAGTAAGGTAAGCCCGTGCCACAAACCGTCCTCAAAACTCTGGCCCTGGCATCGCGTCTCGGCGACGAGGCAACGATTGCGCAAACCATTGACGCTAGTGTGGCCCAGCAGACATCGACCATCGGCGCATTGCTCGAAAAACAATTGGTGACCGAGCATGAATTCCTGCGCGAAATCTGCGCGCAATTCGGATTGCCATGGTGGGAGACCGCCCTGCCCGCCATGGATGAAAAATTGCGCCTGCAATTTCCGGCCCGCCTCGCGCTCCGCTATCATCTCTATCCGGTGCGGCTCAACGACCACGATCTTTATTTGCTGACCTACGATCCCTTCGACCTCATCGCCCGGCAGGTCATCGCCCATGAAATCAAGGAGCCCGTCACCTGGTGCGTTGCCACGCGCCGTGCCATCCTGGCCGCGTTGCGCACCGGCTACGGCGTCGGCGCCGAGACGTTCGACGCCATCTTGGAAGGACGCAACGTCGATGACGCGACGTTCGACCTGAAACAGGAAGTCAACGTCCTCGACGACGAAGATCCCGAAGCGACCGTCGTCAGTTTCGTGAACCAGATCATGCGCGAAGCCCTCGAAGAACGGGCGACCGATATTCACGTCGAGCCACTGGAAAACGACCTGCGCATCCGCTACCGCATCGACGGCGTCCTGCACGAAGTCCCCGTCCCGTCGAAAATCAAGATGCTGCAGGCCAGCGTAATCTCGCGCATCAAAATCATGGCGAACCTCGACATCGCCGAGCGCCGGATGCCGCAGGATGGCCGCATCAACCTCGAAATGGAGGGCCAGCCCATCGACGTCCGCGTGGCCACTATCCCCACCGTCAGCGGAGAGAGCATCAGCCTGCGCCTGCTCGCGCGCAACAAGTTCGATTTTTCCCTACTTGGCCTCACCCCAGTCGCCGAGCGCCAAATCCGCGATCTCATCTCCCAGCCCAACGGCATCATCCTACTCACCGGCCCCACAGGCTGCGGCAAGAGCACCTCGCTTTACACGTTTCTCTCCATGCTCAACACGATGGAGCGGCGCATCGTCACCGTCGAAGACCCCGTCGAGCACAAGCTCTCCGGTGTGATGCAAATCGCGATCAAACCGGAGATCAACCTCACGTTCGCGACCGCCCTGCGCAGCATTTTGCGCGGCGACCCAAACGTTATCATGATCGGTGAAATGCGCGACTTCGAGACCTCCGAAATCGCCATCCGCGCGGCCCTCACCGGCCACCTTGTCTTCAGCACGCTCCACACCAACGACGCCATCGGCGGCATCATCCGCCTCATCGATATGGGTGTGCAGCCCTTCCTGGTAGCCTCCTCGGTGCGCGCCTTCCTGGCCCAGCGGCTCGTGCGCGTCCTCTGCCCGAATTGCAAAAAGCCGGCGCAGCACTCCAAGGCGTTCCTGGAACAGGCGGGATTCCCCATGGAGCACGCGGACCGCGTCATGCAGGCTGTCGGCTGCGAGCAGTGCCGGCAGACCGGCTACCAGGGCCGCGCCGCGCTATTTGAAATTTGCATGGTCACACCCGCCTTGGAGGAGATGATTTCGCAGGGCAAACCAAGCGAGGCTTTGCGCGCCAAGGCCCTGCAGGAGGGCATGGTCCCCTTGCGTCAGGATGGTTGGAACCGCGTCATCGCCGGTGTTACCACGGTCGAGGAAGTCGTGCGCGTCACCGCCGCCGACCTTGATGTCCTCGACGAGTAGGCCTGCTCAACTCCCGAACCCGTCGAGCATTTTGGTTGCCACGGCGGCAATCAACAACGCAATCGCAAATGAGATCAGCAGGCACATGATGAGGTGCAGCTCGGGTATTTTGCTCTTAATGGCAAACCCCAACGCGAGTGAGATAACGACACATGCGCCCAAAACAATAAAAGCCATTCTTGGTAGACGCCTTTGATGACATAGGGGTTACAAATTTTCACACCGGCGTCATGTTCGCGGCTTCTCCTGCAACCCGCTACTCGATCAAAAAGCTGGCTTACAAAACACCCTTCCTATTCCACATACCGCTTCAAAACCTTTGATAATTCCTTGAGGCGGCGCTGGCCTTCCGCAGGATCGGAAGCCCCGGCAATGCAGCTTTCGGTATGTTGCGTGATGAGCACTTCCGCAAATGACTTGAGGGCTTTGCGCACGGAAATCACCTGCGTGAGAACCTCGGAACAGTCCGTGTGTTCGTCGACCATTCTTTCGATTGCCCCGATTTGGCCTGCGATTTTGCGCAAACGATTTTGCAATGCGCGTTGCTCCTCCAAGCTGTGATGGTGGTGGTGATGCGGATGATCGTGCGCCATTAGTTACATGTAAACCATTGGCCAAAAATAGCACGCACTTCAATTGATTCACCAAGGGGGGAAGGGGTATCGGGGATAAATTTTGAGTTGCAGGCAGGCCGGTGGAAACTATTCCTGATTTCCCATGCCAACGACTTCGACGCCTTCCGAGAGCGCCCCTTCGCCGTTTTCCGGCGAACGCCTCAGCTTGAAGAGCCGCATCCTGGCCATGTATGCCCTGCTCTTCGGCGTGAATATCGGAGCGTGGATTTGGGCTCTGATTTGCTTTCATAACTATCCGGTTCTTCTTGGAACAGCGATGCTGGCCTACACGTTAGGCCTTCGTCATGCCGTGGACGCCGATCACATTGCGGCCATCGACAATGTGACGCGCAAGCTGATGCAGCAGGGCAAACGCCCGGTTGGCGTAGGTTTCTTTTTTTCCCTCGGCCATTCCACCATCGTTTTCGGGTTGTCGGTCGCCATCGCGATGACTTCCGTCGCGCTCAAGAGCCGCTTCAATAATCTTGAGTCCATCGGCGGCATCATTGGCACCAGCGTTTCCGCCTTCTTCCTTCAGGCCATCGCCATCGCCAACATCCTCATCCTCATTTCGATCTACCACACATTCCAGCACGTCAAGGGCGGAGGCCACTATGTCGACGAGGACCTCAACCTGATCCTCGCCAAGCGCGGATTTTTCGGACGCATCTTCCGGGGTTTGTTCCGGCTGGTCGATCATAGCTGGCAAATGTATTTCGTCGGCTTTCTTTTTGGCCTCGGTTTCGATACGGCCACGGAAGTGGGGGTGCTCGGCATCTCGGCAACGGAAGCCACCAAGGGGCTTCCGATCTGGTCGATCCTCGTTTTTCCGACGCTCTTCACCGTAGGCATGGCGTTGATCGACTCGACCGACAGCATCCTGATGCTCAGCGCTTACGGATGGGCCTTCGTTAAGCCGCTCCGAAAACTCTATTACAACATGACCATCACCTTTGTTTCGATTCTCGTGGCGTTGCTGATCGGCGGGATCGAGACGTTGGGCCTAATCGGCGATCAGTTGCAACTGAAGGGATCATTCTGGAAAATAATGGACTCCTTAAA
>Ga0302320_10000512_pt1 | contig 93207 bp, 64 predicted proteins | sample Bog_T0_3_FD_202130 | JGI IMG/M metagenome (GOLD analysis project Ga0302320, IMG submission 202130) | Peat permafrost microbial communities from Stordalen Mire near Abisko, Sweden - Bog_T0_3 | ecosystem: Environmental > Terrestrial > Soil > Wetlands > Peat | place: Sweden: Abisko, Stordalen Mire... | reverse complement strand
TATGGGCGCTAATTCCTGCTGTGAAGTTAATTCTGCTGGAGCAGATTGGCGAAAGCGGCCGCCGTCTGCTGCAAGATCCGGCCGGCTCGTATCCGATCCACCATGAAGTTCGAAGTCTGCAGGATCTAAAGCAGACGACCTGGAAAGATGTGATCGAGCCGCTGATCGTATTCGATCAAGTCTTACGCCAGGACCCGGCAGGCGCTTACGCTCAAATGGATTACGAAAGTCGTGAACTCTATCGCCGCAAGATTGTGAACATCGCGGAGCGTTCCGACTGCAGCGAACTGGAGGTAGCCCGCGAAGTTTTGGTTCTTGCCCGACGCGCCAGGAAGGAGGTCCATACAGACCCTCGCGTTACCCTGCGCACTTCGCACGTTGGATTTTATCTCCTGGCGGAGGGCGTCGACCAACTTGAGAAAAAGACACATTTTCGTCCGAAACTTGGCGAGCGAATCAGAACATGGTTACGCCAACGTCCAGATGAGTTTTATTTGCCCGGCATCGCAATTCTGACTTTCGCGATCATTTCCGTAATCGTCTTTCTTTTAACGTCTCCGGCAACCGCTCTGGTACTGGTTTTGCTTTCGATTCTTGTCGTGTTCTTACCCAGTTCGCAGGCTGCCGTCCAGATCATGAACTATTTGACGACTATGTTGTTGCCGGCGCAGATTTTGCCCAAACTGGATTTCTCCGAGGGCATCCCTGACGACTGCGTAAGCATGGTCGCGATTCCAACTTTGCTCCTGAATGAAAAGCAGGTTCAAAAGCTGGCTGTCGATCTGGAAGTTCGCTACCTGGGCAACCATGATCCCAACTTGCACTTCATGCTGCTCACCGACCTGCCCGACTCAGCCGAGGAGCCTTCGGAAGAAAATCCGCTGGTCGATCTTTGCGAAGATTTAATTAATGCGTTGAACAAAAAATATGCCGCCAAAAGGATGGGATCTTTTTTCATGCTGCACCGCCATCCTGTCTACAATCCGCGCGAAGGTTTTTGGATGGGCTGGGAACGCAAGCGCGGCAAGTTGATGGACCTCAATAACTTGATTAGCGGCCAGTTTGACAGCTTCCCGGTAAAGGTTGGCGACCTGACGATTCTCTCGAATGTTCGTTTTGTGATCACGCTCGACACCGACACTGAGTTGCCGCGGGGATCGGCGCGGCGAATGGTGGGCGCGCTTGCCCATCCTTTAAATCAAGCCATCATCGATCCCGAACGCGGAATCGTTACCACAGGCTATGGCATTTTGCAGCCGCGGGTTGGAGTTAGCGTGCAGAGTTCCGCGCGTTCGCGGCTGGCGAGTATTCAATCAGGCCAGGCCGGGCTTGATATTTACACGCGCGCCGCTTCCGATGTTTATCAGGACCTATACGGCGAAGGCATTTTCGTCGGCAAAGGAATTTACGAGGTCAAACCGCTGCACCACGTTCTCGACCGTCGCTTCCCGCGCAACGCTCTGCTCAGCCATGACCTTGTGGAAGGCGCGCACGCTCGCGCGGGACTGGTCAGCGACATCGAAGTGATCGAGGATTATCCTTCTCACTACAGCGCCTACAATCGACGCAAGCACCGCTGGTTGCGCGGCGATTGGCAGATTACCGAGTGGCTTCTGCCGCTGGTTCCCGAAGAATCCGGGCAGCGCGTTCCGAATCCTCTCTCGGTTGTTTCCCGTTGGAAAATTCTGGATAACCTACGGCGCAGCCTGGTCGAGCCTGCTTCCTTTTTATTGCTTGTGCTTGGCTGGATCATCCTTCCCGCGCCCGCCTGGGCCTGGACGCTGGCTTACGTCGTCATCCTCTTCTTGCCCGCACTGTGCCAGCTTGCGGTCGATGCATTCCGCGCCGCGATCTCGTGGCAACATTCACTCCTGTCGGCCGGCCTTAATTCGTTTTTGGACGCGAGCATTACAAACTGCCTCACCATCACCTTCCTCGCTCACCAAGCCCTTTTATCGATCGATGCGGTGATTAGAACCATCGTGCGGCGCTTGATCACGCGTCAAAGACTTTTGCAATGGGAGACCGCGGCCGAGGCGGAGATCAATGGACAAAAGCGTACCGCCCTCGACGTCTACCAGAAGTGGACGCCGCTTCTTGCATTGGCCTTGTTTGCTTTGGTTTGGAGTACGCGCCGCCCCGCCATTTCCGCGGCGATTCCAATTCTTTTATTGTGGGCGTTGAGCAATCCCATCGCTCTTTGGCTCAATGAACCCTCCCGCGCGCCGCGTAAGCAGGCGTCGGAAAGGGACCGTTGGCTTCTGCGCCTCGCGGCTCTTCGCACCTGGCGATATTTCGCCGAGTTCAGCACGAAAGAACATCATTGGCTGATTCCCGACAACGTCCAGGAAGACGATCTTAAAATTGCACCGCGCATCTCCCCAACCAATCTCGGGTTTCTTTTCAACGCGCGGCAAGTGGCTTGCGAATTGGGCTATGTCACAGTGCCGGAGTTTGCCCAACAAACTCTTCGCACTCTGGCGACGGTATCGAAGTTGCCGCGGCACCGCGGACACCTTTTCAACTGGTACGACACGCAATCGCTGGTTCCGCTGGCTCCCACCTTCGTATCCACCGTCGACAGCGGCAATTTGCTCGCTTCTCTCTGGACCCTTCAACGCGGATGTTTAGATTTGCTAAACCAGCCTTTGCTCCAGCCTGAATCCGCACAAGGGTTCCTGGATCATCTTTATCTTTTAACTACACTGAGTATTTTCTCGCGCCGCAATTTCTCCGCCATTAAAACAGCCCTGCGGCGCGGAAACTGGCTGCGCTATCTTCTCGATGTTCCCGATGATGTTCTCAAGGATATTCATCAAGCCGCTTCCCATCCCAAGCTCGGCCCTGAGGATCGTTGGTTTCAAGAGCAGGTCGAAGAACGAATCAGGCAGGTGAATCGCACAGTGCAGATGTACACTCCCTGGCTGCTTCCGGAATTTTCGGGCCTGGGAAATAAAAATGCTGTTCTGCTTGAAGGGCACCCGGACGATTTACCGGTCCTTCAGCGCATGCCGGCATTGATCGATGACCTGACCGTGCGATTGCAGAGCGCTGGCTCGTCGGAGGCCAATGCAGAGGCGAACTCCCTTTCCCGACAGCTCCTCGCATTATTGCCCGATGCGCGTTCTCGCGTTGTGCGACTGATCGACGATCTCAAGAGAATTGCCGAGGAATGTGGCGAACTGGCGGACGGAATGGATTTCAAATTTCTTCTTCAGCGCAACCGGCAACTGCTTTCAGTTGGGTTTGACGTCGATACGAAACAACTCCAGTCCGCCTGTTACGACTTGCTGGCCAGCGAGGCCCGTACCGCGTTCTTTGCCGCTATCGCCAAGGACGATATTCGTCAGGAAAGCTGGTTCCTGCTGGGCAGGCCGCCGATTGTGGACCAGGGAATCGCCGGATTGCTTTCCTGGACGGGTACGATGTTCGAATACCTCATGCCCGCCCTGTGGATGAAAACTTACCCAAATACGCTTTTAGAGCGTGCCGAAATTGTTGCGGTGCAAGCGCAACGTGCCTATGCTTCTCAAAAGCGCATTTCGTGGGGAATTTCTGAATGCGCTTATTCCAGGAAGGACGAGGCGGGCAACTACCAGTATCGTGCCTTCGGTGTTCCTCTCTTGGCTTTGCACAAGCCGGACCAGTATGGCCCGGTGGTCTCGCCTTACTCGACCTTCCTCGCGCTCAATATTGATCCTGGGGCTGCGCTCGAAAACTTGCGCAAGCTGGAGCGCATGGGGTCGGTGGGGCCTTACGGTTTTTATGAAGCTCTTGATTTCAGTCCCGTCGCTGGCCGTTCGGGAGTTCGGCGTTATGAATCAATACGCTGTTGGATGGCCCATCATCAGGGCATGAGCCTGTTGTCGCTGGGAAATTGCTTGCGCGAAGGGGTCGTGCGAAAGTGGTTTCACAGTCATCCGCGAGTGCAGGCTACGGAACTGCTCCTTCAGGAAAAACCCGCCGATCCCGCGCCATCTCTGAGGCAGCGAACCCCAGCGGCATGATGGTTCATCCAAGTGCCGGAATTTACGGCTTGTATTTTTTGAAACCAGCTCGATCCATGCCCCGTTGCGCCTCGGGATTTTTCATAAAAGTATTCCAAACAAAACTGGATCGCAAATTTTCCGCCATCAGCATCGTGATGCCAACATCAATTCCGACCACATCGCTGTCGTACCAGTTTTTCAGGGGATTAAAGGCATTCACAAATCCGTACTTGCTCCAGGCGCGCGGATATCGGTCTTTCATGTTCCTCAAAACGCGTAACACCGGCTGCGGTAAAAATGGCAGCGACCCCGCCGACGCGCTGGGAACCACGGTTCCGTCGATGGGTCCCATCATCGGCGGCCCTCCCCAGATCACATATCCTTTCTCTGAATCGGAAGCCGAGATTCCCCAGAGGTCGTCGCTGTAATCGGGAAACTGTTTGGCCAGCTCCAGACAAAAACGCCGATGCGCATCCGTGGCGGCTTTCGAGTTCAGAAAGTAATCGGCATATGCGTCGCGCTTATCGCGGAAATCAAACCAGGCCTGCGAATATTGATGGACGAACAACGGTGCGAAAGATCCGATGTAATCGATGCCATCGAACTCAAACTTGGTGCGCTTCCATGCCTTCCAGGCCGCCTCAGGCAAGGGGTGGGGGAGCGATCCCAAACCCAAAAGATAGATCATCATCATTTCGCTGTAGTAATCCCAGCGATAAGGGAGGAAGCCAAACTCCGGCGTCCAACCATGCGGCAACAGCGAAGTATCTTCGGAGAGCCAACTCCAATCGACGCGATTGAAGATTTGATAAACCAGGAGGCTGATTTCAGAATGCCCCTCAAAGTGCCCGCGGCATGTAAGAATCCCGCAGAGCAGAAGAGCGGTATCGACCGAAGAAACTTCCGAATCCCAGATTCGCTCTCCCGTGTTCAGATCGGCGAAGTGATAGAAGAAGCCGCGATGAGTTGGCATTTTCTTCCATAAAAAACGCAGGACCAGCAATACTCGGTCGCGAACCTCGGCGGTCGATACGAATCCGCGTTGCTCGCCAATGCACAATGCGGTGAGTCCAAATCCCGTGGCGGCAATGCTGGCAACGGTGCTGGTATCGTTTTTGAGAACGCTGGCGCGGTCTTTGATCAAACCGGTTTGCGAACTTGCCTGTTCCCAGAAGAATTGAAAGTTTCGCTTTTCCAAGTCGTCGAGAAACTCATCGTCTTCGGGCGAGATCGGATTTTGAGGGCTTGCACTCTGCGAAGCGGACTTGTGTTGCGCCGCGGGACGCTGCGCGAATAAAGTCCGCGGGTCGAGGGCGGCGCACAGTCCTAATCCGCCCATTTGGCATAAGAGCTCGCGACGCGAGAGCGGAGCAACACCCCTGTTGCTGCCAGTCTTTTCTTTTTCTTTCTCGCGCATTTGTTCCGGGCGGTCCACTCTCTATTCTAAATCGCTTCACCCTGGCAACCTTTACCACGGGCAAAGTGCGTCCTAGAATGGTAATCAATAAGGGTGAAATGAGTAAACGAAAGACAAGCGCAGTCTGGGGGATTTCGATTTTCGCGCTGGTTGCGGTCATTGCAACCTTCGCCTTGCTGCACCGGCGGCAACCCGTTACGCTGCGGGGCGCGATCTTGCGCCGGGACAAAGATCCCAACAAACAGTCGCCCATTGCCGACGTCGAAATCACTGCCACCAACGCACTCGGCAGCGCCACTACCGAATCCAATGCTTCGGGCTACTTCAGTTTGACGCTTCCCAAGGGCTTGCGCCGGAAACAGCCAGTTCTGCTTCAATTCCGTCGTAAGGGTTATCAGCCCCTCGATTGGGACGATTTCATCTCCGACAAGATTTATGTCACGGAACTGGTGCCAGAAAATCAGGATAAAGTCAACGAATCCCATCCTCAAGCAGCCGTCTCGAATACTCGCATCAGGTATTCGATGAAGGCCACAACCGAGGCGAACATCGGTAGCGCGGTGAGAACTTTCGAGGTAGTCAACACGGGCAACACTCCGTGCAATAAACAGCCCATCTGCTCACCCGACGGCAAGTGGAAAGCGACCGTCGGATTGTTATCCATGGACGCCGGCGAGGGAAACGAATTCCGCAACGCGCGCGTTTCCTGCATCGCGGGCCCTTGTCCTTTCACAAGAATAGAACTGGAAAACGTTTCGCAGGACCGCCGGCATTTCAAGGTGGTGGCCCGCGATTGGTCGGACACTACTACTTTTCTGTTGGAGGCCGAGGTGGTTCATCCCATGTCGAGCGACATGGTCAGGGAGACTTATCCGGTGATCTTCGGACGCGCTTTAAATTTCAGCTTGCCTCCTGCTGCCGAAGGACCCAGCATTGAAGCTGAAATCGACGGTGAGGCCATCGTTTTTCCCTTGGGGCCGGACCTCATATTGCGCTGGGCAAACTGTCACGTCGGCGTGGATGGCGATCAATCCAAAACCTACCGGTGCGAACTAAATCCGGGCTACCGCTTCCGATAGAACTGCGATTTCAACGTTCGTTAACTCAGGAGACAAAGTCCGACCGGAAAGCCTTCCAGCACTTTCGCGACACAGATCTGATCTTGAGCTTCGGCCTCGTTGCCGCTGAAAAGATTCCGACACCGCTTCGCTGTGCCGGGGGGAAACGAAATGTAAGTGTCATCCCAAACCTGGGGTCCCACGGGCGGAATCTCGCGTTCACCCAGCAAGCCGGAGATCAGCCGCGGAGCGACGACGAGGGCGCTCGTACCTTTAAACTGTCGCATAAACGCAACTACATGTTCCGCCTTCGCGCCTGCAACCGTCAGCGGAAGATACTCGCCCTCCTCAAACATCCGAGCATGCTGTTGGCGAAAACCCAGAGTTCTCCAAATTACATATGCTTTCAGCCGGCCATCGTCAGGAGCATTCATCCATTTTCCAATTGCTTCTGCCTCCGTTGAATTTCCTTGGTCTCGCAACTCCTCGAATATTTGCCGGCGGCGATCGTAATCGACCGGACGACGATTGTCAGGATCCACGAGACTAAAATCCCACAACTCATTGCCCTGATAAATATCCGGAACTCCCGGACAAGTCAGCTTCAGAACCGTCTGCGAAAGGCTGTTCCATAATCCGATTCGCGCGATGCGGCGCTCGAAGGGTACAAAGTCTTTCAGGAATCGATTCTCGTCCGAGGGCTTCAGCAATGCCCTTACAAAGAATAGGACTGCGTTTTCGTATTCGGCATTCTGATTCACCCAACTCGTATTCTGTTTGGCTTCGCGAATCGCTTTCAGCATATAGTTTTCGATTCGCTCACAGAATGTCTTCCGATCTTTCTCATCGCTCAAATCCGCCAAGGGCCAGGCCCCAATCAACGTTTGGTAAAGCAGAAACTCGTCATCCGGCGAAGGGGCGGGGAAGCCATTCACTTCGCTCTTCAGCATGCGGTTGAATCGCCTCCACTCTCTTACTCGCAGGCCCCACATGGGGGCAATTTCCGAGAGGACGTTGATGCGCGCCCGCACATCTTCGGACCGTTTCGAATCGTGCGTGCTTCCCGCGAGCATGGTGTGTGGCCAATCCCGCAAGCGCTGCTGACTGGCCGCATGAAATTCAGCAACCCGGGTGCCAAACTTTTCCGGATCGCTTCCAACTTCGTTTAACGAAACCAAACGGTTGTACCGGTAGAAAGCCGTGTCCTCCAAGCCTTTCGCCATGACGGGACTGCTGAATTGTTGAAACTTCATAGCAAATCCGGTCACAGCTTTCGTGTATCCCGGGTCCTGTCCTTCGGCGATCCGTGTCAGCAATACTTCAGCGATGAAATCGAAGACACTGGTGTTTGCAGCCGGACTGCGTCGTTTAGCCAGCGCGATTGCTGTGCCGATGTAACGCACATCGGTATCTGAAACATTGGAAGGCGTGATGTAGGTTCGGTATACCGGAAAGCTTCCGACCACTTCCATCAGCGCATCGCGCAGGCTATTCAGCGTGAAGTCACAAGTTTTTCGTTTGGAGAGCGCAATCTTCGTGAGCCGATTTGCCAGAACATTTAACTCGCTGGCCAGGGCGACTCGCACAATCAACTTGCGCGATTGGTATGCGAGCAGGTCGAAATCAATCTCATCGTCGATAAATCTGCGGTAAATTCCGTCGAATCGTGTAGCCGCCGCTGCATCCACGAAGAGACCGTTTACCAGGTTCGCAAAGTCGTAGCCCGTCGTTCCCGAGACCGGCCACTCCTGCGGCAGCCGTTCTGAACCAGTGAGGATTTTTTCCACGACAACGTACTGCGATTCGTGGCCATTATCTTTGAGGCTCTCTCTTGCGGCGGTGATACTCCGTTTCAGCCGCTCCAAGTATTCCGCCGGATCGTACAATCCATCGGGATGGTCGATGCGCAAACCATCTACTTTGCCCTCCCCAATCAGTTCAAGAACTAGCCGGTGCGTGGCCTGGAAAACATTTTCGTTCTCTGTGCAGATTCCAGCGAGATCGTTGGTATCGAAAAATCTCCGGTAATTAATGTCGTCGGCCGCAACCCGCCAGTTCGCCAGGCGAAACGCTTGCGCTTTGATTAGGTCATGCAGTTCATCGAAGGAAGAAACATCGTCCGGAACTCCATTCATGGCCTTCGCGGCGGCTTCGATCCCCTCGATAATCGCCGGCGAGCGCGAACACAATTCGGCGAGGCGGCGCTTGTTAATTTCTTTATCGCGATTGCGTTCAACGATCAGATCACTGGTGGCTTCCTGCCTTGCCGGCAAGTGCCCGAACCCGGTCGTGAGACTTTGCAATTCGAGCACTTCGGGATTTTGCTCGCCCAAAGTCGCTACAAGGTTCTCCGCGGCGCGCCGCAGGATACGAGGATATTCCCGGGGATTCACCGGAAAACGATTGTCGCGGTAGACGATATCGAACTCGCCCCGCTCGCAACGAAAGGCCAGCTGCAATTCTCCACTTTCAAGCACCGAGCCATAATGGTCGTGCAAGACGGGCACCAGAACTTTTCCGTGAAGTTCATCCTTCAGAGGACGCCAGTCAATATCGAAGTAGCAACTGTAAATCGAAGATTCCCCATTCTCCAGAACATCCATCCACCAGGCGTTGTCGCTGCCCATCACTGCCATGTGATTCGGAACGATATCGAGAATCAATCCCATGCCGTGTTTGTGAAGTACATCGACAAAGCGATCGAACTCTTCCCTGCTGCCAATCTCAGGATTCAACGAATTGTGGTCAACAATGTCGTACCCGTGGACGCTGCCGGGCCGGGCTTTCAGGCATGGTGAGATGTAGCAGTGGCTGATGCCGAGCGCCGAAAGATAAGGAACAATCTCCGTCGCTTGGTTGAAAGTAAAGTTGCGATTCAACTGCAAGCGGTAGGTCGCGAGCGGGATGGATGATGGTCGCTTCATGGCTCAATAAACCACATCACAGACCACGCCGGTAAAACGCCGAGTCTCAGAAGGTCGTTGCCGGCTTCATTGGTTTTGTAAATGAGTTGACCTGACGGAAGGGTAATTCCTGAGACTTGCTCGGGACCGAGGTTCGCAAATAACGTGAGTTGCGATCCGTGTCCCATTTCCCAACGCATGCAAAAAGCGTGGTTGCCATGGTTTTCGCAATTTGCTTTTAGACTGCATTCCCCGGAAATGCGAGGCACAATGTATTGCTGCCTCAGCTTCAGCAGCTGGCGATAGAAATCGAGCCACTCCCTATGCTTCGACTTCTCCATCACATTCCAATCGAGTCGTGACGAATCGAAAGTACGAGGATCGTTCGGGTCGGGAATTCCAGCGCGCGAGGAAGGATCGCTGAACCTGGCAAAACGGGCGAACCCGTTTCTTCGCCCCGCCGTGACGGCCTCGGCCAGGCCTTTTTCAAAATCACAGAAAAATAGAAATGGAACTTCAGTTCCAAATTCTTCGCCCATGAAAAGCAGCGGGGGGAAAGGGGCTAACAAAAGGATCGCTGCCGCCGCCCGCAGTGAGCGCAGCTCAGCCAGCGTAGCGATGCGCTCGCCGAATGCCCGGTTTCCCGTCTGATCGTGATTTTGCAAAAAAGTCACGAACGCTCCGGTAGGCAGGCCAGCTGTCGGTTCACCTCGAGGCTTCCCGTCTCTAAATAGCGACGCCTCGCCCTGATAAGCAAATCCGCTGACCAGGCACCGGCTCAAGTGTTCGAATGGATGCGCGAAATAATCGGCATAATAACCTTCGCGCTCCCCCGTGATGATCGTGTGCAGCGAATGATGGAAGTCATCGTTCCATTGCGCTGTATAGAATTTAGCCGGAGCATGTTTCGCATCCTGAACTTGATCTGCAGACTCCCGCTGAAGATAACGAGACTGGTTCAGATCGTTTTCCAGAATCAGGTGGACCTGACGAGTGGGCTCGATCGCGGCGCGCACTGCTCCCGCTATTTCCGCGAGGATGTGAGGAGTCGAATCGTCGATGATTTCGTGCACCGCATCCAGTCGCAATCCGTCGAAACGGAATTCATTCAGCCAGTACAAGGCATTCTGAATGAAAAAATCCCGGACGGTTCGGCTTTCCGCTCCATCGAAGTTGATGGCGTTGCCCCACGGAGTGTGATGACGGCTGGTGAAAAACTGGGGCGCACAAACATTCAGATAGTTTCCTTCGGGACCAAAGTGGTTGTAAACCACGTCCAACAACACCATGAGTCCGCGTTCGTGCGCGCTCAATACAAGTTGTTTGAGATCTTCCGGCCGGCCATAGTTGCTGTCGGCCGCGAAAGGAAACACTCCGTCGTATCCCCAGTTCCGCTTGCCCGGAAAATCAGCCACCGGCATTAGTTCAAGTGCTGTCACGCCGAGATCGGCCAGGTAGTCGAGCCGCTCGCCAACAGCCTTAAAATTTCCCGCTGCAGTAAAAGCTCCCACATGCAATTCGTAGATAACCGCTTCTTCCCAGCGGCGGCCATTCCAGTTGCTATCGCCCCAATCGAAGTCCGCAGGATCGATCACTTCGCTGGGCCCGTGCACATCCCGCGGCTGAAATCTCGACGCGGGATCGGGGACCGCCCGGTCATTATCAATCTGAAAAGAATAAAGAGAACCCGGCTGGGCTGCGTCTGTAACAAGTTCGAACCAGCCGTCGTCGGCACGGTTAAGCGAAATTCGCGCTGGCTTTTCTTCCTGCTGAAGGCAGAGAGCGACCTGCCGTGCATTCGGTGCCCACAACCGAAAACGAACACTTCCGTCCTGGTTACACTGCGCGCCGAAGGGCATGTTATGACGGCGCTTCATTCAGTTCTTCTTTCAGGTCTTCCTTGAGTTCTTCCCGCTTCCCATTGCCGCGCCGCTCCATCAGCACCACCATCGAGCGCGCCTGCACAGGATAGATCGCGCCGGCGTCATACGAATCCACAGGACGCAGGCCGCCTTCGCGCGACGTGTCCATCCACGCGCTCCAGCGCCCGCCGGGACGAAATTCCGGCAGAGTAAATTCGATGTCCAAGTGATAAGCGTTCAACAGCAGAAGGAAATTCTCGTCGCTCCGTTTACGCCCGCGTTCATCGGTTTCATTCAAACCCTGCCCCGACAAAAACATTCCCAGGCAGTGGACGGAGGGATCGCGCCATTCCTCTTCATTCATTTCCTGACCCTTGAAATTGAGCCATAGAACGTCTTTTACGGTTTCGCCTTTGATGGGCCGTCCCTGGAAAAAGTGCCGCCGCCGGAACACGGGGTGCCGTTTTCGCAGATTGATCATGCGCTGAACAAAGGCAAACAGGTCGCGATCTTCAGCCGTTAACTCCCATTTCAGCCAGCTTAGATCGTTGTCCTGGCAGTAGGCGTTGTTGTTGCCGTTCTGCGAGTGACCCATCGCGTCGCCCGCATAAATCATGGGCACACCCTGCGAGAGCAACAAAGTCGTGAGCATGTTGCGCTTTTGTTTGGCACGGAGCGCCTGAATGTTTTTATCATCCGTCGGGCCTTCGACGCCACAATTCCAGCTCCGGTTATTGGTCGTGCCGTCGCGGTTTTCCTCTCCGTTGGCTTCGTTGTGCTTGTCGTTGTAACTCACCAGGTCTTGCAGCGTGAAGCCGTCATGCGCCGTAACAAAATTTATGCTGGCATAAGGACGCCGCCCGCTGTGCGCATACAGATCGCTCGACCCGGTAAGGCGGTAAGCCAGATCGCTCACCGTTCCGTTATCGCCCTTCCAATAAGAGCGAACCGTGTCGCGATAGCGATCGTTCCACTCTGCCCATCCCACTGGGAAATTGCCGACCTGATAACCGCCCTCGCCCAAGTCCCACGGCTCTGCAATCAGCTTGACTTGCGAGAGAACAGGATCCTGGTGGATGATATCGAGAAAAGCTCCCAACTTGTTCACGGCATGAAGTTCGCGCGCCAGCGTCGCAGCCAGATCGAAACGGAATCCATCAACGTGCATATCGAGGACCCAATAGCGCAAGCTGTCCATGATCAACTGCAGAACGCGGGGATGCTGCATGTTGAGCGTGTTTCCGGTGCCGGTGTAATCCGTGTAATAGCGCTGATTTTCCGGCACGAGGCGGTAATACGTACTGTTGTCGATGCCCTTCAACGAGAGCATGGGCCCAAGATGATTGCCCTCCGCAGTGTGGTTATAGACGACATCGAGAATAACTTCCAAGCCCGCGGAGTGGAATGTTTTCACCATCGTTTTGAATTCACGGATGGAGCTCGTCGCCATGTAGCGTGGCTCCAGAGCTAAAAATCCGACCGTGTTGTATCCCCAGTAATTGCGCAGGCCACGCTCCACCAGATGCCGGTCGTCGACAAAGCTATGCACCGGCATGAGTTCAATCGAGGTCACTCCCAGGTGCGTGAGATAGTCAATCACCGGCGCAGTCGCAAGTCCGGCGTAGGTCCCGCGCAAGTGAGGCGGCACCTCGGGATGGCACATGGTAAATCCCTTGACGTGCAGTTCGTAGATCAACGTCTCGTGCCAGGGAATGCGCGGGGGCGCATCGCTTCCCCAGGTGAATGCGGAATCGATCACACGGTTCTTCGGCATCCCGGCCGCGTCGTCACGGCGGTCGAAGGATAAATCTTCTTGCTTGTGCCCCAGCTTGTATCCAAACTGTGCGTCACTCCAACGGATGGAACCCTGGATCTGCTTGCCGTAGGGATCCAATAAAAGTTTGTGGTGGTTGAAACGGTGTCCCTTTTCCGGAGCGTACGGACCGTAAACCCGGTAGCCGTATAACTGTCCCGGACGTACCTCCGGCAAATAACTATGCCAGACCATGTCGGTCTGCTCAGTTAAGGGAACACGTAGAAGCTCGCGGCGTCCCGAATCATCGAAGAGGCAGAGATCTACCTTTTCTGCATGTTCGGAATAGAGGGCAAAGTTAACACCTTCGCCATCCCAGGTAGCTCCCAGCGGATAAGGCCTGCCGGGCCATACGATCGGTTGCAGTTGACGGGACATGGTTCTTAAATTCCTTCAGTCGTGCGGAGGATAGTCCCGCAGCTTAATCAAGCTCAGTCCGTAAACCATTAAAATTATCTTGCCTGCCAATCCAAAGACATACAGAGTTTCGGGTAACAGTATGTCTTCGGACATTGAGAGCGGACCCGGGAAATGGCGACAGTTAGCGAATCGCAATCGCGAATGGATTGACCGGTCAAGCTACGGAACTGCTTTCCGTACTCTCGCGTAACGTATCGGCCGTAATCAGCCCCCGAACGTGCTCCAGAACCTCCGAGAGACTGGTGGCCACAAGCGCGGAGCAGCCGGGACCCAGCCGTTCCCGAGCCTTAGCGGTATCACCATCCATGTTCCACATGCCGATGACTATCTGCACCCGGGGCACGTTCGCTTTCACAATCTTGCAGAACGAACGCGCATGCGGCATAGAAGAAGGAGGAATGGCCGACAAACAGACGATGGTGGAATCGCCATGATCGATTTCGGAAATCAGATGATCCACGGTTCCCGGCTTAAATTCCTGGGCCAGAAACCCCTCGTGATGAAGCAACTGAGTGAGCATGGACACGATTAATTCGTCGGATCCAGGCTTGGCCGGGATGCACGCAATTTTACCCAGCCGGTCGGACTCGCGCGGATGAAGATAATCTTCACCGCCGCCTTCCGCTTGCAGGGCAGATCGATTTTCATCCAGCCGGTCGCCCATGTCCTCGATCAACTCCTTGATGCTTTGAAGCATACAGGCTCTTGAATCGTCGTCGAGATTTTCGATCGTACGATCTTGCTCCGCCAATTTCAGCGTAGGGATCAGAACTGATTCATACAGGTTGACTACGGAGTGCTCTTTAACGTAGGCCTCCGCAATCGATCGAGCTTCCTCGGGGTCCATGGCGAGCAACCGCTGATAAAATTGCTGCTCTGGCGGCAAGACGGGCTCGTCACCCAGCAAGATTTCAAGAAAACTCAACTGTGGAACGTAACGGCCCAGCACCATCAGGCAGACGGTTAGCGGGGTGGAGAGGATTAATCCGACTGGTCCCCACAAGGTCGCCCAAAAAATGGCTGCGACCAGTATGGCAAGCGATGAAACTCCCGTGTGCGCCCCGTAAAGGACCGGCTCGAGAACATTCGATATGCTCACATCCAGAACTAGATACGCGGCCACGATCAACACCGCATGGTGCCATCCGGGAAAAACCGCCAACGCGAGCGCCGTGGGAAGCGCCGCCGAGATCAATGCTCCCACATACGGCACAAACCTCAGCAGAGCCGCGAGCACGCCCCATATCAGGGCATGCGGCACTCCGATAAAATACAGCGCCACTCCGAACACCAGTCCGTAACCGCCATTGACCAGAAATTGCAGAAGAAGATAGCGGCTAAGTCGCTTGCCCGCGTCATCCAGCGCTTGCGTCATGACAGTTAAGCGGCCCCGGCCCGCCAGCCGAATCGCGCGATTACGCAAGTCTTCGCGCTTAACCAGCATGAAGATGGTAAAGATCACAACGATCGCCGCCGTTTCCATCGGGCCGGCCAGTGGCCCCAGCAATTCGCTGAAATCCTGATAGAGATTCGATGTGGGGGCGGCAATTTGCACCGGAATCGAATGGATCGGTAGCGTTGCGCCTTTGTGTTTCTGCTCGTTGCTGCTGGCAGAGATCGCTTCCGGAACCGCGGCTAATTCTTTATTTAGCTCGTGCATGGTGGCGGTCGCCTTACTGAGGTTTCCGTCCTTTGCCGGATGCAGCGCCTGGATTTTTTCGTCAAGATTCGCCTTGTAGGCGGGGAATTCGATAATGATTTGCACTAATTGTCCGGAAACCGCCCAGCCTACTCCGCCGATCAATCCCAGCGACAGAATGAGCACGAGCATGACTGCGGGCACTCTGCGGAAACGAATTCTCTCCAGAAAAATGACGGGCGGAGTAAGAAGGAAGCTAAAGATAACGGCCAGAGCCAGCGGAATAAAAACCCTTCGCCCCAGGAACAAAGCGGCGATTGCCAGCACGAGGGCAATCAGCACCAGTGACTTTGACGACGAAGATTCCTGGGGAGAGGCCAAAGGAGAATTCCCATTAACTCAGAGTCGTTACGCGGCGTAAACCGCGTTGGATTCTTCGTCCGCCTACTTTGGTGTACAGAGTCCGCCGTGGGTTGTCAGGGATATTGGGCGTCCGGGCTTACTGTGGGGTATGGAAAGAACGGATGACTCAGGCGGCAAGTGCCGGCGAAAAGTAAGTGCGCCCCCGGATAAGAGCTTCGACCGCGTCTGCCAGTTTCCAGATTTGCGTCTTTGCGCAAACACCCTTGACTCCGGCTTTCCGGGCCTCGACCTCTAATTGGCGCGAAGGGTCGAGCGTCACCATTAGAATCGGGACTTGCGGTTCTCGCTTCGTCAGTTCTCGGGACGCTTCAAGTCCATCCATCTCGGGCATAAGAAAATCCATGACCGTGAGGTCGGGTTTGAGTTCATGACAGTTTTCGATGGCATCCCGGCCGCTGGCAGCCTCGCCAACCACCACCCACTCGGTATTCTGCTCCAGAAGTGCGCGGAGGTGAGAGCGTATGAGTGCGTTGTCGTCCACGATAAAAATACGAATCATGACTCCTCGCAAACTCACGATCATGGACGGCGGCGGATCACTTCTTCAACCACCCTATATTTTTTATGTGGCTTTCGCTATACAGGCGCAACCCGAGCGCTCCGCCTTTGAGATTGTGGTTGTGGGCTGTTAACCCTAGGGAGCGGGCGGTACAGGGAGGCGGAAAACGCTGACGCTTAACCCTTCTCAGACATATGGCATCCAAATTGAATCTTGTCGACCGGGCTCCAATTTGGCTGGCTACTACTACTGGCAATCCCAGTCGCGTGCATCGCATGGACTATCACTCATGAAGAAGTTTTTCGTGAAGGCCGCGACTACTGCCAGCGGCAATCCGAAAACGCGAACTCGCTTCCGCGTCGCAAGTTCTTTTACCTGCTTACATGCGAATACTGCTTCAGCCACTACGTGACGGCATTCCTTCTCGTCGTGACCCGTTTCAAACTTCTCTATCCGGACTGGCGCGGATATTTCGTTGCGTTCTTCGCGATGGTTTGGATCGCGAACCAATACATGAGTATCTACAATCATCTGCGCTTGGACATTAAGCACGAGCAGGTGCAGATTGAGTTACAAGAAGTTAAGAGCGAGGAAATCAAATCGCAAAGACCAGAAACGCAAGAATCAAAGGCTAGACCCATTCACGATCCATCCACCAAGAGAGCCGCCCGAAGTCTTCTCCGTTAAACATTCACGCAGCTTTCGATTCATCGCACAATCGTTGGTAATAATCCCGGCCTCTTTCATAGCCGCGGCGAAACGGTTCCGCCACATCGGCTTCAGGATATTCACGTTCCAGATCTTCGATCTTGCCGTTCATTTCGCCTAAGACCTGGTCGTATTCTTTGCAGCGCATGCGGGCGTGCAGCGCCGCTTCGAAACCAAGCCGATAGAATTTTTCGTCTTCGCTTAGATTCTTGCCGAATTTCGAATAATGTTCCTGTTCGGGTCCGCGCAAGCCGATCCACCACTGTTCGCGGGCAGCATCCACGGACTCCGCGCCGGCAGTATTCAGCAAATCGCGGAAGCGATCTGCTTCGGTATCGTCATCCGCCAGGGCAAGGATTACGCTGCGGCCCTGGCGTAGGGCATCCTCGTAAACGAACAATTCATCTTCGGGAAGGCCGTCGGTCATCGCGTTCTCAAACTTTTCTCCAGCCACCGCTCCCGCGCCCGCTCCGGCCGCCCCCAGAATTGCTCCGCCCAGAAGGCCAATTGCGGTGATAGGACCAACGCCGGGAATCAGCGCCGCGATGAGTAACGGACCTCCGGAGAGTCCGGCAGCCGCCCCGACTAAAGCGCCCATCGCTTTCCCCATGCCGGGTTGCTCGGTCGCGACGGTAGGAACGGAGCGCAGACTATCTTCCGTTTCCCGGCTCTTGCCCGGGCTCAATAGCGTGATGCGATCCTCTACGACTCCGGCAGAACGCAATTCGGCAAGAGCACGTTGCGCCTCTGCACTTGATCGAAAAACTCCAGTCACTGATTTCATAGTGGCGCCTCGAATCAACGATTCAAATTCAACGGACTCAAAACATTCAAACCCGCACAGTTTGGATGCCATATGGCCAAGGACGTTGCCGCCAAAAGCACATAGGGGACAACCTCGGAGCCGGAATCTTTCGACTAACGTACAGAAGGGAGAATGCAATGGCAGCAACAAAACGTTCGAGCAAGAAATCCGGCGGCAAAAAATACGGCAATGCCGCAGGCAAAAGCGTGGAAAGCGCGATGCACCGAAAAAACAGCGGCACCCTGAAGTCCGGCAAAGGCGGCAAGGGAGGAACGGTTAAGAGCCGTAAGCAGGCAATCGCCATCGGCCTTTCCGAAGCGCGCAAAAAGGGCGCCAAGGTTCCCCGCAAGAAAGCGGCATAATAGGATCACCGTTCGTTATGCAACTCTTTAGCCGGCGGACCCTTTCATGCGCTGAGAATTGAAGTGTTCGCCGGATTTTTTTACGAATTTTTCTTGTGCGGCTCTCCGGATGGACGCAATCTTTCCATCACACCAGCGTTACCTCTCTTTATACCTACAGGGAATCCTGTATTGTCGCCTTCGTTATCCCCGCCTAAACTCCCTCGTTGCATCTGAGAATCCCGCCCGCGCAGAAGGGTCTCAGTCTTGAAACCAGCCGGAATTATACGTGCCTGAAAATGACGCCGCCAGACCGACTAACCGTGCTCTGCGTTGAGGATGAGGACTCGCAGTTGTCCCTGCGCAAATTGCTTTTCGAAGCGGCGGGTTTCGACTTTTGCGGATCGCGGACGGGGGCTGAAGCGCTGGATCTCTTTCGCAAAAGGGACATTGACGCGGTCGTTCTGGACTACTGGCTGTCTGGAATGAAAGGCGTTGAACTCGCCGAGGAAATGAAGCGCGAACGTCCCCATGTTCCTGTGATTATTTTGTCGGGATTCGCTTCTCTGCCGGGCGAGGGCGCGGGCCTGGTGACTACGTGGTTTCAAAAAGGAAAAGTGGAACCGGAAGAACTCGTGGGCGAAGTCCGGCGATTGATCGAGTCTGAAAGCGCGAAATCCGGGAAGTTGCTGGAGAAGTAAGTGCTTCAAGGCCGGAATTAGAGCTGGCAGCGTCGTTTTTTGAGCAAATAGCCTTCTCGCGAATGAACATGCAACGCGCCAGACGATGGTCATCTGTGGGGCAAGCTAGCGTGGGGCAAGCGAGCCGCTTCGCCTTCACTTGCTTAATTTTTTTAACTGCCATCCACGCCCGTGCTTTGTCCGACACAGCCGAAGCCCCGCAAAATCCGGTCAAGGCTCTCACTCTCGAGCAACTGGGCAACGTCGAGGTGACCAGCGTCTCCAAAGAACCGGAGCGCATGCGCCAAACCAACGCGGCGATTTTCGTAATTACCAATGACGACATTCGCCGCTCCGGCGTCACTTCCATCCCGGACGCGTTGCGCCTCGCTCCCGGGGTAGAGGTCGCACAAATCGACAGCAACAAATGGTCGATCGGCATTCGCGGATTTGGCAGCAGGCTTTCCCGGGACGTGCTCGTATTGATCGATGGCCGCACTGTCTACAGCACGCTTTTGGCGGGCACTTATTGGGAGGCGCAAAATGTCTTGCTGGAAGATATTGACCGCATCGAAGTGATTCGCGGTCCGGGCGGCACTATCTGGGGGCCGAATGCGGTAAACGGCATCATTAACATCATTACGAAGAGCACGAAAGAAACCCACGGTACTTACGCGAGTGCCGGTGGCGGCGACGTCGATCAGGGATTTCTAAACGCACGCTACGGCGGTGGCAACGGAAAAACTTTCGATTATCGCGTCTACGCCCTCGGCTTTGAGCGCGGTCCAGAGTTCCATACCGATGGCAACCACTACGACAGCTGGCGTAATGCACAAGGCGGCTTCCGCATGGATTTCGCCAACGACAACCACGACGACTTCACTGCGCAGGGCGATATTTATGACGAAGGCGCTGGCGAAACGGTGACTTCGGTCACTTATGCGCCTCCCTATCAGCAGGTCGTCACCGGGACAGAGCGGCTCTCCGGCGGAAATATTCTGGGACGGTGGAAGCGGACGCTGGGTTACGGGGAAGACTTCCAACTTCAAGTTTTCTACGATCGCACCAATCGTCACGAACCGAACTTTGCCGACATCCGCAATACCTTCGATATCGACTTTCTCGATCGTTTTCGCCTGCCCTGGCGGCAGGAAGTTTCCTGGGGAGGGGGCGCGCGCTTCAGCCACGGGAACAATCCCACTATTGTCTCGGGACTTTACTTCATCCCCTCCGAACGCACCGATCAGCTCATCACGGGCTTTTTTCAGGATGAAATTGGATTAATCCAGAATCATTTATCTCTCTCCGTCGGAACGAAATTGATTCATACCAACTACACCGGCCTCCAGCTGGAACCGAGCGGTCGCCTGCTTTGGACTCCCACTGACAAACAAACCATCTGGGCGGCTTTTACCCACGCGGTGCGCACCCCATCCGCGGCCGAGCGGGCGTTCTATCTATCTGGATTCGGCGGTATCGATCCCACCAGCGGTCTCCCGATTTTTGCCCGCTTTAATGCCAACCCGGATTTCAAATCCGAGGAACTCAACGGTTACGAATTTGGCGTTCGCGAATTGCTGGGCAAGCGGATATATTTCGACATCGCTGCGTTCTACAACCACTACAGCGATTTATTCAGCGAGGGCATTACGGGCTCGCTCTACATCGAGACTGATCCCGCCCCAACTCATTTATTGCTCCCCGCCGCCTTTGGAAATGGGTTGCTGGGAACCACACGGGGATTCGAATTCGCGCCCGAGTGGAGGCCGACAAATTTCTGGCGTCTTCGCGCCTCCTACTCATTCCTGCAAATGCAATTGGAAAAAAGTACTGGCTCGCTCGACATCGGCACCGGACCCATTACCGCGGGATCAAGTCCGCGCCACCAGGCGGTTGTGCAGTCCGGCTTTGACCTGAGTAAACGGTTCAATCTCGACCTCACGTACCGCTATGTCAGCGCCCTTACGAAACTTTCGATAGCTTCCTACTCGACTGCAGATGCCCGTTTCGAATGGCGCGCGACGCAACATTTCGCTTTTTCCGTGGTCGGGCAGAATATATTTCAGCCACGGCACTATGAGTACCCCAGCGATCCCGGGCCCAACGTTGGAATCAAGAGAAGCGTGTACGGACAGATTGCGTGGACACGATAAGCACGGCCGCGGCCTTTTCACCAATGTCGGGTATCTTGGCAATTGGCGCCTGCCTTCGACATATGCGACATAGCGGCCCGATGCTGCGCCGTATCTTTATCCTGGCCACCGTGGCGACCGTTTGTTTTCTGACCGCCTATCCCCTGGCTCAGCAACCTCGACCAACCGAATCGCAGGTAAAAGCCGCCTACGTTTTCAACTTTGGAAAATTTGTGAGCTGGCAGGGCGCCCAGGTTGAGACCCAAGACTCATTCAAAATCTGCATTCTTGGAAAAGATCCCTTCGGCTCGGTCATGGAATCGACGGTGTCCGGCGAGCAAATTGGCGGCAAGAAAATCACGCTCGAACGGCTTTCGAAGGTCCCCGACGATCCCGTATGCAGCGTGTTGTTCATCAGTTCGGCGGAAGAGGGTCGCTTGGAAGCGATTCTTGCCGCCGCCCGGCCGTTGAACATTTTAACGGTCAGCGACATGCCGCATTTTGCTGAGCGCGGTGGAATCATCGGCATGGTGATGCAACAGGATAGAGTCCGCTTTGAGGTCAATCGATGGGCCGCCGAGCAATCGCGTTTGGCGCTCAGTTCCGAATTGCTCAAAGTCGCTACTCGAGTAATTGAGAGGCCGGGACACTAACCATGGCCATACGCACACGGTCCATTTCGACGCGCCTCACGATCATGAACATGCTCGTGAGCGGAGTCGCTTTGCTGCTCGCGTGCGCGGGTTTTTTCGCCTATGACCAGGTGACCTTCCGCCAGGGCATGCTGCACACTTTGTCGGCGCAAGCCCAAATTATCGCTTCGAACAGCGTCTCGGCCTTGGTTTTTAACGACCCTCAATCTGCCTCCACCACACTGCTTGCGCTCAAGAGTTCTCCGCACATCGCTTCCGCCGGAATTTTGACCCTGGACTACCGGCCCTTCGCACAGTACACACGGCAGGGCGATGACGCATTCACGAGCATTCCCGCCCTGCATTCGGGCGAAGTGGAAGCCAGCCGCTTCGGCGCCACCCATGTGGTTCTGGTGCGCCAGATTCTTTCCGACTCCAAGTCCATCGGCTTCGTCTACGTCCGCGCCGACCTGCGCGAACTCGATCAAAGATTGAAACGCTACGCCCTCATCGCTTTTGGAGTTCTGCTCATTTCCCTGCTCGCGGCCATGCTCATTTCTTCCGCATTTCGCAAGTCCGTGGCTCAACCGATTATCCAGTTGGCGGAAACCGCGCAGGCCGTTTCACGCAATCAGGATTACAGCGTTCGCGTTACCCCCACGCGCGACCAGAATGAGCTCGCGGTTTTGATCGACTCTTTCAATAAGATGCTGCAGGAAATTCAGCAGCGCGATAGCGAACTCCAAAAAGCCCATGACGAACTGGAACTGCGCGTGACCGAGCGCACTCGCGACCTGGAATCCTCCAATCGCGAACTCGAGGCATTTTCTTATTCTGTCTCGCATGACCTGCGGGCGCCCTTGGATACGATGAGCGGATTCAGTTATGTGCTCATGAAGAATTACGCCGACAAGCTCGATGAAAACGGTAAACAGTCCCTGCAAAGTATTCGCGCCGCCGCCCGCCGCATGGCTGAATTGCTCGACGACCTGCTGAACCTTTCCCGCATCACCACCAGCACGATGCGGCGGGAAGAGGTAGACCTAAGCGCGACTGCCCGCCCTATCATGGAAGAATTATGCCGCACCGCTCCGGACAGGAAAGTCGAGTTTGTCGCACCCGTAAAAATTGTAGCCAATGCCGACGCCCGCCTTCTGCAAATTGTGCTGGAGAATCTGCTACGCAACGCCTGGAAATATACTTCCCGTCATGACCACGCCCGGATTGAACTTGGACAAGACATTAGCAATGGCCGGGTAGTTTATTTTGTCAAGGACGATGGCAACGGCTTCGATCCCCGATCCGCCGATCGTCTGTTCCAACCCTTTCAGCGGCTTCATTCCTCGGCAGAATTCCCCGGAAATGGAATCGGGCTGGCCACCGTGCGGCGAATTATTCAAAGGCACGGTGGCGAAGTCTGGGCTGAAGGTGGAATCGAAAAGGGCGCCACCTTTTATTTCACCTTGCAGTCCACTCGCAGCGACCTTCGCAGCCGCGTAGTTTGAGAAGTTTTACCCCAGCCTTTAAGTTTAAAAAACTGCTCGATTGAGCCCCGGAATTGCCTTCGTTGGGGGCCTCTGGCGGTATATACTTTGACTTTCTTCCTCCGGGGTTCCGGCGACCAGGCAGGCTACAAATGCAGAAACGGGATTTGCGTTCCGATCCACAGGATCGGCCGCAATCGGCCAATCAGACTGGTGTGAGCGTTCCGGCGAAGGGGGATAGTTCTGAGTCCAATCCTACGCTGGATCCCGACGCTACGTTGGTCGAGTTTCCCCTGAATTCCCTGAAGTCCGTTCCTTCCATCGCAGACCCCGACGCCACTCTGGTGGACCCCGATGTCACCATGGCGGAAGGAACGTGGCGTCCGCCGACCGGCCCTCGTTCGCTCCGTCCGCAGGCCAGCGTGCCGCTGCTTGAAACCGGCGACGTGATGGCTGGCCGCTACGAAATCCTGCAATTGCTGGGCGAGGGCGGAATGGGCGCCGTTTACAAAGCTCGGGACCGCGAACTCGATCGCTTCGTTGCTTTAAAACTGATCCGGCGCGAACTCTCCTCGAATCCCGCCATCGTCGCGCGCTTCAAGCAGGAGCTTCTGCTCTCGCATCAAGTGACCCACAAAAACGTCATCCGGATTTACGATTTGGGCGATTCCGACGGGATTAAGTTCATCACCATGGAATTTGTCGAGGGCGAAGACCTGCGTTCTTTGATCCTCGAAAATACGAAGTTTGCGCCCAGAGACGCGGTCGAGATTATCCAGCAAGTCTGCCGTGCGCTGGAGGCGGCGCACGGAGTAGGGGTAATCCATCGCGATTTGAAGCCGCAAAACGTCATGCGGGATAAGAGCGGGCGCATCCTCGTCATGGACTTCGGCATGGCGCGCACTCTCGAGGGCGACGGCATGACGCAGAGCGGCGCTCTGGTCGGGACGATGGAATACATGTCTCCCGAACAGGCGTTAGCCAAAGATTTGGACCAGCGCTCCGACCTGTTCGCGGTGGGACTGATTTTCTACGAACTGCTGACCGGCAAAATGCCCTACAAAGCCGAAAGCGCAGTGGCCAGCTTAATCAAGCGCAATCAGGAGCGAGCGATTCCCGTCACCGATCATGACGGCACCATTCCCGGCCTGCTCAGCAACATCGTAAGCAAGTGCCTGGAGCGTGACCCAGCCGCGCGTTATCAGAGCGCATCCGAAATGCTGCAGGATCTCGACGATTGGGTGGGGAATCGCGCCGCCGCGAACTTGAGTTTTCAACCTGCGGTCGAACCCTGGGGACGGACCATTCATTGGCCGCTGGTCATTGGAATTGCCACGGTGCTTTTGCTCGCGATTGTGGGTTTCGTATTTCGCGGGCCGCTGTTTTCGCCATCTGCGAAGAACACTGTTTCCGCGCCGGCTTTATCCCTGGCGATCCTGCCCTTTCGCAACGCTTCCGGAGATTCGAGTTTCGATTGGCTGGGCTCCAGTCTGGCTGACATGCTCAGTACAGACGTCGGACAGTCGGCGCATTTACGCACAGTCTCCCCGGAGCGGCTGCACCAGATTCTTTCCGATCTTCGCATCGCTCCGGGCACGCCAATCGATCCCAACTCAATTACGCGCATCGCTCAATTTAGCAACGCCGACACATTAGTTTGGGGGCAATACGCAAGGTTCGGAGGCCAGATTCGCATCGACGCAACCTTGCAGGACCTGAAACATGATCGCAGTATCCCCATCAAGATCGACGCTGTCGATGAAAAAGATATTCCCGGCGCGGTCGACCGCCTGGCGGCGGCGATCCGCAACAACCTCGCCTTCTCACGCGACATCGTGAACGAACTCAAGGCCAGTTCCTTCGAACCGACTTCTCACTCTCCGGAAGCGCTACGAGATTACAACCAGGGAGTGCAATTGTTGCGCGAGGGAAAAAATCTGAATGCGGTAAAAGCTCTCGAATCCGCGACGCAGGAAGATGCGGAATTTGCTCTCGCTTACTCCCGCCTCGCCGATGCGGATTCCGCACTGGGCTTCGACTCCCAAGCCGAACAGGCCGCGCGGAAAGCCCTTGACCTGAGCCAGCAACTGCCCGCCGCGGAAAAATATTTTATTCAGGCCACCTTCGCCCGCGTGATGAAAGACAACCCGAAGGCGATTGAAGCCTACGAGAATCTCGACAAAACTTTCCCCGATAATGCGGACGTCGAATACACGCTCGGCAGCCTCTACGCCGACACCGGGGACTTCGATAAAGCTCGCGCTCAGTTCGCGAGAATTCTACAAGCCGATCCTAAAAATATTCAGGCACTGTGGAAAAGTGGCATCCTCGAATACGAACAAGGCAATCCCGAAGCGGCGCTCGATCCTCTTAACAAAGGCCTGAGCCTCGCGATCCAATTCGATAATCCCGAACAGAAGGCGCTCATCCTGCAGGCTCTGGGGATTTCCTATCGCCTGATGAACAAGCCCGAGGAAGCCATTAAGAGCATTCAGGATTCGATGGAGATCACCCGGAAGCTGGGCATGAAGCGCCTGCTGGCCAACAGCTTTTCCGAGTTAGCTCAGGATCAGATAACCATCGGCAAGCCCGATTTGGCCATGGCCAGCTATGGCCGGGCGCTGCAGACGCTGCAGGAGATCGGCGTCAAGAAAGATTTCGGCGACATTCTGATCAATCGCGGAGTGCTCTACCAGAATCTCGGCCAGTATGACAAGGCTCTGCAGGACTACAAAGACGCGTTGCAGGTACAGCGCGACGCCGGTGACCTCAACTACCAGGCGGTGTGCCTCAGCAATATCGCGGACGTCTATTCGGCGAAATACGACACCGATAACGCGCTCATTTATTACCAGCAATCTTTGCAGTTGCGGCAGAAGTTGAACCAGCCGATTTATCTGGCGGAAACTCTCGGCGCGCTGGGCGACGTACACACCACCATGGGCGAGTACGATCAGGCGCTCTCCATCCAGATGAATGCATTGGATGTCGCACGCAAATCCAACAACACGAAAACCGCTGCGGGAGTTTCTCAATCCATTGGCCAAGTCTTGATTTATCAGGGACGCCTCGGGGCGGCGGTGAGCGCCATGCAGGATTCGGTAAGCGGTTTCCGCGCCACCAACAATAAGAGCTTCGAGTTGGCCGAGGCGTTGAATAATCTTGCCGACGCTCTGGCGCTGGCTGGGCGGAGCGAGGAAGCGATCAAGCCTCTCGATGAAGCCACCACCCTCGCCGGCGAACTCAAGAACGACAGCATTCGCAGCGAACTCTCAAACACTCGCGGGGATGCGGCCTACTATCGCGGCGACTATAAGGCAGCCGGAAGCGTTTACGAACAGGCTCTTCAGGGCGCTACGAAAGCGAAGGATCGCGAAAAGAGCTTGATCGCGAAGGCAAATTTAGCTCGCGTTGCGATTGCCGAAGGGCGGGCGCAATCCGCAATCGTCGCGTTGCGCGCCGCTATTAAAGAGTCCGAGAGCCTGCATTTGAAATACTACTGGCTGCGCAGTTCTGTTGATCTCGGCGAAGCGATGATAGAGACTAAAGATTACGCACACGGGCGCCAGCAACTGGAAACGATTCTCAGTACCAGCGAGAAGCTCGGGTTGCGCTTGGAGACGGCACGCATCCATAGCTTGTTGGGAGAAGCACTTCAATTCACAGGAAATTCCGCCGATGCCGGTCGTCAGTATCAGATTGCGCTGGGCATGTTTGAAGAGCTGAAGAAAGATCCAGGGGCCGACCATCTTCTCGACCGTTCCGACCTTCGCCCGATGTATGCCGAAGCAAGCCACAACTCATCCGCGGCGAAATAGCTAGGACTTCGTCCTGCCAAAAATTCTGTCCCGCGCCGCGAAATAGTCGTAGGCTGAATCTTGCCAAAAATTCTGCCATTCCGAACCGACGTTCTTCGCCGGTGAGGAACCTGCTGTTGCCCGCATCCTATTTCTCGCGCGCCGCTAAGAGAGCTAGCTCCTGCCCTTTGAATTCCGCTGCCAGCCTCGCTGTGCGTAGACACCCAAAAGCCCCGAACACGATTCCTTCACCAAGAATCGTACTCTGGGGCTTTTTAATTTTTTCCGAACGCCCCTCACCTGGCGACGATATAAGTTTCCGTAACCGAGTTGTCTCTGGAATTTGGATCGTTGTCCGACGTCACTGTCGTTACCGAACTGAACGTCGTGTTCACGGTGGCAGTGGAAAGGATCGGAATATTGATCCCGATGATCACGCCTTGCAGCTTCGAGATGCTCACCAGTTGGCCGATATTGCAGGTGAGAACCACAGTCGTCGTGCTGGTGCCGACCGTTGTATTCACGGAGCAACTCGTCCCACCCTTCACGTTGGTGTTGCAGCCGAACGCGCTGCAACTAACAACCGCAAAGCTCCCAGTCATGCTGCCGTTCAAAACTTTGTTGGGAACGGTGAAGGTCGAGGTCGCAACCACGTTGTTGGCGGTATTCGAACTCAGGTCGATCACCCAGGGATAATAAACTCCGGTCTTGCCCTGCGCGATGCTCAGCCGAATCGGAATATCGCCCACCGCCACATCGGCCGATGGTGCTGTCGATACGGTGTAGGGAACAGACGCTGTCGTTTTGTTTCCCACGTTGTCGATCCCCGTCGCGGTGAATGTGAAGTTCCCTGGCGTTGAAGTGTTTAGAGTGCCCCCGCTCGTTGTCGGACCACTTCCGGTGCAACTTGCTACTCCAGATCCCACGCCATCAGAACACGTAAACGTAACCGTTACTGGCGGCCCGTTCACGTAATAAGGTCCGGGCGCGCTAAACGTCGGTCCAACAATCGTCGGTGGCTGCAAATCAAAGTTGTACGGTCCCGTGGAAACCGGTACGCAATTCCCAGCCAGGTCGCACCCGGGCGTCGGTGTTGCCGGTGCCGGTGTCGCATAGGCCCCAACCGTAACCGCGCTCGCGGCGGCATTTGTACTTACCGTTACGCTCTCACTCGGACTGCCCTGGATGCTGTTCGCAACTAACGGTAAGAATCCCGACCCGGAAACGCCGGCGGTGTATTGATCAGTCACAGTGCAGTTCTGCGAAAAGTTCGCGTTGTACCATCCGTTGTAAATCGGAGACGGAGCGGCTGAACACGAACTCACCTGCGGAACAACGTTATCGATACCGACCGTCGTATACGGGAACGATGCCCAGTTCGCGGTCGAACTTGTCAGCGCCGCTCCAGTGGGATTGAAGACCAGTCCTTCCGCGAACGCGCAATCGGTCGTGAAGTAGTGCAGATTGTAAATTCCATCGCTCAATCCGCCAACGCTTCCGGCCGATACGAACGATGGCGGCGTGACCCCGCCCGTATTGCAGAATGGCGTGGTCAAACTTGTGCTGGTATTGGGATTCGTCACATCCCCCGACACCGGATAAGTCGTATCCGGTAGCGCAGGCCAAGTCGAAATGCCATACGTCAGGCTCATCGGCGAAGCTGCGGTAGCGGGCGCGAATCCGTTGGCCGCAGGAATATTCCCGGTCGCCGGATACGAAGCTGCGTTGGAAGTAAATGTTGCGCTGATCGAGGAGGATCCCTTGATCCAGCCGTAAGTGTTCTGGCCGGCCACGGCCGCCGAGGCAGTTGGCAACGGCATGTTCGCCACGGGAATCAATACAGAGTTTGATCCGGTCGTCGTGCTGCCGCCGCGCGCGTCCGCCGCGCCTTCGAATTCAGTCAGCAAGTCGAGCGGGCACAGAGCTCCCGTCAGGCTGCCTGTCAAAGTGCAGTTCGATGGCGAATACGTTGGAGGGTTCAACGCTGTCTGCGTTGTGGCCACTGCCGGGCAAGCTGATCCCGAAGCCGCGCACAGCCAGTTGTCGCCGCCCATCAAGATTCCCGGCCCCGTTCCAGTCGCGCAGCTACCGCCCGGCACGACGTTGCTGCAGGCATCCGCCGCCGGACTTCCCACCGGACCGTAAAGAAAATTGGCTCCATTCACCGGAGCATCCGGCGAACTAAACTGCGCCGCGTAATAGAGATTTCTAACCTCATTCACTGAGGTCGGATCGCAGTTATCGCCCGTGGTGGTTCCGTTCGCCGGGTTGAAGCATTGAATGAGGAAACCTTTGCACATCGGTGCCGGCGGCATCACCGTGTAATCCAATTCGCTGGACAAGCGGAAGCACACAGAAGGCGCCGCCGAACTGTTCTGCACCAACTGGGAGAAGAGTTGCTGCGGCACTGCGATATCGGTAACGATGGGCACGATTCCCGGGGTGAAGGTCGCATTGCTCGCCGCGGCAACGCTGTTCTCCAGAGAAATGGTCTGGTTCGGCGCGCTGTCGAAGGTATAGCTCTGCGTCGGACTGCTCGAAACCGGATTGCCCGTGATGCTGCCGCCCGGAGTGATTCCCGCCAGGGTGCAGTTGGTTACCAAATGCAGCGTAGCCGCGCCCAAATCTCCGCCCGCGTCCGTTAATTGAAAGTTTACTGCCTGCGTCCCGGATGTAAGAATCGCCGGATATAGCGAGTTAGCGTTCTGCAGATTCAACGGGGCAACGCCATACGTCGCGATGAGTCCCGAGGCTAGATCCGGATCCTGTCCCAGGAAACCGGTTGCGGCATTTTCATAACTCTGCTGGAAGCAATTCGATGTACCCGCCGGAAACCCCGTGAATCCCTGGAAGTTAGTATCGCCGCCGTAGCAGACGTTCGCCGTGGTTGTGGTGGCCGCGTTAATCGTGTTCGCAACTTGCAGCGTGTTGTCCTGAAAAACGTTGCTCAAGCCGTCCGGCGTAGAAGACAGAGTGGCAGTCACGCCAGATGCCGGACAGGTCAAATTAATCGTGTTGCTCTGCACCGCGTACCCGGCCGTGGGCGGGTTCTGCTGCCAGGTGATGTAATTAATCAGCGACGGATTGATGTCGATCGAAGAAAAAAGTTGGATCGCTCCATACGCGCCGTTGAGCGGCACCGTCAGCGTTCCAACTTGAGTCGACGAAGTAAAACTCAGAGTCGCTGTCTCCAAAACTCCGGCAGCCTGTGTCGAGGTAAACTGCACGCCGATTTGGCAAGTCGTCGGCGCGGTTTGAGTCGTCTGGCAAGTATTGCTGGTAATTAAAAAGTCTCCCGCGTACGCTCCGCCAGTAATCGAGAACCCGCTCAGCGTGGCCTGTCCCGAACCGGTCGTGCTCACCGTGATCGTCTGCGTGCTCGTTAGTGGCGCGGGCGTCCCCGTTGGAATTCCGAAAGAAAGTTCCCCCGGTGAAACGGAAACGGAGATTCCGGCAGGTGGCTCCGGAACGGCGAAGGCTGGCTTCGTGCCAAACCCAGCGATCAAGAAAACAAGAGCCGCCATCCCGCAAAATAAATTTTTTGAGCAGTTCATAGTACTGGTCTCCAGACGAGTGAGCGCTTGGACCGTGAAAATCCGTCCACGGTTAAGCACGCAGTAGTGACTAAGTTTTGAACCTGCAGCCACGATTCAAGGGGGGAACGAGGCAAGAATGTGACCGACAAATCTACGAATCGAACGGAAATGATTCTACTACGGTTCGAACCGAATGAAACCATTCTCCCAAGAAACTAAGGACTCCTATCGGGCGTGAGCACCAAACACTCATCGGTGATTTCGGTCACTGCTTATGCTTCCCAATTCAGCGACAAAGGACATGTTGATTCCAGATTTGCCGCGGACCTAAAAAGAGCCGCGAAACCCATGCCGTTTGAGAAAGGGTGCCCATGTCGTCGCATCCGACCATTGCTGAACACCTGAAAGCGAGCGGAGTCTCGCGCCGTAGTTTCTTACAGTTATGCGCCACAATCATGGCGACGGCGCCGGTAGGACTGGCCCTGACCGGCAAAAAGTCCCTGCTCCAAGTGGCCTCTGCCATTGGCAAGGCCAGGCGGCCATCTGTAATCTGGCTGCATTTCCAGGATTGCACCGGTTGCACCGAGACCCTACTTCGCACTTCCGCCCCCGATGTGGCCCACTTGATCCTCGACGTTATCTCGCTCGATTATCACGAAACGCTGATGGCTGCCTCCGGCGCACAGGCCGAAGCCGCCTTGCGGACCGCGATGGCTGAGAACGCCGGAAAGTACATACTGGTGGTCGAAGGCTCGATCCCCACTAAAGATGACGGGGTTTACATGCAGATGGGCGGCCGGCCTGCGGTCCAGGTCGTAAGAGAAGTTGCCGCGCAAGCTGCCGCCGTCATCGCCATCGGATCGTGCGCCTCGTGGGGCGGAGTTCCCTCGGCAGACCCGAATCCCACCGGCGCAGTTGGCGTGAATTATGTGGTAACCGGCAAGCCGATCATCAATCTCCCAGGCTGTCCGCCGAACCCGTACAACCTGCTCGGGGTGGTCCTGGAATACGTAACCATGGGTAAGCTGCCAGCTTTGGATGAACTGGGCCGGCCGCTCTTCGCCTATCAACGCGTCATCCATGAGAATTGTCCGCGGCGGGCTCACTTCGACGCTGGACGTTTTGCTCTCTCCTACGGCGATGAAGGTCACCGCCAGGGCTGGTGCCTTTACAAGTTGGGCTGCAAAGGTCCGATCACTCACGCTGCCTGTTCCACCCGCCACTTCAACGAGATTCCCGGAATATGGCCCATCGGCTGCGGCATACCTTGCGTAGGCTGCACAGAAAAAGGCGTGGTCTGGAGCATGAGCACTCTCGAAACCGTACCCATTCATCTGGCCACTCCGCCCGATACCTACCCGCCCATTTACAGTGCTGTTGGCGGCGCCAAAGTAGGCGCTGCGGCCCTGGTGGGCGTGGTGGCGGGGGTTCTGGGGGGCGCGACCTGGGTTGCATCGCAGCGCTTCCAAAGCAGTCAGGAAGCCGGTCTCGAACGCCTTGCGTCTGATCGCTCGGATGCACGGAAGTCCGGTGCCGAAACTTCCAGAACCGACGAGGACTGAAATGGCCATCACCCGGCGGGATCTAATCCTTAACATCGCGAAGGCTGGAGTGCCCGCGGCTGTCGCCATGAGCGGCGCCGTAAAACTGGCGCAGGCCGAAGAAATTCCCGTCCCTAACACCCCGGTCGGACTGCTCTACGACGCCAGTTTGTGTATCGGCTGCAAGGCCTGCGAAGCGGCCTGCAATGAAGCGAATAACACCCCCGCCGACATCAGTGGAGATCAACTTCACCAGGCCCCCACCGATCTGAACGTTTTTACCCGCAACATCATCAAGCTTTATAAACCGGAGGATGGCTCGGCTTCATCTTTTGTGAAACGCCAGTGCATGCAATGTCTCGACCCCGCCTGCGCTGCGGGATGCCCCTTCCAGGCGCTCTATAAGGATTCAGAAAGCGGCGTGGTCAAGTGGGATGGCGGCAAGTGCATCGGCTGCCGCTATTGCACCATCAGCTGCCCTTATTCGGTGCCGCGCTTTCAGTGGGCTGGGTTCAATCCAGTGATTACTAAGTGCGAGTTGTGCAGCCACCGGCTCGCGGTTGGATTGAAACCGGGTTGCACCAGCGTCTGCCCCACAGGCGCTGTGATTTTTGGGCCGCGTACCACGATCCTGGCGGACGCCAAGCAGCGCATCAAGAAAAATCCCGGCCGCTACTACCAGGACCGCGTCTACGGAGAAACCGATAACGGCGGCACGCAGGCTCTTTATCTTTCCCGCGTTCCGTTCGAAAAACTTGGTCTTCCCGAGATCGGCCCGGAGTCCGTGCCCGCCAAAACCTTGCGCTGGCAGAAACGAATCTATTCCTACTTCGCTCTGCCCGCACTGCTCTACGTCGGCTTAGTCGGAATGATTCGCAAAAATCTTAAAGGGCACGAAGAAGAAGCACACCAACTGGAAAAACAAACCGGTCTAAGGGCGCAACTATGAGCGGCGAAAAAACGATCAGCGCAACAATCACCAACCCGCCGAGCAAATTTGAGTCGATCACGATTGGGAAGCCGGTCAATAAAACTCGCTGGCAACGCGCCGTTCCCGTCTACGGCGTTTCCGTGATCAACCCTTTCTTCCTCGTTCTGATAGCTCTCGTTCTCTTGTCGTTGGTACTGACCGTTTACCGGGAAATCGTTGGCCTGGGTCCGGCCAGCGGAATGAACGACATGTTCGGCTGGGGGATTTGGAAAACGTTCAACGTGGTCGTCCTCACGGCGTGGGGCTCTGGCGCATTCGCCGTTGGTGTGGCCGCGTGGGTATTCGGACGCAAGCGCCTGCACTCGCTGATGCGGATGGCCCTGCTGACCAGCATGCTGGCCTATGCCTGCGGTCTGTGCCTGCTGGGCGTCGATGTGGGCCGGCCGTGGAATTTCTACTGGGTCATCTTCCCCTGGAATTGGAATGTGCATTCCCCGATGGCAGAGATCGCCATCTGCATGTCGCTGTACGCTTCGATCCCGCTATTCCTGGAAAATATTCCGCCAGTCCTCGAACGGTTGTGGCACTTCGATCCGCGCCTGAGGCCCGGAGTCGAACTCGCCGAGCGCGTCCTACACAAGGGTTTCCCGGTGATTATCGCAGCGGCTTACTTGTTGCCTGCGATGCACCAGTCCTCTCTGGGCGCCTTGATGTTGCTGGCCGGACAGCGCGTGCATCCCCTGTGGCAAACCCCGTTTCTGCCTCTACTCTATGTGGTCGCGGCTGCCTTCATGTCATTCGGATGCGTTGCTGGAACAACCATGTTGTGCTGCCTGTTCTGGAGGCGCGCCATGGACATGGAGGTTCTGAACGAAGCCGCACGCATCACGGCCTGGACCATTGTCGGCTGGATGGCAATCCGCCTGATAGACCTTCTGTTTCGCGGTTCGTTGGTCACAGCTTTTCATTTCGACCACTACGCGGGCATTTTCTGGACCGAGACCGCCCTGATCTCTTATGGCGGATATTTGCTCTTCCGCTCGCTTCGGGACCGTCGCACTCGATCGATGTATTTGGGCTATGCCTTCAGTTCGTTGGGCGGGATGCTTTATCGCTTTAGTCCCACCACGCTGGCTTACATGCCCGGTCCGCACGCGATGTATTTTCCCTCCACGATCGAACTGCTGATTGCAATCGGATTTGCATCGGCCGGCATCGCGGCCTTCCTTGTCATGGTGAAGCTATTCGCCATTCTTCCAGCTCCTGCTCAGGAGTGGCGCAACATGGCGGCTTACTTCAAACTCCGCAAACCTTATATCGGATGGACCAAGTATTTTAATTTCGGATTTTTCGGCGACACCGAACCAACAGACTCTGAATAACAGCAGGCCCTATGTCAAAACGAATCACCATCGACCCCATAACCAGAATTGAAGGCCACCTCCGCATCGATGTCGAGGTAGATAACAATGCGGTCAGCAATGCATGGGCTTCTTGCACCATGTGGCGCGGCATCGAGAACATTTTGCGCGGGCGCGACCCGCGCGATGCCTGGCTCTTTACTCAGCGTTTTTGCGGCGTATGCACCACCGTGCATGCCATGGCCAGCGTTCGCGCCGTGGAGGACGCCTTAAAGGTTGAGGTACCGCTCAACGCGCAGTTGATTCGCAATCTTATTCTGATTGCGCACGCGTTGCACGATCACATTGTGCATTTTTATCAACTCTCGGCGCTCGATTGGGTCGATGTTATGCAGATTCCCAATGCCGATCCCGAGCGCACTGAAAAACTGGCTGAGACGCTCTCGCCCTGGACGCGCAACTCGCGCAACGAATTCAAAGCCGCGCAAGACCGCGTGAAAGCCGTCGCCAGCAGCGGCCAGCTCGGCATCTTCATGAATGGATACTGGGGCCATCCAGCCATGCACCTCTCGCCGGATGTAAATCTGTTGGCATTCTCGCATTACATTCAAGCGCTGGAGTATCAGCGCAAAGCTCTGCAAGTTGTCGGAATTCTCGGATCGAAAACTCCTCACATTCAGAACCTGACTGTCGGCGGAGTCGCCAATGCGATTGATCTGGACAGTGCCAGCGCCCTGAATATGGACCGCCTTGAGCAAATCCGCTTGTTGCTGGAGGACGTGGTTCGCTTCATCAACGAAGTTTACGTCGTCGATGTCTGCGCCGTGGCCGCGATGTACCCCGAGTGGTTCAAAATCGGCAGCGGCGTGAAGAACTATCTTGCCGTCCCCGATCTTCCATTGGATACTGCCGGAACTTCCTTCGATTTGCCCGGCGGCTACATCATGAACGGCGACTTGGCCGGCACGCGGCCGTTCCAGACCGCTTCCGACAAAGTGTTCCGCGATGCCGTCACCGAAGACGTAACGCGTGCCTACTACCAGGACGGAAAACCTCTTCACCCGTGGAAGGGCGTAACCGATCCTGATTTCACCGGATGGAATGGCGAAAAGAAATATTCATGGGTGAAAGCGCCGCGCTTCAATGGCCAACCCATGCAAGTCGGACCGCTCGCACAAGTGCTGGTTGGTTTTGCCCAAGGACATCCGCTGACCGTAAAACACGCAACGGCAGCCATCAGCAAAGTACAAGCCGTCGGCGGCATCAAAGTGACTCCAGACATGCTGCACTCAACCCTTGGCCGCCATGCTGCCCGCGCCATTCGCGCCTCAATGCTAGCCGAGTTAGCGCAGAAACACTTGCAACTTCTCACCGACAACATCGCCAAGGGCGACTACACAGTTTTCAATCAGCCCGTGTTTCCCAGTCACGAAGTCGAGGGCGTAGGAACTCACGAAGCGCCCCGCGGGACCTTGTCCCACTGGGTCGTAATTAAAGACGAAAAAATCAAGAACTATCAGGCGGTCGTGCCTTCCACCTGGAACGCCAGTCCGCGCGATCTTTCGGACGCGCGCGGTCCTTACGAAGCCTCGCTGATGAACACACCCTTGGCGCGGCCGGAAGAGCCGCTGGAAGTTTTACGAACTATCCACTCGTTCGATCCTTGCATGGCTTGCGCCTGTCATACCTTCGATCCTTCGGGTAAGCAGATTGCCAACGTAAAGGTGTTATGAAAAAGCTAAAGGTGCTGATCGGCGGAATCGGAAACGTCCTGCTGGGCGATGATGGCGTCGGGCCCTACGTGGCGCATCTATTGAACGCGTGCTACGAATTCGACTCAGCCGTCGAAATCGAGGACCTGGGTACGCCCGCCCTCGATTTGATCGACCGCATTTCCGGGAAAGACGCCGTCATCCTGATCGACTCCATTGATGTCGAAGCTAAGCCGGGAAGCGTTCTGCCGTATCGCAAAGCCGACATCATGCGGCTTCGCCCCGCCGTCCGCATGGACCCGCATGCCCCCGCTTTGGTAGACGCGCTTTTGAGTGCCGAGTTGTTCAGCGTTTGTCCTGAGGAAGTGCTGCTGGTTGGCATCAAAGCGCAATCCTTTGAGCAGGGCTGCAGTCTGAGTGAGCCTGTACAAGGCGCTTTGTTGGAAACGATTTCAGTCATCCTGAAAGAACTGGATCGGCTGGGCGTGGAGTACAAAGTCCGCGAGTGCCCGGCTGAGTTGGATACTTGGTGGTCGAGTGAGAGTCCGTTAGAGCTGTCGACCTGCTAGCCAGTTCAGTCGAATCGATTCTCTCTGCGACCTCTGCGGAATTTCTCCGCGTACTCTGCGGTTAAAAGCTGTTGCCTTGCTTCTAGCTCCGGCTTCCCTTCAGCAAATCCGCGGCAGCTGATCGCCAGAAAGCATATCGACGATACGCGTAGTCCCCAGCGGCGTACGCATCGTTACCAAACCAGGATGTGCATCCAGAACGGTGCCGATGATCTGCGCTTCCGTTCCCAGGTAGTGGCGCCTCATCGCCTGCAAAACCGCGTCGGCATTCTCCGGCGGAACAATCGCAATCAGCTTACCCTCGTTCGCAACGTAAAGAGGATCCAAGCCGAGCAACTCGCAGGCGCCACGAACCTGTTCGTGAATCGGCAGCGAAGCTTCCTCGATCTCAATGCCAACGCGCGACTGTTGCGCAATTTCGTTCAACGTACTGGAAACGCCGCCGCGCGTGGGGTCGCGCATGCAGCGAATCTCGCGCGTCACGCCCAGCATCACGGATACAAGCGTATGCAAAGCTGCGCTGTCGCTGCGAATCTCCGTCTCGAATTCCAGTCCTTCGCGCTGCGCTAAAATCGCAATCCCGTGATCGCCAATCGAACCGCTCAGCAACACTTTGTCTCCGGGCCGGGCACGGTTTGCGGAAAGATCAACTTTATCGCGCACACTTCCCACTCCGGTCGTATTGATGAACAGGCCGTCCCCCTTGCCCTTTTCGACGACTTTGGTGTCACCGGTCACAACTTGTACGCCCACCTCTTCCGCGGCGCGGCGCAGCGACTCCACCACGCGCCGCAGTTCGTCCATTGAAAATCCTTCTTCGATAATGAAAGCGACACTCAGAAACAGTGGTGTGGCGCCGCCCATCGCCAAATCATTCACCGTTCCGTGCACCGCCAGCGATCCGATATCGCCGCCCGGAAAAAACAGCGGCTTTACCACGAACGTATCCGTAGTGATGGCCAAACGCTGACCGTTCACATTCACGATCGCCTGATCGTCCAATCGGTTCAGCGCCGGATTCTTAAATGCAGGCAGGAACACATCGTGAACCAACTGAGCGCTCAGCTTGCCGCCACTTCCGTGCCCCAACAAAACCGTATCTCTTGCGGGCAAGGGCGTCGGGCAACTCAAGTTGAAGTCGATTACTGCGCTGTCTTTAGCTGACATAGATCCTCTTTATTATTGGGGGCGATATCCGGCTGGGTATTGGCCGCGTGCCGCCGGTAGTGGTAGTAGGCGGCGCATGCCCCTTCGGTAGAAACCATGGGCGCGCCCAACGGATTTTCCGGGGTGCATCGCATGCCAAACGCCGGGCAATCCAGCGGCTTCTTCAGCCCCTGCAAAACCTGGGCGCTAATGCATTCGGCAGGTTCCTCCACCACAAGGCCGGTCAGCCCGAACAACCGGTCGGCATCATGCGCGGCGTATTCTTCGCGCAACCGCAAACCGCTTCGCGGAATTGCCCCGATACCGCGCCACTTCTGATCTGCTACTTCGAAAACCTCAGCCACAATTTTCTGCGCCGGCAAGTTGCCTTGATAGCTCACCGACCGGGCATACTGATTTTCCAGCCTGGCTTCTCCAGCCTCGAGTTGCCGGACCAGCATCAGCACCGCATCCAGAATGTCGACCGGTTCGAATCCGCCGACCACCATTGGAATGCGGAAATCACGAACCAGATCTTCATATTCTTTACAGCCCACCACCGTGCATACGTGCCCGGGCGCAATGAAGCCCTGCACTCGGTTGCTTGGGGAGGTCATCAGTGCCCGAATTGCCGGAGGCACCAACACATGCGAAGCCAGCATGGAAAAATTTTGGAGCCCATCGCGCTTGGCTTGCCAGGCGGCCATCGCATTCGCCGGAGCCGTAGTCTCGAACCCAATCGCCAGAAATACCACCTTGCGGTCCGGATGCGCGCGCGCAATCTTTACCGCTTCCGTTGGCGAGTACGCGATACGAACATCCGCACCCTGCGCCTTGGCGCGCAACAAATCGGAACGCGATCCCGGGACCCTCAGCATGTCCCCGTAAGAAACAAGAATCACGTCTGGACGCAAAGCCAGCTCAATCGCCTTATCGACCGTTTCCAGCGGCGTGACGCAGACGGGACATCCCGGACCATGCACCAATTCAATCTCGCTTGGCAGAAGCTCATCGAGTCCGTAGCGCATGATGGTGTGAGTCTGGCCGCCACAAATTTCCATCAGCACCCAGGGCCGCGTCGTGCTCTGGGCAATCTCGGCAGCGAGTGCCCGGGCAATGCGCTGGTCCCGGTATTCGTCAAGATATTTCATGGGAAGATCATGCGATTAAAATCACGAAACTGAGATCAGGATTCCGATGGCAGCAGTTCCGCTTCCAATTCCCCCATCTCTTCTAGCAACTGGTAGGTGCGCTCAGCTTCGACCGCATCCACGCGGCTTATGGCGAACCCAACGTGCACCATCACGTACTCGCCCAGCCTAGCCTCAGGGACGAAGCTCAACGACACTTGGCGCACGATGCCGCCAAATTGCACGCGCGCGGCGCGCATCTCGCCCACTTCTTGAATCTCCAGAATTTTCCCCGGTATAGCAAGGCACACGGCGGCTTCTCCGCAACTACTACACCACTAGTCCTTCCAGGTATCTGTGACGAACTGCACACTTCGCTGTGACCAACAACACAACGGCCCAAGAAAGGATCGCATGCACGCCGTCTTGCCCCAGCGCGATCGCGGGACGGCGGCAATCATCATTCCATCCGTGGGCTGCCCCATGGGGTGCAACTTCTGCACGACTTCCGCCTTCTTCGCAGGCTAAGGAAAGTTCATCAACTTTTCGAGACCAGTGATGAACTGTTCGAGCTCATGTGCCGCATCGAAGGCGAACTCAAAGTGCATTCATTTTTTATGATGGACGAGAACTTCCTGCTCCATCGCACTCGCGGTCCACGCGGCGCGAAGAAAGGCGACTGGCTGCAGGGCATACCTACGAACCACCCACGTTCATTGAGCGCCGAAATTGGCATGCGGCTTCGAGCATCCTCTACCCCTTCGGTTTCTCGCGCGCCACAGTCACGAAATAAGGTGACCCCGGTCACTGCATGAATTTGCGTCAACGTTGAAACTCTCATCTAGGCAGCGGGCCATTGCTGAGTTCTTATACGTTCTTAGGTTTCTGCGTTATTCCTCGCTGCCTTGATCGGATTGCAAAATTTCACGAGGAGCGAATACGAAATCATGAAAACGACGAAGCTGGTGATGCTGGTAATGACAATAGCGGTAGCCCTGTTCATCTTGATTCCCAATCTGTCATGGGCTGCCGACGATGGAGCAACCCTCTACAAAGCAAAATGTGCCATGTGCCACGGTGCGGACGCGACCGGCAAACCGGCAGCGAAGATCCCAAGCCTGGTTTCCGACGAAGTGAAGAAAGCTTCTGACGACGATCTGGCGAAATCAGTCGCAGAGACCGCGAAGCATCCCGGCAACGTAAAGAGTCTGACTCCGGATCAAGTGAAGCCGATCGTGACCTACATTCGTAGTCTGCAAAAGTAGGTCATTTAAGAGCTGCCATTGGCTGTTCCTCTGGGCGAACGGCCGCTGTCGGCGAATTTCTCATAGAGAATGCCTGATAGCGGCTACCGTTCTGGGTTTCATGGCCAACCGCATGAACATCGCTCTTATCGGTTTCGGGACTTAGGTCGGACATCACTGCGCTCAACGAGTATCGCGGCAGCTTGTGCTATACTCCTGCCCCGAAACCATGTCTACTTTCGCCGAGCTCGAGATTGCTATCGGGCGGCCGAATAGCGATAAGGCGTACCCGGTTGTTCTGCGTCTCTACGCCCCTAAAGGCGATCAGGACGAGCGCTTCCCCAAAGACGATTCATATTTATTGAAGATTGATCTGGATGAGCTGAACAATCTTCGCACCGAAGGATCAAAATACGAAGCTCGGCTCTCCGAAGTTTTCTTCAAGCAGAATCCAGAGATTCAAGCCGCATTCAACACGGCGCGGGACGCAGCCAACGCGGTGGGCGATAATCCTGTGCTTCGTGTACGCCTCTTTCTCGACTCCGGGGCCGAAGCCCTTCATCAAGTCCGTTGGGAATGCTTGCGCGATAGCAACGGCAAGTCCTTATTCAACGGCGATACCATTCTTTTTTCCCGTTATCTGGCCAGTTCCGAGTTAAAGCCGGTAAGCGGCAAGACCGCGCCCAAAGCCCTGATCGCGATCGCTAATCCGAATTTGGCGGACAGCATCGATCCGGAAGATCCCAACAAGGCATTGCCGCCGGTCGACGTGCCCAACGAAAAGCTGCGTGCGGAAAGTAGTTTGAGGAATGCAGGTTTTTCTGTTACCACGCTGGCTTCTCCTCCCAACGGAACGCTTCCGGCGACGGCGGCGAACATCGCGGAGGAACTTAGTAATGGCTACGACATCTTTTATCTGGTTTGTCACGGAGGTCTGGTTCCCCAGGACGGCAAACTTGTGCCCATGCTGTGGCTGGAAGACGGCGTCGATCCCGTCAACGCGTCGCGATTGGTAGAAGACATCCGGCTCATGCCGAAGCAGCCGCGGCTGGTTGTGCTGGCGTCGTGTCAGAGCGCCGGGGCCGAGGGCAAAGCGGCATCCAGCACACTGGGCGCTCTCGGCCCCTTACTCGCCGGCGCGGGCGTACCTGCTGTGATCGCCATGCAGGGCAACGTGAAGATGACCACCATCAAGAAATTCATGCCGGAGTTTTTCAAAGAGCTCGCCAAAGACGGGCAAATCGACCGAGCCATGGCCGCAGCGCGGCGCCGGGTCGTGGGCGATCCCGATGAACCGGATTGCGACGACTACTGGATGCCAGTCTTATTCATGAGGCTGCGCAGCGGCCGCATCTGGTACCAGCCCGGGCTGGGGAGCTCCGACGGAACATCGAGCGGCCTCGACAAATGGAAGATCATCGCCAGCGCCGTCGCCAGCAAGGATTGTCAGTGCACTCCCATCATCGGTCCGGGCGCGCTCGAGGGGTTGGTCGGTTCGTGGCGGGACGTGGCCACGAAACTGTCGGAGTCTTTCGGCTACCCGATGGGCGGCCATGCGCGCGAGGATCTGCCAACCGTCACGCAATATATTGCAGTCAATCAGTCGCTGGCTTATTTCCCTAAAACGGAGATGGTCAAGCTGGTTGCGGGAGATGTCAAAAAGCGATTCCCATCGACCGCTACGGATGCACTCGATCCCGCAAAAGATCTCGCCACGGTTCCGGCCATTTTGAAGGACGCAGGTCGACAACTCCGCAAAGAGAATCCGCTCGATCCCCACCGGCTTTTAGCGTCGCGGCCGTTTTCCATTTACATCACCGTCAACCCGGATGACTCAATGGAAGATGCGCTGCGCGAAGCGGGCCGCGATCCACGATCCGATTTCAGCCGCTGGAACTCGAATGCTTTTTTCGATTTGATGAACTTTCGAAAGTATCCCAGCGTGAATGATCGTTACCCGGATTACAGTCCGTCCGTGGATCAGCCGCTGGTCTACCATTTGTTCGGAAAGCTCGTACTTCCGGATGCGCTCCCGCCGGTTGAGGGTAAGCCTGTTCCTGACGATCCGGGCGCTACCGACGAAGTGAAGGCATCGCGCGAAGTTGCAGGATGCGCCTCCTGCATCATCACGGAAGACGATTACTTCGATTACATGCTGAACATCGGCAGCAAAGGCGGGACCAAGCCGGTCCGCGCCGCGCTGGCCTCCAACGCGCTCCTGTTCTTCGGCTTTCGCCTGGACGATTGGAGTTTTCGCGTGCTGCTGCGCAGCATCTTTAATAAAGAAGGAAGTCTGGCGCGAAACGTCGGACAGAACTGCCTGCCCTGTATCGGCGCGCAAATTCAGCCTGACGAGGAGCGCATCGAGCATCCGGTGCGCGCCGCCAGCTATTACCAGGATTATTTTCAGCAGTGCAAGATCGAAACCTTCTGGGGCAGCGTCGATGAATTTGCCGAAGCCTTCGACAAGAATGTCCCAGCTGTGGATCAATACCTCCAGCAGATCGCAAAGAACCTGGCATGAAGACACCTGCAAATCCGTACGTGGGTCCGCGACCGTTCCTGGAAAGTGAACTCCTTTACGGGCGCGACCGGGAAGTTGCGGATCTCAGGGATATGCTGCTGGCTGAACGCATCGTGCTCTTATATTCGCCCTCGGGCGCGGGCAAAAGCTCGTTGCTGCAAGCCCGATTGATTCCCACCATGCGGGAGCGCGGCTTCACCGTGCGCAAGATGATTCGCGTGAATGCAGCTCCGCCGCCGGACGCTCCAGCCAATCGCTACATCCTCAGCCTGATGAATTCGCTGCAGCTCGAGGGACGGCGCGCGGATTTCCAGAATCTGACGCTGAATCAGTATCTGGATGCCGAACCCAATGGCGAACTGCTGATCTTCGACCAGTTCGAGGAAATCCTCACTACCGATGCGGTAAACATCGCCGCTAAGCGCGAGTTCTTCGAGCAGGTCGGCCACGCACTGCGCGCCCGCGGCCGCTGGGCGCTTTTCTCCATGCGTGAAGATTTTGTGGCCGCCCTCGATCCCTATTTGAACTTCATACCGACGCGCCTTTCGAGCACGTATCGCCTCGGCCTCTTAAGTTATGCAGCTTCGCTGAAAGCGATTCGCGAACCGGCGGCGAGAATGGGCGTGAAATTCCTGGACGACGCCGTGCAGCAGATCGCCGACGATCTGCGGCAAGTCAACGTTCCGCAACCCGATGGTAGTGTCGTCGTGCAACTGGGACAGTTCATCGAGCCAGTGCAGCTTCAAGTCGTATGCCTGCGGCGCTGGGAAGAATTGCCCGAAGGTTCCACGGAGATCGCCAAGAGCGATCAGGCGCAGGTCGGATCCACCGCACTCGCCGACTACTACGCCGCAGCCGTCGAACAGATCGCCAGCAAGTCCGGAACACCCGAGCGCAACATTCGCGAGTGGTTTGAGCATAGCCTGATCACCAAGATACGAACTCGCGGGCAGGTTTTGATGCACCCCGGCACCACCAACGGACTCGACAACGTCACCGTCATCGAAGAACTGGAAAAAGCTCATCTGGTGAATTGCGAAGAACGCCTGGGCTCGCGTTGGCTGGAACTGGCGCACGACCGCCTGATTCAACCGGTACGCTCCAACAACGAAGCCTGGAACAAGAAGAATCTAAGTCCTCTTCAACGGGAAGCCGAGTTGTGGGATGAACAGGGCCGGCCAGTCGATCGTCTGTTGCGAAAGAAGTCTTTCGCAGCGGCCGAAAAATGGGCACGGGCCAATGAAAATCAATTAACTTCCACGGAAGAAGACTTATTGCATGAATCGCGCCAAGCCTTGTGGCGCTCGCGGGTTAAATTCTGGGGAACGGTTGCTCTGTTGCTTCTCTTAATCGTTACCTTCATTGAATGGCTCAACGCAAGAGAGGCAATCTACGAAGTATACGCGGAGCGATTGTTGAACGACGCCCTGCTGCACAAGGAGGATCATCCTGACCTCGCCGCTCTTCTGGGAGTTGAGGGCATGAAGAATGTCTGGCCTCTCCGCGCCGATCCAAAAAATACCTATCAAGCGCGCAATACCTTGCTGAAAGTGCTGCAGGCGAATCCCTTTCTGAGTGTCACCCTGCATCATGGCACCGCCGATTTGTATAGTGTGGCCTTCAGCCCCGACGGCAAACTGGTGGCCTCGGGCAGTGCTGACGCCACAATTCAACTCTGGAACGTTGCCACCGCTCAGGCTGTTGGAGATCCGCTTCAGGCCGGAGGTTACGTCATGGCTTTCAGCATTCCCGACGGCAAACTTCTCGCCTCCGCGAGCAACGGCGGGATCCAGCTGTGGGATGTGGCCAGCCGGGCGAAGACCGGTGCGCTCCTCAAGACGGACCCATCCTATTTTGTGACCGGCCTATCCTTTCTGCCAGACGGCAAGACCCTCGCATCAGTGAGTGTCGACGGGACTTTGCAAAGGTGGGATTTAAACAGTGGTGAAAAAATCGGTGCGGCTCTGCGAACAAGCGGAACAGTAGCGGCCTTCAGCACGGATGGAACTCGCCTCGCGTCGGCCACCGAACATGGCCAGCCAAAGTTGTGGGACGTGATGAGAGGCGAACAACTCGGCGAGTTGCGAGGCAATGCTGCTTCGCAGAAGGCTTCCCCGGTCGTGAGCCTTGCATTCGGCGCCGACAATAAGAGGCTGGCTGTAGCGAACGCGAACGGCTCGGTCCAGATCTGGGACGTGGACCGCCTCCAACCCTGGGGCGATCCGCTCGTGTGTCACTCGAAGTCCGTGCAAATCGAAAACCTGACTTTTCGTAACGACGGCAAACGTCTGGCCGTGGTCAGCGACGACGGCACCCTCCAAATCTGGGACGTAGAGAATGCGGACAAACGCAAGCTCATGGTCGAGCCCCTGAAAATCTTTTCGAACGCTCTCGCCTTCAGTCCCGCGGCGGTGGACGTGAGACATCCGCTGGTCTCAGCGGGAAATTATGGAATGCTTCAGTTTTTGGAACACGAGCATGAACAGCAAACCGGCAAGCGATTGCTTCCTCCCTCGGATATTAAGTCCGATGTCAAGTCCGACGTCAAATCTGATTTAAATTCCGGTGTTAAGTCCTACCATCTGGATAATTACTCGAGCGTCGCCCTTAGCCCCAATGGAGAGCGCCTCGCGGTGCAGATGCTTTCCTCTGAGCATGCAGGAACGATTCAAATTTGGGACGTGAAAAGCCGAGAGCCCGTGGGCGCACCAATCGAGAGCGCCGCAGCCGCGATCGGTTTTAGCCACGACAGCAAACGGCTCTTTGCCGGAAGCGACGAGGGCGCGTTTCGGCTATGGGACGTCGAGAGCGGTCAAGCTGTGGGCCAACCGCTACACCTTGGCTCCGCGCCGTCTTCGCTAACCGCAGATGGCAAGCACCTCGTCACTCTGAATGCCGATGGCGCGCTGCAGTTATGGGACGTGGACACGGGCAACGCCGTCGGAAATCCGTTCCCCAAGGCACAATCCAGTTCCATCATCAATCTGCTCTTCAGCCCCGACGACAAGCGACTGGCGGCCGCAAGCGAGAACGGAACCATCCAAATATGGGACGTAGCCAGCCAGCAACCCATCTTCGTTCCGCTCAACACCGGTGCCATTACGAAGATGTTGTTCAGTCCCGACGGCTACCGCTTGGCCGTGGCTCTCGCCAACGAAGACGGCAAGATTCAGATGTGGAACCTCTACACTCGTAGATCACAGCCGGCCATTTTGCCAGGCCACGAACCGATCGGTAGTATGGCATTCAGTCCCGACGGTACCTGGCTGGCCTCCGGCAGTACTTGGGGCACGGTTAAATTATGGGATACGGTTAGTTTGGATTCGGTGGGCGACGGCTTGAAAGGCCAGGGAGAACCCATCACCAGTTTAAGCTTCGTCGACGACAATTCGCTGGTGTCTGCCAGTAGCGACGGCGCGGTTTGGCAATGGGACATCGACCCAGAATCCTGGATGAAGAAGCTCTGTGGCATCGCCAACCGGCCACTCTCCGATGGGGAATGGAAGAAATACATTCCCAACCAGCTGTACGCGCGAACCTGCGATAGCCTGCCGAAATAACTGCAGCCATTTCTCAGCGAAGGAAGATTAAAGAAAAGCAAGGCTGGCCAGCAGTTTCGCTACAAGTCCCTTCCATTCGGAGTTATACTCAGCGCACGATAAACGGTGCGGAGGCGTGGTGGACGATCCTACGGTGTCGATCACGAATGATCCTACGGCCTCGATGACCGCGGACGCCGCGCAAGCCGGCTCCGGCATCACGGGCACTTGGGGATCCTTGCGGCTGATCCAGCGCGTGGGGCAAGGCTCGTTCGGGGAAGTGTATCGCGCCTTCGATACGACACTGGAACGGGAGGTCGCGCTGAAGCTCCTGTTGCCGCGCGGCAACGACAAAGAGACCGAAGCCAAAGCCTTGCTCCGCGAAGCTCGAGCACTGGCGCGCGTCCGCCATCCCAACGTGGTTCCAATTTATGGAGTCGACACGCACGATGGCCGTGTCGGCTTCTGGAGTGACTTTGTCCATGGAAAAACTCTTTCGGCGCTGTTGGCCGCGGAGGGCCCATTCGGCCCGCGCGAAGCCGCGCTCATCGGCGTCGATCTATGTAAGGCGGTCGGCGCAGTCCACGCCGCCGGACTTCTTCATCGCGACATAAAAGCCGCCAACGTGATGCGCGAGTCGGGCGGCCGAATTCTGCTGATGGATTTCGGCCTCACGCATGATCACGACGCGACGCAGTTTCTCAGCGGCACTCCGGTGTACATGGCTCCCGAACTGCTCGCCGGTTCTCCTGCCAGCGTCACCAGCGATATCTACGCGCTCGGAGTTCTGCTCTTCCATCTGCTGACCGCCAAATATCCCGTCGATGGCTCCAGCACCCGCGAGATCAAATCGGCGCATGATACAGGGCAGCGCCGGACTCTGCTCGATGTTCGTCCCGACCTGCCGGAGCAGTTGGCACACGTAGTCGAAGTCGCTGCCAATCCTGATCCCGCGAAGCGCTATCGCAGTACCGGGCAGATGATCGCAGCTCTTACCGAAGCCGCGAGCCTTGGCCCAGTCACGGTCGAAAGCACGCAGCCACTGCGCGCGCGAAAATCCCGCTGGTGGATTGGGGCTGTGATCATTGCAGCGCTGGCACTTCCATTCGCGCTGCCGCAAGTCCGCAATTTCTTCTTCGCTTCCAATTCCGGCAAGCCAATCGCTGCCGTGCAGGATGACTACCAGAACGCTCACGATCTTCTGGAGCACTACTACCGGCCACAAGCTCTTGAAACCGCTATTCCGCTGCTCGAAAAAACCGTCGCGCAGGATCCCCACTTCGCTCCGGCCTTCGCCGATCTAGGACGAGCCAATGTTTTGCAATTCATCCAGCAGCGCGACACCAAGTACATCGAGCCCGCACGCCAGGCCAGTCTTCAGGCATTGACTCTGAAACCCGATCTCGCTTCCGCTCACGTATCGCTCGGAATGCTTTATACCTGGACCGGCAAGAATGACCTCGCTGCCCAGGAGTTGGACCAGGCCCTCCGGTTGGACAAATACAACGCCCAAGCCTATGGTGCCCAAGCCGAGCTTTTCTACCGGCAGGGCCGCAACGAGGAAGTGGAGGCCACCCTGCAGAAGGCCGTCAGCCTTGCGCCGGAGGAGTGGGCTTTGCTCCAACAGCTTGGCCTGTATTATCTGGAAACCGGGAAGCTGGCTCAATCCGCCGAACAATACCAGAAGGCTGCCAACCTGGTTCCCGACAACCCGCGTGCCTATAACAACCTGGGTATCGTTTACCAAAAGCAAGGAAGGCTGGTCGAGGCTGAAGCCGCCTTCCGCAAGTCAATCGATCTGGAGCCTACCTTCAGACGCTACGGGAACCTCGGTGCCGTTCTTCTCGACGAAGGGAAATATGAGGACGCCAAGTCGATGCTGGATCGTGCGATTGATCTCCGGCCCAATGACTACCGCGCTTGGGGTTTTCTGGCGACGGTTTATCGAAACACTGGGGTTGATCAGAGCAAGGTCGAGGATACTTATCGCAAGGCAATTTTCCTCAACGCAGATGTGCGAAAACAAACCCCCAATGACCCGTACCTGCTTGCCGATGCTGGCGACTATTATGGGGCGATCGGCATGGAGCAAGAGAGCACAGCGCTGCTAAGGCAGGCCGCGGCCCTTGCGCCCGACAAGCCGGATGTGCTTTACGAAGTCGCGCTCGGCTACGACAGACTCCACAAAAAGGATCAGGCGCTTTTGTGGATCGATAAAGCTGTCGCAGCTGGTATCTCAGTGCAGTTTTTGGAGCGCGCTTCAGAATTGTCCGATCTGCGTTTTGATCCGCGCTACCAAACGATTCTGAACAAAGTGCATTAAACAATCCAGAAAGGAGGTTCCTATGCAAACCATCGCAACGCACTACGGGCCGAGCGCTGCTGTCCTGGGAATCCCGGAGTTCGGGCAGACTTTGTATGCTACTGACCCCGGCATCGACCACCCTACTCCGCCGGCTCCGGATCGGGGCAAGAGCGGCAGCAAACCAAAACCAAAAGCGAAACCCAAAACTAACAAGAAGAAAAAATAAGAGCACGAGGCTCCTTGCTCGACGCGAGGAGCCTCTCTGTTCTCAAGTGCTGCTGCATTTGGTATCTCTTCCTCTCAAGAAAGTTTTAAGGAAAGGAAACTTCCGATGCCCGACGCCGATTCTGCTCCCACCATGCCACTGCCTTTCGGAGTTCTTGAAACCGGAGGTTTCGCCGGCGGCATCGACTCGGCCGCGATTCAGCAGTTGAGAGCTCAAGGCACCGGCGGCAATGTCCCCAAAGAAATCATCCAGGCCAAAGGAGAATCCGATGCCGCCCACTTTGGCATGGTCGGCGGCGAACTCAACGCCGATAGCCTGGAGAAGGCCGGCTGGGCGGTCATGTTCGGGGCCAGCGTCGATAAAGACATCAAAACCAAATTATCTCCGCTCATCGATCACCGCAAAAAACAAGTCGGCGACGACACATTATGTAAAGTACTCGATCCCCCCGGCCCGAAACAAAGCGCAGACGACTGGCTCAAAAGCCTGGGCACAAGTTTGAATGTGGTCGATCCCTCCAAAGGCATTCCGTATTACGTGATGATCGTCGCGTCTCCGGAAGATATTTCTTTCGAGTTTCAATACGAGTTGGATCTCTACTGGGCTGTGGGCCGCCTATGGCTGGAAAGCGCCGACGCCTTCGAACGCTATGCACAATCAGTTGTGGCGTATGAGACGCAAAGCAAAGTTCCCTCTTCGCGGAAAATCGTCCTCTTCGCTCCCGATTACAACGGCAAGGACAACGGCGCCAGCAAGCTTATGGTAAGCAATCTGGTGAATCCTTTAATTACAAATCCCATCGGCAAAGCGGAGAAATTTAAAATCCAATCTTTCGTTGGCGCGACCGCCACGAAAAACAATCTTAATGACATCTTCTCCGGCTCCGCTACCGATGGAACCCCCACAATTCTGTTCACCGGCAGTCACGGCCTTCTGAAACTACCCACCAGCAAAGAACTCGGCGACGCCCAAGGCGCAATTGTTTGTCAGGACTGGCCCGGCGATCCCACGCCTCCCCTGGACACGACTTACTATGCGGGATGGGATTTGCCCAAAGATGCGAAGCTGCACGGCATGGTGCATTTCTTGTTCGATTGTTACGGACTGGGCTGGCCGAGATACGACACCTATAACTCCAAACCCAACGTGGAGATTTCTCCCGCACCCATGATGGCGCGTTTGCCGCAGACGCTGCTTGGACGCGAAAACGGAGCGCTCGCCGTGCTCGGCCATATCGACCGCGCCTGGAGCTATTCCTACGAAGCGGACGGACAGCCGCAGGACCAGAGCTTCCGTGACGTCCTGACCAAGCTGATGAACGGATACCGCTTGGGCAGCGCCACCGACCAATTCAATCTTCGCTGGGCCGCGCTGAGCATCCCGCTCTCCGACACTTTGCAGAAGATGCAGACCCGCCGGGGATTAGATCAACAAGCCGCGCAACAATGGATCGCCCGCGACGACGCGCGCAATTATATTCTGCACGGCGATCCCGCCATTAAGCTGCGCGTCGATACGAAAGAAATGCCGCCGCTGAGCTAGGACTGTAACGTTAGATCTTTAGCGCGACACAAATGCCATTGGCGCGTCGGGCACGTCTTTCGCCAGATCCAATTCCAGGGAAACTTCCTGTGCTTCCTCGACCACTGCGCCCATGGTAAATGCGCCGCGGGAAACGCATTCGATTGTTGCTGACCCATTCTTCGCCAGCTTCCGATTTTGCTTTTGCGCGAAGCTGTCGTGAAGATAAAAAATCACCGGCGTGTCGTCGAACAGCGGTCGCGCCGAATCAATCGAAACCACCGCAGCCTGAATCACGAACAACTCGGTAGAGCCGGGGAACGGTTGCACTTGCGCCGACAGCTTTCGTCCGTTTGCTACCGGTTTTCCGCCAAATTGATTCTTGTTAGTATCATCCGGACCTGGAACCAACGATGCGCCGGCATCCTCGCTGCCGCCATCGCCACGGTCCGGAGCCACCAGGGACGCATGACTCAAGCCGGAGATTTGCGTGCCGCCGTTAGAAGAAGAAGCGGAGCCGGGGCTGCCAATGCCGACGCTGAGCGCCGCTGCGGTGGCTTTTTGCGCTTCGCTAAGGCTCTCGACCTTCTGTTCGATGTGCTGCCGGAAGTTGAGCTCCATCCCCCCGACTTTAAGCGACTGCAATATGTCCGCGAGCCACGGCAGGCTCCAGGGCGCGGTCGCCAGAGCGAGCAGCCCAATCGCCGTCGAGTTTACGTGAGATCCGAAAAGATCGCGCGCTGCCAACCCCAGGCACAGCAGCGCAAACAGCAATGCCCATTTTTTCGCGAGTGGCGGCATGGCCCGCCATTATGCGCTCAAAACATCCCTTAAGTCCAAGCCGAATTACTAGAGGACGTTCCGCTCGCGGCCCGTTATTTTATTTCGTCAGAGACGACGAAGAAGCTGTTTAACCTCGCCCGCCCGAACGAGGTTGTGATCGCGCAATCGGTTGCGTCGCGTCCGGTTGCAATTAACACCCGGCCGATTCGTGCCACGTTATGCCGGGCGTCGAACGTCCACCAGCGATCCCCGAGATAGACTTCGAACCACGCGCTGAAGTCCATTGGACTCGGGGCCACGATCACGCCGATATCGCCCAGATATCCGGTGGCATAACGCGCGGGAATGTTAAGGGCGCGGCAAAACGTAATCGCGAGATGCTGAAAGTCGCGGCAGACCCCGACACGCTCGGTATAAACTCCCAGCGCGGTGCGAATCGGGCTGGAAAATTCGTATCCGAAGGTCACTTTGCTGTGCACCCAGTTGCACACCGCTTTCACCCGCTGCCAGCCTCGGGGAGCGTTCCAGAAAAGTTCCGCAGCCGCACTCGATAACAAGTCCACCTCACAGTAGCGGCTGTTCATGAGAAAAGGCAGGACCTCCACAGGAAGCTTATCGATGGGAACTTCGGCCGCGTCCAAGCCCTCGGGGTCAGGCAATCCCGAGTCTTCGATAAGCGTGGAATTCTGCATCCGAATTTTTCCCGGAGGAGCCAGTAACCGGCAGGCATGATTGCCAAAACTATCCTCGTAGCTTTCGACATTCACCAGGGGATCGGTTTGCAGTTCGTCAGGTTCGCGCAAATCTTTTCTTCGCGATGGATGCACATTCAACAACGCGACAATCGGCACCTCTCCGTCCGTTTCGAATTGAATGTCGTATCCCAGGCGAATCAGCATAAAATTTCGGTTTCCTTCCGGCGCAAGGCGTGGCCCAGATGAGATGCAGAAACTAACACGGAAATCGCCGCCGTTCCACAGTTTTTCTTGCTGATGTCGATTACAAATTCGGCAGCAGCAATCGGTGTATCATGCGGTAGGGTTCTCTTTAGAGGTTAACAGTGACCTATTGTTTGGGAATTGCAACGCGGGAAGGCCTGGTACTGGCTTCAGATTCAAGGACCAACGCGGGTTTTGACCAGGTCAATACCTGTCGCAAGATGTTTCGCTTCGTGCAGCCCGGCGAGCGGGTTTTCGTAATCCTGACCAGCGGCAGCCTTTCCATCAGCCAATCGGTCATTACTTTGCTGGGCGATGATTTCGACTCCGGGCAAGGTCTGGCGCAGGCGAACTCTTTATATGACGCCGCTCGCATCGTCGGCGATTGCGTGCGCAGAGTTTCCGATATCGACCGCGCTTCGCTCGAACGCGATTCCTTCAGCTTCAATGTTCATCTTCTACTGGGCGGCCAGGTTCGCGGACAAGAGCCAAATCTTTATTTGATTTATCCCCAGGGCAATCCGTTGGCGGCTACCGAGGATTCTCTTTACCTGCAGCTTGGGGAATGCAAATACGGGCGGCCGATACTGGATCGCGGTATCCAAGCCTCAACTTCACTGGAAGTCGCCGCCAAGTATGCTCTGCTCTCGCTCGACGCAACCATGCGCTCGAATGTAACGGTCGGCCCGCCGTTCGACCTGCTCCTTTATAAAAAAGACAGCCTTCAAATCACCCGCTACCGGCGCGTTTCGGCCGGGGACCGCGATCTGAATCTGATCCACTCCAGTTGGGAGCAATCCCTTCGCCGCGCCGTCGAGCAGCTGCCCGACATCGAATTCCAGCCTTCAGGCAACGAAATCGCCGCCGAAAGCACCAGAGAAGTTGCGCGATCCAGGGGCTAGGGTCGCGAGACCGGTCCGCGCTATTTCTTGAATGCGGCGAATCAGTTTTCCCCATGAACGATTCGCCGCTTTGTGAGCTATTCTGGCGGAGCGTCAAGCGGGGCCGTATGATCATAGAAATGGATACGTCCGAACGTGGCGGGGCAGAGGTTCTGCACCGTTACGAACTGAACGGCGCCTACGACGAGATGTATAGCGCCGTCGACCATCCCCGCAAACAATATCGCCCGCTGCATAACTTGCTTCTGAATCTGGGCGCTGACGAACTGCGGCGCAGCAAGCACGAAGCCGATCAGTCCTTTTTCAATCAGGGAATCACTTTCACGGTTTACGGCAACGATAAAGGTACGGAGCGGATTTTCCCTCACGACCTCTTGCCACGAATCATCACTGCCACGGAGTGGGAGAAGATTGAGCGCGGCCTGGCGCAGCGCATCACCGCTCTAAATCTCTTCCTCAAAGACGTCTACCACGACGCCAAAATTATTGCCGATGGCGTCGTACCCGGCAGCATCATCTATACCTGCAAACATTACCGCCGCGAGATGCGCGGCATCAAGGTCCCGCGGGATGTCTACGTCACTGTGGTCGGCACCGATTTAATTCGAAATCCAGAAGGCAACTTCGTCGTTTTGGAAGACAATCTCCGCGTCCCGAGCGGCGTTTCCTATATGCTCACCAGCCGCAGAGTGATGAAGCAAATTTTCCCTGGTCTCTTCCAGAAGTGCCGCGTGCGCCCCATCGAGCAATACAGCCAGGTGTTGCTCTCGACTTTGCGGTCCCTGGCTCCCGAAGGCCGCTCCGAACCCACCGTCGTTCTGTTGACTCCCGGCTCTTACAACTCCGCGTACTTCGAGCACACTTATCTCGCGCGCCAGATGGGAATTGAACTGGTCGAAGGACGCGATCTCGTGGTCCACGACAACGTGGTTTACATGCGGACCACCTTCGGCCTGCAGCGGGTGGATGTCATCTATCGCCGCATCGACGACGACTATCTCGATCCTCTGGTTTTCGAGCATGGCTCCTCGCTGGGAGCTGTGGGCCTGTTCAACGCCTATCGCGCCGGCAACGTCGCCTTTGCCAACGCGCTCGGAACCGGCGTCGCGGATGACAAAGCGATCTACGCCTACGTGCCGAAAATCATCCGCTACTATCTCGACCAGGACCCTATTCTCGAAGGCGTGGAAACTTTGTTAATGTCCGATCCCGCGCAACGCGACCATGTCTGCCAGAGAATGAATGAGTATGTAGTAAAAGCCGTCGGCGAATCGGGCGGGTATGGCATGCTGATTGGCCCGCACAGCACGGAAGAGCAGCGCTCGGAATTCCGCGACAAGATTCAGGCCCAGCCGCGGAACTACATTGCGCAACCGACAATTAATCTTTCCACCGCGCCATGCTTTGTCGATGGCAGCATCGAGCCGCGCCACGTCGATCTTCGTCCCTATGTTCTCTACGGGGAAAAAATTACGGTGATTCCCGGCGGCCTTACACGAGTCGCGCTGCGAAAGGGTTCGCTGGTAGTGAATTCCTCACAAGGTGGCGGCTCCAAAGATACCTGGGTATTGCAAAATTAAAAGGTACGTGGGTATTGCAAAATTAGTTTCAAGAATTGAGTTAGGCAATTATGCTTTCCCGCGTCGCCGACAGTTTGTATTGGATGAGCCGCTATTTCGAGCGCGCCGACAATGCCGCGCGCGTGCTCAAAGCTACGTACGGGCTGATCTTGAATCCCGCAAAATTTTCTACGGAAGAAAGATGGTTCCGCGCCGTGTCGTCTCTCGCTCCCGGAGCCGCCTCCAATAACGTCGATCCGCAGCGCGCATTATTTCTGCTGGTTGCCGACCCTGAAGGCGCGTTTTCGATTGTGAAATGCATTAGCGGTGCCCGGGAAAACGCCCGCCAGGTCCGCGAAGAAATCAGCTCCGAAATGTGGGAGCAGCTGAATAAGCTTTTCCACGAGGTCACTGGCTCCGAACTGCAACCCAACGACGATGCCGCCGCTATGCGAGTGGTCACACTGGTGCGGGAAGGCTCGTACCGCTTCAGTGGGGTCACGGCGGCCACCATGAATCACGACGAGGCCTGGCACTTCATCCAACTGGGAAAATATATCGAGAGGGCCTGCAATCTTTGCGTTCTGCTGGACGCTTATTTTGCGGTCGACAAGCATGCCGACGATCTGGATTGGGTCGGCCTCTTGAGCAGCTGCGCGGCGTTTGAGGCCTATTGCAAAGCCTGTACCGCTGAACTCAGGCCCGACCGTATCGCAAACTTTCTGTTGTTGAAGCCCGAGTTTCCTTATTCCGTCCGTTATTCGCTAGACCGGATGCACGAAGCTTTGATGGCCATAAGCAGCCTCTCTTTGAGCCGCAGGACTGACAAGATCGAAAGGCTCATTGGACGCCTGCGATCCATGGTGGCCTATGTTCAGGTCTCGGAAGTTTTTCGAAACCTGCATAAATATCTTGCCGAGATCATCGAGCAGTGCCGCGATCTGCATGCGGCAGTACACGAAGTCTATATCGACTATCCCATCGAAGTCGCCTTCGAAACTTAAACCAAAATGTTCTACGCCATTCGCCATTTCACTCGTTACCGCTACAGCCGCCAGGTCTGGCAGAGCATGATGGAAGTTCGCATGCATCCCAGAAGCGAAGGCTATCAGCGCTGCTTTGTCTTTCAGTTGTCGGTGAACCCGCGGGCGCGTATTTTCGGCTACATCGATTCGTATGGCAATCACGTTCATCATTTTGATTTGCCGGCGCGTCACGACCAGCTCACCATCATTACCGATGCTCTGGTAAACATTGATGAGAAGCCCGCCATTCCCGAGTCCATGGAGTACGAACGCTGGGCGGAATTGGAGGATCTCGTCGAGAAAAATGATTACTGGGACATGTTGATGCCCAGTCATTTCGCGCGCTCCTCCCCACAACTGGAAGCGTTGGCCATGGAGATCGGGGCAAGTGAGCGAAAGGGACGAAGTCCTCTGGCGTTCCTTCTGGATATTTGCGCCGGCGTCAACCGCAGTTTTAGCTATGTAAAGAAGAGCACAAAAGTAAATTCTCCCATTGAGCACGCTCTCGAATCGCGGCAAGGCGTCTGCCAGGACTTCGCTCACATCATGATCGCGCTGGTTCGCAATGCCGGAATTCCCTGTCGCTATGTCAGCGGATACCTCTACCACAGCAGTGAAAATTCGCATCCCTCCGCCGACGGCGCCACTCATGCCTGGGTCGAAGCCCTTCTTCCCGGCATCGGCTGGTTAGGGTTTGATCCCACAACCAACCGTCTCGCCGGGGAGCGTCACATCCGCACCGCCATAGGCCGCGACTACGCCGACGTTCCTCCCACCATGGGCGTGATGAAAGGAAAAGCCGAAACCCAGTTGCAAGTCCGCGTCCGCGTAACTCCGTCGCAAGCCGTTCTTCCGCCCGACGAAGAGTTCGCCGCCGACGAAGAATGGTCTCAATTTCTCGAAGAAGACCAACAATCGCAGTTGGTCGACGCTCAAGAACAACAACAGTAGTAACGTGCGCCGCAAGTCTCTGGATCGTTTACGCTATAATTCGCCGGAATGTCCGCAATCACTGCCGCAAAATTTCTACCCGCCAGCGATAACTCCCTGCTCCTTTATTTCGAACAACAAATTTCGCCAGTGGTTAATCTGCAAGTCGTGCAACTGCTTCGCTTGCTCCAAATGCAACCTATTCCCGGCATCGTCAATCTTCATCCCGCGTATTGCTCAGTCTTACTCAAGTTCGATCCTCTCCAATTGGGCCACGACGATCTTGAGACGCGTCTTCGACCCTATCTCGACCGCCTCGACGAAGTCACTCTGCCTGAACCTCGCCAACGCGAAATCCCCGTCTGTTACGGCGGAGAGTATGGCCCGGACCTGGCTGAGGTTTGCGAAGTACACAGCCTGTCGCCCCAACAAGTTATCGATCTGCATTCTTCCGCCACTTACATTGTTTATTTTCTAGGCTTCGTCCCCGGCTTCGCCTATCTCGGCGGACTTCCCGAAGCCCTGGTGACGCCCCGTCTCAGCGCGCCTCGCCGCAGCGTTCCGGCCGGCAGCGTTGGTATCGCTGGTCATCAGTCGGGCGTCTATCCGTTCGCCACGCCGGGTGGCTGGCGTCTGATCGGGCGCACGCCGCTCGTGATGTTCCATACGATGTTCCATACGATGTTCGATAAGATGTTGAGTGACAAGCTCCGTCACCATCAAGATGCCCTGAGCTTTTTGTCCATCGGCGACCGCGTGCATTTCACGCCGATCTCTCCCCAGCGATTCTCCGATCTGGTACGGATGAACGATAGCGCATGAATGGCAACGCATGAAGTCGATCCTGGTTCAAGCCCCCGGCCTTTTCACCACGGTGCAGGATCTTGGGCGCGAAGGCTTTGGTCCCATGGGAGTCTCATGCTCAGGGGCCGCCGATCGTATTGCTCTGGGCCTCGGAAACCGGCTGGTCGGCAATCCCGCGAACACAGCGGCTCTTGAGATGACTCTGCTCGGCGGCACATTTCTATTCTCCGAGGATGCCGTTCTCGCGCTCACCGGTTCTGATTTCGGGGCCACACTGGACCACGTTCCCATCGATCTCTGGACGTCGTTCGAGGCGCGCCCCGGCCAGGCCCTTCGCCTTGGCCCAACGCGATCGGGCGCGCGTGGCTACTTGTGTGTACAAGGCGGTATCGCCGTGGAGCTTTTTCTCGGCAGCGCCTCGACGCACATCCTAAGCGGACTCGGCGGCTTCGAGGGTAGAGCGTTGCGTAAGGGCGATGTGCTGAGCATCGCGAACGCATCTCATCCTTACCGCAGGCGAACGGTAGCTCCGGATATCCTGTTACGCCTCTCGCCTCGCAAGATTCTCCGCTGCACTCCCGGCCCGCAAAGTGATCGGTTCCCCGAATCTTCGCAGCGCATCTTCTACGACAACATATTTCTGGTCAGCGAGGAATCCAATCGCATGGGCCTCCGATTGGAAGGACCTTCCATTCCCGCCTCTTCCGGCGTTCCCGTGATCACCGAAGGAGTTTCTCTCGGAGCCATCCAGGTTCCCAACGGAGGTTCGCCCATCATTCTTTTTGTCGAACAGCAAACCACCGGCGGATATCCTAAAATCGGCAATGTGATTTCCGCCGACATGTCGTCTGTTGGCCAATTGCGTCCGCGGGATAATATCCACTTCGAGCGCGTCAGCTTCGCAAGCGCACGGTCTCTGCTGCAGCAGCAAGAAGAATTGCTGACATCTCCAGAACTCATTCAAGAATGAAATCCATCGACCTTAATTGCGATGTGGGCGAATTGCCTGAGGCGATCGCCGACGGCACTCAGGAATCTCTCTTGCCTTCGCTTACTTCAGTAAACATCGCCTGCGGCGGACACGCCGGCGATGAACCAACGATGAAGGCAACCATCGAACAAGCCTTGCGCAGGAATCTGGCGATGGGCGCTCACCCGGGCTATCCCGATCGCGCAAATTTCGGACGCCTGGAGATGCAAATGTCAGCGGAAGACATTGCGGATTCCGTCTTTCAGCAAGTTCGCTCCCTGTCCGACGTTGCCGCCCACTACGGCGTTCGCCTGGCGCACGTCAAGCCGCACGGTGCGCTCTACAATCAAGCGGCTCGCGATTGTGCGATTGCCGAAGCCATTGCGAACGGAGTTGCGCGATGGCGTCGCGACGTGGTGCTCGTCGGCCTCGCCGGATCGCAGATGCTAGAAGTTTTTCGCGATGCTGGATTCGCCGTGGCCGCGGAAGCCTTCGCCGACCGCCGTTACGAGCCGGATGGAACGCTGCGTTCCCGCAAATTCGACGACGCGCTAATCCGTGATCCCGCCGAAGCTGGCCGCCAGGCTTTGAACATCGTGCAGTGCGGCATGGCGATCGCGTGGGACGGCAGCGAAGTCCCGATCGACGCGCAGACTCTCTGTATTCATGGCGACACTTCCGGCGCTCCGGAAATTGCTGCGGCTGTTGCCAAGGCCCTGCGCCAAGCCGTCATTACTCTCAGCTCTTTTTGATTGTCTCTTTTTAATTGTGCTCGGCGAATTCGAATAAGTGCCGCCCCCACCGCGACTTCAGCCTAACCGCGCGTAGAGTTGAAAGGGCGCCCAGTAAAACGGATTATGAAATTTACTGTCCCGAAGCAGCGCCAGCTTAGCGGCGCGCAGCGCGGCATCCGGGCTCTGGCCTTTGTCCAGTCCGTCATAAAATTTGTCCATGAGCATCTGGGTGGAAGTGTCCGTTGCATCCCACAGGGCGGCGATTACGTTGTGCGCGCCCGCCCGCAGAAAAGCCCACGAGAGTCCGACCAGGCCCTCGCCTGAATACGAACGTTCGCCCGAGCTGTAACACGCCGAGATCGTGACCAACTCGGCTCGCAAGGGATGGCGAATAATATCGCGAGCGTAGAGTTTGAATGAATCATCTTCGGAGCCTTCTTTCGAAAGTACAATCGCAGAATCAAGCGGGCTCAAGCGGCTGGCGGTTCCGTGCGCGACAAAATGAATAAACGAAAACCGCTCGGGATGGCTCGCCAGATAGGCCGATGGCGTGGCCGCCTGCCCCGTAAGAATTGTCGCCTCATCCGCCGGAAAACGTTGGGCAACACTTTCCATTTGGGCTGCGGCCTGCGCCAGCTGGGGATATTTTTCGTTGGGCGCGACGCTGTTTCCGACGAGCAGCAGAGTGCGGTCGCGCTTCTTATCTTCCGTTCGCGATGCGCCTAGAATCCGCAGTGAGCTGGCGCTCGCAATGGTCACATCCTCGATCCAATAGTGCAACTTCGGTTGGGGCAGTTTTGAAGCGGGCAGATTTGTTGCAGGAACGAGCAGAGTTTCGAAATTAAGATTGTTCAAGCTGCCATCGGGGATGACGAAAACCTTCGCATCTTTTTTAAACAGCGCTTGTGCCGGTGCGATCAGGATGCGATACAGCAACTGTCCATCTCTATCGGCCGATGCCAGAACGTCCTGTGGTCCGGCGAGAGCCTCGCGATAGCGCTGCACCGCCGCATCGACTTCCGGGCCTGGAGGAAGAGTGAACAAACTGGCCTTCTGCGGCGTGATCGCCCACAGATAGGACTGCTTTTCTCCCAGCCAATAAAAGAGGATCGTGCCGCCGGCTCGCCTCGCGACCGCTTGCGTATCGAGGGCAGCAGGTTGGAATGTGGTTTGTTTTTTCAGCAATCCCAAGCCTTCGGCCAGACTGCGGCCGCGGCTATAATCGGCCACCTGCAAAGCCTGGTCTGTCTTGCCCTGATTGACGAGGAAATGAATGTAGTCGTCGTAAATGCGCGCGGCATTGGAAAGAAAAGGCAGCCGTGAATCTTCATGCTTCAATTCGGAGCGCGCCGTTTCGAAAGTGCTAAGCGAAGTTCGGTATTCTTTTTCCGCGGACACTCGTTGATTTTCGTCTTCATAGAGCCGCGCGAGGGAACGTTCCGCCTCCCACTTTAAAAAGACGGGAGTGTCCGAAGACTTCGCGACCTCGCGAAAAGTATTTTCCGCCGTTGCGTTGTCATGCAGCCGCGCAGCAATTCGCCCCTGAACCAGCCGCGGATAAACCTGGTCGCGCCCATTCTTGTCCTCTTGCGCCATCGCAAGCGCCTGGTCCGCGTAGCGCTTGGCATCATCGAGTTTGCCGGTCTGCTCAGAGACGAAGGCTAAAACGATCAGCGAGTTGGTTACGTCTCCTCTGCTTTTTATCCGATTTGCGAGGTCGAGCGCTTTCTGAAAGGCGGACTCGGCCTCGGAGAAGTCTCCGGCGTCCATATCAATTAGGCCAGCGTTTGTGAGCCACTTGACTTCGTCGTCTTGGTCGCCATGCTTCTTGGCCTCATTCCATGCCTCGATCGTTTGCTGCCTCCCACGCTCGTTGTCCCCCAGCCTGTAGTGCGCCCAGCCTTCGTTTCCCAACGCTGTTTGCGCGATTCCGCCGAAGCCTTGAGGTACCGCAATCCGCCGCGCGGCGTCGGCCCACTCGAGCGCCTCATCGAAATGCGTTTCTCGGTTCGCCCACCAGCTAAGGTCGAGTGAGGCATTCGCTTCAAGGAATCCGTCAGAGCGCGAGCGAGCTGATGCTAGAGCGCGCTCGAACGAACGCCGTGCCCCAGAGAAATCCCCGCGCGACATGTCAAGGACGCCCCTCGCGCGCAGTACATCGGTGCAAGCAGGATAGTCGGAGGTTGCGCAGAGGGATTCGGCTGCCGCCAGCTTTTGCTCAGCCTCTGGAAATCGGCGAAGGGATACGTACGCAACGCACTCCAGCCTCTGCTTGTCCACCGCGAGATCCCCAACAGGAGGCGGCTGGGGCTGCGAGGACAAGAGATTCAGGACCTCGTCATTCGCACCCCTCCAACGCTGCACCTTGGCCCTCAGGATCGTGAACCGCCAAGCCCAATCCACTCCGAGTCGATGGAACTCTTTGTAGCCGTACTCCGATTCCCTGGCAGCCGTCTCCATATCGCCCTGCCGGAAGATCAACATCGCGTGATTGAACGCGGCTTGGGGTTGGGGGTTGCGGGCACAAGTTAGCAGCGACGCAGCGGCGACGGTCAGCAGAAACAGCTTGGGGTCTCTGAACTGGTCACGTCTCTTTTGTGGGGGCGGAAGCATCCCGGGCTCGACTGTGCCACAGGATTTTAACTTGAAATCCGCTGGCCTGATGGATAATCCGCGCTCAAGGAGAACTTACCCATGTTTGCTTGGTTTATCTCCCTGTTGTTTCTCTTCACAAACCACGGCGCGGCAAGCGCTGTGCCGTCTGTGGGGCCGAATCTCCGTCGCACGCGAGATTAAAGGCCCAGTTTCGATCAAGAAATGGACGCGCAATATCAATCTGGCCTATGCCAGGATCAAACAGTCCGTAGACGAGAAAAATCCCCGAATCGCGTAAGGCCTGCGGTTTTCCAGCCTCTTTGGATTCTTCCTTTACGGGGAGCTACCCTTTGCCTCCGTTGCCGTTTGGATCGGCCTGTGATCCCGTGACCGTTCCGTTCGCCCCGCCATTCAGCTGGGCCGTAATCATAGTCAGCGTCAACTGAGTGCCGGACGAACTAGAACCAGACGAACTGGAACTCGACGAATCACTACCCGACGTCTCCAGCCTAGGCCCAGCGCTTACCAGGTCAGCTCTCGCTGGCGCAGTCTTTACTACGTGCCTCACCGTCAGCTCCGCGAGGAAGATCCTGCCGAAGAACGGAAGATCGATCACATGGCCAAAAGATTTTCCCGGAGCCCCCGACACACTCTTCACCAAAGAACATTTCACCACCTCGCGATCCGTCGCGCTCGGGTCCCAGTTGAACTGGTCGCTGGCCCACTGCGGCACTCCAACCACGCTTCTGATCTTCGAATACTGTTGCGCGATGCGGCTGAGTACGCCGCCATTGTCGAGATAAGATTCGTCGTTGTCCGGCTTGGCGCCGAGAATATCGTGATACGGCTCGATCTCGATCTTCTCTCCGGCGATGCGAAGATTCTCGAAGCGCGTCCCAAGAAAACTGACCGAGGGCACGCTGCTGTTAGGCGCATGTTCGGTGGTAATCTGCGCCACGATTCGATCGGCGGTCAGCACGTCAAGAATATTGAGACCTTCCACCACGGCAGTAGCCAGCGTGGTCGCGCCGCCGTTTGCATTCGCGTATCCGGCAACCTGGGCGTACCCTCCAGCGTGCGAAACAATTCCTTCGATCTTTTTATGCTCCGCTGGCGAGTACACGTATCCGCCCGATGCGGGCAAATCGACGCGCGCCTGTTCCTCGATAACCCTTTGAATTGGCGCTTGGAAACTGGCGCTGAAGGCAAAAGCATCGGCGTGGTAAGTGTGACCTGCAACGGCGAGTACGGGTGTTTGATTTGCCAGGGCTGACATGTTCTCTCCACTCCTGCTCGTTTGAGCTCACTTCTGAATTTGTAATTCGAACGCGGCCCGACCAACTTCCTTGCTCTCTCCTGCGGCGGTTACACCACGAACAATCAAAATGTAGCTGCCGGCTTCCCGCCGGGATCCTGGAACCTGCACTGGCCATTGGTCTTGCGTAGAGGAGGCGGGGATCATAAGCGACCACTCCACCTTGCCCGCGGGATTGTGCAGGTCCGCCACGTATTGCGAGTAAATGCCATCCGGCGGAATCCTCACAATCAGTAAAAAGCCCTCTCCTGGACGCGCTGAAATGACTCGCCCGTCCGATCCCCAAGTACCGACATTGATCGCGGCGAAAGGTAAAACCCGCGGACGGTTCATTGCCTGGCGCAACTGCGGATACATAATCAGATTCTGGTAGCCGATCACTAACAGCAGCAATACCATCACTGGCATCGCAAACGCCGGACGCAACCAGGCGAACCATCCCTCCTGCACCGGATCCGTCTTCGCCGGACCCGGTTTTCCAGGAATCGGCTTCCCAAGAATATGCGCGGAAGCCGGGTTGGATTTTTCCGCCAGCACAACTTTGCTCTGCTCTACAAACAGAGCTCCGGCGCGCACATCAAGCGCGCACTCCGGGCAGTCGAAAAAATGCTCTTCAAACTTGTCCCGCGTGTCGGCGTTGAGTTCACCGAGCAGATATCGTTCCGTCATTTTTTGCCGAACCACCACATCGTGGTCCATCACTGAATGCCCCCTAACCATATAGTGAACCAAAGCGGCCTGGCGTTTCATAACCATTTAAGCCGAAGTGAACTCCGGCCCATGACCGTCCATATCTTTTAGATACACCGACTTAAAGGACTGCTTGGCGCGGTGCAACAGGACCCGCAAGTAATCGCGGTCTATCCCGAAGTCACGGCACACTTCATCCTTGTCCCGCTCCTCCAGGAAAACCTCTTTCAACAATCGCCGGTCGCGTTCCGGAAGTTGCTCCAGTATCTCCCGGACTTTGTTTTCCGTTTCCTTGACGGAAAGAATGCCGAGCGGGCCGGCTTCCTGGCACGGAAAATCTCGCGGCTTCTCATCGTCATCCAGCGAATCCAGCCGCGAGCTCGCGCGGTAGTGCTCCAGCAGAACGTTGTTGCAAATCGAGTTCACGAACGCGCCCAATCGTTCCGGCTGCAGAATTTTCCCGTCGCGCAGGGCCACAAAAAAACGAGCGAAAGTTTCCTGCCGTACGTCTTCGATTTCTTCCCGGGATTTTAAGCGGGAACCAAGCTTGATCCGTATCAGCGTCGTGAAATAAGCGCCAAAATGTTCTTGAGCACGGTAGTCGCCGGCTCGCAGACGCTCGACGTACGACTGGTCAAAGGGTTGAAATTGCAAGCCACTGCCCCGGGAACCCTGAAATGGGAAACAGTGTAGCACCGGAGGAGGCAAAGTGCGGCCTATTTCGGGGTCAACCACAGGCAAAGATATGTATTTAATTCCGACGCATCTGCTACGCATGTGGCCTGGGGGCGGGATGGAGCGGGAAGTACTCACAGGAATGGTGGAACTCATCAAGGCCTCGATCAAAACCACACCTGAGGAAGAACAAATATGCAGGGGCCGGAGCCGCTTCCCCCGTCGACTCCGGCCTCTTAACGGGATCCCGGCTTAGTGATTGGGCCGAGACCCTCAAGCGTGGCGCCATCGCGGCCTTGTGGCCTGATACTTTCCACTTACTTTTGAATAGTGTCGAAAATGCATCGATCGTTTCACAAAATTATTCAACGCAAGAATCCGCATAGCTTTCCGGCCTGGATCAGCCATCCTTTCTAGCGATGCGGCTTTTGATTTGGATCGCTGGCTTTTGCCATGATCGTGAACCCGCCCGCGATGGTTTCGCACATCTCAAAGCACAAAGATCCCGGTTTTAGCCTGGGAATCTGACAATGATGAGTCACATTGACTTTGCCCAGCTTGCCGGGCTTTAGCTTTTTCACGTCGTACTCGATTCCCAGCGACATACCAATTAAGAAGCGGTCGGGCATGGCCGGCACTTCGAGGGCATTGGCCTTGCCTTCCCAACGCAGCACCACCGCTTCGGGAAAAGGTTTGGCGCGATTCCCCAGCGGACTGCGGCAAAGTTCCTCGCACGACAATTGTTTAAAGCCTTTGACGGTGCCCCCGCGGCCGTCGCTGAAGAAGCGCTGGAAAGCATCTTCCGTGATCGCCAGATAGAATTGAAAAGCTTCACGAGGCAGATCTGCTTCGAGGGTCAGGCGGTTCGCTCCCGCCCCCGGCAGCTTTAGGAAGAACGGCTGCCCCATCACGAAGTTGTACCACTTGATGTTCGGATTTGGATTCACTTCGGTTACATCCGCGTCGAAGGGAGCAAGATTCCGCTGCGCGATCTTGTTGTTGCTAATCGGATTGTCGCCGTAAAGCGGGAACGTACCGCCCTGCTCCCGGATCACCACTTTCGCGCACAAATGCGCGCCCGGGCCGTGCAGCCACTGATCTACAGTCAGCCCTCCCAGGTTAAACGTTCCGCCGGAAACCGCGGCGTTGATAGCGGCAGCAATTCCGTCATAGACGGTTTGAACGTTCAACCGGAAGCCGACCACGTCATACTGCGCCGAGTTCAAAAAATACTGTTCGTAAATCTGGTTGGTATCGGTGACGTCGAGGTTCGAGAGCGACGGCAGTTCAACTCCAGGACTGATCGTAGTGCCGAATACCATCACGATGGCAGCAGTCTCCACGCCGGTTCCCGGTCCCGTCTCGAGATAGTTGCCGGCATTCGTGTTTCCCCGATTCCCGATCACGGCCGCCAGATTGTATTCGCTGCCTGCAGCCAGAGTGCTGGGAAACACAGTCGTTCCGTCGCTCTGCTGGGTGAGGAAAATTAGCGAAGTTGCCCAGTAGTCCGCAGGCACGCCTCCAGGACGAACGCCCGTATCGCCAGGCATGCTACATACGAACAGCGAGACTCCCGCGTCGAGCGCACCGGTAATGGGCGCAGGTTTCGTCGCGATTACGCCTGTAGGAGTGTCATTGGCCTGGCCATCGGAAATCCAGTCTCCCAAAATGTCCACCAGCGTATTGGAGGTCGGCGTCAGTTGAAAGTTCGTCCAGCCAAGCGGCGTCCCAATGGGCATCGCCGGCCAGGAACTGCCGTTCTTGCTGCCTCCGGAGATGGTGACGAAACCCGTGTTGCCCATCGCTCGATAGTTGAGCAGCGCCCATAAAGGACTGTGCGCCGGATTCACGTCTCCCGGTGCAAGCACTCCGGGCGTGGCTGAGAATACTCCGTTAGCAGCATTAGGGTCGGTTAAATCGAACCCGGTTCCACCGCCGCCAGCGGCACCGTGGACGGTGGCACTTTGAACGTGGTCAATCGCCTGTAATTTCTTGAAGAGCGTGAAGTAGAAACTTGGTTGTCCGGGCATGAGAATTCTCCTTTGAGGAACGAGTTCCTCCAATGTTGACGAGTTGATTAAAGTTTGTTGGTGAGGCCCAGACGATCAAACCGTCAAGGCCTCGTTGGATGTTTTCCTAGCGCGGACATCCCGTCGTGATGTTCAAGCCCGTAGTCGGATCTGCCAGATACAACGGGGCCGAAGGATTGGCACTCAACCAGAAACGTTTAAAGGGTACTTGTGCGTACGGCATGAGGTATGACGAACACACAAGCGGGGGAACGAGTCCGCTGTTGAAATCGCTATATTGCGTCCAGTCTGGGAAAACGCTGGAAGGAGTTCCCAGCGATGAGTGGCAGTTGCGGCAGTAAGTACGAGGGATAGTTTGATAGAGCGCGGTGTGGCCGGCCCATCCAGGCGTGGGCGGCGGCGGTGCGTATGTGTCGGTGACTGTGGTGCATGTCGTATTGTTCACGCCGCCGCATCCGGAATACCAGCCGTCGATCAGATTGATGATGGGCGAATTTGCCATGTCTACGGCATTTGAATTCGTAGCCCTCACCATCGCATTCAACTGGCGGAATACAGGCTGCTGATTGGGCGTGCAGTTCGGGTAACTGGGAACACCTGCGACGCAGCCCGGCGCAGTGCTCGTGCCGTAAACACCCGCCGTCGCACTGTTGTCGTAAAGAAACGAATAGATATCAAACGCGATGAAGCTCACGTTGTCGACGTTGTTGCCGTTGATCGTTCCACCGTGGCAAGCCATGCAGATTTGTGGAATCGGCTTTGTGATTGTCGTCTGCGTATCCAGCGCAGGGTCCGCGAGTAATGTCCCGTCCGCCTTGTACGCATAAAAGCTCACCACGTTGTGCGTATTTGCCGGGTTGTATTCCATGGCCACGCTTGCAATGGGAAGGCTGTGCGCCTCCGCATTGGCGATTCCAGTCTCGGGATCGCCTTGCGGCAATTGGTTCTGGCCGTAGTTCGTCACATAACATGCGACCTTTGCGTTGGGGGGCGTGCCTGTCCCCTGTAGGCAGTGCATGTCTCGCCCGAATTGAAGGTCGGCATTATTGAAGTAGATCGCTTCTACTTCTCCGGATGCGAGCGTGCCTCCCGTTCCGAGCCCATTGGTCGACAGCCAACCGTTGAAAGTACTGCGTGGAAGTGTCGGATTGCCGCTGGCATCAAGTGCCCCGACGGTCTCCCAGTATTGGGTTGTCGTGGGGCTTGTGGGAGCCAGCCCAGTCAAGAACGTCGGCGATGTCGGAATGGTAAGACTGATCACCGGAGGATTGTTCGTAGCCACATCGTACCCGTGACACTGCATGGCCGGGTTCGGTGGAATGCCGTTGTAGGGAGAGGCATCATAGTTCACAGCCCCGTCGATGGTCGGGCCGGCATTCACCGTAAACGTTGTGAGCGGCGTGCTGCCGGTCGGTCCACTCGCCGGATACACATCCACCTTGACTGTTGAACCAGGGATCAGACGGTAGAAGGCGAATCCGTTTTGGTCGGATGCGTCCGAAGTGAACGGATGGTTCACGTAACCAGGCGGGTTTGAGGGGTCGCCCTGCAACTCGAACGGGATCTCGGGCCCGGTACTCGGATCGATGGAGATGAATACACAGGCCGTGCCGGTGAACTGGGCATCGGCATTCCAGGCCGTAAAATGCGGAACATTTCCGACATAGGAGTGCGACGCCGCGTTGTACGTTGCCGTGGCCTGCTCCTCCCAGACCCCGGTTTGCTCGTTGTAACTCCAGAGTGGAAGCGTTGCTGGCGGCGTAGCTCCATTCAAGAGACTTGGGTTCACGGGAATCGAAATTTGCGCAGTTTTCCCCGGCGCCAGGTTGTAGGTATTACCGCTCGCGTCACTCAGATCAACACTGATCGCGCCAAAACTATTCATGGTGACACTGTTGTTGCTCTTATTCAGCGCCGCCATGTCGCCAGGGATCGGATTCGGCAGGGTCATGTCATAACCATGCACGTCAATGTTCACCGGAGCCGTGGCCGGATTTCCGTTCTGGTCGACGATCGAGTTTGCTTCGATCTGCACCTGCGTTTCGATGGCAGGCCCTTGATCGTTGGCCGCGCATGGCGATGCCGGATTGCAAGTCGTTCTGGTGGCGCGGTCCAGATAGATCGTCATTTCTGGGGTCGGAGAGTATACCGCACGCGATGCCAGCGCATAACCCGATTTACGAACGCTGATCACGTACCGCGAAGCTTGCTCGACGGTTCTCACCTCCGGCTTGTAGTGCCTCGCACCCGAATACTGGAACGCGCCATTCGCCGCAGAAGTCAGACGTGAACCATTAATCGTAACCGCGGCTCCGCTGACGGCAAGTCCCGTGGCGCGATCCACCACTTTGCCGCCAAAAACAGGCTGCCACGGCGCCGTTGAAATGGCGATGAATCCTCGCGCATACCCGCCCTTTTCGTCTCTCACTTCGACCCGGAGCAGGTTGGCTTGGGCAATCGTGGGAAGAGTCCACTGAATCGCGGAGGAATCCTGGCTGGGGAAGCTCTTGCTGCCATCTGTCCACTTGTAGTGCAGCGTATCGCCGTCGGGATCGTAGGCTCGCACCAGCACCGTGACCGTGCTTCCTGGACTAGCATGCTGGACCATTGCCCCATTCAAGCTCGCCGTAACCGACGTGATCCGCGGTTGCGAATCCGAGAGTCCGAGATTTACCGGCGAACCGCCGCTTAGTTGCAATCCAGCCAAGGTCAAAGACTTGGATGCCTGGAATCCGTCGCAGTCGGCGCGAAGCTGATACGTCCCTGCCCCTGGCACCTTCGGCAGCACGTAATATCCATTGCCGTTTGCGGGCCGGGGCTGAGCCACTAACTTGCCGCTGGAATCATGAAGCGAAACTTTTGTAGTGGCGTAGGTATCGAAGAGGTTGTTGTTCTGATAACAAGGGCTGCCATCTTTGAAGGTGATTCGTCCCTGGATGACTTGAGCTTCCGGCGCGAGTACAACATAGTGGTCCAGAACAACCGTGCCATCGACGAGGCTCAGAACTTTTGAATCGCAAGCTGGCACAAAATCAACCGCTTCCGCACACACCTGATAGGTTCCGGCCTTTTCATTCTCCGTGATAAAAAATCCGAGCGCGCTGGTCTTGACCTTTGCACTCTTCTTCCCGTTCACGGTGTTCTTGAGGTAGACAGAGACATCTGGGAGATATATCTGCTGTGCCGGCGACCCCGTCACGTTGGCGAATTCGGCCACCACAAATCCGTGAACTTGCCCGCCATGCAAATGCAGCTTCGATTTACAACCAACAACCAGTAGCGTCAGGGCGCTGGCCAGAACCAATGCCACACAAAGTTTCCAGGAAGCGTACTTGTATTTGCAAACCCTCGTTGCCATAAATTTCCTCCTGTGAAGAGGGCTAGCTGAACGCCGATGTTTGAAATTTCCATCGCGCCCGTACCGCCCCACGTGTCCAACTGTCTTGAGGAATAGTGAAGCCTGAAGCTGGATCGTTTCATTTTTTCTGCGCCGTGGGCTGGGACAGACACTGTCGTTCCACCACCAGCGTCGCGGTTAAAACGACATTCGCTCGTCGCAACAACTGGGAGCGGGAAGGCCTCGAATCGGGCGATCGTGATTGGACGAACATGATCGGATGAACATGATCGGATGAACATGATCGGACGACCATGATCGGACGAGCGTGATCTGTACCCCATCTCCGATCTCCTATAGAATCTGGCGTAACAACAGACTGGGATTGTTTGTTATGTCAAAGTCGCGACAAATCGCCCGTCTCCGGGGTTTAGCACTTAGAGAATGCCTGCTCCTGTTGAAATCGCAACCTACGAAATTACGATCAAACCGGACCTGGGCGACGCTCCGGAAAATAGACGTGCGCGAAATTCTTTGTTTTGGATGGTGCTGGTCGCGCTGCTACTGCGCTTACTGGTGATGTCGTTTTTGTATACGGAACGGACCGATCCCTATCGCGATCACTGGCGACTCGGCGGCGAAGCGGGACGGATTGGACGATCGATTGCGCAGGGCGAGGGATTCAGCAATCCGTTGTTCGGCAGGACTGGCCCCACCGCGTGGCTCTCGCCTGTCTACCCATACCTGCTGGCGGCACTCTTCAAAATATTTGGCATCTACAGCAATGCTTCGGCCATTGCGGCTTTGGCGCTAAATTGCTTGTTCTCGGCGCTGACCTGCATTCCAATTTACTTCATCGCGAAAAAGCAATTTGGGGTCGCCACCGCCGCCTGGGCAGGATGGTTGTGGGCGTTCTTCCCCTACGCGATTTTCTTCTCCGCGGATTTTATTTGGGTCACCACCTTGACCACGTTGTTGATGACGCTGGTCTTTTTGTCTTCGCTGTACTTGGAAGAATCATCTTCTATTTGGCCGTGGGTGGGGTTTGGCGTGCTTAGCGGATTCGCCGGGCTGGCCGACCCGGCGGTGATGTCGGTGGCCCCGTTTGTGGGCGCGTGGGCCTGGTACCGGCGTTATAAAAGCGGAGGGCGCTGGCTGGCTCAAGGATTGGGAGCGGTGCTCGCAGTTACGCTAATCGTCTCGCCGTGGTTCATTCGAAATTACGAAACGTTTCACAAAGTGATTCCCTTTCGCAGTTGCCTGGGGCTTGAAGTCTACTTTGGAAATAATCAAGACTCCTGGCACTGGGGGCCGCCGGGCTATCACCCGTCGGACAACGAGAATGAGTGGCGGGAGTATCAGCAACTCGGCGAGATCGCTTACACCTCGAAGAAGTTTCACGAAGGGCTGTCGTTTATTAATTCTCACCGGCTTCTTTATGTTCAACAAACGTTGCGGCGTGTGATTTATTTGTGGACTGGATTTTGGAGCTTCAGCCACCGCTATTTGCAAGAGGAACCGGCGGATCCGTTCAACATGGTTTTTTGCACGGGACTTACGATTCTGACTTTAGTCGGACTGCGGCGGCTATGGCGGGCCGATCGGGTGGTGGCAGTGCCCTATCTGATCGTTTTCTTTTTCTTTCCCGTTGTTTATTATCTGACGCATCCGGAAGATTATTACCGGCGGCCCATTGACCCACAGTATGTGTTGCTGGCAGCGTATGCCGTCGCAGCCTGGGCAGCGGAACGGGTCCGGCGGCGTGAAGTCAGCCGGTTCAAAGTTGCACTCGCAATCGGAGACTGAAACGGTCTTCCTTTCTCTCTAATAGTCTCTTTAGATATTTTTTTGGCGACTCTTTTATCTGGCGAATCTCGCGTTGCGAAATATTTCTGGCAAATTTAAAACGCTGGGCATTTTGTGGCTGCTGACGGCGGCTGCGTTTCTCGTGCAGGGATATCATCCCTACGCGGAAGATGCGGAAATTTATTTGCCCGGGGTGGAGCGGATTCTCCATCCGCGGCTGTTTCCGGTGGGGCAGGAATTTTTTGAATCCCACGCCGGCATGACTTTGTTTCCCAACTTGATTGCATTTTCTCTGCGCGTGACTCACCTGCCGTTCGAGTGGGGATTGTTTCTGTGGCATGTGGCGTCGATTTTTCTTCTGCTTGCGGCGTGCCGGGAGTTGAGCTGTCTTTTCTTTCCCAGCGAGCGCGCGCGATGGGGCGGAGTTTGCCTGGTGGCGGCACTGTTGACGATTCCGGTGGCGGGAACTGCGCTTTACATAATGGACCAGTATTTGAATCCGCGGAATCTGGCGGCGTTCGCGGGAATTTTTATGCTGGCGCGGACACTGGAGAAGAAATATCTGCGCGCGTCTTTCTGGCTGGTGTTTGCGGCGTGCATGCATCCGCTGATGTGGACTTTCCCTTTTTGCTTTTGCGTGCTGTTGCTGGTCATGGAGCGGCTTGGAAAAGGCAGTGCCAGTGCGAGTGAAGCGGCCGCTGTGGGTTCAATGCAAATCCCGTTGGCGCCTGCGGCATCTCCGGCGTATCACGAGGCGGCGAAGGCGCATGCCAACCATTACATCCAGAATTGGCAGTGGTACGAACTGCTGGGAATCGCTGCGCCGTTGGGATTGTTCTGGTGGTTTGGCAGCATGGCACGGCGCAGGCAGTGGCTAGTGCTCGAACGCGTGAGCCGGGCTTTTTTTATTTATGGGATTATTTTTACGGCAGCGGCGCTGGTGGTTGATCTCCCGGCACGATTCGAAGCATTGGCTCGATTGCAACCTTTGCGCAGTTTGCACTTTCTTTACATCGTGATGTTCGTCGTCATAGGCGGATTTCTTGGCGAATTTGTTTTGAAGAATTCCGTGTGGCGCTGGCTGCTGCTTTTTGTCCCTTTGAGTTTTGGAATGTTTGCGGCGCAGCGAGCTCTGTTTCCGGCGAGCGCACATGTGGAATGGCCGGGGACAGCGCCGAAGAATTCCTGGGAGCAGGCGTTTGTGTGGGTCCAGCGGAACACGCCGGTGGACGCGGTGTTCGCGCTCGATCCCGAATACATGCACATTCACGGCGAAGATGAAGTTGGCTTCCGCTGCCTCGCGCAGCGAAGCCGCCTGGCGGACGCGGTGAAGGATAACGGTGTGGTCAGCATGTTTCCTCTGCTGGCGGAAAAATGGTGGGCGCAGGTCGAGGCGCAGACTCCGTGGAAGAATTTTCGCGCGGAGGATTTTGCACGCTTGAAGAAGATCTACGACGCGAACTGGGTTGTGGTGCAACAGCCGGGGGTGGCTGGACTCGACTGTGTGTATCAGAATGAGGCCGTTCGAGTGTGCCGGATTCCGTGATGTGAAACCCTTCGTTCTAGCGAGTTCCTGCAGCAAAATTCGGCCTTTTTCCTGCTCTGATCGGATACAATTTCAGGAACAAGGGGATTTTCAGCATGTCTACTGCGCCGGCGGTTCACACAGCATCCCGGCTGTTTCCCTATGAAAGATGGGTCTCTGATCTGCCCGCGCTGGCGCGGCAGTACCGGGAGAACCAGCCGTGTCCGCACATTCTGCTGAAAGATTTTCTTGATCCCGACACCGCGATCGAAATGGCGGAAGAATTTCCCCAAGCTACGAGCGAGGCCTGGACGCAGTACAAGCACGCCAACGAAAACAAGCTGGGGATGCCGAAGCGTGAAATGTTTCCGGCGACGATCGGCGCCGTGACCGACGAACTGAACTCTCCGGAATTTGTAGCCTGGGTTTCGAAGCTGACGGGAATTCCGAATCTGATGGCCGACCCGATGCTCGAAGGCGGCGGACTGCATCAGTCCGGCCTCGGCGGTTATTTGAATGTGCATACCGATTTTTCCATGCATCACTTTCATTCCGACTGGCACCGGCGGGTGAATCTAATTGTGTATCTGAATCCGCAGTGGCAGGAAGATTGGGGCGGCGCGATTGAATTGTGGGAGCGCAAGGATGGCAAGATGGCGCGCTGCGCCGCGAAGTATCCGCCGCTACTGAATCATGCGCTGGTCTTCACGACGAATGAAAAATCGCTGCACGGATTTCCCGATCCGCTGACCTGTCCGCCGGGACAATCGCGCAAGAGTCTGGCTCTTTATTACTACACGGTCGACACTGGTAAGAAGGTGAGCAGCCACTCCACCGATTACTTTGCGCGGCCGCAGGATGGTTGGGGAAAGTCAGCGATGATCTGGCTGGACAAAAAAGCCGTCGACCTGTATTCGCGAGCCAAGGCGCGCTTCGGATTCTCCGACGAATTCGCCAGCAAGGTACTGGGATTTTTGTCGGGGAAGAAGTAGCAACTGCCAATTTTTTCTCTAACGTATGTCACCTAAGCAAACACTCTTCGAAAAAATATGGAATGCGCATCTCGTGGCGCAGCCCGAGGGCCGCTCTCCGATTATTTATATCGATCTGCATCTGGTGCATGAGGTGACTTCGCCGCAGGCATTTGATGGCCTCCGGGTTTCCGGAAGAAAAGTTCGTCAGCCTGCGCGAACTGTGGCAACCGTCGATCACAATATTCCGACCGAGCCGCGCGGAACTCCAATCACCGATCTGATTGCCGCCAAGCAGATCGCCGCGCTGCAAGCCAACTGCAAGGAATTTGGCGTGCCGCTGTTTGACATGGATTCTCCCGAGCAGGGGATCGTGCATGTGATTGGTCCGGAGCTTGGGTTGACGCGGCCGGGAATGACGATTGTTTGCGGCGACAGCCACACCAGCACGCATGGCGCTTTCGGGTCACTTGCTTTCGGCATTGGAACCTCGGAAGTGGAGCACGTTCTCGCAACGCAATGTCTCGCGCAGCAGCGTCCGAAGACGATGAAGATTGAAATCAGCGGGCACTTGCCGGAAGGCGTTGGCGCGAAGGATCTGGCGCTCGGGATCATCGGGCAGATCGGCACCGATGGCGCGTCCGGCCACGTGATTGAATATTGCGGCGAGGCGGTGCGCGCGCTTTCCATGGAAGGCCGCATGACGCTGTGCAACATGAGTATTGAAGCTGGGGCGCGCGCGGGGATGGTTGCTCCGGATGAAACCACGTTCGCGTATGTGAAGGGAAAAAGATTTGCTCCGCGCGACGCAGAGTGGGAGAAAGCGCTTGCATACTGGCGCACCTTGCCGTCGGATGAAGGCGCGGCGTTCGACAAAGTGGTCGAGATCGATGCGGCGCAGCTTTCGCCATTTGTGACCTGGGGAACGAATCCGGGGATGGTTGCGCCGGTGACGGGGCGCGTGCCGGAATTCTCAAGTTTGAAAGATGCGGACCGGCGCGCCACAGAACTCGCTCTGCAATACATGGGGCTCGAACCGGGTAAGCGCATCGCGGATATTGGAATCGACCGCGTGTTTATTGGGTCGTGCACGAATTCGCGGCTGGAAGATTTGCGCGCGGCCGCGCGCGTGGCTCGGGGACATCACGTGAGCGAAAAAGTTCGCGCCATGGTTGTCCCAGGATCGCAGACGGTGAAGCGCGCGGCCGAGCAGGAAGGCTTGCATAAAATTTTTCTGGACGCGGGCTTCGAGTGGCGCGAGTCAGGCTGCTCGATGTGCCTGGGAATGAATCCGGATATTTTGCAGCCGGGTGAGCGATGCGCCTCTACGAGCAATAGAAATTTTGAAGGGCGGCAGGGGCGTGGCGGACGGACCCATCTGGTGAGTCCGATGATGGCGGCGGCAGCGGCGATTGCGGGGCATTTCACGGATATACGGGATTGGAAGTTTCAGTGAGGGTTTTCGGCGAATGCGAAGCACAGGTGGAACGCCTTGAGACCGTCTGCACTCGGCGCAGATCGTAGGGGTCCTTCGACTGCGCGAAAACTTCGCTTCGCGAACTTGTCGCTTCGCTCAGGATGACAGTTTGAAGAGGAAGATATGAAACCGTTTCGAACACACCGCGGGCGCGTGGCACCGCTGGACCGGGTCAACGTTGATACCGACCAGATTATTCCCAAGCAATTTCTGAAGCGGATTGAGCGCACCGGCTTTGGTCAGTTTTTGTTTTACGACTGGCGTTTCTCCGGCGATGGAAAAAAGAATGCCGGATTTGTGCTGGATGATCCGCGCTATGCGGGCGCAAGCATTCTGGTGGCGGGCAAGAATTTCGGCTGCGGCTCTTCGCGCGAGCATGCCGTGTGGGCGTTGGCGGACTTCGGATTCCGCTCTGTGATTTCGTCCTCGTTCGCCGACATTTTCTCCAACAACAGTACGAAAAATGGATTCCTTACCGTCCGGCTCGGCGAAGAGGAAGTGGATGAAATAATGAAGCGAGCGCAGGAAGTTACCGACTATCAACTCACTATCGACCTTGAACAATGCGAAGTTCGCGACGATCGGGGCTTCCGGGCAAAGTTTCCCATCGATGGTTTCGTCCGCAATTGTTTGCTAAACGGACTGGATGATATTGGTCTCACGCTACAGTATGAATCCGATATTGCCGCCTACGAAAAGTTGCATCCCGCGCCGCCAATGATGTAGGTTCTCCATTCGTAAACCTAAGCGTAGAGCTGGTAAAGATTTGTAAAATCTTCGCCCCAGCCTTGACCCGCTGCGCTCCACAGTTGATGCTAATGGATTACGGCTCTACTATTGAGCCTGCGTGCCTACCCTGCGGGCTAAAGCAGGGGCATGGCCGCAGGACGTTTTGCCGCTTTTCCTGACTGAGTTACCGCAACCGAGTAGGGGATGGATACGTCTAACCTGTGGCATGTTTTGCGCCGAATCCTATGAAGAGTCGCACCGGATTAAAATCTTGAAAAAAATCACCGTTCAATTTCTTCGCCAAAAATTGCCCTGCAACTTTCGCTTCCGTTTGGGATCGACCCTTGTCATCGCGGCCGTGTGCGCCGGCTTTTTTGGCTGCAGCAGCTCTGACGCCAAACAGCAGAAGGCGCAAGCCGCCTCAGCTCCGCGAGCGGTTTCGGTGGCAGTGGCGCGGGTGCAGAAGCAGGATGTTCCCGTTTACCTGACCGGCCTGGGATCGGTGACCGCGTTCAATACGGCGAATATCAAGAGCCGGGTTGACGGACAGATCATGCAGGTAAATTTCAAAGAAGGCCAGAATGTGAAGCAGGGAGACCTGCTGATCCTGATCGATCCGCGCCCCTACCAGGCGGCGCTGGACCAGATGAAAGCGACGAAATTTAAAGATGAAGCCACCTTGCGCGACGCTCAGCTCAATTTGCAACGGTACACTACGCTGATCCCTTCCGGCAGTATTGCGCAGCAGCAAGTCGACACGCAGAAATCTTTGGTGGACCAGCTCGATGGCACGGTGCGCACCGATCAGGCGCAGATTGATAACGCCCAACTGCAAGTGACCTACTGCCACATTACTGCTCCGTTCTCGGGACGTGTAGGCCTGCGGCAAGTGGATCCGGGAAATATTATTCACGCCGCCGATACGACTCCAATGCTGATCCTCACGCAGCTGCAGCCGATCGCGGTGATCTTCACTCTGCCCGAGGATCAGCTCCCCACAGTCGCGAAGCACATGAAGAGCACAACACTGCAGGTGGACGCATTCAGCCGCGACGATCAAACCAAGTTGGCGACCGGCACCTTGCTGACCATGGATAACGAAATTGACCCGACCACGGGCACGGACAAGCTGAAGGCTGTTTTTGCAAACACAGACAATCAGCTTTGGCCCAACCAGTTCGTGAATGCCAACCTTCTTCTTGAGACCCGGAAGGACAGCACCGTGGTGCAGACCGCCGCGATCCTGCGCGGGCCGCGGGGAACCTATGTCTACGCGGTGAAACCGGACAGCACGGTCGAAGCGCGGAACGTGACTATCTCGTTGCAGCAAGGCGACGCAACTGTAATAACAGCCGGCTTGAATCCCGGCGACTCCGTTGTGACCGACGGTCAGGACAAGTTACAAAACGGAAGCAAAATTGAAGTTAGAACGCCAACTCCAACTCCGAATAACGCGACGCCGGGACCACGGAAGTCAGGCAATCCGGCCGCGGGAACGAAGACTTCAGGAAGTCCTGCGCCATGAGTGTGAGTCCTTCACGATTATTTATTCTGCGCCCGGTGGCGACCACGCTGCTGATGGTGGGTGTGGTGCTGGTGGGGTTGGTTGCGTACCGGCAACTTCCGGTTTCCGCGCTGCCTGAAGTCGATTATCCAACCATTCAAGTAGTCACGTTTTATCCCGGGGCCGATCCTGATGTGATGGCTTCGTCGGTGACTTCGCCTCTGGAGCGGCAGTTCGGGCAGGTGCCCGGATTGAGTCAGATGACCTCGACGAGTTCGTATGGCAGTTCTGTCATCACGCTGCAATTTGGACTCGACCAGAACATTGACGTGGAAGAGCAGCAGGTGCAGGCGGCGATCAACGCGGGTTCTACGTACCTGCCCACTGATCTGCCGAATCCTCCGATTTACAACAAAGTAAATCCGGCAGACGCGCCAATTCTCACGCTGGCGATGACGTCGGATTCGCTTCCTCTTTCCAAGGTGGAAGATCTCGCTGACACCGCGCTGGCGCAGAAAATTTCGCAATTGCCCGGCGTCGGATTGGTTTCAATCAGCGGTGGCCAGAAGCCCGCGGTGCGGGTGCAAGTGAATCCGACGCAGCTCGCCTCGTATGGATTGAGCCTGGAAGATGTTCGCGCCGCCATGGCGCAGGCCAACGTGGATCAAGCCAAGGGCGTGATCGATGGCTCGCGCCAGTCTTATACCATCGGCGCTAACGACCAGCTTTTCTCCAGCGATCAGTACAAGCCGATCGTAGTCGCGTATCGCAACGGCGCGCCGATCAGACTCAGTGATGTAGCCAATGTGATCGATGGCACGGAGAACACGCTGCTGGCGGCGTGGATGAATCAAACTCCTGCCGTGATTGTGAACGTGCAGCGGCAGCCGGGCGCGAACATCATCGACGTTGTCGACCGGATCAAGAAGTTGATGCCGCAATTGCAGGCTTCCTTGCCCGCCGCCGTGAAGATCCAGATTCTTACGGACCGGACCATAACCATTCGCGCGTCCGTAAAAGATGTTGAGTTTGAACTGGTTCTGACCATCGTGCTGGTGGTCATCGTCATTTTTCTTTTCTTAAGGAATTGGCGGGCCACGATTATTCCCAGCGTTGCGGTGCCGCTTTCCATCGTGGGAACGTTCGGCGTGATGTACGTCCTGGGATATAGCCTGAACAATCTCACGCTGATGGCGTTGACAATCTCGACTGGATTCGTGGTCGATGACGCCATCGTGATGATCGAAAATATTGACCGCTATCTGGAGGCGGGAGATTCTCCGCTGGATGCGGCGTTGAAAGGCTCGGGGCAGATCGGTTTCACCATCGTCTCGTTGACCGTGTCGCTGATTGCCGTGTTGATTCCGTTGCTGTTCATGGGCGATATCGTCGGACGGTTGTTCCGCGAGTTCGCGGTGACGCTGGCCGTTACGATTCTCGTATCCGCTGGAGTTTCGCTGAGCTTGACGCCGATGATGGCAGCCAAGCTGCTGAAGCATCGCAAAGAAGGCGAGAAAGGCCGTTTCTACGACGTCACGGAAGATTATTACAACCGCGTCGTAGCGTTCTATGGACGTACCGTTAAGTTTGTTCTACAGCACCAGACGGCGACTTTGTTTGTTACTTTCGGAACCCTGGTTCTCACTCTGGTTCTTTACGTGATCGTGCCCAAGGGATTTTTCCCGGTGCAGGATACGGGCGTGATTCTAGGTATCTCGCAAGCGCCGGATAGTATTTCCTTCGACGCTATGTCTAAGAATCAGCAGGAACTGGCGAAGGTCATTCTCCAGGATAAAGATGTGGATAGTCTGTCGTCGTTCATCGGAGTGGACGGCACCAACACGACTCCCAACAGCGGACGCATTCAAATCAACCTGAAGCCGCGCGACCAGCGCAGCAGTGACGCTTCCGCCATCATTCGCCGATTGCAGCCGGAGTTGGCGAAAGTGCATGGCATCGAACTGTACATGCAGCCTGTACAGGACCTTACCGTTGAAGACCGGGTGAGCCGGACGCAGTTTCAATACTCGCTGGAAGACGCGGATGCGCAGGAGCTAACGCAATGGGTTCCGAAGCTGGTCGACAAGTTGAAGGCTGATTCATCTGTACTGACGGATGTCGCCACCGACCAGCTGAATAGCGGATTGAAAACCAACGTGACCATCGACCGCGATACGGCGTCACGCTTGGGAATCCTTCCGCAGGCCATCGACAATACACTGTACGATGCTTTCGGCCAGCGCCTGGTCTCCACAATTTTCACGCAGTTAAATCAATACCACGTGGTACTCGAAGTGCTGCCCAGCTTCGCGCAATCGCCGCAAGACCTCAGCGACATCTATGTGCGGCCCAGCACGGTCACGCCCAATAGCGGAGCACCAACGGCCAATGCGGCTTCGCCAACGACGAGCGGAAATCCGGTTCCCATGACGGCGTTCACGCACATGTCGCAAGTGAATACTCCGCTCGCGGTCAACCATCAGGGACAATTTCCCGTGGTGACATTGTCGTTCAACCTCGCTGCCGGAGCCTCACTGGGCGAAGCCACGAAGGCGATTCAGCAAGCGGAAAAAGATATTCAGCTTCCGCCCAGCATTCACGCTTCATTTCAGGGGACCGCGGCCGCTTTCCAAAATTCACTTTCCAGCGAGCCCTACCTGATTCTGGCGGCGGTAATCACGGTTTACATTGTGCTGGGCGTTTTGTACGAGAGCTACATTCATCCGGTCACGATTCTTTCCACGCTGCCTTCGGCCGGCGTGGGCGCGATCCTGGCGCTGATGATCACGGGCAACGATCTTACTGTGGTGGCTTTAATCGGCATCATTCTACTGATCGGCATCGTGAAAAAGAACGCCATCATGATGATCGACTTCGCGCTCGAAGCGGAGCGTGAAGAGCACAAGCCGCCGGAAGAGGCGATCTTTCAGGCCTGCCTGTTGCGCTTCCGTCCCATCATGATGACGACGATGGCGGCGCTGCTTGGCGGTCTGCCCCTGGCGTTGCTTTCTGGAACGGGCGCGGAGTTGCGTCGTCCGCTGGGTATTACGATTGTCGGCGGTTTGATCTTGAGCCAGTTGCTCACCCTCTATACGACTCCGGTGGTTTATCTGTGGTTTGACCGGCTGGCGCACAGGTTCGAGAAATACAAAATCGGCAATCCGATTCCACAGGAAGCGAGACCGGGAGACGTTTCCGCGGATTAGGTTTGGTATTTAGCGCATGAGTATTTCTGCTCCATTTATACGGCGTCCGATTGGCACGTCGCTGCTGGCGGCGGCGTTGTTGATGTCGGGAATTCTTGCGTTTAACTTTTTGCCGGTGGCATCGTTGCCGAGAGTGGACTTCCCTGTGATCGGAGTCGGCGCTTCGCTGCCGGGAGCGGATCCGCAGACTATGGCATCTGCGGTGGCGACTCCACTGGAGCGTCAGTTCGGGCGCATCTCCGGCGTCAACCAGATGACCTCCACGAGCCAACTTGGCTCGACCAGCATTACTCTTCAATTCGATTTGAATCGGAACATCGATGCGGCCGGCCGTGACGTGCAGGCTGCGATCAACGCCGCACGCGGACAGCTTCCTGCGAACCTTCCGAGCAATCCGACGTATCGCAAGGCGAACCCGGCGGACGCGCCGATTCTGATTTTGGCCCTGACTTCCGACACCGAGACGGTGCCGCAGATGTATGACGCCGCCGATTCTATTCTGGCGCAGAAGCTGGCCCAGGTGGAAGGCGTAGGCCAGGTCTTTGTGGGCGGAGCGGCGCAGCCGGCGGTGCGCGTAGAACTGAACCCGACGCTGTTGAACAAACTTGGCGTTGGGCTCGATACAGTTCGCACTGCTCTGAATGCGGCCAACGCCAACACCGCCAAAGGGGCGACATCGAACGGCCGATCGTCTGCTGAATTCGACGACAACGATCAGATTTTTACCGCGGATCAATACCGGCCATTGATCGTTGCCTACCACAATGGCGGACCCGTGCGGCTGGGAGACGTGGCCGACGTGGAGGATGCGGTTTCCGACGTGCGCAACATTGGATTAGCCAATGGAAAGCCGAGCGTGTTGATTATTGTTTTCCGCCAGCCCGGCGCAAACATCATCGAGACCGTGGACCGCGTCACGGCGCTGATGCCGTATTTGCAGTCTTCTATTTCTCCCGCCATTCTGCTTTCCGTTGCCATGGATCGCACGGTCACAGTGCGAGCTTCGGTGAAAGACATTGAGTTCACGCTGATTCTCTCCATCATTCTTGTGATCCTTGTTGTGTTCGCGTTTTTGCGGACGGTGCGGGCGACGATTATTCCCAGCATCGCGGTACCGTTGTCGCTGGTGGGCACATTTGGCGGCATGTATTTGCTGGGTTACAGCCTGGATAATTTATCGCTGATGGCGCTGGCGATCTCCACTGGATTCGTGGTCGATGATGCGATCGTCGTGCTGGAAAATATTACGCGCTACGTCGAACAAGGCATGGACGCAGTTCAGGCGGCATTCAAAGGAGCTTCCGAGATCGGATTCACCGTGGTCTCGATGAGCGTGTCGCTGGTCGCGGTGTTTATTCCGCTCTTGCTCATGGGAGGAATCGTAGGCCGCTTGTTCCGCGAGTTTGCCGTCACGCTAAGCATTGCCATCGGGGTGTCGTTGCTGGTCTCGCTCACCACAACTCCGACCATGTGCGCCAAGTTCCTGCGCCCGCCGGCTAAAGATGAGAAGCACAACCGTATCTACAACGCCAGCGAATGGGTCTTCGACAAGACGCTGTCGATTTATAGCCACGCGCTGAAGGTTGTTCTGGAATTTCAGCTGGTGACGCTGCTCGTCACCATTGCGGTCGCGTGCCTTAGCATCTACCTCTACATTATTGTGCCCAAAGGTTTCTTTCCGCAGCAGGATACTGGCCGCATCATGGGCTCGGTGCAGGCGGCGCAGGATATTTCGTTCCAGGCCATGCGCGATAAGATGCAACGCTACGTCAGCATCGTAAGCAAAGATCCGGCGGTAAGCTCGGTCGTGGGATTTGCCGGAGGCAACACGGTTTCGAATCAGGGGCGCTTCTTCATTATGCTCAAGTCGCTTTCCGATCGTGGCAAGTGCGAGAAGAAGCATTTCTGGTCTTCGTGCCCAAACGTCACGGCCGACGACGTGATCAACCGTTTGCGGGGCAAGCTGGCGGTGGTTCCGGGAGCTACGTTGTTCCTGCAGTCGGCGCAGGATTTAACCATCGGCGGACGCCAGAGCAATGCGCAATATCAATACACGTTGCAGGGTGAAGATCTAAACGAACTGAATACGTGGGCGCCGCAACTGCTGGCCAAAATGCGCGGCTTGCAGGAGTTGCGTGACGTGAACACTGACCAGCAAGATAAAGGATTGCAGGCGCGGCTTGTGATCGACCGCGACACTGCGAGCCGGCTTGGCGTGCAGGCGCAGGACATCGACAACGCACTCTATGATGCCTTCGGTCAGCGCCAGGTCTCAACGATGTACCGTCCGTTGAACCAATACCACGTGGTCATGGAAGTTGCGCCTGAGTTCCAGCAAACCACAGAGGCGTTGCAGAATATCTATTTGCGATCGACCAGCGGGACGCCGATTCCGCTTGCGGCCTTCACTCACTTCGCGCCGTCCAACATTCCGCTGGCGGTGAATCACCAGAGCCAATTCCCTTCGGTAACGATTTCCTTCAATCTGGCTCCCGGAATTTCGCTGGGCCAGGCGACCTTAGCGATCAACCAGGCACAGAGTTCGATCGGCTTTCCGACCACGATTTCGGCAAGTTTTCAGGGCACGGCGGCGGCCTTTCAGGATTCGCTGGCGAGCCAAAAAATCCTGATCTTCACCGCGCTGGTTACGGTCTACATCGTGTTGGGCATTTTGTATGAAAGCTACATTCATCCCATCACGATTCTCTCGACGATCCCCTCGGCGGGTGTGGGCGCGCTGCTGGCCCTGCTGATCACGCACAACGAACTAAACGTGATTGGAATGATTGGCATCATTTTGCTGATCGGCCTGGTAAAGAAGAATGCCATCATGATGATCGACGTCGCTCTCGAAGTGGAGCGTACGCAGCATAAAAAGCCGCAGGATGCCATCTATGAAGCCTGCCTGCTGCGCTTCCGTCCCATCATGATGACGACCTTTGCCGCGCTGCTCGGCGGCTTGCCGCTGGCGCTCGGCACCGGCACTGGATCGGAATTGCATCGTCCACTCGGTATCACGATTGTCGGCGGATTGATTGTGAGCCAGGCGCTTACGCTCTTTACTACGCCAGTGGTTTACGTTTATCTGGACCGGCTGCGGACGGCTTTGCGGCCGGGCGCCGATGCGGCGCTGGCCAAGGGAACTCCGACGTCTCCTACGCCGAGCCCGGCCCACTGAGCCGCAACCTGAACCAAGCCGCGAGATTAACCGGTACAACCCTCCTCGCTTCGCGCCGCATCGCACCGAAGGTGCCGCCACACATTTTCCCAGTCTTCCCCGTATGATGTGTAGGGCGCTTGTGGCCATGCGGATTTCCGCGCCGCCAAGTATTATTGTTCTTCGCTCTCAAATTCTTTCAGGAGTTACGAATGCTTCAGAAGGCATTAGTCCTGGTATTTGTTCTTGCGAGCATCGCCTGCAGCCTGGGCTGCGGCAGCACCTCGAGCCACTATTTGTACACGACCGTTCCCGTCGAGAATCAAATCATTGCCTACCGCGAAGATCCCAACTCGGGTGTGATCACGGAAATATCAGGCAGCCCGTACTCGGTAGGCGAAGGAGCGAACTCGTTGGCCCTGCATCCTTCTGGAAAATATTTGTACGCCTCGAATCCGGGACAAGGCGGGACCGTCGAAGACGATATCTCGTTGTTCGACATCGCGATTGACGGGACCCTGGCGGAATCAACGCGCTTTCCGCTGGGTTCCAGTGCCTCGACTCCGCAACTGCTGTTGATAGATCCCGGCGGCGCTTATCTCTATGTGATGAATACGGGTTCGAGCAACATTTCCGTGTTTGCCATCGATAGCGGAAGTGGCGCGCTGACGCAGGTTCCGAACTCTCCGTTCAATATTGGAGCTCAGCCCCTGACCATGCAACTGGCGCCTTCCGGCAACTTCCTTTTTGTAAGTTATGTGGGACTGAGCAGTGGATTCGTCGCAACCTACAGCGTGACCGCGGGGCAACTTGCACTGGTTGACTCCGAACCCACCAATGGCCTTAGTCCGTACTCGATGGTGATCAACTCCGCCGGAACGTATTTATACGCTTCCAATTATGTAAACAATTCCATCGCGGTGTTTGCCATCGGTTCAACGGGCGCCTTGACCCTCCAGGCAGGTACGCCGTTGGCGGATGGATACAATGGTCCCCTGTCGATGATCTTCGATCCCTCGGGAAATTATCTGTATGTAGCCAACCAGACCTCGAACAATGTTTCCGTTTACACCATCAATTCCGATGGGCTGCCAGCGGCACTGACCAGTTCCACCAGCACAAATGCCTACGGCACCGAGAACACTCCCAGCTTCCTGGCGATTGACCCGAGCGGAAAATATCTATTTGTAGCGAACCAGGGAAGCGGCGCCGGAATTCAGGGATTTGAGATCAGCAGCGGAACCCTGACTGCGGTGACTATTAACGCCATCGGGAACAGCCCGAGTTCGATCGCGATCTTGAAATAGCTGCCAGGATCCGGCGGGCGTCGTTCACTTTCCGGCGGCGCGTTTGCTGGTGGCTCGCCGGGGCTTCGGCTTCGGCTCATTCTTGCCCTTGAGATTGAGCGCGACATTGAAGGCCACTGCGGCGCGGATGAGATCCTTCAATGCCGCCTCATTCATCTTGTCGCCTTCGTGGATGTCGATGGCGCGCCTGACATTGCCCTCGAGGCTGGAGTTGAATATGCCCTTCGGATCCGGCAAAGCAGCTCCCTTGGCAAATGTCATCTTGACCACGTTCTTATACGTCTCGCCGGTGCAGACGATGCCGGCGTGGGAGAAGACGGGCGTCCCAGGTGATGACGGCTTGACCCACTTTCGCTCTTCTATTATTTCCGGGTCGGCCTGATGAATCAGTTCGCGAATTTTCGCGAGCGTCTTCCCGCGCCAGTCGCCCCCGCCGGTTCCGGAAGAGAGTTCTTTGATCTTCTGATCGATGAATGTAGAAGCAGACAGGGATGCAGCAGCAGATTCCGCGGCAGATTTCTGGGGAAGAGGCTTTTTCATGAGCAGCTCCAACCTCGTATTGAATTTAGCTGCGCCCGGCGGAAGGTGCAAGTCGCCGTCATTTTTTTCCCGCAGTCATCCGCCTTCCCGAGTTCCGCAGCCGCGGTCCTTAGATTCATGAGATCCCTCAACGCGGTCTGCATGCGTAAGGCGGCATGATTCCCCGTCCAGGGCTTATTCCGAAACAGGAGGTCAAAATCCCCACCCTAACTTCGCAAAGAGCAAAGCGCGCGACAGTTAAGGATGGGACAGCCGGCGCGAGGGTGGCCGGCGGACGAATGCGTCCACCGCTACGTGATTCTTTTCTAAGGAATAATCTGATAGTCCACACCGCAGTCGCCATCGCAGCCGCCGCCGCCACCGTTGTAGGTTGTGCCGTAGAGATAGCCGGTTGTGGCGTCGCGAAGGACGCGGGCCGAAGGCAGGCCGCCGTTGTTGGCATAAGTAAACTGCTGCAGCAAGGTTTCCGTCCACAGTCCTCCCCCGGAGGTGGGCGGTGTCAACTGGAACACGGTGCCGTGAGTGTGAGAGCCGCCGGCCGAGGTTGTCCCGTAGAGAGAACCGTTGGGGTTCCACGTCATGCCGGCCAGGGGTGCTGAACCCGCTGTCTTGGAGAAGTTAAACAACACGTACTGCGTCCAGGAGCCGGTGGTGGGAGAGAGCTCGTAGGCCACGCCCAATTGCGACGCGCCGCCGGATTCGGCAACGCCGTACAAATTTCCCAGGCTGTCGAAAAGCAGGTTGCCCACGGGAGTGATTCCTGAAGACTGCGAACCTCCGCCGAAAGGAAAGAGAACGAATTCCGTCCAGGGACCGCTGCTCTGCGGGGGCGAAAGCTTGTAGACTGCACCGGAGTTAAAGGCTCCGCCTAAAGAGGTGACGCCGTAGAGGCTGCCGGATGAATCGAGCAGCACCGGGCCATTGGGCCAGTTGGCATCGCCGTTGCCGCCGAAGGAGTAGAGGACGGAATACGTTCCGCCACTCTTGCCGGGGACGAACTTATAGACGATCCCGCTGTCATATTGGCCACCCTGCTGAGTGACTCCATAGATCGTACTGGAGGAAAGCACCGGCGGCGCATTGGGCAGGCGTCCGTCATTGGCGGTGTTGGTAAAGGCATGCAGGACCAAATGTGTCCAGGCGGCGCCAGCTTTCGCGGGAGGAACCAATTCGTAGAGCACTCCACAGTGGCAGCGCGCATCGCCTCCCGCCCAGGTAACGCCGAAGAGGTCACCCTTAGTGTCGATGGCGAGTTCGCTGCTGGGCGTGTATCCGGTAGTGCCCCAGGGTTGAAAGTTGTACAGAACCGTTTGTTTCCAGGTGGTGCTGCCTTTAGCTGGGGGCGAGAGTTCATAGACGGTGCCGGTGCCGTAAGTACCGCCGCCCACGGTGGTGCCATAGAGATTGCCCCCGGCATCTTCCACCAGTCCACCTTCAGGCCAAAAACTTTCGTGCTGAGTAAAGCTATAAATGGTGCTCTCGGTCTGCGCCGTGGCGGGTAGGCTTAACGCGAAAACCCCCAAGAGGAAGACCAGCGTCAAGCGGGCGAAAGCCTGGCTGAGATTGGGCACCGATCGAAGCATAGCCTTACTCCTTTATTGCGGACAGGGACAGAGCCCGTATACATCCAACTCCGATTGCGTGCCCACATAAACTTTGCCATTGACCACGGTCGGAACCTGGAACTTGACCGAAGGTCCGGCGGTGTCGCGGCCGGAGGCAGCCTGGGTGGTGTTGTACAACTCAGTTAGATTCGTCCCGTTGTAGGCGTGTAGAACGATGGGCTGCACTCCGGGAAGAATGTCGGAATTGTCAATGCGGTCGAGAGCCCAGACAATCCCGTTGCTGTTGCCGTTGGCGGAAACCGCCGGCGAGGATCCGTTTAAGAAAGTGTTGCCGGTTTGCAGGACACTCGCGGCACTCACGCCGGAAGAAGAAACGGTGTAGGCACGAATCGGGTCGCTGTCGGCGCCGTTGTAAATATAGTTGGCCGTGGCGCTCGCCCAATAGGCGGGAGAACTTTCCGAACCGGCGCTCGCGGTTCCGCTGAGTGAAACCTGTCCACCCACGTGTCCCATGTTGTCGCGATTCACAATGTAAATACTGGGAGTGGGATCACAGAGGCTGAGGGCCTTGCCACCCTGAAAGATCAAGTCAGGGGCGGCGCCGCCCTGAGCGGGAAGAATGAGCGGGCCCGCCGACCCTAGATCGAGTCCGTTAGTAAAGCGGCAGGCTTCATCGCTGGGAGTGAAATAGTCGGCGGGGACCAGAGAATAGGTTCCGGTCGCTGAGTTCAACGTCAACACTAATTTGATCAGGCTATCGCCCCAGTTGATAACGCCATCGTAGTAGCCGTCGCCGGTGACGACATATAGGTTGCCGGCGGAATCCGCTGTGACCGCACCGCCCGCTCCCCATATACCGCCATAGCCGTGACCGGAGCGGGTTATGCCGTCAGAGGCGTAGAAGGTCGCGACCAGTTGCAGAGTGGAAGCGTCATAGGCCAGCAGCCAGCCGGTGGCTCCGGCGAAACCCATGATCAGCACTCCCTGAGAAAATCCGGGCTCGCTCACCAGCAGCAGTCCCGGACGGCCCTGCTTTACTTTAGGAACGAACGTCACCGGTCCGCCGAAGGAGCAGCCATCATCGTCGACCGCCGAGCAGATTACCGCCGGACTGCCGGGTTGCTCGAAGCCGGTGGTGATGTCAAGGGCGTGCAAGCGCTCGACATAGCTGACTACGGTGCCGGCCGTCTCTTGCGTACGCACGACCACGTACATCGTGTTGTTCGCCAGGTTAATCACTGGGGTTTGGGTGATGCCGACCAGCGGAAACAATTGGCACAGCCCGGCGCCGATATCACAGGGCACAGCCAGCACGTTCGGAGGATTCAGGAAATCGGTAAACCAGAGCGGGTTGGGATTTTTTTTCGCGCTGTCCGCGTCCAAGGCATAAACTTTGGCATTTTCCGTCGCCACATAAATAACGTTGTGGTTGCCCTTCGTACCGACATTCAGGTTCGGCACATAAAGCGGCTGCGTCCAAATCTGGCCGTCCACCGGATAGCTGAAGACCTTTCCGAAAGAACCGGAATTCACGTTGGTTGGAGTCAGGATAGTTTCGTGCAGGTTCTGACCGGTATGTTGATTGTCATTCTGGCGGGTGAGCACGCTCGGCGTCTGTGCCGGCAGCGGCGAGACAACGCCGAAGCTGCCGAGAAAGAGCAGAACCATGATGGGGATGCGCGGTGAACGCATACTCAACTCCTGTATCGGATGGGGGCCCATCCAGTGAGTCGCTGCAGACTACTTACGAGTGCAACCTCCTCGCCAGCAGACGGTCGCGCAGAGCGCGACACAAAGAAGATAGGGACGGCCGGGTCAGACTCTCTGGAATACGTCGGAATTATGCTGCCGCGGAAGCAATGGGGTCAAGATGCAGGATTTTGCATACAGCCCCACTCGAGTCAGAAGCAAGTTTGAGCGCCAGCGTCCGGGTTTGTTAAGCCGATCTCTTCGAGAGGAGCCGGCGAACCACGTGGCCCTTCCACATCCACAATCCTGACAGGACCATGATTGGAAGGAATACGAAGCGGGTTGCGGGGGCGTAGCCGGGAAGCTTTTCAAACGGACTATAGATATAGCCGAGGATCGGAATGCTAACAATGATGTGAATCCAGCGGAAGATTGAACGTGTGATACCTCGGTTCACCATGTTGCCTGGGATGGCTGATGTGGCCATGACGTCGCTCCTTAATTTGGTCTTTGCTCCTGAACTTTGCGATACGCTCGGTTCACGACTTTTGAGCCGATTGAGGTGGCCCGTTAGGCGTTGCAATGCCGAACTGCTGGGCGTACTCGGCGTTCAATCGCTGCCAGCCGAACTTCATGGCTTCGGGGCCAACGATGAGGCCGAGGGGAGTTCCGTCGAGCAGATGATCCAGAACATCGAAACAAATTTGCCACCCGGCAGCGCCCATGGCGATGAAGCGGCGGCCGATGTCGGTCCACAGGGTTAGGCGCGTGCCTTCGCCAACGGCTTCGAGCTCCCACCGCATTTCGTGGTCTCCCCAGTTGTACTCCAGCGCCTTGGGAGCATCGGCTCGCGTCACTGTGGCAGCGGAGACCGTAGGCTTGGGCGCTGCCACTGTCGTGAGCTTCACTGTCGTTCCAACCGCGGCCAGGTTCCCATCGGCTTCGAAGGGAGCCCACTCGCGAAGATGCGCCGGGTCAGTAAGGGCCTGCCACACTTTTTCGGGAGAGTGGCGCAGTTCGCGGACGAGAACGAGCGTCCACTTGTCTTCCCCGTTTTGTCCCCGGTCTTTCTGTATCCGCGCCAGGTTGGCCGGACCCGGTGTGTAGTGCGCGCGTTCGCTCATGACCAGCGCTTCAACCCCGTGAGTTGAATCAGATTGCCGCAAGTGTCATTCAGCATTGCAATAGTCGAGCCAGTCACGTCGGTGGGCGGCATGGTGAACTCGGCGCCGCGGGCCTTGATCCGCTCATAGTCGCCCTTGATGTCGTCGGTAATAAAATTGGCCGCGGGCTGGTGTTGTTGAAAAATTGCCTGCTGGTACGCTTTGGCCGCGGGATTGTTGTTCAGCGCCAGTTGCAGTTCAGTGCCGTCCGGATCTTCGGGCGAGGCCACGGTCAGCCAGCGAAATGGGCCCTGACTGAAATCGGCCTTCCTGGTAAAGCCGAGCACCTCCGTATAAAAGAGCAGGGCCTTATCCTGATCGTCCACGTACACGCTGGTGATTTTGATTTTCATTTCGTTCTCCTTGGCCACGTCCGCGGTCCGGGACGCGTCATCTTTTCTTTTGACTTCCTTTTGGTTGAGGTCGATTGATGAAGATCCATGCGCTCGAGATGGCGTTCGAGAGCATCCAGGTGAGTGGACCAGAAGCGGCGGAACTGAGCCAGCCATTCATCCAACGACTGAAATGGTTCCGGTTTCAGGCGGTAAAGGCGGCGCTGCGCGTCCACCGTGGATTCTACGAAGCCGGCCTCGCGCAGCACGCGCAGGTGCTTGGACACTGCCGGCTGCGTCATGCGGAGTTGACGCTCGATCTCGCCTACCGACTGGTGGGACGAGAGCAGAAGGCCCAGTATGGCGCGCCGGTTCGGCTCCGCAATGATTTCGAAGACAGACTCCATTTCCTTAATATACTCCACTGGGTATATACGTGTCAAGGCATATACAGAGAAAGCTGAGGGGCGGTTCTCAGCCGTGGATATCAAAGTCGCTTTGCCAGGAGGATGCGCTGGCGCGCTGCGACCAAGTCTCAGTTCGCACGCTGTGTGCGGCAGCGATCTTTTATATGTCAAATTGCAAACAAAACTTCCCGTACTCTGAGACAATACCTAAACCGGCGCTAGTCCCCTGTGTGCTGTGCAAGGGAGCTCAAAAGCGGACCTCAACATTGTTGCGGTTTGGTAATATTTGAGGCTTGTTCGATGCCGAGACTGACCCCAGGAATCAGACCATGAGGATCGCAAGCGCAGCCAGCGCCTTCCCGAAACATTACTACACTCAAAGACAACTGCTGGAGCGGTTGCAGGATTTCTGGGGCGACCGGCTCAAGAACCCGCTGCTGCTGGCGCGGTTGCATCGCAACGTAACCGTGGATGGCCGCTATCTGGCGATTCCCGCCGAACAGTACCTGGATATCCATACATGGGGCCAGGCCAACGATATTTGGATCAGGGTGGCACAGGAGTTGGGCGAGCAGGCTTTGTGTCTGGCTCTGCATAAGGCAGGGTTAGAAACCGGCGATCTAGGCGCACTGTTTTTCACCACGGTCACCGGAGTTGCCAGCCCATCGATTGACGGCATGCTGATTAATCGCATGAAGCTGCCCACGAATATCCGCCGGACTCCGATTTTTGGATTGGGCTGCGTGGCCGGAGCCGCAGGAATCGCGCGCGCCTCGGATTACGTGCGGGCGTATCCCACCAAGGCTGCGGCCTTGGTCTCGGTCGAGCTTTGTTCGCTCACGCTGCAGCGCGAAGATCTTTCGGTAGCGAACCTGATCTCGTCAGGATTGTTCGCCGATGGAGCGGCCGCGGTGATCGTTACCGGATCTGAATTCAAAACGTCGGCAAGTAAAAACGGCAACTCGGGAAATGGCAAATCAGGAAATGGTCACGCGGAAAATGGCGCTGTAAGAATCGATGCCGCAGAGATCGATGGCCCGACAATTCTGGCTACACGTTCGATTTTTTATCCCGACACGGAAGAGATGATGGGCTGGAACATCTCGGAGAAAGGCTTCCGCATCATATTGTCTACGGAAGTTCCAACTCTGATTCGACAAAATCTGGGGCGCGATGTGGATGCGTTTCTGGCCGACAACAGTCTGCAGCGAAGCGACTTGAAAAGTTTTGTCATGCATACGGGCGGACCAAAAGTTCTGGACGCCACCGCCGACGCGTTGGGACTGAAAAACGGCGAGCTTGACGCTTCGTGGGCTTGCCTGCGTAAGGTTGGCAATCTTTCTTCAGCTTCGGTTTTGTGCGTGCTGGAAGATGTGATGAAGAATCGGCGTCCGGAGCCGGGAACTTTGGGATTGCTGGCGGCGATGGGCCCGGGATTTTGTTCTGAGTTGTTACTTCTGCAATGGTGAGGTCGCATATTTGCCGGATGCAACCGATGTATTTGTGATCGGCGGTGGGCCGGCCGGACTGGCAGCGGCGATTGCAGCGCGACAGCAGGGCTTGCGAGTAACGGTTGCCGATGGCGCGAAGCCTCCGATCGATAAAGCTTGCGGCGAAGCGCTGATGCCCGATGCACTTGAGGCATTCGAACGTTTAGGACTTTCCATTCCTGCGCGCGACTCCAGTTTTCTGCGAGGAGTACGTTTTCTCTGTTCGAACTTAACTGCGGAAGCGGAATTTCCGTGCGGCTCATTCGGGCTCTCGATGCGCCGTACCTTATTGCACAAGTTGATGACCGATCGCGCTGCCGAACTGGGAGTGGAATTGCTCTGGCAGACCTCGGTCAGAGGAATTTCTGGCGACACAGTTCAGCTTGCAGATGGCAGATTCCGCAGCCGTTGGATCGTGGGCGCCGATGGAGTGAATTCCCGGGTGCGGCGGTGGGCGAATCTGGAAGCGCATTCGCGAACCAGCCTGCGCTATGCCTTCCGCCGGCACTATCGTGTTCGTCCCTGGACGGACCGCCTGGAAATTTATTGGGGCAAGAACAGCCAGGCGTACGCCACCGCCATCAGCAGCGAGGAAATGTGTGTGGCTGTGGCTTCGCACAATCCCGCGTTTCGTTTAGAAGAATCGTTGCCTGAGTTTCCCGAATTATGTTCGCGATTGAGTGGCGCGGAGATTGCTTCGGCGGAACGAGGTGCGGCCTCGGCCAATCGTAAACCGCGGCGAGTGTGGCGCGGGAACGTGGCCTTAATTGGCGATGCTTCCGGCACAGTCGATGCCATCACGGGCGAGGGCTTGGGACTTTCTTTTAATCAGGCTGTGATCCTTGCTCAGAGCCTTAAGTCCGGCAATCTCGCCGGCTACCAGGATGCGCATCGCAGATTGTCGCGGCGCCCGCTGTGGATGGCGCAGCTGATGCTCTTGCTGGATGGGCGGCCGCGTTTGCAACGGCGAACTCTGCAGACTTTTCGCACGCATCCGGAGATTTTTCGCCGGCTGGTGGCGCTCCATGTGGGAAAAGCTTCTCCTCTTCATCTGGCTGTCGATGGACTCACTTTGGGTTGGGCATTGTTGACGGCATGAGCCGATGAGAAAATTCGATTTTGCTTTTCGCAGGCGGGGCTTCTGGCGGCTCTGGCTGGTTTCCGC
>Ga0302320_10000511_pt1 | contig 93223 bp, 78 predicted proteins | sample Bog_T0_3_FD_202130 | JGI IMG/M metagenome (GOLD analysis project Ga0302320, IMG submission 202130) | Peat permafrost microbial communities from Stordalen Mire near Abisko, Sweden - Bog_T0_3 | ecosystem: Environmental > Terrestrial > Soil > Wetlands > Peat | place: Sweden: Abisko, Stordalen Mire... | reverse complement strand
CAATCGTACAACTACGAAACCACTGACTGGAGAGCCGGATGCGGGAGAACCGCCAGTCCGGTTCGGAGGGAGGGGCGAGGTCAATCCCTCGTTCCTACCCCTATCCAAGGCTCAATCCTGAATCAAAAAGGATTTACCCCGTAACAAATCCAATATCCAGGCAATTTCAAGAATTCAAGCCGCATGCGGCGGGTGGTGCCGGTGCGCTTCCAGTCGGCCCGGGCCAGACCGAAATACGACGGACGCGAATAAAAGGTGATGTCCGGGGCGTAATGTTCAAAGGTTTTCAAGGCGCGCCGTGAATGGTACCAGGTGGTCACCAGGATTGCGCGGTGAACATGTTCCGACCGCAGGAGTTTGATGGTGTACAGGGCATTTTCCCGGGTGGTTTCGGATTTGTTCTCAATCTTAATGACCTGAGCCGGCACGCCGTCTTCGCGCAGGATGCGCCAGTTGATCAGGTCGTCGCCTTCACCCGAAAGAATGATGGCGGGGGCATTATGCCGGCTGTAAAGATCCGCCGCTTGGGACGCCCGTTCATGGGCGCCGCCACCCAGCACAATCAGAACATCGGCGTTGACCTCGCCGCTGTCCACGCAAAGGAAATTTTGCGGAAAAAACCAGGCATCGACGGCGATCAACGCCGCCACGATGATGACGATGATTGCCGTGCGCCAGATGAATTTGATCAAGCCTCGCAACCCCTCAAGCGTAAAGCGCGCCAAAATTTGCGCAAGCGCGATAGTCGGCGCTTTCGAGGCATTGGGTGCCAAATGCGGCCCAAGCGCTGGGACGGAAGATGCGGTCGTTGGTTACGTTGTGCATGTAAACAGGGATGCGGAGCATGGCGGCGAGGGAAATCAAATCCGCGCCGATATGGCCGTAGCTAATGGAGCCATGGTTGGCGCCCCAATTATTCATGACGGTGTAAACATCGCGGAAGGCGCCGTGACCGGTAATGATCGGGGCAAACCAGGTCGTGGGCCAGGTGGGATTGGTGCGCTGATCGAGGGCGTCATGAATTTTCGCCGGCAGGTCGACAGTATGACCTTCGGCGATCTGGAGGGCGGGTCCAAGGCCTTTGACGAGATTGAGTCGGCACATGGTCACCGGCATGCCGCCGCGCGTTAAATAACGGGTGGACCACCCGCCGCCGGGGAAGTATTCGGTGATGGAGGGATGCCAGCTGGTGGCGGCCAGGCACTTTTGGGCTTCCGCCGCGGTGATGTCCCAGAAGGGTTTCATGGCGGGGCGACCGTCGATTTCCTGCTCGCCGGTGCCGTCAAGGGTGGCCGGGCCGGAGTTAATGAGGTGCAAAATGCCGCCGGCCGCTTCGCCGGAGAGTTGATGGCCGCTCACGCGTTTGACCGCCTCCGGGCTCCAGTAGGTCCGGACATCGGCGAAGATCTGGGCGGTGTTGCTCAGCAAATGACCGAACAACATGGAGGCACCGTTGAGGCAATCGTTTTCCGTGGCCACGATGTAGGGGGCGCGGATGCCGTTCCAATCAAAGGAAGTGCTGAGGATGGCTTCGAGAAAATCGCCGTTGGGCTGGTAATCGGTCCACTGGCGCTGGCCCTGAAAACCGGCGGCAATGGCGTTATGTCCGTGGGCTTCCTCGCCAAAACCGAGGTCCGCCAGGCGCGGATTCCCGACCATCAGGTCACGGGCGATGAGGGACATTTTGATGGATTTTTCCCATTCGCTATCCAGTTTGGCGCGCGGGCGTTTGGTCTTGGGCGAATTGCAATCCTTGCCTTCCAGACAATTCTTCTTCACCCATTTAAGAGCGGCTTTGTATTCAGCCGGGTCAAAAATCTCCTTGTCCATGCGGCGGAGAAATTCCGTCATGTCGATGGTTTCCACGCGCATGCCCAAATAATCCTCAAAGAATGGCTGGTCGACGATGGAGCCGGCGATGCCCATGGAGACGCCGCCCATGCCGAGGTAGGATTTACCGCGCATCAAGGCGACGGCGAGGGCGCCGCGGGCGAAGCGAAGGATTTTCTCCTGAACGTCAGCGGGAATGGACTGATCGCCGCCATCCTGGACTTCACGGCCGTAAATGCCGAAGGCGGGCAGCCCTTTCTGGGTGTGGCCGGCCAGAACCGCGGCGAGATAAACCGCGCCCGGTCGTTCGGTGCCGTTGAACCCCCACACAGCCTTCGGGAGCAGGGGATTCATGTCCATGGTCTCGCTGCCGTAGCACCAGCAGGGGGTGACGGTGAGGGAAGCACCGACGCCTTCGCGGGCGAATTTATCGGTACACGCCGCCGCCTCGGCCACGCCGCCGATGCAGGTGTCGGCAACGACGCATTCCACGGGCTTGCCGTTCGGATAATGCAGGCGACCTGAGATCAGCTTGGCTGCCGCCTTGCCCATGCCCATCGTCTGTTTTTCCAGCGACTCCCGGACGCCGCCGAGTCGTCCATCAATGGTGGGGCGGATGCCGATTTTTGGGAGCGAACCGTTAAAGAGCGAAAGTTTCATGTTTATGTTTGGTAATCAGTTAATTGTTACGCCGGAAGACTAATTTCTCATGGAAGGCCAAGGCAAGTCGATAAGGCTTGGCACAAGTTTTAAAACCATTTAGTACCACTTCTTATTCGCCAATGAAGCGCAGTGTCACAGTGCTGGTGGGGCGAAACTCTGTTGAGCCCATTCGGTTACGGTTTTAAAGTCAGGGCTCGAGAGACTCTCTCCCCACCACAATTGAGTTGCCTGCCTTGGTAAGCACGACATCCCTATTGGCCACAGGTTTTATGTGACTGTCATGGTGTCACTTCTTATTCGCCGATGAAGTGGATCGTTACGCGGCGGGAATGGGGATGGGTGCGGTGTTCCCATAAATAAATTCCCTGCCAGGTGCCCAGGGTCATTTCGCCGTGGCGGACGGGGATGGAAAAATTCACGGTCGTCAGAGCGGTGCGGATATGCGCGGGCATATCGTCGTCCCCCTCGGCGTTGTGGATGAAGAGAGGATCGCCGTCGCGCACAAGCCGGGCAAAAAAAGCGTCCAGGTCGCGGCGCACATCCGGGTCGGCATTTTCCTGGATCAACAGCGAGGCGGAAGTGTGTTGCAGGTGCAGGGTCAGCAAGCCGTCGCGGAACTTCCCGGCGGCGAGAAACTGGCGCACGTCACGCGTAAAATCGATCAGGCCGCGGCCGCGGGTGGCGATGAGAATTTCGTGAAAGGCCTGACGCATGGAGCCGTCACTGGGCAGGGGCGACGGCGGCGCCTTTTTCAGCCAGCAACTTTTCCAATTCGGGGCTGCGCGGCTGGCCGGCGTCGAGCGCCTTTTGATAATGCCAGCGTGCGAGCTGGGGCAACGGTGGATCTTCGGCCATATAAATCACGGCGAGGTTGTTTTGCGCGGGCGCGTAATGGGGATCAAGCTGGATCGCCTTGATCAAGGCTTCTTCCGCCGCATCATTCCGGCCCAGGTGATTCAGGGTGAGGCCGAGATAATTCTGCGTCTCGGGATTGTTCGGATCCAACTGCGCGGCATGATTCAAATCCTGCAATGCATCGTCAAAGCGGGTCTGGGCAAACTCAATTTTGCCCCGCATGGCCAGGTTGTAGCTGTCGTCCGGACTCCGGGCCAGGGCGTCGGTGATATGTTTTTGCGCGTCGTCGAGTTTGTTTTCCTCCAGTTCGATGGCGGCCAGGTTGGCCAGGATCATTGCATTTCCGGGAGCCATTTGAAGGAGCTTTTGGTAATCAGCTTCCGCGAGGTCGAATTGGTGATTGGAAAAATGTTGTTGCGCGGAATTCACCAGATCTGCCGAGCCAGCGGGCAAAGGTTGATTCGTTGGCTGTTCCGAAACCGGAGGAGTCTGGGCCACCGGGGCGGGTGTTTCAGCCGCGGCTGGCACGGCTGCGACCGCAGGAGCGGATGGAGTCACTGTCGGCGCCGCTGGGGGTGGAGCGGTTTGCTCAGTCACTGCGGGCGCCAATGCTGCCGGGGCAGAAGTACTCGATGCCTCCAGGGTGGTCTGCGGCTGGGCTGCGGCCGGGGCCGGGGTGCTCGGAGCTTGCGCGATCGTTGCGGGTTGTGCCACAGCTACCGCAGGAGTTTCCGCTGGGACAACCGGTTCGGCGGGCGGATTGGTTGCCGGAGCAGGGGTACTAGACGCCTCAACGGCTGCTGCGGGTTGCGTCGCCGCTGGAGGAGGGATGTTCGTTTGAACGACCTGCTCAACGGGGCTGGCGGCGGGGAGGCTGGCGACCGTCGGCGGTGGCGTGGCTGTCGTTGCGGCCTGGAGTTTCTTCGCCAGGTCATCGCGTTGGGCCGTCATATCGTTGACCGTTGCCTGATAACGCTGGTCGGTGCTGACCAGATTGGCAGCCATATGCTTGAGCTGGTCCAGCAAGGCGGCGTTCTCTTGATTCGCGTAATCGACCGCGGATTTCAGCCTCACCACCTCGGCGGTGTTGGCGGCGAGCTGATCAGCCGACGGAGTGGTAGCAGCGGGCTGCGCCTGATTCTGGCCGGCTTGCTGGGCATCCAATTTCGCCTGCAACCGCAGGTTTTCATCATGCAAACGGGTGAAGAAATCGGCATTGGTCCGGCTCGCATCATCCAACGCGGCTTGGAGCGACTGGTTTTGTTCCGTCAATTTTTCAACGGTGGCCTTCTGCTCGGCGCCGGTTTTTTGCGATTCATCCAGTTGGGACTGTAATTGGGCGACATCGTTTTCTGAGTTTGAAGTTCCTTTGCCCTCCAGGCTGACGCGGAGGAGATCGTTTTCCTTCGTGAGGTCGCGGATCTGGTCGTTGGCTTTTGTCAGGGCGCTGGCGTCCACTGTTTGCGGCTGGGCGGAGAGGGCCTCCTGCAATTTGGCCTGCAGCTTGGAATTGTCATCTTTCAGGGACTGCAATTGCTGCTGCAACAACAGCACGGTGGAATTCTCTTCGGGGGCGGCGGCGGGCGGATTCGCGGTTGGCGCATTGGTGTCAACGGGGGCAGCTACGGCGGCCGGGACTTGAGCCTTGAGCGCGGCGATCTTGGTCGCCAAATCGCCAAGGCGATAGCCGACGATGTCCGGTTCCCAGGTTGGATAGATTTGCTGAAAAGTCTGGAGCTGGCTTTGCGCCGTCTGGTAATCCGCCAGGGCCTCGGCCAGTTGACCGCTGGTCACGAGCGAATCAGCCTGCTGGAGTTGTCCGTAGATGGCAAGGTACCGGTTGTCGGCGTCCTGCTGGGCGAGGCCGGCGGTCAGAAAGAGTGACCAAAGCAAAAGCGTCGTCAGGAATATTCTCATGGAGCAAGGTTGGCAGAACCGGGGCCGCTTGGCAATGCAGTGTAAGAGCCTGTCTGAAAATTGCGAGGGTTGCTGCGGTAAGAGATTTTGGACGCGCTCAAGGCGGCGAGGAACCGCTTTTTCCACAGTCCCGACCCGTCTGAATGGCAATCGAGCCAACGCCTAACCCAGCCAAAAGACCTGCCGCCCAAAGGGTTTTCGAGCAAAAAGCCGGCTCGCTTCGTTGCTTCTCGGTCGCAGACCCATGAAGGGTATTTTTCCTCGTCGCGCCTCGCCATCCAGCTCTTTGCTCGAATACAGCACCCCTCGGAATTTTTAGCCCGGCTCCAAGTGTTCCTGGCGGCGGCTTTCAACCCGAGATTAAAATAGTGTTGGCGTATTGGACGGTATCGCCGGTGCGGATGAGACCGATCGCCGCCGGGACGCGTTTCTTGAATCCGACGTGGGGTTCGTAAGCGGTGGGAATGCCCTTCAAGGCCGCGGCGAATTTCTCGCGGATGGCGGGGGAATTGTTTTTGATAAATTCCCGGGCTTGGTACGCCTGGGTAAAATTATGATTGGCGCGCACGGCCGCAATGAGCTGGCAAACCGACGGCAGATCATCCACCACCGAGACGTCGACGGTTTCAATCATCGGCCAGCAGGGAAAACCGCGGTCAGCAATGACGAGGGCATTGGTATGGCGGATGCGCGCCAGGAGGGCGAGCAGCTGGGGATTAAGTATACCGTGGTTAATCATGGCGCAAATTTAGTGGCGCCGGCTGGTCCCGCCAAGCCGTAAAATAGCCAAGGTTTTTCCCGGTTGACTTGAGGGATGGCTGGGCGGCATGCTTTTTGTAGTGCTTAAACCAGTTACCGTGCCGTGAATAAACCCGATTTTCTGCCCAGGCTTTCCACCGATCAGGTCAATTATTTGAACATCTGCCTGATGTTGGTCACGGCGGCGGTGGCGATGGTGCGGCCGTTTGAATTGTTTCTGTTTGCCTACGCTTTCCTTGGCCCGTTGCATTACCTCACGGAAATTTCCTGGTTGCATGACCGGAAATACTTCACCCGGGGAAAATACGACTATATCCCGCTCGTGGTATTTGCCGGCCTCATTGCCATCATTGACATGGAGGTTGTGTCGGGCATCCCGGGCTGGCTGCGGGTGGTGGTCACTTACATTGCGTTTGGCAGTGCCCTGGTGTTTTGCCTCTTTCAGCAGGCCCGCCCGCGCATCATCGGCTTTCTGCTGTTGCTCGCGACGAGCTTTCTAGTTGTTCAAAATGATTTTTTTCATTCCATTTTCTCGGTGCTGTTGCCGACCATCTTCCATGTGTTTGTGTTCACGGGATTGTTCATCCTGGCGGGGGCGCTTAAAAGTAAAAGTGTTTCGGGCATCGGGTCGCTGGTCGTGTTTTGCCTGTGTGCAGCGAGCTTTTTTATCCTGGGATCGTCGATGCCGGCCGGACCGGTGGGAAATTACGTGCATCAGAGTTACCTGGCGTTTGCCCAGCTGAACTATTCATTGATGACGCCCTTCAGCCAGCACAACCTGAATGTTCAGGCCAATCTGCTGGAGTATGTCCTCTACGTAAATTTCGTGCTGTTTCATTCCCCCGCCGCGCGCGCCATCATGGGATTGATTGCCTTCGCCTATACGTATCATTACCTGAACTGGTTTTCCAAGACGTCGATCATTCAATGGCACAATATCTCCCGGACCCGGTTTGTTGCGATTGTTTTGATCTGGTTGGTCTCCGCCGGACTGTACGCCTACAATTATCGTCTTGGTTTGCGCTGGCTGTTTTTCCTGTCGCTGACCCATGTGTTTCTGGAATTCCCGCTGAACCACCTGACCTTCATTAATATCTGCAAGGAATTGAAAGGAATGGTCAGCTCGCCGAAAGCCGCAGCGACGGTCAACTCATGAATCTGCTGGCGCGGCGCCTGGCGCGATTCAACAAATACTGCAGCCACTTACAGTGAAGCCGCGTTAAACCGGTGGGCCGAGACTCCTGCTGTCGATCATTGACCGAGTCTCGCCCCGCCATCGAAAAGAAGCTTTAACGGCAGTCGTGGTGTCATCAAACCCATTTAGCCCCAACACCTCCTTTGACTGCGCTTTTTCTTGAAGTGGCCTAAAATCAGATTATTTGGAAATCACAGTTTCGCCGGCATCAGCGCCGTGAGCCGAAAAAACCTGGGCAATGGCTTGGGTGGCATCGCGCTCGTCTTCGCCCCACGCCACCACATCAAGTGCCATCCCCATGGTGGCGCATAATGAAATAATGCTCACGATGCTACGGAGATCAGCCACTTTTTCACCACATTTCAACAGGATATTGGAGTGAAATGATTTTGCGGTGTTGACCAGCTTGGCCGCCGGGCGCAAATGCAAGCCCTCTTGCCACGGAACAACCACTTTAACTTGTTTCATTGTATCCTTTAAGACAATGCGCCCGGAGATTTCGTTCGGAAATATTAATTGGTCCAACAACGCTTGGAAGCCGTTCAAAGCCAGCGACGGGAATTTGGCTTTAAACGAGCAGGATTGCCGGGTGCTGGATTCAGTGGAGATCACGCCCGGCGGTTTTTGTGGCTCGACAGGTTTGTGCTTGCGCGGTAAGAATTTCTTCATGCTCGGGGTTTTCTCATCCCAAGTTGTCTTGAGCGTGAGCCGCACAACTCGCGACCGGGCGCTTGTTCACATGGTGCCGCCCGTGCTTTCCCGGGAGCGCTGGCATTCTTTTGGCCCTGACCATCAGCCCTGCTGTCCAGACCAAGACTGGTTCCAATGACCTTTCGACTTGCCTCGGTGGATGATTGCCGGTTACTCGCCGAAATGAATCATCAATTGATTCAGGACGAGGGACACCGGAATAAGATGACAGTGGCGGAGCTTGAGCGGCGGATGCGGGGCTGGCTTTCCGGTGAATAGCGGGCGGCGATTTTTGAGGAAGCGGGAGAAGTGGTTGCCTATGGTCTTTACCGCGATCAGCCGGAAGAGATTTACTTGCGGCATCTATTCGTGGTCCGGCATCGCCGGCGTCGGGGGATCGGCCGGCGCGCCGTTGAGATTTTACGGTCCGAGGTTTGGCCGAAAAATAGAAGACTGACGGTGGAGGTGCTGGTGGCCAGCCACGCCGGCGTTGCCTTTTGGCGTTCGGTCGGTTTTGCCGATTATGCCTTGTCGCTTGAGATCATGCCTGACAAATAGTTTGGCGACCGGTCGTTGTGTGGCGGGATTGTTTTTAAATGCCAAGGCATTTCAAGGCGATGGTTGTCCGCCATGGCCCGGCGACCTTCTGGCTTTTTTTGAACAAAATCAGCGGCATCACGCAATTAAATAATATGAAACCGAGAGATATATTCAAACTGGCGGTCCGGCTGCTTGGATTGGTTTTTCTTTACCACGGCCTCATCTCCCTCCCGACACTGTTTACCGGAATATTTGGGAGCGCGCTCAATGCGTTTGTCATATTCCTCATGGTTGCGTGGCCCCTGCTGGTCGCCTACATTTTGCTGCGGCACGCGGCTTGGTTTGCGAACTATTTTTACCCGGAATCAGAGGATTGATAGCCAGGGGATATTGAGCGCGCCAAAAGCAGCGGCGACCATGGCGTCAGACTGACCGGCGCGTGGGTGACCGTCAGGGTCGATGATTACTCCAGCGCAGGCGTGGACGCGGATATTGACCGCTTTTAGCCGGAAAAGGTTTTTGGCACGGGTGAGAATTCTCTTGAAAAGCCAAAACAGAATCAGTTTCAAGGAGTCGGACTGACGGTTCCATCAGGGATATGCCGGTAGGTTTGCCCCTTGAGCCAGGTGGCGGCGAAATTGACCAACTGCGGTGCGCTTGATAGACCCAACTTATGCTTGATGTGTTCCCGGTGCGCTTCAATGGTCTTGACGCTTAGTCCCAGTTTGTCGGCAATCATGCGGGTCCCCAGCCCGGCGCCAAGCAATTGCAAAACCTGCAATTCCCGATTGCTCAGCGTGCCGATGCCGCCGTTATCCTCTTTTCCCTGTGCCTGGTTTTGGCCAAAGCGGCGGAGTGCCAGGGCGGCAATCTTGGGGCTGAAATAGAGTTCGCCCGCCAGCACGGCCCGGATCGCCGTCAATACCTTCTCCGTTGCCTGCTCCTTCATCACGTATCCCCGTGCGCCGGCTTTTAATGCCCGCTCCGCATAAATCATTTCATCGTATTGGGAAATGACCAGGGTCGGCAGCGTCGGATAACTAAGCTGTAGCGTGCGGATCAAATCCAGACCGTCGCCGTTTTGCAATCCGAGATCGATCGTGATCAGGTCGGGATTGGAACTGGTCACGGCAGCGTGCAAGCCCTCGGCCGAGTCCGCGTAACCGCAAGCCATCAAATCAAGCTCACGGTTTATGATTAATGACAATCCCTCCCGTACCACCGGGTGATCGTCCAAGACTAGAATGCGGGCTTTCACTGCTGATGAAAAACTGGCCATAATTGGATCGTGCTCTGGCAAGCAGTCTATAAGTTTGTTGGAATGCTGTAAATAAGTAAGTGTTTTAATTGCAGGTAAATGTCTATTTTAGGTGAATGACACCTATTTTCTGATAAGTAAATGTCCTAATAGTTTCAAGCGTATTTGCTTGCTGCAATTCTTTAATCGGCTGCCGGATGACGGTTCGCGACAGGTTCGCCGGTGACGTGCGATCGCAGAAGTGGTTTTGGTCTAGTCGCATACGTGATTTTTTTGTTTAATGCGTTGCTGTGTGAAGCAGTTGCGCAAGTTGTCTCCCATTGCCCCCCGGTATTCAGCTCAAAATTGGATATTCCGCATGTACTATAGTAATACAACGGAAAGTTCAAAATATTTCAGAAAAAGTGAATAGGGCCTGCAGATCGGCTTTGTTTCGTGATCGGCCTTGAATTTCTAAGGCGCTAATATTAAGCCTGATATAAACTAGAATGCTTATGCAGTTCCCGACAAAAAAAATTCAAACGCTTTGAGTCGTTTGAGCCTGGCGGCGGGAAGTTTCAAAATTGTGATCAGGAACCACAAGTTTGGCACTTGAAACGGCGAGAACCTGAGAATACCAGCAGACCCAACCCTGCCGCCCAATCACAAAAACCGTCTTGAGCCGGTTGCGGCACAACGATGCTTGCCACGGGCGATATGCCCGAAAAGGTCGGGGTCAAAGGGTCGCCGGGACGTTTAAGGTTTATTGGGTTGCTTCAGATACGGCACTCCCGAGTCTACCCCCACCGCTTAATTGGGGGTTCGCTCCAAGTGGCTATAACTTTTGTTGAAATGATCTAGAACGTGGTCCAATGGACCCGCTTGGGCCAGGGCCGCTGAGATTGGCAGCCGCGATGTCAGGATGAAGGCAAATCAGGTCAATCACGGAGCTGGTGTCTTCAGATCTGGGAGAAAATGGGAGGCGGAGCACAAAATCGCCTCAAAACTCTTCCCGCGCCGCAGAAAACGCGACGGTGGACATTGAAAACGACTTGCAAATCCATGAAACAGGACGAAATTAAGCAAAATTATAAAAAAGGGTCCGCGCCGGTCGTCGACAAGAAACCAAATGGGAAATCCCAGTTAAAATCACTCACTAAAATATGAATCGCATCCTTTTCCTGATCTTTTTGACCTTTACCTGCCTACCCGTGCTCCATGCCCAGGATTCAGGCGTGGCGTCGGACTCGGACGGGGCCACGATTAAACAGGGCAAGCCCTACTCCATTCAAGGCAACGATTTGGAGTTGATCACGAAGAAGCTTGAACTCCCTTTTAATGTAGTCGTTACCACCAATGGCAATTTCACGGTCGGCAAGGGAAAAGAACGGGCTCTTTTGGAGGGCCAGATCCTGAAAAGCGACGGCTGGCTGATTAGTCCCGACGGCTCCGCGGTACCCGTGTTTGATCATGTCGCCATGAGTGAAGGCAAGGTTGTTTTGGTGCGCGACGGTGACTCCCAGATCCTCACGGACTCGATGACTTTTCCCAATGGCTTAAATATAGGCCCGGATGGAACTTGCGCCTATCCCGATGGCGCCCATGCGAGGCTGATGGATGGACAAATGTTTCAGCTCGACGGCACCCCGATTCTATCGAAGGACACGATCTCGCTGAAAGACGGCAAGGTGGTGGTGCAGAAAGAGGGTAAACTCATTTGCCTCTCTCCCGCGGAAACCATGGGAATGAACGATGGCACCAGCGTGAGGGGCGACGGTCTCATTCAGAAAAGAGATGGTACGCAATCCCAGCTCGTTGAGGGGCAGACCATTGTTATTGCCGGCGCGCTCGTAAGGTACTGAGGAACATCCTCAGAGGCGCCGCCCGTTTTAGTTATTCCCGGAGGCCATCCAGGCTTTGACAGGAAACTGCGGCCAATCTACATTCAATAGTCGCTCTTAGACATTATCGCGGTTCTCGCTTTGTTTCATTCGTCATCGAATCTCTGGTTTCGAGGAAGCAAAACCCCACCTGGCCATTCGCCAGAGCCAGCAACAGTTGAGGATTCATCAATCAAGCATTAACGGCAATGGCACCAGAGAAACCTGAATGGCCGCAAAAGTTCAACAAAACGATTTTTAGGCCCTCGCCAATGCCACAAAAATCATTCCAGTTGATAAGGGACGAGGTAAACCACCGCCCAAATCGTGTGCACCATTCCAGATTTTGAAATATCCGCGCCGTGCGGTTTGCCATTCACCTTAGATGGGGAAGTAAAACGGATGGAAGCCGAGCTCTGGGCCGCCATTAACTTAGGGTATGCGAAATTGCACGAATACGTTAGATCATCCCAGTTCAAAGGGTACAAGACATGGGACGATTATCGGGCGGCGAATCCGACCGAAAGACGGATTAAGCCGGAGTGAGTGCTGCGGAGACTTGACTTTTGTTTGCGGAGGGCCAGATTTTCGTGGTAGGCCGATATGAGAACGATAAGAAATATCACGGTCGACATTCGCAGTCAGGTGTTCCTTATCATTGCGCTCACGATTATGTGGTTCGTGTCAATTCCAGGGTGGATATCAGAACGGGATTCCAAATATTATTTTTGGTCACCCTATTTGTTTTCCTTCCGTTTATCATGGTCGCTTTCGCTGGTATTCTTTTGCTCTCGTATAGGCGGGAAGCTCGATCACATAAATGGCTGGTCCGTTTGGCTGTATTGGCAGCGGCTTCGTCGTGGATTTTATTGATTGTGGTGCTGATTATGCAGACATGATTTATCGACCTAATTACCCTCTGCCGCCATCCGCCGTTTTGGCTGTTGCGGTTCACGTCGCGAGTTGGCGGTGGTTAAGTTATATTTTTCGTTAGGCTGCCACGCCATGAAATCGTTTATTCGCAATCTTACTCCCCGTGGCGAGGTTTTTCTTGTCCTCGCGATTTGGATTGGATTGGGCATCATCATGCGAAACATTGGGGGGCATCTTATGCCTGGAGCTCAGCTACACGGCGAATTTAGCGATCTTGGCATGATTGGCTTATCCATTTATGAATGTTTGGTTTTGGCGCTGGTATTTCTCTACATCGGACGAATCCGTGGCTGGCCTTTTGCATCATTCGGTTTTCAGATTTCCTTGAAGTTGACCGGTCTTGGTGTGCTGTTGTTTGTACCAGCGAAGTTGATGTTTGTGTTGAGAGGGATGATCGTCAGCCCAAACACACCAGGTTTGCTGGCGGGACAGATTGCACTTCCAATCATCATCATCAGTTCCATCTTAACGGGCATTTTCGAGGAGTTGATGGAGGTCGGTTATATTATCAAGGTGACCGAGAAACACGGCATGTGGACGGCAGTCGTTATAAGTGCGCTCATCCGAGCGGTTTTACACTTCTACCAAGGAGCGGCTGGAATGGCGTGTGTTTTTGTCATAGGCGTGACATTCGGGCTGGTTTATTGGAAGTTACGGAAGTTATGGCCGCTTATTGTAGCGCACATATTGATTGATATTATTGGATCTCTAAGATATGCGCACCATGCAGCCTAACCATATCGCCGGAACCACCCGTCGATGGCGCTGGCCTTACCGCCGCGAGTGGGCGATGGCTCAGTTACCGACGACAAGCCCTACTGCCTAAAACCAGTCCACGTCCTTCTTGAAAAGGAAATCCGCAATGTTGCGACTCTTAACCACAAGAATTATTCAAACCACAAGCTGCACGCCATAGCCAACACCCAAGGAAAAAATATGAAACAATATGTCGTAAGCTTTGACAGCCGAAGATTGTGATGCCGAAGCAGGTATAAAAAACGATGGGAACAAGCTGACTAGGCCAGAAATAGCCCCTGGAATCGCCCAAACGCAAATGTAAAGCCCCATAACCTTTATCAAAACATGCGCCAATTCGTTTGATTTCATATAGGGAAACCTGAACTCGTGCGGCACCCTTATCGAGGCTAAAAACATCCTTTAGGTGACTTCGCCGCGCTGATGCTTTGCTTTTGGTTCTCAATCTCAGAAAGCCGAATCAAGTCACCCTGAGGCCAGTCCAGCAAACCCCATAGGGCATTGTGGCCGATGTTGGCCATCAAGGAATCGCCGATTGACAATGGGGACAGGCTGAAATACCACGTCAATATGTCACTTGAACCGCATCAAGATTCGCCGGAATCTGATGGAAAGCAGTTATGTATCGGTTGCACGTTTCCGAATGAATCATCGGACCATTTCTGCGCCAAGTGCGGCGCTCCGCTAAGTTGGTACGCCGCCACCGCTCCGTTCGAGAGTTGCTTTGCCGAAGGGCATGTTTATCGCCAGGCAACCGAGCGACCTCGCAGCTTGCTGGTTATATTTGGCGTCTGGCTACTTTTCGGTATGTTCGCTTTTTCAGGTATTATGATTTGCTTTATTGGCCACAATGTGGGAAGTCCGTTACAAATCATTAGCGGTACCATTGGACTAATCTCGGTCGCAGTGATTTGGAAAACCACTCGAAATTATTTTTTCAGACGTAAGTCGGATGAGAATCGCGATGCCTAACCCGTCCCCGGAACCATCCCCCGCTGGCCGTTGCGGATTGAATATAACGCACGGTCAAGGGCGACTTTAATTGCCTTTTTATGTGAATAGCCTGCGAAAAACTAAAAGCCGCAAATGAAGCCGGTACCGCAATGAATCACTTTTGTCCTGCATTCGGTGGTCCCATGCTTGTAAACATCACTCCCAAATCTTGAAAGGCCCGGACACAAACGATATCCGCTTCATCGGGTCGGCCAATCAGTTGGATCGCGACACCAATATCAGCGGCAACCCGGACTTGTTGGGGCTGGCCTTTTAGGTTCGTCGCGGTCGTAATCCCCGACGGTCCATATTTCTGGAGCATTACAGACGCTATAATGGAGAAGGAAGCGCCCTTAACCGAAGCCTGGAACCCATTAGCGTCGCGATTGATCGTCCAGTGCGCCAGCACGAGCGGGAGCGGCCCGTTCGTCACTCGAAACCTCTTTAACAAGGAACGTACTGAAATCGCGGGAGCGAGAACAACTGGAAAAAGCGGCACAGAGGTACCAACCACATATGAGCAAAAAGGCACGCATACTGGGTTAAGGCCAATTGAGCCGCTCAAGCCGGAATGCCGGTGGCACAAAAAATCAAATTGAGTTACTTCCGTCGAAGAAATGCCACCAGTGATAAAAGTCCGCCCAAACCGCCCCATGCGATCGCGGAGGGTTCGGGAACTGCCGTAATAATAATTTCGCCATTGGGTGAGCCGTTGGGGCTGGCCATGCCGGAAACCTCGTTGAGGATCGCTACTGCGGATGAATCAATTATGGAGCCTCCACCCCCCCCGCCGCCTGAGCCACCACTGTATCCGCCCCCGCCGCCTGAGCCGACATAGCCACCCCCGCCCCCGCCCCCGCCGCCGTAGCCTCCGCCGTATCCGCCGCCCCCGCCAAGCAGGACGCCGCTATATCCGCCTTCCCCGCCACTTAAAAAACTAACTCCACCACCTCCACCGCCGGTGCCAATAGCATTGGCGCCGTTGCCATAAAAGCCACCACCACCACCACCGCCTCCGTAAACGTAGGTGGTGCCGCCACCGCCAGTACCGCCGGCACCAGCCACGCCAGCGCCGACTCCGAAAGTGCCGCCACTCTTAGTGGTCAAGCCGGCTTGGCCGACGCCGGAGTAAGTGAGGGTGCTGTCGTAGAAGCCCCCGCCTCCTCCCCCGGCTACTACCAGCGGTGCGGTTCCATTTTCGATAAAGCTGCCGCCTCCGCCTCCTCCGCCGAAGTAAAAGCCGGTGCCGCCGGCACCGCCCACCAGGAGAGTGAGGGTTGCGGGCGCGGCAAAGTAAAATTCGCCGCTCATCTCCGCGCCCAGTCCACCGGGGATATTATCATAATTGGGCTCGAAACTGCCGCCCTTCGCGCCATAGGCGGTTATGTCATAATAACCTGGGTTCAAAGTGATGGTCGCCTCCGACCCGATATAACGGTAGTCGCCAGTTTGGGCGTGGCAAGCCATGGAAAGCCCGGCAATTGCGGTTAGGCAGCAGAATGGTTTTTTCACGATTTTGAAAGGGGTTGGGTATCTGATTTGTTGGGATTTCTTACTTTTGTCGCACTTTGCCCGACCGCTGTCAATCCCTGTTTGGCGTGGGCTCAGCCTTGCGATTACAGCTACTGTGACGCCGAAGTCTCTCAGCTATGAAGTGGCTTAACCAGCCTCCGCAGCCATCCCCAACAGTGCTCTGACCCGCTTCACAATTCACGCCAGACGCGTCCAAATAGCAAAAGTGCACAATCAGAGCAGGGAGGGTGGGATCATCTTGCCCAACGCGTGAAGGAAGGCGTGATCCAATTCCTTGCTGGCAGGAACGAATGCGAACGGGAACTTATCTTGGTTCACTTTGATGATTCCAACTTCAAGGGCGAACTTGACTTGCGGCTGATTCAGGATCGTCCATGCCCGCCATGGCACATCGCCCGGAACACCGGCCCGGATTACATCGCCCAGGTTTGCCGGGAAAAACTGGTGGATAAAAAGAATCAGCGGGGCATCCCGGAATAGAAGTGGCATCAAACCCATCGGGACAATCACTTCGCGGATTGTGAGAAATTGCAGCTTGTGCTTCGCTTTTATATAGGCGAATCCGAAGCGGAATTTGTCAAAAGATAGTCTACAAATTTGATTTTCTTGAGCGATTTCTGGTTTTATCCTTAAGCCCATATATAATGACAAAAGGAGCTAGTAAAATAAATATCCCACTACAACAAATGCCGGGGATTAAAAATGCTAGCATTATGCTGGTTTCGTAGCCTTTTGCCTTTAGCAATTCACTGCACCCAAATAGAGAAATTACGGTACTGACAATACATAAAATGACGGCAATAAGAGTTCCTAAATCCTCATAGTGTCCGCGGTGCGTGATTCCGCAAATAAAACATGCCGTCATGAAAAGGCCAGCACTAATGGCCACTTGTATCACGCCTTTCTTGAAGTATTTCTCAATCATTTTGCCTCCTTGTAACCTTAAAAATTATCAGGACAATGTCGACAAAAATAAAATCGCCGCGCCTAACTTAAATCCTTGAACTTGCGTGAGATTTTGTGTGTGTGATTTGCCTTTTTGGAAGCTTTCAATCTTAGTAAGATATTGATTAGCGGCTGGTAGCGCATAGGGGAATCGAACCCCTCTTTCAGCCTTGAGAAGGCCACGTCCTAGCCGATAGACGAATGCGCCGGTCGATCAACGTGGGATATTTTAGCAACCAGAACCCGCAAGTCAACGCCCCGCTAAGGGGCAAGGTCTTCGCCGAGTTCGACGTTCCAATAAGCGAGATCGATGAAATGCTTCCAGCTGTCGTGGCGGTGAAGCGTAAAATTGATCTGCACAAACGGGCGCCATTTGGGGCGTTTGGGTTTGCGCACCAAATGCATGCCCGCCTCATTGGGTGTGCGGTTGGCCTTGTGGGTGTTGCACCGGATGCAGGAGCAGACGATGTTTTCCCAAGTGGTGGGGCCACCCCGATCCCTCGGTACAACATGGTCCAGGTTCAAATCTTTGCGATCGAATACGTCGCCGCAGTATTGGCAGGTGTTTTGATCACGCTCAAAAATGTTGTGGCGGGTGAATTTCACCTCTTTTTTCGGCATCCGGTCATACATGAAGAGCAGGATAATGCGCGGAACGCGGATGCGGAAAGAGATGCCGTGGACGGCTTCGTCATGCGGGGCGTCGGCTGAAACATCACGCCATTCGGAAAAATTCAAGGTGCGGAAAGAGCCGTCGGGATTGTCCAAAACGACTTGCGCGTGACCCTGAAAAAGGAGAGTGAGAGCGCGACGGGCGGTGCAGACATTGACTGCCTGCCAGAGCCGGTTTAAAACCAAAACGTGTTGGTTTAGTGCGGATTTCATGGCACAAGCTGGCGTAAGATAGCAAGTCAGATGCCGCAGGTCAAACATTCCCATAGTGACAGTTTCGTTACGGCCGGGAAGTGCTGGACTGCCAGCTGACGGCCCGCTGCGCGGTGTGCGCTGAGCGGGGAGGTGGAAATATTTCCAATGTAAAGGCGTTGAGGGAAATCTGACCGCGCAGCTTGAGGAAGGTTCGGGTGGTTTCGTTTGATTTACCGCTTTAGTCCTCCGGCAACGTTGTTTAGATTTCTGCGATGGCATTTTTCAGGCGATGGGTGTTGATCCTGCTGGCGTTCGTTCTTGGCGGCGCACAGCTGGCGACCGCGAGCACGCGGGAGGAGCGTGCTTTCAATGCCGCACAGGCGTCTTTTGATGATGAGATGTGGAGCCGGGCAGAAGCGCAATTCGCGGCCTTTGCAGCCAAGTATCCGGATGCGGCAGCCACGCCGATGGCCTGGTTGATGCAGGCGCAGGCGGAGATCAAGCAGGGGGACTATACCAATGCCATCCGGGTGCTGACCGTGAACCAGTTGAAAGCAGGAAAGCTGGCCGATCAATACGTGAATTGGCTCGGAGAGGCGCAATATGCCGGAGGGAATTTCCCGGTCGCGGCAGCGACATTCACAGCGCTGGTGCAGAACTTTACGAATTCGCCGCTGCGATTGTCGGCAACAGTGGATGCGGCCGCGGCTTTGGGCCAACTGTCCCAGTGGTCACAGGTGGATGGCTTGCTGGAAGCCGAAGACGGCGTTTTTCAGCAGGGGCTTCGGGCCGATGCCGACAGCCCGCTGGTATTGCGAGGACAATTATTACGGGCGCAGGCCAAATATGCCGGGGCGAACTATGCGGGGGCGGCGATAATTCTGGAGTCCAAGCAACTCGACACGCTGCCGCAGGATCTGGCCTGGCCCTGGGTGTACTGGCTGTCCCAGACGCGGAGCGAACTCGGGGATTTGCCGGGTTCTTTGAGTGCGGCGACGCATTTGCTGCAGATTGCGCGTAATGCCCGGAACGCTGACTTGGTGGCCAGCAGCCTGAGTCTGCGGGCGGGCTTGTACGAGAAATCCGGCCTGACCAACGAGGCGCTGCTGGATTACGAGCAAAATCTGATCAGTTCCAATACGCCGGTGGATAACCAGCGCCAGGCGATCTTGCGGACAGCTGATTTACTGGCGGCGCAAAATCAATTCACCAATGCGGAAGCCCGGCTTGACACCTTTCTCGAGCAATTCCCGAAGTCGCCTGCGGCCGAAACGGCCTTGTTTTCCCTGGGAGATTTGCATTTGAAGCATTACGCGGTGCAGGGAGCGGGGGCCAATCTGCAACTGGCGCAGGCCTGCCTGGATCAGTTTTTGTCGGCCTACACGAACAGCGAGTATCTGGGTCATGCTTATCTCGACCGCGGCTGGTGCGGCTGGCTGGAGAGCAATTACGTGGCGGCGGCAACGGACTTTCAGTCGGCAGTGGATCAACTGCCCCGGTCCTGGGATCTGGCAGTGGCGCATTTCAAGTTGGGGGATGCGTTGTACATGGAAAATGACTTCACCAATGCCCTGGCAAATTACCGGGAGGTGGTGGACGATTTTACGGATATTCCAGAAGTGGTGCAAAAGCTTGATGAGCAGGCGCTTTACCAATGTCTGCGGGTGAGCGAGGCGATGAATGATGCCACCGGCGCCAATGACGCGCTGGCCCGGATTCTGAGGGAGTATCCGGCCGGAGATCTGACGGACAATGCCATATTGTTTTTTGGCGAATACGAGGCTGGTACCGGCCAGCCGGACGAGGCGCAGCGGCTGTTCGGCCGCTTCGTGAAACAATTTCCGCATTCGGAATTACTGCCGCAGGCGGAACTTGCGGTTGCGCGGACGTACGAACAGCAGACCAACTGGCCGGCGGCGATCACCAATTACGACAACTGGCTGCGGGATTTTCCCACGAATGATTTGCGAGCCCAGGCCATTTACGCCGCCGCGCAGGCGCATTACCAGTCCGGCGATGACACGAATGCGCTGGCGCAATTCACCAGTTTCATCGCGCAATTCTCAACCAATGACCTTGCCCCGCAGGCCCAGTGGTGGGTGGCGGATTATTTTTTTCGGGCCGATAATTTTGCGAGCGCCGAGACCAATTACGAAAATATCTTCCAGAATCCGGTCTGGAAAAATTCGGCGCTGAACTACCCGGCACAATTCATGGCGGGTCGGGCGGCGATGGGCCGCAATGGATATCCCGATGCCACGCGCTATTTTGCCACTTTGATCAGCGACACGAACTGTCCGCCGGACCTCGGGGTGCGGGCCCGGTTTGCCTGCGCGGCGGCCTGGATGCAAATTCCTTCCGCTGACACCAATAATCCCGCGGCAAATTACGCGACTGCGATCAGCTTCCTCACCCAGATTGTCCAAATGAATCCCACAAACAGCGATGCGGCGCGGGCCTGGGGGGAAATCGGCAATTGCTACTTTCAAATGAGCAACTTTGACGAGGCGGAAAATGCCTACACCCAGGTTTTTGGCACCAACGCCCCGGCAGCGCCCGCGGCCAATGTCTCCGCCCGCAGCGCTGCCATGGTGGGTTACGGTCTCGTCCTGGAAAAACGAGCGGAATCCGCCACGGGTGCCGACCAGACGAATTTGTTGCAGGAAGCCCTCGGCAAATACCTCGATGTTTTTGACACCAGTGTCGGAGAAAATCTGCGCGACGGCGAAACCGCGGATCCGTTCTGGGTAAAAAAAGCCGGCCTGCAGGCACTCCCTCTCATACAATCCCTGGGCTCAGGCAATCCCGGCAAGTTTATTGATCAACTTGAAGGGATGCTGCCCTCGCTGAAGACCTCACTCGAAAAAACCCGCCTGACGCTGGACGCTAAGAAATGACCCGTACGTTTGACACCGGGTAACCCGCCGTTTAGCTTGTGGTTATGGAAATTGCAGCCGATAAACCGATCATCACTCTTACGCCGAGCGCGGTGGCTGAGGTCCGTACGCTGCTGGCACTGCCGGAGAATGCCGGCAAGCACATGCGCTATTACGTGGAGCAGGGGGGATGTTCGGGCATGCAGTACGGCATGGTCTTTGACGAATCGCGCGAGGGGGACGTAATCTCGGAGCAGAGCGGCGTCAAGGTGCTGGTGGATCCTGTCAGCGTGGATTTTTTGCGCGGGATGCAGGTTGATTTTAGCGATGCCCTGACGGGCGGCGGCTTCAAAATCTCCAATCCCAACGCCAAACAGAGCTGTGGTTGCGGCAAATCTTTTGCGGCCTGAGCCCGGTGGCTTCAGGACTTTTTGGCTTCTGAAATGTTTTAGTGGATGCGGGCGCAATACTGAAATCTGCCCGCGATCAGATCCAGTTTTTGCGGACCATCCACATTTTGATGAGCTGCGTCAAGGTTACATAGAGGAGCAGGGTGGCCAGCAGAATTGGCCAAAACTGCCAGGTCAGCGGCACGAAGCCGAGGTACGAGGCAAGCGGCGAATAGGGCAGCACAGCCCCAATACCCATGATGAGAATGCTGGTCATCGTGAGCTGCCAGCTGGCCCGCGATTGGATAAAGGGAATTTGGTTGGTGCGGATAACGTGGATGATAAGTGTCTGGGTCATGATGGATTCCACGAACCAGCCGGTGTTGAAAAGCGCGGCGGAGTAAGTGTGGTCGGGGTCCGCCGGGTGGGCAAATCGCGCCGCCAGCTCCGGCGGCGGGACCAGGCCGAGGTTTTTGCACTTGTAATAAAACCACATCACACAAAAGGTGCTGTAATCAAAAATTGAACTGATGGGACCGATGAAGATGATGAACTTGGCAATCTCCCCGATGTTCCACGGGCGCGGTTTGGCGATGTACTGCGCGGCGACATTGTCGGTGGGGATGGGCACCTGGGAAAAATCGTAAAGCAGGTTGTTTGTCAAAATCTGCAGCGGCTGCATGGGCAGGAAAGGAAACCAGGCGCTGGCACCCAACACGCTGAACATGTTGCCAAAGTTGGAACTGGCTCCCATGCGGATGTATTTCAGAATATTTGCAAACACCTTGCGACCCTCCAGCACCCCCTCTTCCAACACCATCAAGCTTTTTTCCAGCAAAATCATGTCCGCCGATTCCTTGGCGATGTCCACCGCAGTGTCCACGGAAATGCCCACATCCGCAGCGCGCAGGGCGGGGGCATCGTTGATGCCGTCCCCCATGAAGCCAACGACGTGGCCCTTTTTCTGCAGGGCCTGGACGACGCGCTTTTTATGGGCGGGCGAGAGCCGCGCATACACGTCGGTGTCATCAATCACCCCGGCCAATTGCTCGTCCGACATTTTTTCGACGTCATTACCGAGCAGGATTTTTTCCGCGTTAATGCCGACCTCGGTGCAAACCTTGCGGGTGACCAGGTCGTTGTCGCCGGTCAAGACCTTGACCGTGACGCCGTGCTGACGGAGCGCGGCGATGGCCGTTTTGGCGGTGTCCTTGGGCGGGTCGAGGAAGGCAAGATAGCCGGTCAGGACCAGGCTATCCTCGTCCGCCTTGGAATAGGCGGTTTGCGGGCCGACTTTTTTATTGGCGATGGCCAGCACGCGAAAGCCGTCCTCGCTCAAAGAATTAACCTGCTCAATCAGATTCCCGACGAGAATCGGTTCCATTTCAAAAATTTCGCCGGCACTCTCGAAGTGGGTGCATTTTTTGAAAACGGATTCCGGCGCGCCCTTGGTCAGCAGCTGGCGCTGGCCGTCGGCATTTTCCACCACCACGGACATCATGCGACGGGAGAAATCGAAGGGGATTTCATCCACCTTGTTGATTTTTTCGACGGACAATTCGCGGTGCAATTCAGAGTACCGCAACACGGCCCGGTCGAGCACATTCTTGAGCCCCGTTTGGAAATGGCTGATGAGGTAAGCGTCACGCAGGACTTCCTCACTTTCGTTTTTGAAGACGTCGCAATGGATTTCGAGGATGACGTGATCAATGGTCAGGGTTCCCGTCTTGTCCGTGCACAACACGTTCATGGCGCCGAAGTTCTGGATGGAATTCAGTCTTTTGACGATGACTTTTTTCTTGGACATGGCCAGCGCACCCTTGGAAAGGCAGACCGAGACGATCATCGGCAGCATTTCCGGCGTGAGTCCGACGGCAATGGCCAGCGCGAACAGGAATGTGTCCTTGCCCCAGCTGTGTTTCGTAAAGCCATTGATGAAAAACACCATGGGCGACATCACGCTCATGAAACAAATCATCAGCCAGGTGAATTTTTTCACGCCCTTGTCAAACGCCGTGTCCATCTGCTGGCCGGCGAGGCTGCTCGCCATCTTGCCAAAATAAGTTTGCGCGCCGGTCGCGACGATCAAGGCGGTGGCCGACCCGCTTTCCACGCTGGTGCCGAGAAAACAGAGGTTGGGATGTTCGATGATCGAGACGTTGGTGCGCGGGTCCCGCGCGTCGGTTTTTTCCACCGGCAAAGACTCGCCGGTAAGGGTGGCTTGGATGACGAACAAATCTTTTGCCGCCAGCAGCCGGACGTCGCCGGGGATCATGTCGCCGGCGGACAGCTTGACGATATCGCCGGGTACCAGCTCCTTGAGCGCGATTTCCCTTGGCTGGCCATCGCGCAGTACCGTGGCTGTGACCTTGATCATGGCCTTGAGTTTGGCGGCAGCATTATCGGCCTTCGTCTCCTGGACGAAACGCAGCGAAACACCCAGCACAACCATCAACACCATCACCCAGCCGCCCACCATGTCGCTGGGTCCCTGGGCGGTGGCAAAGGTGACGATTGCGAGGATCGAAAGCAGGATGACCAGGGGATTCCGCACCGCCACCCACAGGCGCGCCAGCCAGTCGTGCTTTTTCTCCTGGCCGACCTCATTGGGTCCGTAGGTCGTTAGCCGCTGCGTCGCTTCATCCTGGCTCAAACCTTCGGGGGTGGTCTTGAGGTGCTGCAGAATGTCGGTCGCTTCCTGAATGGCCGCGTCGCGCACGAGATCGGCGACGCGCTGGTTCTCGGCTTGGGTGGTGGCTGACATGATTGACCTAGGAAATGTTTGGGTTGCGAATTTGCTGTAGTATGGCGGCGGCATCGGGCGCCACCGTCAGCGCCTGCCGGAAGTTTTCACTCGAAAACAATTTGGCGATGCCGCTGACCGTGTGCAGATGTTGCTGAAACTGTTTTTGCGGAACCAACAACAGGGTTGCCAGCCTGACCGGCTGGCCGTCGGGTGAATCGAAGTCGATCCCCGTGGTTGAGCGGCCAAAAGCACCCGTGATTTCGTTTACCAGGTCGGTTGAGGCATGGGGAATACCGACCCCGTGGCCAATGCCGGTGCTCATCGATGTTTCCCGTTTTCTCACGGCCCCGATGATTCCGTCGCGGTGTTCGGGCTTGATTTTGCCGGTTGCGACCAAAGTGGCCACCAATTCATCAATGGCTTCCCACCGATTGGTCGCCCGCAGTTCTGGAATGATCTGCGCCTCACTCAGGATGGTCCCTAAACTTGTGCTCATAAAAACAAAATCAATTATTTCGACAAAACAGCCATGGATATTTTTTTGTCTCTGTCCGATTGATCCTCCCGGAATCCGGTCGCCAAAGGCAAACCAGCCCGTCAGATGACGTTTGAAAAATTCAGGACTTATATTATCCGCGTTTCCGGTGCTGGCAAGCCGGCGCAGAAACTTTGTTGTCCTCCGTGGGGATTTACGCTGGCAAACTGTTGAAATCAAGCCACGACCGCACTTGACGCCATCCTCTCTTGAGCCTAGCTTTGGTTCAGCGGGGAGCCAAATCACCTTCGGGGTGACGCTGAGAGTTTTGTGCGTGAGCACAAATGACCCTTGAACTTGATCCGGATAATGCCGGCGCAGGGATTTGTTCACTCTCTGGCTTCTCACAGAATCGTTAAAGATTATGATCGCCACCAAAGATTCGTTCGAGCCGCACAGCCGCGAACAGATGCCCAACAGCAAAAAGATTCACGTTGCTGGAGTGCTTCATCCTGATATTCGCGTGCCCATGCGCGAAATCAGCGTCACGCCCACCAAGTCTTACACCGGGGCAATCACCCCGAATGATCCCGTGCGCGTATATGATTGCTCCGGTCCATGGGGTGATCCGGTGTTTTCAGGCGATTCGAGCGAAGGCCTCCCCGCGTTGCGGCGGGATTGGATCTTGCGGCGCGGTGACGTGGCCGAATACGACGGGCGCGAAGTCAAGCCGCAGGATAATGGCTATCTATCCGGTCAGCACGCCGCCTATGCCAGCCAGGCTGAAAAGAACCGGCTGGTCGAGTTTCCCGGGCTCACCCGCCAACGGCGGCGTCCGTTGCGGGCCAAGCCAGGCCAGGTGGTCACCCAGCTCGACTATGCGCGCGCGGGAATCATCACGCCGGAAATGGAGTTCATCGCCATCCGCGAAAACATGGGCCGGGCCAAAATCGCCGAAATGTCCCAGGACATCGTTCGCAACCAGCTCGATAAACAGCACGCCGGTTCCGCCCAGCTTCCGAAAAGTCCCTACACCCCCGGCATCTTTGGCCGGTTCCCGCAGCGGATTCCTTCCCAGATCACCCCGGAATTTGTGCGCGATGAGGTTGCCGCCGGCCGCGCCATCATTCCTTCGAACATCAATCATCCCGAGCTGGAACCAATGATCATCGGGCGCAATTTCCTGGTGAAAATCAACGCCAACATCGGCAATAGCGCCGTGGCATCCAGCATCGAAGAGGAAGTTGAAAAAATGCGCTGGGCGACCAAATGGGGCGCGGACACGGTCATGGACCTCTCCACCGGCAAGAATATCCATGCCACGCGCGAATGGATTTTACGCAACTCGCCCGTTCCGATTGGGACTGTGCCGATTTATCAGGCGCTCGAAAAAGTCAATGGCCGCGCCGAGGAACTCACTTGGGAACTGTTTCGCGACACGCTGATCGAGCAGGCCGAACAGGGCGTGGATTATTTTACCATCCATGCCGGGGTACTCCTCCGTTTCGTGCCGCTAACCGCCAACCGGATGACCGGCATCGTTTCGCGCGGTGGCAGCATCATGGCTAAATGGTGTCTGGCTCATCATCAGGAAAATTTCCTCTACACCCACTGGGATGATATTTGTGACATCATGGCGGCCTACGATGTCAGCTTCAGCATCGGGGACGGGCTGCGTCCCGGTTCCATCGCTGACGCGAATGATCAGGCGCAGTTCGGCGAGCTCGAAGTCCAGGGTGATTTGACCAAGCGCGCTTGGGCCAAGGGTGTCCAGGTGATGAATGAGGGTCCGGGTCACGTGCCCATGCACATGATCGAGGAAAACATGGCCAAACAGTTGGAATGGTGCCACGAAGCACCGTTTTACACCCTCGGACCCCTGACCACCGACATTGCGCCCGGCTACGACCACATCACCAGCGGCATCGGCGCCGCGATGATCGGCTGGTACGGTTGCGCCATGCTGTGCTACGTCACCCCCAAGGAACACCTCGGTTTGCCCGACAAAAAGGATGTGAAAGACGGCGTCATCGCCTACAAAATCGCCGCGCATGCCGCTGACCTTGCCAAGGGCCATCCCGGAGCGCAATACCGTGACAATGCCTTGAGCAAAGCCCGTTTTGAATTTCGCTGGGAGGACCAGTTCAATCTCAGTCTCGATCCCGTGACCGCGCGCGAGTTCCACGACGAAACGCTCCCGCAGGACGGCGCCAAGACAGCGCACTTCTGCTCCATGTGCGGCCCGCACTTCTGTTCGATGAAAATCACCGAAGACGTCCGCAAGTACGCGGCGGAGCAGGGCATCGCCGCCGAAGAAGCCCTCAAACAAGGCATGGAGGCCAAGTCCAAGGAATTCGTGGAAAAGGGCGCGGAAGTTTACGCGAAGGCGTGAACTCTCCAAAATCAAGCAGCGCCAGACATGCTCTAATTTCAACGCAATTGTGAATTTTTAGCTCGGCGTTGAACCATTCTCGTTTGCCGGCGTTTTGGTCAGCTTGCGATAGTTCGCAAGATATGTTTTACTCTAATCATGGCATTACCATATCCAACCATCATCCCCGGATTGCGCAGCCCTTTTGAAAAGGTCGGCGGCATTGTTTATTTCGGACGGATGGTGGATAAAATCCGGCTCGAAGCGGCTGGAAAATTGCCCGAGGGTTGGCTCCCGGCGTTGGGGATGAAAATGAAGGGGAGTTTCGACTGGCGATGCTGCTTGTTTTTGCACATCGATTATTCCACCCTCCGGATAGAAGCTCTCAAAGTTACCGTTGATGATGCTTTGATCGAATGGGCTTTTGCCCAAGGACGGCGTCCGAGTGAACAAGAGATCGAAATCTGGAACGGTTTCATGACCAAGCGTGGTTGGCGCGATGAGGGGACCAAACGTTTGAACGAACGCCTCGCGGAGATTGGTCTGCCACCCGGCACGGTCCAAACCATGTTTGAATTCATCGATCTGGATGAAGGCCGACTTCAGCCCGCCAATTGAAATTGGATTTGGCTGGAGGATTTGATTCACTTTGATCCAACTCTGGGCTGAATGATTGAATCCCTTCGGGATTCTAAAAAGGTGCGATTCGCAATAATAGAAGGATTGGCCACTTTCTGCCAAGCCGACTTCAATCCCAACGGGATTGTGATCATTTAGCCCAGGGTTGCGAAGCTACCCTGAGCTAATGCGCGCAATGATTTTCAATCCTGGGAGGGTTGAATCACGCCTTCTTCACAAAACACGCCTTTAGACCGATGGCCATGCCATCCATCTTGCAGGAAATTTCGTGATCGCCATCCACCAGGCGGATGGGTTTGGATTTCGAGCCACCCTTAAGCACCTGCGAGCCGCCGCCCAGTTTCAAATCCTTGATTAAGACAACACAATCACCATCGGCGAGCACATTGCCGTTGGCATCTTTGACTACGCGTGGTCCGGACGGTGCCTCGGGTTCGGGTTCGCGTTGCCATTCATGGCCGCAAGTGACGCATTCGTAGCGCTCCGGAAACTCCAGGACTTCATTCATCTCGCACATGGGACAGGCGGGTTTATTCATGAACGCCTAAGATAACTCTTTTCCGAAGTCGAACTCAACCGCGCAGTTTGCCTGGCTGGGGTCGAGAATTATCCACCGAAGCGAAATTCAGTACAGAGAGTTGGCAGCTTGTTTGAGCGGAATCGTGAAGCTATTCAAGTAATTTAACTGAAATTAATACGACTGGCGGCGCGCTCAGTCCGGACTTGTTCCTTGAGCAGGTCAATTTGCAACTTCAAGAGCTCACGGTTTTCCTTGGATTGTTCGACCAGCTCTTTCTCAAGTTCCTGGATCTGCTGTTCGTAAGCCGCGAGCCTTTCCTGTAATGGTGCGCGCACTTCATTCAGCCGGTGCATCAGACGCACAACCTCCGCAGCGGCCTGTTGCTGGGCCTGAAGCAGTTCACGTCTCTGCGAGGCCAGTTCCTGAACCACCACCGACTTGAGCATCTCGGCGAGTTGCGGCGCCAGTTCGGGCGGCAATGACCGTTCTTTTTGAAAATAGGCATCCGGCGGGCGGGTGGCTAATGATTCGACCCTGCTTCTGGACGCTTGCAACCGCCAAAACGCGAGAAGCACCAACACCGATACCGCTGAACAGGCTGCACCCAGCCACAAATAATTGGCGCGAATGTCTTGTGTCTGAACCGTTGCTGGCGACGGCGTTTGGGTTTTCTGCGCCGGCAATGATCCGGGTTGAGCTGGCTCGCGGGCGGCGGCTGCCAGCTGGTTGGGCTGAGCCGAAGCCATGGCATCGTTCAGGCGCATCAACACCGCTAGAGTTTTAGCATCAATCACTTGTCCGCGCGCGACGATGATTTGGCCAGCATTGTAATGGAAATTCACCGAAATCGAGGCGGTAGCACGGTCACGAGCCATCTGCGTCAGATTCGTGTCCAACTTGACGTTAGAATGAATATAAGTTGCCAGGCTGCGGGCAAGCAGCTTGTCTTCCGGAGAAAAATCCCGTCGGAACAGCCCGCGCAATTGTGTGACGGTGGTTAATCCGGACACATCGAATATTGTGCCGGTTTGTTCGGCCTCATCCAGAGTCAACTCCTCACGTGTGCTATGATAAGGCACCAGCCGGACAGTTTCACCCAAGGCAAAACCGTCGGGAACAGTGTCAGGGAGCACCGGCCGGTCCGTCGCCTGTAACAACTGCTGGACAAGGTTGTTAATCGTGCCTTGCCCGGTTTCCCCGCGCGCCCATTGCCGGGCTAGACTGGGGGAGATGGAAAGGCTGTCGCTTTTAGCATCGAAGTCCTTCACAAAATTTTCAAATTCAGGCGATTGGATCGCCGCTTCACTGAGGTTGGTCTGCTGAAATGTTGCCTTCAAACCGGTCAGAAAATCTGTGTGCGTACTGGCAAAAGCGGTCGTCAATTTCTCGACCATTGTGTTGGTCACATTGGGATGCATGATGAAAATGGCGGGAGTTTTTAATATTGCCTCCGCCTTGCCCATCGCGGTTGCGTCCGCGTCAACCACCTCCAGAGCCACCGGAGTGCGGATGTCCTGGCTGGCAACATCCCCAAGGTGCCAGGCTGCCGTGTTCTCAGCGTAAAGATGGAGCGAAACCAGTAGTGCCAAGGAGATTAATATCCACCGCATTTGCGGATTATATTAGTCAGCTGCTTCAATTCAACTCATTTCCGGATTCAAACTCAGCCGCGCAGTTTGCCCGACCGTGGCGAAGTTATCATCCGATTATCCACCACGGAACGGAACCAAAACAAACCTCGTCCCCAGGTTGTTAACATCGCTAAATCTGTGAGGCGGAGGTGCGTTTGAGCAGGATCCTGATGATGCTGGAGACGTTATCCTTGTATTGTGGGTCCGCCTGCAGAGCTTTCCAGATCGGCGCATCGGAGAATGCCTGCCAATGTGCTTTGTGCGCGTCAGGGTTTTCCCCGCAAGTCAGATAAACCAGGCTGGGCATTTGGGGCCCGGTCACGGTCCGACCGTAAAAAATGGGAGCAAGCCCCACGTTTTTCATCAAAGTAATCTCGCCGCTCTCGAACATCTTGATTTTGCTCAGTCCTTTGTCATCGCTGGAGCTGATGTAAGTGCGCAACTCAAATATATTCGGCTGGTGCCCGGCGGGAGGCACGACCAGATGCTTCATGCCATTAAAAGCCACCAACAGCGAGCTGGAAAAGCGTTCGTACGCCGGGGCGGATTTGGGGGCATCCAGAAATTCCGCCGCCGCCTGTTGGTACACAGTGTCCGCCGCCAGTCTCATTGGAATCTCCCCAAAGACCTCCAGCGAGTCACAGGGGATGAGGACATAAATGCCGTTGGTCGCGGAATCGTTGGTTTCGGTGAAAACCCCAACCGGTTGAATGCCCATCCGGTTATAAGCAGGGACGGCGGCGTTTTGCCAGTAATCATTGATGCGTTTTTGCTGGTCCACCGATTTGGTCAGGTAAGTCCGCAATTCATAGTATTGCGGTTGACCATCGTCCGCCGCGGCGACCGGTGAAGGATTGCTGATCATCGTCAGGGCCAGCGCGAGTGGCACGACGTGCGTGAGGGAAAGGCGCGAGAACATAATAAATTAATCTTTTGATTTTTCTTGCCGGTTGCGTGATTAAGACATGGTTGCCTTGCACAAGGTTACACGAAAGACATAAAATCTCACCTGCTGTTTTTTGCGGTGCGGAGCAGCCAGACTGTTCAATCAGCCGGTTTTTAAGCAGCCTGGTAATTTTGCCGGCGTTTAAATAATTTTTTCATATCCCGGATAAAACCGTGGTTTTTCCATCCCTGCCGCCACGGACACTTAAGTGGGTGGCAGCTAACTTCCCGACAAACACGATTGGTTTTTCTGCACATTCATTGAGGCAGTGTGGCCCTGGCGTTAATTTATGCTTGACCTGCTCACCAAACTGTCATAGTGTCATAGGACAGTAGCGGATTATGGCTTTTCAGATTGATTTCAAATCAGGCACGCCGGTTTACCTTCAACTGGCAGAGCAAATCCGCTACGCGGCGGCCTCCGGCGCGCTGCGCACCGGTGATTTCCTGCCGTCCATTCGCCCGCTGGCGGAGGAATTGCGGGTAAACCGGAACACGGTGGCCAAGGCCTATGCCGAACTGGAAAACCAGGGTGTGATTGAGACGATTCCAGGCAAAGGCTGTTTTCTCAAGGAGGTCGCCTCCCCGCTGACCAAATCCGCCCGCAACGATTTACTGACGCAGGAGATTGACCGGGCCGTTGTGGCCGCGCATCACCTGCAAATCAACGATGCCGAACTGCTGGCGTTGGTCAAGGCGCGGCTCGAAGCATTTGAGCGGAAAAACAAGGCAGCCAAAGATTGAACCTAAAGGAGAACTCATGAGCATTGAGACCCCGATCATCGAAATTCAAGACCTGCACCGACGTTACGGCAAGCTGGATGCCGTGAACGGTTTGACGCTTACCGTCCGCGCCGGCAAATGCTATGGTTTCTTTGGCCGCAACGGCGCCGGCAAGACCACCACGATCAAATGCCTCCTGAATCTTCTCCGGCCGGATTCCGGTGGCGTCCGCGTGTTTGGTCTCGACCCGCGCCAGGACGAAGTCGCGATCAAGTCCCGCCTTGCCTACGTCCCCGACATGGTCGCGTTTTATCCGTGGATGACAGTCGCCGGGACATTGGAATATCTCGCCTCCTTCCGACACCATTGGAACCTCGACATTGAAAAGGATCTGTTGAACCGTTTTCGTCTCGATCCGAAACAGAAGGCCAGCAACCTCTCGAAAGGCCAGCGCACGCAGGTCGCACTCATTGGTGCGGTCTGTCCCGAACCGGAACTGTTGGTGCTCGACGAACCCACCAGTGGACTCGATCCGATTGTGCGCCGCGAATTCATCGAAACTGTCATTGGCGCCTACCAGTCCGGCGATCCCGGTTCCCGCACGGTGTTTGTCTCTACGCACCTGATTTCGGAATTTGAAGGTTTGATTGACGAATTTACCATTGTTGAACAAGGCCGCGCACTGCTAACGATGGAAGCCGATACCGCCCGGGACCGTTTTAGAAAAATCCGCGTGCGTTTCGCCACCGAATTAAAACTCAACCTGGCCGGTGCGCTGAAAGTGAAACAGGTCGGTCGGGAACTGGAAATCCTCGCCAATGGCAATAGCGAGCAACTCATTGCCGAGCTCAAAAAGCATCAACCGGAAGAATTGAAGGTTGAAGCGCTTGCCTTGGAGGAGATTTTCGTGGTTTCGGACAACTTGAAAACTGAGAAGGTATGAGCCCGCTGATCAAAAAGGAGGTCCGCCTGTTGCTGCCGGGTTTTTTGATCGGCGTCATCATGGCGATTTCAAACTGCCTCATGCCTGATGTTGGTCCTGCGACCCCCTTTCGCGGGGTGGTGGTGGTGTTTCCATTTTTGTGTTGTCCGGCAATGGCACTGATGATGGCGCTTAATTCATTCGGCGCTGAGTTTAGTTTGGGAACATTTTCAAACTTGATGGCACAGCCGGTGCCGCGTCTTCGGATCTGGCGGATCAAGATTTTGTTACTGGCCGGTGCGCTATTCATCATGGGCAGCCTTTGGTGCCTTTTCTATTATCTGCGGTACGCGCCCAATATGCGAGGGGAGGCTTTTGGGAATATTTTAGTCTGCGCATGGACTTATTTGCTGGTGATTTTTTCGGGCGCATTGTGGACAGTATTGTTAATCAGGCAAGTGGCGGCGGCATTCTGGTTTACTGTGCTGACCCCGGGGATGATTCTCGTTCTCACCGCTGGCATGTATGAGGCACTCCCGCAGTCGTTGGCAGCATTGATAACCCTGACGCTTCTGGTATTTTACTCGGTTGCCGGTTATTGCCTCGCCCGCTGGCTTTTCCTGCGCGCTCAGGACACGCAATGGACCGGGGGCACCATTGCCATGCCGGAAATGCGCGGATTCTCGCGCTGGTTCGCCAGTAAGGCGGCAATCCGGAGCTGGCGTCCGCGGGTCGCGCTTTGGCGGAAGGAACTGCAGCTTCACCAGTCACAGATCATTATCGCGGGCGTTCTGGCAATTCTACATGCCGTTGTCGTTATCACTCGAAAATACGGCGACTTCCCAAAAAATTCTGCCACGGAATTTATCCTTGAAACTTTTTGGCTGCTCTGGATGGTCATGCCGGCGCTGGTCGGGTGTGCGGCAATGGCCGAAGAGCGGAAAATGGCCACTCTTGAAAGCCAGCTCTGTCTGCCCGTCAAGCGGTGGACACAATTCCGCATCAAATATCTGGTCGTGTTGATGTTTGCGGTCCTGCTTGGGGCGATGATGCCGTGGTTGCTGGAAGGGAATAGAATTCTGCCTGATTTTAATCTTGAAGCGGAATTTAACAGCCTTACGGGTGATTCCAACTACGGCCATCTGCGGGGCAACGACTACTATTTTTCCACTACCATGGCGGGTGTCGGCTGGCTGGTGGTGCTCAACCTTTTGGGCTCGCTCTCACAATTTGTTCCGTTTCTGTGTGTGGCGGCAATTTGCGCCGGGGTGGCGGCGATCGCCTTTTACGGATCCTCACTCACCCGCAATACCTTGCAGGGGCTTGCGCCGACGGTTCTTGGTCTATTTGCGGTGGGGTTTTTACTATTGGTCGCTTCCAAGCCGCAGGAGTTTGGCCTCGACTTTCTTTGGCGGGGCCCACTGTTTTTCCTGATCGCCATCCCGGTGATGATGGCCGTTGTGGCAGCGCTGACCTATGGCAACTGCCACCTGGTGCGTATCAACGGGAGGATTTGGTTGAAAAACCTGCTCGCGCTAGTCGTCGCGCTGGCGCTGGTCACCGCTGGCACCTCTGCCATTTATCATCGTGGTTGGGAACTGCTTTCAGCCGGCGACCCCCCCCACGGTCCAGCACGTTGGACCATCGCCCATCCGCCGCGAATGCAAACCACCGACCAGACCATCACTATATATTTACCGGACGGCCGGGTCTGGCTGGACCGTTACGATTGGTATGAACCGAATACGTTTGAGGCGAAACTCATTGAGGATCGGGCCTTCGGCGGCGGCAAATTCTTGGAAGGCACCAATTGGACCGACGTCAAGGATTGCTGGCGGGACATTGTTGGCATTCAGCGCGACGGCAGCCTGTGGGTTTCGAAAACACTGGATCAACCATTTTACCGCAGCCGAGATAATCGAAAAATTGTGGCTTCGCAGGCTACGGAATTGGAGCGATTTGGCCACGATAACGATTGGCGAGATGTTTCCGGGCGTAACAGCTACCCTTTCCTGCTCAGGAATGACGGCACGTTGTGGTTTTGGGGGACTAATCGGTGGAACTCGCATAAAAGGTGGCCGGGACTGCATGCGTTAACACCGCAGCGCCTGGGATCGGATTCCGACTGGGAAAAAGTTTTCAATGCCATCGGCAGGACTTTCTTGATTAAAACCAACGGCCAGGTCTGGGTGGAGCCGGCGTTTAAAACTTCTGGAGAACCGGAAATAAAGACGGTCGCGCCGTTTCCAATATCCATCGGCCGTGCCCCCTATCTTGAAAAAAGGTCGTGGCTAGACGTGGCAACTCTCAACGAGGGTTGGCCAATCCTGACCGGTATTGCAATCGACGGTACGTTTCGTGAAATTGCCGCGACTGAGTTTGCCCCGATCGACAAGAAAAAGAAAAAATTCGATGTTGGGTTTGTGGGGCGGGATGCTCAAATCGGTCATGAGACAAACTGGCTGGCCGTGGCCGACGGCAACAATATTGCGGTGACCCTAAAGGCGGATGGCACCCTTTGGAAATGGAATTTTTATCCGTCTGGCAATCGCTACCAAGCTGGTTACTATGGGAACCCCTTGGATCTCGCTGGAACCTACGCGACCACTTTCAGCAAGCATTCGGATTGGGTGGCCATTGGAGAGATGGTGAGCGGGGTTGTTTCGCTCGCTGCCGACGGCAGTCTGTATCTGTGGCGTTTTGAGCCTCCGAGGATCTATTATTCCGGGATGGAGGCGCCTTTGCTCCAAGTCTCACGCCGCCCGGTCTTTCTCGGTAACATCTTCAGCCAGTCAAACTGAATAAACTTCCTCGACATATCGAACTGGTTTTCAACCAGGCATCTTCATCGCTCAACGATCGCGAAAGCCCGCTCAGCACATTTGCATCCTGGCCCAATTGGTTTAAGTTGTCCGCTTTATGACAACGGTCCAAGTCCAGGAACAGCCGGTTCGCAATGCCACAATGGCGGCGTCCACGGTCATGACAGTGCTTTACGCGATTAGTTTTTCCCACCTGCTGAACGATACGATTCAGGCATTGCTTCCGTCGATTTACCCGATGCTGCGGAATTCATTTAACCTGAGCTTCGCGCAGCTGGGCTGGATTACGTTTACCTTTCAGTGCACCTCATCGCTGTTCCAACCGGTGGTTGGCCTGGTGACGGATAAGCGGCCGATGCCCCACTCGCTCGCGATGGGGATGGGGTTGTCGTTCACCGGCCTGCTGGCGCTGGCCTTCGCCCCCAATTATCCTTTGGTGCTGGCTTCGGCGGCGACGCTCGGTTTGGGATCCGCAATTTTTCATCCGGAAGCCTCGCGAGTGGCGCACATGGCGGCTGGTCATCGTCGCGGATTTGCCCAATCCCTGTTTCAGCTCGGCGGCAATACCGGGACATCACTCGGACCCTTGCTGGCGGCATTGATCGTGGTTTCGCATGGCCGCGGTTATTTGGCGTGGTTTACCTTACTCGCCTTGCTGGGCGTCGCAGTGCTCTGGCGGATCGGCACCTGGCAGGCAAAGAACTTTCATCGGCTGCGGCCCAAGGCGCACGATGCCGGAACCAAACATGCCGTGTTGCCGCGCAACAAAGTGATCGCCGCACTGGTGGTGCTGGTGGCGTTGATTTTTTCCAAGTACGTCTATCTTACCAGCATGACGACTTATTATACGTTTTACCTGATCCACCATTTTCATGTCTCGGTGCGCACGTCCCAATTGCTGCTGTTTGTGTTTCTGTTTTCCGTGGCCCTAGGCACGATTATTGGCGGGCCGGTGGGGGATCGGATCGGGCGCAAGAGGGTCATTTGGGTCTCCATTCTGGGGACTGCGCCATTTTCGCTGCTCCTCCCGCATGTCGGGTTGATGGGAACGGTACTGCTCACGGTTTGTATCGGGATCATCCTGGCCTCGGCCTTCTCGGCCATCCTGGTTTACGCCCAAGAGCTGGTGCCGGGCAAAGTCGGCATGATTGCAGGCTTGTTTTTTGGACTGGCCTTCGGCATCGCTGGCATTGGTTCGGCTGCGCTTGGCCATTTAGCGGATCGCACCAGCATTGAATTTGTCTTTCAGTGCTGTGCGTTTCTGCCCTTAATCGGCTTGCTGACTGTCTTGTTGCCGGACATTGAGCCGCCGCGCAAGCACGCGTAATCCGGCCGGCGAAAGTTCAGACCAACTTTAATTTGTCATTGCCGAAGTTAATAGCGTGCTATTGCGCCGCTTTTGCGGCATAATGGTTGTATGCCTTTTCGCGCACTCGGGCTGGACCCGAAAGTTTTACAAGCCGTCAAAGAAGCGGGTTACACCGAACCGACGCCGATTCAAGTCGCCGCCATCCCGCCAATCATCGCCGGGAACGATTTGATTGGCATTGCCCAAACCGGCACCGGCAAGACCGCGGCCTTCACGCTGCCCATTTTGACGCGGCTGGCGGCGGTCCTTGGCGACGGTCGCCAGCCCGGCACGCGCGCGCTGATCTTGGCACCGACCCGCGAACTCGCCCTGCAAATTGATGAAAACGTCCGGGCTTACGCCCGCCACTTGCCGCTGAAAGTTGCAACGATATTCGGCGGGGTGGGGGAACACCCGCAGATCAATGCTCTGCGGGCGGGCACCCACCTGATTATCGCCTGCCCCGGCCGTTTGATGGATTTAATGCAACGGCGGTACGCCGATTTTTCGCGACTCCAGTATTTGGTCCTGGATGAAGCCGACCGGATGTTGGACATGGGTTTTCTGCCTTCGATCCGCCAAATTGTGCGTTCTTTGCCGGTCAAACGGCAGACCCTGCTTTTTTCCGCGACCCTCTCACGGGAAATTGAGGCCCTGACGCATGAATTTCAGCAACATCCGAAGACCGTGCAGATCGGTCGCCGCTCCAATCCAGCGGAGACGGTGACCCAGTTTGTTTACGAAGTCCCGAAACATCTCAAGCCCGCCTTGCTAACCCACCTCTTGCGTGATCCAAGCATGAACATGGTGCTGGTTTTTTCGCGGATGAAACATGCCGCTGACCGCGTGGCGCGCAATTTGGAACAGCAAGGCATTCGCACGGCAACCTTGCATTCCAACCGTTCCCAAAGCCAGCGCCTGCGGGCGCTGAAAGATTTTAAGTCCGGTGCCGTGCGCGTTCTGGTCGCGACTGATATCGCGGCGCGAGGAATTGACGTGGACGGTATTTCCCACGTGGTCAATTATGATTTCCCGATGCATTCCGAGGACTACGTTCATCGGATTGGTCGTACCGGGCGGGCCAATGCGGTGGGCGACGCCATCAGTTTCGTGACGCCGGAGGATCAGGGTGAATTGCGTTCGCTGGAACGTTTTATCGGACGCGGCATCGTCCGGAAAAAGGCTGAAGGATTTAATTATTCCTCCCCCCCTCCGGCTTTCAACCCCACCGCCGAAGATCGTCCGCGGCATCAAGGAGGTGGAAATCGTCCGCCACCGGCTTCCCGTTCGTCCGGGCGGCCGCAGCCCCAGCGCGCCGGTTGGTCCCAAAGTTCAAACCGTGGTTTTAGTTCGCGCCGGTCGCGCTAATTATTATTCGACAGCATCACCGGGAGACGTTGCTTTCTTCGGGGCAAGCAACTTGGCGCCTTTGAGCAAACGGCAGAAATCCTTCTTACTGGTGACCCGCATCGCTCCCTGTTTGCTGGCAAGGTCGGGCATGCATTTGTATTCCACCTCCAGCCGTTCGAGCCGGACGATGCGCAAAAAATCCTTACCCTGTTTCCAGACCTGACCTTGGCAAAGTTTCATCCCTGCAGCTTAACACCGCCGGCTGGTCGCTGGCGAATTGATTATTAAATCTAATAAAAGGTCGTCAAATTTAGGCGAAAATTAAGGTTGCCATTTCGTAGGAATTGGTTATTATTTAGGCATCTGTTAGATAGCTTGTCAGTCCCATGGCATGGAAAATCTTCAAGTGAACTTGTTTCAGTGATGATTTGAAACCCGAAGTTCGGGAACAGTCTGGTGAGTGCAGTGTTAGTCGGACAGTATAACATCACATGAGTAACAAATTGTTTGTTGGAAACCTTTCCTTCAACACCACAGAAAATTCACTCCAAGACGCGTTTGCCGCTTACGGCACCGTCACGGAAACCAACCTGATGATGGATCGCATGACCAATCGCCCCCGCGGCTTTGGTTTCGTGACCATGAGCACAGCGGACGAGGCCCAGAAGGCCATTGCCGCGATGAACGGCGCACAGCTTGATGGCCGTGCCTTGACTGTCAACGTTGCCCGTCCCCGTGAGGAACGTCCTCCCGGCGGTGGTGGTGGCGGCGGCGGTCGTCGTGAATTCGGCGGCGGCGGCGGCGGTCGTCGTGAACGCTATTAATCGTTTTTAATTTTTCGCAGCGAGGCCCGGGTCAAACCGGGCCTCGCTTTTTTGTGTCGCCAACCGGCGGCCCGGCGGCAGTTATCAAGCTATGGCGGGCGCGAAATGTTCGTGCCTCGGATCAGTTGCGGAGATGACGACACTGACCGATTTTTGGTTGAAGCCTTTGAAACCACCGTGGCGTTGAAGATTTTCGAGATGGCTGCCCAACGCGCCTTCTTTTATGAATTTTGCAAACTGCTCCGGCGTGATCAATTTTGCGGCGAGTAATTTTACCGCCCGTTCGCGCCCCACCGGCCAGCGCTCGCCTTCCGTGAAGGCTTGCTTGAGAAACTCAAAATTCGAAAAGGGATTCATGGTGTTGACGCCCTCCGCTTTGAGTTGGTCCCGCAGCAACTGGTAATCGAACCGCGCCTCGAGATGATGCATGCCCGCCCCGAGGAAGCTTTCCCCGTGGAGTCCCACCCAAAGGCCAACCGTGCCGAGCCTGTCAGCGGCGGGCAGGCGGCGGCTGGAAAAATCAATTTGGGTTTCGTCCGGCATCAGGTCCACATCGGCAAAAACCGTTATGCCAACCACCGGTTGTTCGCAGATTTGCGCTCCCCATCCGGCTTCCGCCCCCGCATAGTAACGTTCACGTTTCTGGAAACCAATCGCGAGCAGGAATTCCATCAAGTCCACGAAATGTTCGCGTGAACAACGGAACGTATGGTGGTCGTGGTTGCCCCAGCCGAGACCGAGCCGGTCCTGACGGTATTTCTGGATGCGCGCGGCCCGGTTGCGATTTTCCCAATAAGCCCGTTCCTCCTCAAAAAAAATCTGGCAGGCTTGGTCGCGGCCGACCAGCGCGAGACTGGTTTTCAGCAGTTTTTGGGCATGGGCGATGCCATCCGCGTCCTGCGCAAAAACCCGTCGCCGGGCCCGCCACATTTCCTTCGTTCGCAAGATGGCTTCGAGTTTGCCCGGGCGGTGCGGAGCCTCGAGAAAACCCCGATAGGCACGTCGTTCGACCACTTCGAGTCGGGTACCGTTATCTTCGTTGACGAGCGCCCGGCGAAATTGGGAGAACGGCGCCCCTTTGATTTCCGTGATTAGATTGTGTCGTGCGATGAAGTCCGCGACGAATTCCGGCCGCAGGGCAATCAAGGAGGGGCGGAGTTTTGCGCCCACGCGCAAAATCACCCGCGGGAGCGTTGCCCGCGGATGGTACAGTACGTGGTCGCCGTCGCGCGCCTCCACCTCATCCGTCACAAACCCCACTTCGCGAAAGGAGGCCTCTTCGCCCGGCGGGAGCACGAGGTGGTCCACCCACTCAAAAAAATCCGTGCCGGTCTCGTCTCGCATGCCGTCGGCCAAACTTTTTGCGAACGCATTTTGGGCGATAAATTCGCGGATCCGGCTGGCCAGCAGGCGCTCCGCCGGATAGGCCAGGGGCCAATCAAATTGTTTCGGATCATAGGGCACGCTTTTGGCGACCGGGCTGGAGTTTTTATAATTGGAAGGAATCATGATTTAATCTTTTGGGATTGATGGGTTTATTACACAAATTGAAGTCCCTGTGACAGCGGCAGGTCATTGGAGTAATTAATCGTAACTGTTTGCCGACGCATATAGGCCTTCCAGCAGTCGCTGCCGCTTTCCCTCCCGCCACCGGAATCTTTTTCGCCCCCGAACGCGCCCCCAATTTCCGCCCCGCTGGTGCCGATGTTCACGTTGGCGATGCCGCAATCGCTGCCACAGGCGGCCAGGAATGTTTCCGCCTCGCGCATTTCATTCGTGAAAATCGCGGAGCTCAAGCCTTGGGGCACGGCGTTATTGTGCTTAATTGCTTCGTTCAAATCGCGGTATGGGATGAGATACAAAATCGGCGCGAAGGTCTCCTGGTGGACGATTTCATAATGAGCCCGCGCCCGGGCGAGACAGGGGCGCACGTAGCGTCCCCCGGCAAAGCCGGGTCCGTGGAGCGGCTCTCCGCCGTAGATGATTTTGCCGCCGGCACGCTGAAGTTCCCGCAAGGCCTTTTGCATGGTTTTAACGGCATTCTGGGTAATAAGCGGGCCCATCAGGACGCCGGCTTCGAGCGGATTACCGACGCGAATTTGCTGATAGGCCGCAACAATCCTATCAGTTAGTTCGGGCAGGATGCTTTCGTGGACGATCAGCCGGCGGGTCGAAGTGCAACGTTGTCCAGCCGTGCCCACCGCGCCGAAAAGAATCGCCCGCAAGGCGAGGTCCATGTCCGCGCTGGGCGTCACAATGATCGCGTTGTTGCCGCCCAACTCGAGCAGGCTTTTGCCGAGCCGGCGGCCGACAGTCTCGCTCACTGTTTTACCCATGCGGGTGGAGCCGGTGGCGGAAATCAACGATAACCGCCGATCGGCGGCCAGCTTTTTCCCCATCGCTTTATCGCTGCAAAGCAGGCTGAAAATCGCGGGGTCCACTTCGCCGTCGCGGCAGACCTTCTCGGCAATGCGCGTGGTTGCGATGGCCGTGAGCGGAGTTAATTCGGACGGTTTCCAGATGGTGGCGTTGCCGCAGACCGCAGACAAGGCGGTGTTCCAGCTCCAGACGGCCACCGGGAAATTGAATGAGGTGATCACTCCGATGACGCCGAGGGGATGCCATTGTTCCAGCATGCGGTGCCGAGGGCGTTCCGAGGCAATGGTCAGTCCAAAAAGTTGGCGCGATAGGCCAGTGCCGAAATCGCAGATATCTATCATCTCCTGCACCTCGCCTTCGCCTTCGGCGAGAATCTTTCCGGATTCAAGCGTGACGAGCCGCCCTAGGTCTTTTTTGGCGGCGCGGAGTGCGTTGCCGAACTGCCTGACTATTTCCCCGCGTTTCGGAGCGGGCACGTTCCGCCAGGCCAGAAAAGCTTCCCGCGCGGCATTCACCGTTTGCTCGTATTCATCCGCCGTGGCTGTGCGCACCTTCGCCAGTTCCCGCCCGTCGATGGGGCTGATGCTGTGGATGGTCTTGCCGTTTCCCAGCCACCTGCCGCAGAAAACCCCGGGGTTAGCCGGTCCTAGGCCAAGTCGCCGGAATAATGCGGTGTGGGTGGTGGATCTTTTTTTGGGCACGGAATTATGGCTTCAGGTTGCGATCTGCTGGCATTCGTCTGCGATGGTTTTGAGCGCCAATTCAATCGCCTCGGTTTTGATATCCAAAACCGGTCGTAGCCGGATCGAACGCTCGCCGCTGCGCACGACAAGCAGGCCGAGTTCGTAGGCGCGCTTCCAAAAGGCGTCGCGCCGGACGCCGTCGGGCAGGTCGAAACCGATCATCAATCCCCGTCCCCGCACAGCGCTGATGACTTGAAACCGCCGGGCGATTTGCTGCAGTTCGCTGACAATAAGTTCGCCCTGAATGCGTGCGTTTTCAACCAGTTTCTCCCTCTCGATGATTTTCAGGAAGTGGGTGGAACGCACAAAGTCGGTAAAATTGCCTCCCCACGTCGAATTGATGCGGCTGGGCAGTCGGAAAACGTTATCCGGCACTTCATCCAATCGGGGTCCCGCCATGACACCGCATACCTGCGCTTTTTTCCCGAAACACAACAGATCCGGCAGGACGTTGAAATGTTCACAGCACCAGCTTTTTCCGGTTAACCCCATGCCGGTCTGCACTTCGTCAAAAATCAGGAGGATTTCGCTTTCATCGCAGATTTGCCGCAGCTTTTTGAACCATTCGGGGCGGAAATGATTGTCGCCTCCCTCGCCCTGAACCGGTTCGAGGATGATGGCCGCGATGTCGCAGCCTTTTTGGGCGATGAAATCGCGGATCTGTTTTTCGCTGATGGATTCCTTCCGGATCGCTTCGCTGATGCGTTGTGGCTCGGGCAGCGAAAAATCGAGGAAAGGAGCGCTGACGCGTGGCCAAGGGAACTTGGCGAAGTAAGCGACTTTTTTTACATCCGTGTTGGTCAGGCTCATCGTGTAACCACTACGACCATGAAATGCCTTTTCAAAATGAAGTATCTCCGTGCCGCGTTCGCCCCGTCCGGCGGCGATATTTTTGCGGACTTTCCAGTCCATGGCAGATTTCAGGGCGTTTTCGACCGCCGCCGCGCCGCCTTCGATGAAGAAAAAACGCCCGAGCGGTTTTAGCGGCATCACGCGCGCAAAGGTATCCACGAACGTGGCGTAGGCCCCAGAATACATGTCGGAATTGGCCACTTTTATTTTTGCAGCGGCCAGCAGGTCGGCTTCCACTTCCGGACGATTAAGATAAGGATGGTTGTAGCCGATCGGGGTGGAGGCATAAAAGCTGTACAGATCGAGGAAGCGCTTTTGGGTGGCGGCATCCACGAGCCAGGAACCCTGGCTTTTTTTTAGATCAATGACGATCTTGAACCCGTCCACGAGGATGTGCTTCTCCAGGCTGGAAATGACGTATTGCGCGGGAATTTTGTCATTACCTGCCAAATCAGGCAATGCGGCAGCCCGTTGCAGCTTTTTTTGAAAAGTTGGCATAAAACAGCCTAATCCAATCGTCCTTAATGAAATGGTATTTATCGCAAGGACAGCAGCGCGACAAGCGAAATATGTTGATTGCATGAAAATGTTTGGCTGGAGGCCTCCCGGCTGGCGCATTTGGCGGGATTTGTGTCGTTGCCTGTTCACAACGCAAGTGGGCACTGGATTCCCGCGCTCTTCCTGCTAAGCTAAGGACATTTCGATGACCCGGATTGTCAACATTGCCGCTTATAAATTTGTCTCCCTGCCGGAGTTGCGCTCGCTTAGATCGCGCTTGCTCGCACTCTGCAAAGGCTGGGAGCTCAAAGGAACCATCCTGTTGAGTGAAGAGGGTATCAACTTGTTTGTGGCTGGAATCGGGGAGAAGATCGAACGATTGCTTGCGGAATTGCGCACCTTGCCGGGACTTGAGGATTTGTCACCCAAATACAGCGTCACGGATCACCAGCCGTTCCGTCGCATGCTGGTTCGATTGAAGAAGGAGATTATCGCGTTCGGCGTCGAGGGCATCGATCCGGCCAATCGCACCTCGCCGAAGCTCAGCGCGCGGGATTTGAAACAATGGCTCGACGAGGGTCGCCGGGTCACCCTCCTGGATACCCGGAACGATTACGAAATAAAACTTGGTACCTTTAAAAACGCGCTGCCGATTGGCGTCGAGCATTTCCGTGATTTTCCTGCCGCCGTCCGGAAACTGCCGTCTGAATTGAAGGAGCAGCCGGTGGTGATGTTTTGCACCGGCGGTATTCGTTGTGAAAAAGCAGGTCCTTTCATGGAGCGCGAAGGGTTTCGCCAGATCTTTCAGCTGGAGGGCGGCATCCTGAAATATTTTGAGGAATGCGGCGGCGCTCATTATGTGGGTGAATGTTTCGTCTTTGACCAGCGCGTTGGGCTTGATCCGGGTTTGCGTGAAACGGAATCCAGCCAGTGTTTTTGTTGTCAGACGCCCTTGACCGCTGCGGACCAACAAGACCCTCGCTACGTCGCCGGCCAATCTTGTCCAGCGTGTTTCAAAACCCCCGCTGAACAAATGGTCGAGAACATTGCACGCCGTCACGCGACGATCGCCCGCAACGCGTCGCCCTTGCCTGGGAGCCAGCCCTACGACCATTTCAAGCCAGTCAATGTGCCGGCCGAGGCCGATGGACAGACCGTGGTGGCTGCCCTGTGCCGTGTCGTCAGACATCTCCCCGCAGCTTATTGGGAGGCCGAATGTGCGCGCGGTTTGATTTTGGATGCCCAGCACCAAGCAGTGCCGTCGAACAGAATCGTTCGAGCCGGCGAACGTTACCGGCACAAATTTCCCGGAATGACCGAACCTGATGTAAACGCGCGGGTGGAAATCCTGCATGAGGACGAGGCATTGATTGTGGTAAGCAAGCCGGCGCCACTGCCCATGCACGCTGGCGGGCGTTTTAATTTCAATACCCTCCAGTATTTTCTTAATTCGGCATATCATCCCCAAAAACCTTGCCCAGCGCACAGGCTGGACGCCAATACCACCGGCCTGGTACTGGCGACGCGCACCCGGCATTTTGCCGGTAAATTGCAGCCGCAATTTGCGCGCGGGTCGGTTGAAAAATCTTACCTGGTGCGTGTTCAGGGCCGGCCGGCCTCGGACTCTTTTGATTGCCGCGCACCCATCAGCGCCGAGGCAGGAGCTCTGGGTTCGCGTGCCGTGGATGTCGCCGGTGGCCTTTCCGCGCACACCTGGTTTCGTGTGCTCCAAAATTACTCCGATGGCACCACGTTGCTGGAGGCGCGGCCGTTGACCGGTCGCACGAACCAAATTCGCATCCATCTCTGGCACCTTCACCTGCCAGTCTGCGGCGACCAGGTGTATCTGGCGGGCGGAAAAATCGGCAGCACCCAGACCTTGAGCGTGACGGACCCGCCCTTGTGCCTCCATGCTTGGAAGATCAAGTTTGTCCATCCTGCGACCCGCCTGCCCATGGACTTCACGGCGCCGCCACCTGCTTGGGCATCGGCCTGAAGCATTTCCGGGCCGACTATCCGGCCGTAATTTTAATTCGACCGGCCCGTATTTCACGATTAACTTGTGAGCATTATGTCACCCGATGAAGTTTTGTTGGAAGCCGAAGAGAAAATGATCAAGACCGAGCAGGTGGTCGTGAATGAGTTTGCCGGCGTGCGCACAGGCAAAGCCTCAGCCTCGTTGCTTGAGAATATCATGGTTGAAGTTTATGGCTCGCAAATGAGGATTCGCGAGCTTGCCGGCATCACCACCCCTGAGCCGCGCCAACTCCTGGTGCAACCTTGGGACATGACCTCGATTCAGGCGATTGAGAAGGCGATTCAGAAAGCGAATCTTGGTGTTTCCCCCGCGGTTCAAGGCAAGATGATCCGGATTTCATTCCCGGAATTAAGCACTGAGCGCCGCCAGGAATTTGTTAAGATCACCAAGAAACTGGCTGAAGACGGGCGTGTGGCCGTACGCCATGTTCGCCGGGACGCGATGGAATTGCTGAAGAAGGTCAAGACGGCGGGCGGAGTAGGGGAAGAAGAGCTTGAGAGCGCGGAAAAAGAAATCCAAAAACTTACTGATCAATACATCGCCAAAATTGATGCGCACGTGGTGGCCAAGGAAAAAGAAATCATGACGGTGTGAGTTGGAAATTATTGTTCGCCATTACCCGTCATCAAAACATCGCTGGCCCGATCCGCTGGGGTGACTTTTAGGCGGGTAATCTTGCCGTCCTCGACCTGAGCCTCGATCGTGGTTTGGTAGGGGGCATGAAGTTTGAAGTCGGCTTTCCAATCCTCCGGCCACGCTGGAGTGAGGCGGATTTGCCGGCCGTCGCATTGAAGCAGCATTAGCTGCAGCGTCATCATCCCGGCCCCGCCGTTGTCCATGTCTGGAATCCAATCATTGTTTTTTGTCCAAAACCAGGGAAACCGTTGATTTCCATAGGACGTGAATTCCTGATGCACCACGTTGGTCGCGTCGCTGGTCAGCCCCAACAGGGCGGACTCCATGCCATCCTGACCCCAGCAAACGCCGTAAGGAAAAAGTCGGGCGTTGTAGGTGTTGCGCGCAAGGTCCAAACCAGCTTTGCCCAAATCGTAAAGTCGGTACGGAAAGACAGAGTAAAGCTCTGGATTTTCCACATTGGCGGTCCGACCATAACGGGCTGCCGGAAGAATGACGGGTTTGCCGTCGGGATCACCGATTGTCTTGGGCGGCAGCTTGCCGCGGGCAGTGGTTCCAAGGGGAAGCGGCGGGAGTTCGCGCAACACTCGGGACCAGAGATCGCGCTGGTTTTGGGTAGTTAAAGCGTTCGGCAGGGAAAGCAGGCGGGGCAGGGTGCTCATCAAACCGGCAATGTCCGGCGTGGGGTCAACGGCATTTAACTGGTACGTTTCGATCGATTGGGATGGCGACATCTGTATCCGTCCGTCCGCCCTGTGCTGCCAATGCAGGTCGTAATACGTTACGATGGTGTCAGCCATGGGCAGCACTGAATCTCGCAGGAAGGACTCGGATTGGGCGTAATCATAGTCATCCAACATTTGCGCCAGAACTTCCAGGCCGCCTTGGATGTGGTAGCGCATCCAGGGGCTTTGCAATTGGATGCCTGAATTGTTCCACCCGAAATCATTCACGTTGGGCAACCCCCAAAAGTTGATGGTCTCAATAAACGCCCCGCCGTCGTGATGAAAATACAAGCGGGTGCGATCCCGGGCGAGGGGAAGCGCTTGCACATACATGTTGAACCAGGGCGCAAGCAGATCATCGTCCCCGCTGGCGATCAGCGGCCAGTAAACCAAGCGCGTGTTTTGATTCCAAAAAGAGCTGCCCCACATACGAAAATCAGGGTCATGGTTGTCCGCACTGGAGCTGACGCCGGCGGGCAAATCGTGGCCGACGGTAAACAGCGAACCATTATACTTGAGCGGCTGTGCGCCGCGTCCGGCACAAGCAGTCATGTACCGCTGGATGGCATAACCCTGGGAGACTTGTTCCGCTGCGGCTGTGCCGCTGATATGAATCCAACTGCGGTTCCAGAAGTCAGTCCACCAGGCTTGATGCTTCTGATAATCACTCTTCGAATCAATGTCTCCCAAGCTTTTAACTTCGTGCTTCATCATCGATTGCCAGGCGGAGGGATCGGGCACCTGGCGCGTAAGAGTGAACAGGTCAAGGCGGAAGGATTTAGCCGCCACAGCTGATTTCAGGCAGAGGTCATTCTCGGTGACCAAGTGCGCGCCTTTCATTGTGACGCCGAAACATCGGTTCAGCAATGGGTCCGGGTATTTGGAGAGGAGCGACTCAAGATGCTCCTTTTTGAAAACCAAGGGATAAATGCTACGCGAATCGAAGTGGCACCAGCTGACTTGGTTATTCTTCGCGGGCAGGATGGTGTCGGGGTCAAAATCAAGACCGTCGGGATCATTTCCCCATTCAAAGAATCCCCCCTTCACGACAGCTTGATGATCAAGGTGATAAGCTTGGGTCCGCCAGATCTCGGATTTCGCCGTCAATTCGATGGGGGTCACCGACTGAACCTCCAGATGGACCACCGGATGATTTGCATCCACCCAAATCCGTGCCATATTTGCGCCGTTGCAAATTTGAACATCACCCGATTCCAACCGCAATGTTTGCGTAAAACCGGTCGAAGAAATAAAGGGATTGGGCGACAGCTGGATGCGCACCCGACCCAACTTGAGCAATTGGCCATTTTCGCTCCAGGCATCCGATTTGGAGAGCAGCAAAAGAATATCGCCATTTTGCTCAGTCCAGACATTGAGACCGACGTCACCATTCCCCAGGGGCATGGAATCATTTTCATTAGTGCCCGGGGAATTCCAAGTCACGTCATTCTCGGCCGCGAACGAGTTGGATTGCGCGGATGCCGTCAAGGACACGACGGCCAGGATCAGGGCGAGAATCAATGCGTTCATGAAATGGTGAAAACGGTCGACAGAATGATTAATCATGGGCTGGAAAACCATCTTAAATTTTTTTGGGCCTGATTCGGCCGGCCTTCGTGACTTTGAGGTCCGTGATTCCAGGTTGACCATCGGTGCCCGGCAAGTGCCATTGTTATTGGTGCGCCATCGCCGGGCACGGCGCTATCTGCTGCGTTTATTACCGGATGGTACGGCGCGGGTGACGATTCCGCGGAATGGGACGGTAAAAGGAGCCATGGCCTTTGCCGAGCGCAACCGGAATTGGCTGGCACGCCAATTGGCACTCCTGCCAGAGAAGCAGCCGGCGAACTTGCCCTGGCGCGCGGGCAGCCAAATTTGGTTTCGCGGGGAGTTGGTGTATGTTGAGCGGCTTGGTGATGGGCGGGTTCGCTTTAGCTCCGAGATCTTGAAGGTGCCGGAAGGGAAGGTCGAATTGCGTTCTGTTTTGCAAAAGCACCTGCGCGTCCTGGCGACCCGCGAATTGGCCGAGAGAGTAAGGCACCATGCCGCAGTGCACGGGTTCATTATCAAGCGGGTGACTGTAAGAAATCAGAAATCGAGGTGGGGTTCGTGTTCAAGCAAGGGCACCGTCTCATTGAATTGGCGATTAATCCAGACACCGGATTTTGTCAGTGATTATGTCATCCTGCATGAGTTGGCGCATTTGCGGCAGATGAACCATTCCGCCAAGTTTTGGCAGGAAGTGGAGAATTTATGCCCGGATTTTCGCCGTGCGAAATTGTGGCTTAGAGCACACCAGCGACTTTTGCAGTGAGAGTGATCGATAACCCAAAACGTGACTAATGACGGATACCAGCGTGAAATCAAAAACGATTGGTGCTGACCTTAAACCGGAACCCGGGCAGGGACAAAACCAGCCGGTTTTGCGGGTGGAGCGAGTCACGAAGAATTATCAGTCTCGCTGTGTCCTGAACGAGGTCGGGTTTTCGCTAGCCGTGGGCGAACGGGTGTCGCTGGTCGGACCTTCGGGCTGCGGCAAAACCACCCTGTTGAACTGTCTGGGCGGTATCGACCGGGTCGATCAAGGCACGATCCGCCTCGGTGATTTGGCACTGGAAAAACTGGACAGCGATGAACTCGCGAAGGTTCGTCGCGAGCAGGTCGGCACTGTGTTTCAGTTCTTTCATTTGCTGCCAACCCTGACAGCTTTTGAGAATATCGAGCTTCCACTGCAATTGCTGGGCATTCCGTCGGCTGAACGCCGGGAGCGGGTGGATGATCTCCTGGCACGGGTTAAATTGTCGCAAAGGGCGGGGGCTGTTCCTGGTCAACTTTCCGGCGGCGAAATGCAACGCGTGGCGATTGCGCGGGCCTTGGCGCATCGCCCGCGTTTGATTCTGGCGGACGAGCCGACCGGCAACCTGGATTCGGTGAACGGAGAGATTATTCTCGATCTGCTGGCGGAATTGTGCGGGGAAAACCGGACCGCCCTGTTGATGGTCACGCATAGCGCCGACGCATCGCGGATCTGTCACCGGACGCTGCACATGCGGGACGGCGTCATCATCCGGGAAAGTGCAGGGGGGTCGTCCGCTTGAGTTCTCTGCTAGTGATCCAACTTTTGTTTCGTCGCCTTACCTCGCGTCATTGGCTGGGTGCCTGGCGCAGCACGGCATTACAGATCCTCATCCTGGCGCTGGGCATCTCGGTCTTTTTTTCCATCCGGCTGGCAAATCGTGCCGCGGTCAACAGCTTCGAAAACTTCACCGGCATGTTGCATCAGGCTAGCGACTGGCAGATCTCCGCCGCAGCCGGCCAGTTGCCGGATGCCGCCTTGGGTGAGTTAAGGCAGGCGTTCGGGAATTTGCCGGTTGACCTGATCCCAGTGGTCGAAACGACAGCCTCCGAGCCCTTAAACGGAAGTGAAGACCAGCTTGGTTCGCGCCCAATGTTTGACCTGCTTGGACTGGATCTCGTTGCCATCCAAAACCCGGCGGATGCGGCGGGCGAGAATCTTGATTTGTTTAATCAGCCGGACTCCGGCACCGACGGCCAGGGCGGACAACCCTTGTGGAAGGTTGTGCAAAATCCCCACGCGGTTTTCATTAGCGCAGCCATGGCCCGGACGCGGCACCTGAAGGCCGGGGATCAATTTCCGGCGGTAATTGATGATCAAAAGGTGGCGCTCGAAATTGCCGGCATCATCCCGGACATTCCTTCCCGCCCGTCGGCGCCGGATAATTTACTAATCATGGATTTGCCGGCGTTGCAGCAATTGACGCATCGGGAAGGAAAAATTGATCGGATTGAATTCACCGTCCCTGAGGGACCGACGGCGGCGGCGCATCGTGCGTGGGTACACGACGTGTTGGTCGCCCTCGGTAAAAGCCGGTGGCAAATCCTGACTCAAGCCGACCGGCGCGCGGGCGCGGCGATGATGACGCGAGCGTTCCGCATGAACCTGAATCTTCTCTCGATGATCGGTTTGCTGGTGGGGCTGTATCTAATTTTCCAAAGCCTCGACGGCGCGGTGGTTCGGCGACGAGAAGAAATCAGCATTCTTCGTTCTTTGGGCATCACTGAAAGCATCATCCGACGGTCCTGGCTGTTGGAAGCGGCAGTGCTGGGGCTGATTGGCGGCGGGTTGGGCGCCTTGCTGGGTTGGGGAGGAGCCCAAATTGCGGTACGGTTTGTCGGACGGACGGTAAACGCCCTTTATTATTCCACCAGCGTCCAGTCGGCCCGCTTGAGTGGCGGGGAGTTGCTGCTGGCCTTGGGCATTGCTCTAGGCGCGAGCCTCATTGCCGGGTGGTGGCCGGCGCGGCAGGCAGCTAAAACCCCACCGGCGCAAATTCTGTCGCGCTCAACGGAAAGTCAGGGACGGAAAACGCTATTGCAATCGCCTGGCTTCGGAGTTGCACTTCTCGTTCTCAGCTGGGGTCTCACCTGGTTGCCACCCTTGCGCCTCGCCGAGGCGTTACGCGTGCCGCTGGGCGGTTACTTGGCAGCGGTGGGGCTCATCTTTGCCGGCGGAATATTATGCGGGTTCATCCTTCAAAAATGCGCGCGCGCCGCGCGTTTCGTGGGGGATTTCTCGGCGCCGGCGAAAATCGCCATCAGTTATCTGGCGCGATCTTCCAGCCGACATCGCCTGGCGGCGGCCAGCTTACTGTGCGCGGTGGCAATGGCGGCGGGTATGATCATTCTGGTGGCCAGTTTTGACACGACAATGCGCCGTTGGATCGGCAACACCTTTCAAGCCGATCTTTATGCGACCAGTGCGGGAGCACAAAGCGCCTCCTCTCAGAACCGGATTCCAGCACAAACCTGGCGGCGGATCGAGAAATACCCTGGTGTGGCGGAATTAAACGCCATGCAAGTGGCCGAGATCCAACTTAACGGAATCAGCACAATGCTGGTGGGGGTAGACGTGGATTTCTCCCGCCGACACCCCAACTTGATCTGGCTTCAGTCACCCCCCAATGATGATTTTTTCTACGACGCGCGCGATGAAGGTCTGGCCCTGGCCAGTGAAAGTTTCTGTGAACGTTTTCAGGTTCGCCGCGGCGATGTAGTGAACATTCCTACTCCAGCGGGAGCCAAAGCAGTCAGGATTTCGGGAGTGTTTTGTGACTACGGCAATGAACGTGGATCGTTGTTGATCGCGCGCAGCCATTTTGCGGCTTGGTTTGGCGATGAGTTGGCGAGCAGCTTGATCTTGATCGCAATGCCGGACGTTGATCCGGATCAGTTGCAAGCGCGATTGTCCCATGATTTTCCCGGCCTCGCCCTCCTGACCAACCGGCATTTACGGACGGAAGTTTTACGGGTCTTTCACCAGACTTTCTCCGTAACTTACGCGCTGGAATTGATTGGCATTGTGGTTGCCGTGACCGGATTGGGCATGACTTTTTCCAGCATGGTGGTCGATCGGCGTAATGAATTGACAACGCTGCGCGCCTTGGGTTGGCGGCGCAAGGATCTGGCGATGGCCGCGTCCTTGGAGGGAGCCTTTCTGTCTATCGGCTCGGTTTTGGCCGGCACGATTGTTAGCCTCGGTCTGGGTTGGATCCTGATTTACCTGGTCAACAAGCAGAGCTTTGGCTGGACACTGCAGTTTCAGATTCCCTGGCTCTCCCTATCGGCGATGGGCTTGTTGGTGATCGTTTCGGGAACCGCCACGGCTTATCTGGTGGGCCGCTGGGGTTCAGGATTGGCGGCTGACCGTGAAGAATAGCACCTTGAATCAAGAGCGATGAAATTACCTTTTTTGATTTGGTTTGCGTTCGTCTTCGTTACGGAGGTTCAGGCCGGGCCGGAAAATCGCACGACGGATGGTTTTTCACTGCCACAGCCGGGTCATGTTTTTAGTTTTCCGCGCGATTATGGGAGTCACGACGATTTTAAAATTGAGTGGTGGTATATCACCGGGCATTTGTTTGGCACCGATGGCGGGCGCTATGGTTTTCAGGCCACATTTTTCCGGAGTGCTGCCATCCAGCCCAAAGGGGTTGCAGCCGGGACCAACCTACCGGCCTTCGGCAACGACACGATTTATCTCGCGCACATGGCCCTGCTGGATGTCACTCGCGGCAAGTTTGTCCACCAACAAAGACTCAACCGGCGGGGTTGGGATGCGATGTCCGCCACCGATCACTTGAACATGCGCAACGGTAATTGGTGGTTGCGGATGACGGATACGAACCGGTTGACGATGACCTTGCAAGGCTCAGTGCGGGGGCAGGCGGAGTTTCGCCTCGAGTTGACGCCGTCAAAGCCTTTGGTTGTTTTCGGCAAGAATTCAGTTTCCCAAAAGGCGGCCGATCCTTCGGCGGCCAGTTATTATCTTACTTTCCCCCGTCTGGGTGCGTCCGGTCAGGTGGTTTGGGGAACTTCGACGAACGAAGTCCGTGGTCAGGCGTGGATGGATCACGAAATCAGCAGCAGTCAACTCGGCACCAACCAATCGGGTTGGGACTGGTGTTGCCTGCAGTTTACTAACAATCGGGAAATCATGGCGTACCGGATGCGGCGGCAGGATGGTTCACAAGATGATTATTCCACACTTTCCTGGGTGGACGCGCAGGGCAACGTGACTCAGCTGCCGTCCGCCAGCTTTCGCATGGAAACAGTGCGTACGTGGCGGAGCTCGCAAACCGGTGCCGTGTATCCCGTCGAAATCCGGTTGAAAACCATTGATGCCACTACCGGCCAGCCGGTGGTTTTCCTGCTCCAACCGCTGGCGGAAGATCAGGAACTTGCCGGTGAAGGAAGGCTTGCGTATTGGGAGGGAGCTTGTCGGGTGCGCGATGAACAGGGCGCAGAAATCGGCTCGGCCTATTTGGAGCTAACCGGTTATGCCGGTAATCTGGAGCAGAGTCTCCATTAAGCCAGATTGTCAACCGTGACCTTTCGTCCCGCGCGGGCTATGTTAAATCTTCGACCCGGTTTTTGGTGCCTATTATTATTGGGAAACGGCGCGATAGAAGCGCCCGTGCTGGTCCGGCGGCGCCTCATCGTAGAAGTTAAATATGCCAACCGGTGAACTGTTTGTGGTCACAGGCTGCCAGTTGATGAGGTTTGAGGAGGCTTCGAAAACGTAGTTGGTGTTGGCGGCACCGGCGAATTGAGCCGAGACAGCGCCACTAATGACGCCAAAGCTGACAAATCGGGGTGGCGAACTGAAATAAAGCGACGCCGTGGTGCTGACATTAGTCCCCGAGGGATTCCATGTTGTCACGGAATAATTTCCCTGGTCCCACGATTGAAAGTTGCTGATAACAAGCGAACTGTTAGTGGCGGAAGGCAGATTGCTTCCTTGGAATTTCCATTGGTAAAAGAAAGGCGGCGTACCGGCCGTGCTGGCGAGCAGGGTGATCGTGCTTCCATTGGTCAGGGTCTGCCCGACCGGCAGCGAGGTGAAGACCGGTGGTGAGGAGAGAGTGTAGCCAAGGGTGAAGGTTCCGCTCGCACAATCGACACCGTCGACCACAATCCAGTAGTTGGTGCCTCCGAGTACGCTGAGAGCCACTTCCTCGCCATTGGTGCCGTGATTAGCGCTGCAAGCCAACGGAATAAGCGTCGTAAAACTTGTCGCCGGCCCGGTGTAGACTTCGAGCACCGCGTTAAAGTCGTTGGTCGTGGTCAAGGTCAACAAGCCGGAGGTGGGAGGCACATAGGAGTACCATACAGAGTGACACGGCGCGAAACCGCAGTGATCAGGCTCGCCCTGGTCGGCTGTGGCGTCGACAGAACTGTAGGTCTGAGTGCCGGTAAAACCGCCCGCAAAGCTGGGGTCGTTGGGGATGTTCGGGTCGTGCGGAGTGAGTGCGGCGGCATTAAAAAATTTATCCTGGGGATGAATATTGGCAAAGTTGCCAGGTTGACCAGGGCCCGGGTTGAAAATCTCGACGCTGGCCGGAATGCTGGAGACGCCAACCAGCGACAAAATATTTGTGATCCCGACAGTATACAAACCAACCTGCGCCGAAGTCAGATTCGGAATGGGGTAGAAGTCATTGGTGGCTCCAGGCAATGGCTCATTAGTCAAGGACCATTGATAGTAAACGCCCGGGAAAGTATTGGTCACAACCACCGAAAGTGTGACGGGCCCGGAATTGGTCTGAGTCTGGTTTTGTGGCTGGACAACGATCACGGGCGCCGTGCTGCTGTTCGGCGTCAGGTTCCAGGAGAGGGTGATATCGCCTTGATCACCATGAAATCCTGATATCTGAACATAATAGGTGGTGCCGGCGACGGCATTAAAGGTGAGCGCCGAAGACAAGTCCGGGCCACCGTCATCGTTAGCTGCCACGAGCTGCAGGTTGGTCAATTGAGAGCCGGTAAAGACTGCCAGGACGGTGTCAAAGCTGCTTCCTGCCGTGGCCAGACTGGCAATGCCGCTTGCCTCAGGCTGCCATTGGAGCCAGACGGAAGACCCAAAAGGAATGTTGCCGGGTCCAGGTTCGCCAGGTTCAGTGGTTGCGCCGAAGTTGGCGGCGGTTCCGACGCCACTCTGGGAACTACCTAGCGTTCCGGCGTTGGCAAAATCATCCGCGACCGGAAGGGTTCCGCTGTCCAGAATCGTCAAGGCGGCAATCGCGCTGTTGGTAACGCCGATGGAATTTACGATAACGACACTGTAATTACCCGCATCAGTGGCTTGTACATTGGGGACGGTATAGACCGGATTGGTGGCGCCCGCAACGCCATTTCCATCCAGCTGCCATTGATAAGTCAGTGGTTCGGAGCCGGTGGCGGCGACGCTGAAGGTGGCGGAACCGCCTACGGCAGCTGCAATATTCGTGGGCTGCTGGGTGATCATAGGCCCCACCGGTATCGCCACCGGCTCGCCGCCAGTCGGCCCGATCCAGAGTGATTCACCCACGGCAGCCGTGGGCTCGACACCGCCGGACCAACCTTCAGAAGTATAAGTATAAAGGGTATAGTTCTCATTGGTGGGATTCCATTGATAGATAACGGCGCCCGGCGAAGGAGGCGCCCCAATGATGTTTTCGTAGGTGCCCAAGTCGTTGGTCTGACGGCTGACGAGCCAGGCTTGACCACTCGGAATATTCGGGGGCAGTCCGGGAACACGGGGTGTTCCAGTAAAGGTAAGGGTGAAATTTGTGGGGCTGATCAGTTCGGCACCGTCTCCCGGTCGCAAGACGATGCTGGAAGGGATCCAGGCGCCCAAGGCTGCATTATAAGCGGAACTGGACCAAACCCCGTTCGTGTTGTCGAATTTGGAAACGACCGTCCCATCCGGGACGACGGGCATGATTTCGTAAAGTGTGTCGCCGCCCTGGTCAAGCTGGTTGGCGATCAGATTTGTGCCGGCCTGAATATTGATGGTATAAGACAGGGTGGGGATGGTTGGCGCAGGGGCTGGTGCAACCAACAGAGCGGCGCTGGCGTTGCTGACCGATCCCCCTGAGTTAAAGATTTCAACCGTGTAGGTGCCGCCATTTGTGAGTTGAGCGTTCGAAATCTGGAAAGCTGAGTTGGTGGCTCCCGGAATGGCTTCGCCAGCAAAAAGCCATTGATATGTCAACGCTCCGGAACTCAGCGCCACCACATTAAACCCGGCGGTTCCGCCGACGATTACCTCCGCGTTGGCCGGTGGAATGAGAATTGTCGTCGGGGTTACCAGCGTCAGCAAGGCGTCTCCGCTCAGGAAGCTGCCGTAAGGACTGGTCACCTGCACCCGATATTGGCCACCATTGCCCACCTGCACATTATTGAGGGTGAGAGTAGCAGAGTTGGCACCGGGTACACTCTTGTCATTGAACATCCACTGGTAAGCAAACGGGGGTGTGCCAGTGGCATTCGCCTGGAAGATCGCTGTGCCGCCCTGTGTCGCCGCCTGGTTTGCAGGAGTGACGACGACGCCGGGCAACACCGGAGTCGACGGGTCGGAGATCTCCAGCCGGTTGAAGAGCTGGTTCCCGTCGTAATTCGTGTCGAGCCGATCAGTTTGATTGTCAAAAAGGGCAACGCTGTCGATCGTGCCGCCACCCGCAAGTGTGCGATTGTCAAAAAGGGCGATGGTATTTGAAGTTGCCGCGTCCAGCACCCCTAACCGGTACGTGTTGCTGGAAAGCAATGTAAACTCTATGGCAACGCCGGCATTCAGGCTGGCAAAGTTTACCCCGGGTGCCGGCGCATAATTCTCGCCGGATCCGTCACGGATGATGATGTCATCCATCGCATTTACTGCGCTTCCGGCGCCGCGGTAAAAGAATGCCACTCGCTCACCGTTCGGCAAATCTGCAGTGGAACTGCTCGCATTTCCCGAACGCAAGCTGAAGCCGGCGAAATTATAGTCGTTTGTTCCGATATAACCTGAGCGCCACTCGAGTTTTAGGGCCAATCCAATCGGAAGCGAGTTGCTCAGTCCGCGATAAGCCACGACCGTGTTGGTCAGCGGTTGGCCGTAGGCATAAAGGCCCCACGCGCTATTATTGGTCGTGGCAATGTTTCCGCCATCGCCAATGAAAGTTCCTTGGCTGCCTGGTCCGTTCGTCCGAATAATCCACGGCAGGAAACCGTAGCCGAAATTCTGGCCGCTCATCCAAACGCCTGTGCCCGACCCATTCGTCGATGCATCTGCCACGATTGATTGACCTTGAGGGTTCGGAGGCCCGGCGTACGCCGACGCATCATCGTAAGCAACCACTTGCGCGCCGTATGTTACGGTCAGGAAACCGGCGTTGGTTGTGACCAGATAATTTGCCAGAAGCTGGCCGGGGTCGATCAGAAAAGGCACGATGGCATAATCTCCCGGAAGACTGGTAAGCCCGGCGTCGCAACTATAACTAGCGGTAATATTGTCTCCATTCTGCAACCCATGCAGGCTTCCGGTGAAGACGGGATTGGGCTGGCCGAACACCCGCGAGGTATTGCTTGCCGTCAAGGTCAGGGGCGCCGGCAAGACGACCAGGCTCACAGTATTGCTCAGCGTATAAAAATTGTTGCCCGCGGCGGGGATGAAAACCGCTGAAAGAGTTTGTGTGCCGGCATTCAGCGCGGATCCGGCGGCGGGGTTGTAAATGAAAGAGCCTGGCACATTCGCGGTGGCGTTCAGCTCATTGGAGTCCAATAGGGTGCCGTAAGTGATGGGTGCGGGGGGAGACCATGTCACCAGGGGTTCCGCCAGGGTCATGCCAAACACATCGGTCGGCAAAATCACATTGCCGGAACCGCGGACATAGCGTACGTGGCTTTGTTGGTCACTGGATTCGTCATCAAAACCATTGATGCCGTAATTGTAAACCAACATCCGCGAGGAACCTGCCGTCACGGGGACGGTAATTCTGTAAAGTTCGGTTCCCGGCACATTGGTCAGCAGATCGATGAGGTCTGGTTCGCCCCACGACCACCAGCCAAAAAAGTTGCCGTTCAGGTAAAGCGAGTCGTTGTTGGGATCGAAGACATGGCCCTCGCTGCCCACCGCCCCGGTCATATCCACCGTAAACGTCACGAGGGTGTTGGAAATGATGATTTCCGAAGGGGACAGGTCGGAAAAGTAAACCGGCGGCAATAATTGCTGGTTATTCGTGGGGGGAGCAAAAACAAAAGTACGGTTGTTTCCACCGGTGCTGATTGGCATTTCCCAACCCAGGTTTTGGCCATCATCCACCACAAACTTATAATACTCAGTGGTTCCGGGAATATCGGTGATGGTAATCACCGCGCTGTAAAGGCCCGGATTAGTGGCGCCGGGATTGTTGGTAAACTCAATCCCGGGGCTCCAGCCGTTGAATCCGCCAGCCACGGAAACAAAGTCGGAAGTTGGATTGAACTGGCCCGCCAGGATTTCCGCCGACATATCCACTTGGAAAGTTACTTGAGCCACCACTTTTGGGATTACAGTCACCGTCCCCGTGCCGCTGGCGATGCAGGCAGTCGAGCTGTCGAAAACCTGCACCGTATAGTTGGTGGTCGACGAGGGGGACACAGTGATGGACTGGGAGGTTATGCCGTCGCTCCAGAGGTAGATTGGATTGGCTGCACTATTGGTGGCCGTCAAGGTCGCCGAATCACCCTCATTAATCGTTGGCGCGTTGACCGTGACTGAACCTGAGCAGATTTGAGATTCCACCGCTCCGATGTCTGCAGCGGTACCGACCGGGCGTGGCAGGCCGCGTTGATCGGTCGTTAAACTCGTGGGACCGCCTGCGTCGATGACCGGCGAACCCGGCAGCGGCGGCATGGTCTGAGTAGTGCCACCATAATTGCCGAGGGCAGCCAGTTGCGGATATGCAATTCCCACAAGGTTGCCGTTAACACCATTTGAAAGTCCGCCACCAGTTCCGATGAGATTAAATGAACTCCCGGTAGCCAGCGTTCCGGTGATATCTTCCTCCGCCCCGCCGGAGGTATTGCCTGCGACGATGGTGTTATAAAGGGAAAGGGTATTTATTCCGCCTCCAGACTGCAAAAAGATGGCTCCGGGTTGCCCCGTCTGAATCTCCGTATTGCCGGCTACCGTGCAATTGGTGAAATAAGCGGAAGCCAACAGATCGTCCTCGGACATTATGCTTATCGCCGCGCCAACTGAGTTGGTGGCCTCATTGCCGCTGAAGGTGGTATTGATTGCCATCAACGTAGGATTGCCATATCCGGCCTGGAGCCTCAGAGCATCGCCCTGGGCGCCGCTGTTGCCGCTGATGGTGCAGCCAACCAGGGTCGCCGGGCCGTCTTGGAGATAAAGTGCCGAGCAATTTTCGCAAACGTTGCCGGACACAGTTGTGCGGTTCATGACCAGGGAGCCGAACGCGGATCCCAAGGCTCCTCCCGTGCCTCCGCACCAATTATTGACCAATTGGCAGTCGTTCAAGGTGAGGTTGCCCTCCGAGAAAATGGCGCCACCGATGCCGTTGGTGGAATACCCGTTGGTAAGGATCAATGAGTCCAAAACGACGTTGACGCCAGGCTCAACGGTAAAAATGGAGGAGTTCTGGTTGCCGTTAACTTGAACCGCATTCGTCAGTGCCGAGGCATCAATTGTGAGGTTTTTGTTCAAGTCAATCGACCCGCTCGTGAGTAAAATCACCTGTCCGGAAAGACTGGCCGAAAACTTGATCGTGCCGCCGGAAATTGAACTGAGCACCGCTTGGCGCAATGAGCCCAACCCGCTGTCGTTTTGCGTGGTCACCAGGGCTCCACCAATCACCGTGCCCGAGACCTGGCCGGAAGAGGAGCTTGCCACAGCGGCAATAGCCAAAAAGAAAATGGCATAAATCGTTTTTCTGATATTTTTAAAACTTTGCATAATCACTCAACTGTTACGAATAATTGGGAATGGTTCCCACAAAAAAGCCGGACAGATTCATCCGGCCTAAAGAAAAAATTCTGAGTAGTGAACCTGAGCCGAAGCGAATGATTCCTGAACGTAGCCGTCGTCCTAAGCGGTCGGCAGAAACGGCAAGACGATTGATTTTCAAGCTAAACGAACCAAATGCGACGTGGTTGTTCACGGTTACTTCCTGATGCTACTTCGAGCCGATTAAATACTTCAACTAATTATAGTTACGACAGGCTTGTTCGCTTTATTTAACGCAAATAAATCCCCGGCCCTTAGGACATTGAATAACCATTTCGTAACGACGATCTACCCTGGTTTCCTGCTGCTTTGCGGGGAACCCTTACAACCTTGAACCATCGATTATGACTAGTCCTGAGGCGAGTCCAGTTGAGCTTATATATGAGAAAAGTCAAGTTTAAAAACAATAAGGGGCGACGTTGACTGGCCTTTTCGCGATTTCCGGATGAGGGTGTTTTGTTGAATTTAACTGCCATGGAATCAAACTTCAGAGAATGCTGGTAGGTGAATTTGCAGCCTAGGATGCGGCTTTATGGTGGACCAACTGTCTTCAGCTAAGCTGGCTAGAGCGGGGTTTGTGGCTGTGCTGCGTGAAGTTGCTGGCCTAAAAGTGCTCCTATCGTGGCTCAAACGTGTCCGTGTGGTTAAGTCTACTGCCAGGGCTCTGCAGTTGGAGAATGGGAATTCTTCGGTTTTGTTTTGTTAAACACATTCTTTCGGCTCGGAATTGGCTTGACTTTTCCGTCCATAATTACGACACTTTCACCTTAAATGCGTTTGTTTGTTGCTCAGAAGGAAAATAAAGTCGCTGCCGCTTTTGATTCTGGCTTAAGACCTGACTCTATGACGTGGCGGACGCACTTTGCTTTAATTTTTTTAAGAACTGTCGGAGGATCTTTCGGAAAACTCTTTTTGCCTGCTTTCGCCGGGATTTTATCGTTCGCTGCCAGTTCCGGACACGCTCAAGTGCCCACTCCGGCAATTGTGGGATCAAGTGGGATTACCTTTACCGGATTATCTGGGCCAAATTTGGCTCCTTATAATGGCAGTGTGGAGGGCAATTTTGCTGTCACCCCAACCTCAGGCAGTTGGTACGAATCCACGATCTATGGCAGTCCCTCTCCAAGCATCCTGGTTGGTCCGGTCAACGCACCTGGTCCTGCAGTCATCCAGATTACGGACAGCGCCGGGAGGTTCACTTTAAGTTCCTTCGATTTTTCCAGTAATAACGGCAATAGCCTTTATGATATTCAGGGTTTCCTGGGGAGTACACTAGCCTACAACGAATCCGGTCAATTGCCCGGCACCTTTGGACCTTTTAATTTTTCAACGCTGCTGACTTCGGACCCCGGCATCCCGGTGGACGGTTTGTTGATCAGCATTATTCCGCAATTGGGCACCACTTCCGTAAACTTGGATAATATCGAGGTCGCGACGGTTCCGTTGGTGGTGGTTCCCGAGCCGGGCACTTATGGGCTTTGGGGTTTGGCTTTGGTGGGTTTGATTCGCCTTCGGACAAAGACCTGCAAGTGAGATTGTCAGCCCAATCCATCAGTCGTGATGATTGGGCTTTTTTTTCAAATGACAGTCCGCCTGGTTTCCGGTCGTCACTTTGCCGATAACACATTGGCTCATTCGTGAGGTTTGTCCCGTTGCCTGGATTGGTATCGTTGGTTCCCCGGATTTTTCGTCAGCCGGATATGAAAAAAATGATCATCATTCAGTTTGTCGTAATTTTATTTTTGTCAACTTTGGCGACGGAGTTGCTGGGGCAAGGCTCCCCGCCGGCTCAAGTTCCTGACGCTCAATTCGTGACCTTGGAAGGCGTTGTCCAAGTCTATCCCGAGGGAGGAAGCGGATGGATGAAGGCCGCGACCAACCAACCTTTGCACTTTGGCGACCGATTGCGAACCTTCGAGCGAAGCCGGGCCACCGTGCGGCTTTCTGATCAGACCGTCCTTCGGCTGAATGAGCTAACCACCCTCACCCTCCACGCACCCGTCACGGCCGGTGCACAGTCCATGATCGACATGAAATCCGGCTCGATTTACTTCCTTGACCGGGACAAGCCGACCCAGCAGGAATTCCGGACACCGTTGACATCGGGAGCGATTCGCGGAACGGAATTCGATCTCGCTGTTGCCGATGACGGTCGCACGGTTGTGTCCTTGATCGATGGTCAGGTTGGTTTGAGTAATGAGTTAGGCACGGTGGAAATAAGTTCCGGCGAACAGGGCGTCGTTGAGAACGGCAAGTCGCCGGTCAAATCCCCCATGCTGTCGGCCATCAATATAATCCAATGGTGTCTGTATTATCCCGGCATTTTGGATGCTGACGAATTGCAATTGTCTCACGGGGAGCAACAGGCTTTAAGCAATTCTCTTGCCGCTTATCGCGCAGGCGACCTGCTCGAAGCAGTGGCTAGCTACCCCGCCGATCAAACTTCGGGTTCGAATTCCGAACAAGTTTATCACGCGGCCACTCTGTTGGCAGTGGGGCAGGTGGATCAGGCTAAGTCATTGCTGGCTGCCTTGCCGACCGGCGTCGGAGAGAGTAGCCGGGAAGGGAAACTGGCCACCGCGTTGCTGGAGATGATTGCCGCGGTAAAGGACCAGCCGGGGCCGCGCGCGACCTCTCCCAAGCTGGCAACTGAGTGGCTGGCTGAATCTTATTATTTCCAGTCCCACGCGCAATTGGCCGCCGCGTTGAACGCTGCGCGTTCCGCCGTCGCCGTCTCCCCGGATTTTGGATTTGGCTGGGCGCGGGTGGCGGAGCTGGAATTAAGTTTCGGGCACTTGCCGGCGGCGCTGTCAGCGCTGGACCGCAGTTTGCAACTCTCCCCCCGAAATGCCGAATCTTTGGCTGTTCGAGGATTTATCCAATTGGCCCAGGGATCGGAAAGCCGCGCGCGTGCGTCTTTCGATCAGGCGATTGAGGTGGATGGAGCACTTGGGAATGCCTGGATCGGTCGCGGCTTGTGCACCATCTGGCACGGGGATATTCGGGAAGGCCGGAAGTGCTTTACCGTGGCGGCAGTATTGGAACCCCAGCGAGGCGAATTTCGCAACTACCTAGGCAAAGCTTATAGCGCCGGGGGAGACCAGCGGCGAGCGCTCAAGGAATTGAGCTTGGGTCAAAAACTCGATCCCAACGATCCCACGGCCTGGTTTTACCGCGCTTTGGTGGAACAGAAAGGAAATTTGATTAACCCGGCGGTGCGCGACCTTGAGGAATCACAAAAGTTGAACGACAACCGTCAGCTTTTCCGTTCCCGTCTTTTGCTCGACGAAGATCAGGCGGTGCGCGGCGCAAATCTGGCGCGGGTTTATCAGGATATCGGCTACATCAATTGGAATCAGGACGCCCCCGCTTCTGATTGGAGTGTGCGCGAAGCTTCCACCGCCGTGAATTACGATTATGCAAATTATTCGGCGCACCAGTTCCTCGCGGATAGCTATAATGCCTTGCGCGATCCAAGCCAAATCAATGTCCGATACGAAACTCCTTGGTTTGACGAATTGATTGTGTCAGAGCTGCTTTCCCCGGCGGCTGCGGGCAATCTCTCAGAATTCAGCTCCCAACGGCAATACGCCCGGCTTTTCGGTCAAAACCATCTCGGATTGAGTTCATCCACTGAATATTTGAGCAATGGCAGCTGGTTGCAGCAATCCTCCCAATTCGGAACCTATGACGATTTGAGTTATGCCATTGACAATGAATACAGCGCCCAAAACGGGTGGCGTGGCAATGACCGGTCGGAGGATAACACGACCTCGGCCAAGGCTAAGGTGCAAATCACGCCGCAAGACAGCATCTTTGTTGAAGGCATTTATTACACCAGCACTTTTGGCGACATCGGCCAATATTACAACCAATACGGCACGGTGCCGGGCGTGAATCCCACCCCCAGTCCCACGTTTCTCGGCAAGGAATGGCAGCAGCCGGACGTTTTCCTGGGATACCATCACGAATGGGCACCGGGCGTACACACCCTGTTCCTTGGGGGGTATTTGAATGATACTTTGCAATACAGCGATCCCAATGCGATCGGATTGGTTGCGGCCAATGGCGGCTTGAATCCCACGGTTTTCGACACCACCTATCATCGCGACTTTACCGCGTATTCCGCTGAACTTCAGCAAATCTTTCAAACCCCGCTGCACACGCTTGTCATCGGCGGGCGCTACCAGGAAGGTTGGAACCAGACCACTGCCACGGAAGCCTACAATAATGGACCTTTTGGATCGACCAGTTTTTCCCAGCCTGATTATGGGACCGCCCTGGATCGCTATGTAGCGTACGGTTACGAAACGCTAAATCTGTTTGACCAGTTGCAGTTGACCGGCGGGATGGCGTATGACTATTTAAAGTACCCAGTTGGTATCGAAAGCGCCCCGATCAGCACCCGGGAGAATTCGGTTGACCAGTTTTCCCCGAAGGCAGGTTTTATCTGGACAATCACGCCGGACACTGATCTTCGCTTTGGTTATACCCGATCTTTGGGCGGTCTGTCATTCGACAACAGTGTGCGACTTGAGCCAACCGAAGTCAGCGGATTCAACCAGGCTTTTCGCAGCATCATCCCCGAATCGGTGGTTGGGGTCGTTCCCGGCTCTAAGTTTACCACGTATGACCTCGCGCTGGATCAGTCTTTTAGAACGCATACTTTTTTCACGGTGCAAGGCCAGATCCTGGATTCCGACGGCTCGCAGTCCGTTGGAGTATTCAATGGAACCGTTTTTGGCACTCCCACGAGCGTGGGTAATACCCCTGAAACCCTCAATTATTCTGAGGAAACCCTGGCCGCCAGTGTTGACCAGTTGCTGGGAGATCAGTGGTCAGCCGGTGCGCGCTATCAATTGAGCTGGGCGCAGCTGCACAGTGATTTCAGCGGAATTCTTCCCACGCAAATCAGCAGCGCCCGCATGCAACAGTTGGAGTTGCATCTAAATTATTACCTGCCCTGCGGCTTTTTCAGCCAGTTGCAATCTATCTGGACTGCCCAGAGCGATCTGGGCTATTCCCCGGAACTGGGTGATGCCGGTTTTTGGCAGTCCAACGCCTACATGGGCTATCGCTTCCTGCATCGCGCCGCGGAGATCCGGGTCGGTCTCCTGAATATTGCCGATCAAAATTATTCGCTGAATCCCCTCAATCTGTATGACGATCTCCCCCGCTCGCGGACGTTGTCGGTTAGTTTTAAATTTTTCTTCTGATTGTGGATCGGGTAGGATTGCTTTGATGATCATCAAGGTGCAGTGACTTGGAAACAGACCATTAAACAGTCATGGAAAGGAGGCGTAACTGGCGCTGTGCTGGCCGTCTCGCTGGGACTGAGTTTGCTGCCGCTGAACTTTCGCTTGGGTAGCAAGGAGGTCCATGTCGATTTCCGTTTGGGTGAGTACCTTATTCACTTGAGCTATGATGTGCCATTTCGCTTTCGTCCTCAGGAAAAGCCTCCCCAGGGGTTGGTGCTCGTTTATCTCGACGATGATTCCTTCCGAAATTTGGGTCAGCCGTATGTTGGGCCTTGGAATCGCGAACTCTATGCCCGCCTGTTAAACCGCCTTACCGCGGAGAAAGCTCTGGCTGCTAATTTTGATATCGTCTTCAGCGACCCGAATCAGCAATACCCCGACGGCGACAAAGAGTTTATCCAGGCCATAAAGTCAGAAGGTCATGTCATCCTCGACGCAGATTACGGACCGGGTGCAGATGGCGGCATGACCTGTGATCGCGGCCTTGAGGCGTTTTCTGACGTGGCCGCCGGCTGGGGCATTGACACGGTCATGCCCGACCAGGACTTTATCGTCCGCAAGCATTTTCATGTTCCAAGCCATGATGACGACATGTATTCCAGTGTCAGCTGGCAGCTGGCGAAAGAAGCTGGCGCCACTTGCACTACCAACCAGGATGAACGTTTTGTTGACCGCTGGATAAATTATTATGGTCCGCCGGGAACAATCCCTAACGTTAGCTTCCAGCTGGCGCTGGAAACGAACGGTTTTTGTCCGGCAGGCTTTTTTTCAAACAAAGTGGTCGTAGTTGGCTCCAGTCTTAAAACCCTGGCGGCGAACCAGCGCAAGGATGAGTTACGCACCCCGTATACCCGCGATTTGTTTTGCCCTGCGGTCGATATTCACGCGACCCAGGCACTGAATTTAATTCGCGGTGACTGGCTCACGCGCACCAGTCCGGAAGCCGAGAAAATACTGGTGGTGGGTGCTGGCATTGTTCTCGGTTTTGGACTTTCGCTCTTCCGGCCATTGCCAGCCGTTATGCTGGCCGCTGCGGGCGGTCTGGGTGTCGCGACAATCGCCCAGTCGCTTTTTGATCGTGAGAGGCTTTGGTTTCCCTGGATGATTATCGTTGCGGCGCAACTACCGATCGCTTTGCTCTGGTCGGTGGTCAGCAATTCCGTTCAACTCTACGTCCAGAACCGCTTGTATGAACACTCGTTGCAGATGTACCTGCCTCCCAAGCTGGTTAAAAAATTCTCCAGCGATCGGGAGCTGTTGAAACCCGGCGCCAAAAAACAATTACTAACGCTGTTTTTCAGCGACATCGCCGATTTTACCACCATTTCCGAGGGCATGGACTCAGATGAATTGGCCGCCCTGATGAACGCATACTTCCAATCGGCGGTTGGCGATTGTATCCACAAAACCGATGGCACGGTGGTTAAATACATTGGTGACGCCATTTTCGCCTTTTGGAACGCGCCAGAGGGGCAAATAGACCACGCGTTCCTTGCCTGTCAGGCGGCCTTGCATTTTAGCGAGTTGAACCGCCGGGAAATTCAGGGACGCCAATTGCATACGAGAATCGGCTTGCACACCGGAGTGGCTAATGTCGGAAATTTCGGCAGCGTGGAGCGAGTGGATTACACGGCGCTGGGCGAGAACGTGAACCTTGCCTCGCGGCTTGAGGGTTTAAACAAAATGTTGGGCACCGAACGGCTGATTAGCGGCCAGACCAAGGCGGAACTCGGTGAACGCCTGGTGACCCGTGCCCTGGGCAGTTTTCAGTTGAAAGGATTCGAGTCGCTCGTGGAGGCCCATGAATTGGTGGGGTGGCCGGAACAGGCCGAGGCTACCAGGCAATGGCGCGAGCGTTTTGCCGAGGCCCTGGGCCAGTACCAGCAACGAAACCTGGGGTTTGCCCAGATCGGTTTCCGCCGGGTTTTGGAGATCAAACCTGGCGATGGTCCCTCCAAATTTTACCTCAAACAAATCGACGAAAGAAGCAAACAGGATGCGTCCAGCATTTGGCTGGCTCATACCATCATTCTCGAAAAGTAGCCGCGAAAAACTTGGTCCGTTTTTGAGAAAGTATTAACCAGGAATTGAAGCTACCACGTCTGGTTTGGATTCCGCGGTCGATTCCGTAGCCGGCTCATCCTCGGGCACACTTGCGAGGCAGGCTTCAATCGAGGCAGGAGGCAGGCAAAACCAATCCTGTTGAAGTTTCGCACAGGCATCAAGATATTCATCATACCGATCATGGGGGCTTCCGGTCGGCAATCGATCCTCCATCGTGGGGAACGTGTTCTTGTCGTGAACCAGATTGAAGAAAAGTTCATGATCACCAAGCAAGTCCCTGACTTTGAGACTGTGTACCTCGGCAAAAACGATCGCTGCGGGCTCGATATCATCGTAAATCTCTTGCCAATAAACGTTTGGGTTGCGCAATGCTTTGGCCACGGTCGCCAAACTCAATTTCGTTCCGTAAGCTTCCAGCCAGCGAACAATTGCTCGCGAACTCATGCGCTTGGAAGCTTCAAAGATGAAGGGGAAAAGATGAAAGATGAGCCCTCGCTGCGTGCACAGTTCATCATTGAGCTTGGAATCCTGGACCAGCTTTGCACCCAACTCTTTGATCGTATTCATAATTAACGTTTTAATTACCTACTTAATTGTACAGCAAATATATCGATTGTCTATAAAGAAAACACAGAAAATAAACGGAAAGTATACACAAAATACACACTAAATATACGCCTGATATACGATTGGTTAACGTCCGCCGATTTTCTGCTGAAATGCCGCATAATTGGTGCCACATTTCGCCAGAATTTAGTCGAGCAGCCGCCGTTGAGAAGTTCCCTTAAACATTTAGTTTTTTTCTAAGGCTTTGTAGTTAAAATGAATGCAGGACACTAAAAACCTTTTGTTTCGGTCTAAATTGTTTGACGCGAGCAAGGGGGGTGTTCATAGTCGCCTGGATTTTTAACTATGCAGGTTAGCGAAACAGCCTTCGTGATCGGGGTTTTTCGATCCGGAACATCATTATTAAGCCTGATCCTGAACCAAAATCCAAAGATTGCCTTGATGTATGAATGCGACCTTTGGAATTTCCCCAGACCACTGGTGAAATTTCGGTTCCGGCAGAATTGGGCCGAAAGGATTGAATTTTATAACCAAGCCCTCTCCCGCCACCGGCTGATCCCGGAGATTGATCTTTCGGCACTGACTAAATTCCGCATTCCAGAGGATTTGTACCGGGCTTATGGAGCCCTAAAAGGCGCTACCGTCACCGGGGAAAAGTCACCGTTCTTTTGTAACCGCGTGCAACAACTTCATTCTGAGTATCCCAACGCAGCTTTCATTTTTGTCTGGCGAAACCCCGCCGAAGTGTATCGTAGCGTGCTGAAAGCGGGGCAAACCTCCCGCTTTTTCGGCCGGTCGGGGATGTTAAGCCGCATGATTTACCTGCAGGAGGAGGCCATCCGGCAGTTGTTGGTCATTGAACAGAAAGGGGCCCGGGTTTTTCACGTTGATTACGCCCGGTTGGTCGACGACACAGAGAGCCTTTGCCGTGACCTCAGCGCTTTCCTCAGCGTGCCTTATGACCCGGCAATGTTGCGTTTGGACAAAGCAGACAAGTCGGTCATTTTCAATTCGCCGCACCACGCTTTTCTCCATCGTGGCATTATTGAGCGGCAGAAATATGACCAGGAACTGGCAACGCCAGCGGTCCTCAGGAAACTGGATCGTTTTCGCCGGCGCTGGGAAGGACTGCAATCCAAGTGGCTGCCGCCTGTAGCTGCCGTGAACCAGCCTCAACCTTCCAAATGGGAACAGGCTTATCACCAAATAATCGGCGGATCTTTGTCAAATTACGATTCCCTGGTTCGCGCCGGATTCGAGTTTATTCCCTTGGTATGGCTGCGCGTCTATCGGCTGCTGAAAAACTGGCTGGTCAACCCTCCTTCCGGCGGGGTCGATGAAAGAACCTCCCTGGTCGGCGATTTCAACCGTCATTGGCTGACCCTCGTCACCGCATCGGTCATCATGGCAGTGGTGGTTTTCGCGCATATGCATGCCAATCCGCATCTGATGTTCCTCCTCTTTTATGCTTTGCCCGCAGCGCTGGTGGCAATAGTGGTGAACGCGCGCTGGGCCACGGTCTTTGTTCTTATCGGCTCGATCATCTCCCCGATCGTGCAATACGACGGCGACCCCGATTTTCGAATTTGGTACGTTATTGTTTGGAATTTTCTCAATCGCACCTTCATTCTGGCGGTTATTATCCTGGTTTTGAGCCGTATCCGCTTGGAATTGGTAAGGGTATCCCACCATGCCAAATAGATCGCCTTTGGTTGCAGGGCATGCGATTCATTGATTAGCCAGTCTGATCAAGCATCCTAACCGTAACGGAATCGTCACCTTATTGTCGCGCGTTTGCAATTGTGTGACAAATCTGTGCGTGTCATGCTTTGACTTGTGAAGCCGAAGATTTTGGTGGTGGATGATGAGCCCGAGGCGGTGGAACTCCTGGAGTTCAACCTGAAACAGGCGGGGTACGTCGTTTCGACTGCGGGCGATGGAGCCGACGCTTTGAAACGGGCGCGCACCCAGACGCCGGATTTGATCGTGCTGGACGTCATGTTGCCCGAGATGGATGGCTTCGAGATTTGCAAGTCGTTGCGCTTGGATTCCGGGACGGCAAAGATTCCCATCGTGATGCTCACCGCCAAGGCGGCGGAAATTGACCGTGTTCTCGGGCTGGAACTGGGGGCGGATGATTATCTCACAAAACCTTTCAGCCCGCGCGAATTGTTGCTCCGCATCAAAAAGATCCTTGCGCGTGGTCAGACTGAGGAGAAGCTCCGCGACCAGTTGCGTTTCGGCGATTTATTGATTGACGTACCGCGGCACATTGCCAGTTGGAAAGGCAAAACCATTGAACTGACGGCGACTGAATTCCGGCTGTTGACCGTGCTCTCCCAGCGCGCCGGACGTGTCCAATCGCGCGATCAACTCCTGCGGGATGTTTGGGAATACGACAGCCTGATTGACACCCGTACCGTGGATACCCATATGCGGCGCCTTCGTGAAAAACTTGGTCCGGCGTCAAAGCATTTGGATACTGTTCGGGGCGTTGGCTATCGCTTCATGGAATGAGCGGTCGGGGCCGAATGCCGGAGGAGGGGAGTTTTTGATTGTTCGCTGCCTGCCATTCAATGAGAGACTTCACGCACCGCCTTCACGCACCTGATCAATAATTATGTGGTTTTTGCTATCGATAATCGCGTTATTGCCGGCCGTGGCCGTCCACTTTTTGTGGCGGGCCCGGTTTAATACGCAACAAGGCAGGATTGCCTCGGAAATGGAGGGATTCCAGCGCCGGCAGCAACAAACGGCCATTGAGGCCAAGGCGCAGCAGCAAGTTCTCTTCAACTCTATGCTCGAGGGCCTGCTGCTGCTCGACCGAAACCGGAAAATTTACCTCGCCAACCGTGCTTTCAAGAACCTGTTTGGCTTGAAAATCGAATTGCGCGGCAAGACGGTTTTAGAGGCCTTGCGGGTTCATGAATTGGACGATCTGGTCAATCAAGTCGAGGCCAAGGGCCAGGTGTTGAACTATGAATTGAAGCTGCCCGACCTCAGCGAGCGCTGGCTCCAGGTCAACGCTGCCGCCATCTCGAATTCCAACGGCGAGCGGGAGGGTACCATCCTGGTTTTTCATGACCTGACGCGTCTAAAACAATTGGAGCGGACCCGCGAAGAATTCGTGGCCAACGTCAGCCATGAGCTGCGCACGCCGCTGTCGCTGATCAAGGGTTACGTGGAAACCCTGCTGGACGGTGCGCGCAATAATCCGGAAGTCGCCCAGCGTTTTCTGAAAATCATCGAGCGCAACACTCAGCGCCTGGATTTGTTGATCCAGGACTTGCTTACGATCTCCGCCCTCGAATCCGAGCGTATCAAGCTGGCTTTATTGCCCACCAACCTGCGCCTGCTTGCGGACAAGATATTTGCGGATTTACATGCCCGCGCCGAAGGCAAGAACATCCAGCTCATCAACGAACTTCCGGAGTTAACTGCCTTGGCGGACGCCAACCGATTGGATCAGGTGCTCGCCAATCTGGTGGATAACGCCATCAAATACGGCCGGATGCAGGGCAGGGTTATCGTCGGCGGTAAATTCGTCGAGGACCAGAAAGTGCAGGTCTACGTCCGGGATGACGGGCCGGGTATCCCGTCGGAAGCCCTCGACCGCGTGTTTGAGCGATTCTATCGCGTGGATAAGGCGCGTTCCCGGGATCAGGGCGGCACCGGCCTGGGCCTCTCCATCGTCAAACATATCGTTCAGGCCCATGGCGGAAAAGTCTGGGTTGAAAGTGAACTGGGCAAAGGTGCCACCTTTTATTTTACCTTGCCGGCGGGTGTTGCGGACTGAATTGATCCGGTAGCCGTCGCTTTCCCCCTCGGTTCGTGCCTCGACAAACCCCCGCAAATTTTTAACATTATGCGTCATGTCGCTTTTCAACGGACCATTGGTCATTGCCGGAAAAACTTTTGACTCGCGCTTGATTTTGGGCACGGGAAAGTTTCCCTCCCCTGAAAGCATGCGTGATGCCTTGGCGGCCAGCGGCACGGAGATGGTTACCGTGGCCCTTCGCCGTGCCGACTTGAGCGGAAAAAACGACCCCTTCGCAAACATCCTTGAATTCATCGATCCCAAACGCTATCTCGTGCTCCCTAACACCAGCGGCGCCATGAATGCCGCGGAGGCGGTCCGCCTGGCGCGTCTGGCAGTCGCCGCGGGCCTGCCCAAGTGGGTGAAATTGGAGATTCATCCCGACCCCCGCTACTTGTTGCCGGATCCGGTGGAAACGTTCAAGGCCGCCGAGATTCTCGTGGCGGAAGGTTTTACCGTGCTGCCTTACATCAATGCCGATCCTGTGCTTGCAAAACGGTTGCAGGAAATCGGCTGCGCCACCGTCATGCCGCTCGGATCACCCATCGGGTCAAATCGCGGACTCCAAACCCGCGACCAAATCCGGATAATCATCGAACAGGCCACGGTTCCAGTCGTGGTTGATGCGGGCATCGGTGCACCCAGCCACGCCGCAGAAGCGATGGAACTGGGTGCCAACGCCGTGCTCGTCAACACCGCCATCGCCGTGGCGAATGATCCCGATAAAATGGCCGTCGCTTTCAAAATGGCGGTTCAGGCAGGCCGCGCTGCCTATGAAATCGGTCTGGGCGCTCCCAACCAAACCGCCAGCGCCACAAGCCCTCTTACTGCATTCCTCGATTAAATTATGAATGAAAAAAAACTCCTGCCGCAGCGGGTAAAACAGATTCTGGCCGGGGCCACGAAATCCCGCATACTCGTGGTTGGCGACGTGATGCTCGACCAATTTATCTGGGGCAGTGTTTCCCGGATTTCCCCCGAGGCGCCGGTGCCGGTGGTGGAGTTTTCCCGGGAGAGTTTCATGCCGGGCGGGGCGGCGAACGTGGCGCGCAATCTGGTTGCGCTGGAAACCCCGGCGGAATTATTGGGCGTGATCGGCCGGGATGATGCCGCCGACAAGCTGTTAAAACTTTTGGGCCAGCAAACGATCGGTTGTTCCGGATTAGTCCGGAACCGGGCGCGACACACCAGCATCAAGACCCGGATCGTGGCCCATCAACAACAGGTGGTGCGGATTGACCGGGAGACCCGCGGGGCGCTCGATGCCCGAACCACCAGGGAAATGCTGGCAGCTTTCAAGGCCAAACTTCCCGGGGCTGACGCTGTCATCGTCGGCGATTATGGCAAGGGAGTCGTGACCCAGCCGCTATTGGATGAAATAAAATACCTGTGCCGCGCGCGTGGGGTCTGGTTGAGTCTTGATCCAAAACCGGTTCATCAGCTCAATCTCAACGGGCTTTCCCTTATCACTCCCAATCGCAAGGAGGCCTTCGAACTCGCTGATCTGCCGGATGAAACCAAATGCGAGAACCCTTTGGAAGACCAGTCACTGGCCATGGTTGCGGAGCGGCTGCTGAAGGAATTGCGTCCGGCGGTTTTGCTCATCACCTTGGGGGAATTGGGGATGTTATTGTGTCAGCGTGGTCAACCGCCTTTCCATATCCCCACCATCGCTCAGGAAGTCTTCGATGTTTCCGGCGCGGGCGACACCGTGATTGCCGTCTTTACCCTGGCCATAGCGGCGGGTGCCTCGCCATTCGAGGCTGCCATCCTGTCCAATCATGCGGCGGGCATTGTGGTTGGCAAGGTGGGGACTGCCACCACCACCTCCCCGGAGTTGCTGGCAAGTTTTCAGAATCCCGCCGCTTGACTTCGGTTCACCATCGCTCGGCAGCATATGTCCGTCTCCGATTCAAACATGAAGGGTAAAAAAATCACCGTCGAAACGATCGGCGCCATGAAAAGAAAAGGCGAAACGATCGCCGCGCTCACGGCTTACGATTTTGCCATGGCAAAAATGTTGGACGAAGCCGGGGTGCCCTTCCTGTTGGTGGGAGATTCTCTCGGCATGGTGGTGCTCGGCTACCCGGATACCACTCTTGTTACCATGGCGGAAATGGAACACCACGTCCGCGCCGCCGCCCGGGCCAAACCCAGGGCATTGCTCGGAGGCGATCTGCCTTACAGAACTTACGAGACCGTCCCGGATGCCGTCGCGAATGCCAGGAGATTGTCTGCTGCGGGCGCCGAATTCGTGAAGGCCGAGGGCGGCAGGGAGATATTGCCCCAAATCAAGGCCATTGTTAGCTCCGGAATCCCGTTTTGCGGCCATCTCGGAATGTTGCCCCAGCATGTGCTCGAAGAGGGCGGATATAAAATCAAAGGCAAACCCGAGGCGGAACATCTTCAATTGCTGGCCGACGCCCGGGCCCTGGCCGAAGCTGGTGCCTTTGCAGTGGTTTTGGAACTGGTCACCCCGCCCGTGGCCGCGGAAATCTCCCGCCTGATCCCGATTCCTACGATTGGCATCGGCAGCGGCAGTGATTGCGATGGCCAGATTTTAGTGACTCCTGACCTGACCGGAAGTTTTCCCTGGTTTACTCCCCGGTTTGTCAAACCCCGCGCAAATTGCGCCGGCGAAATCAAATCCGCCGTCATTGCTTGGAAAGATTCCTTGGGGGCGGCTTAGCGAAGAGATTTATTTGCAAGTTTATGAGCTGGTTTAAAAATTCACTTCCCGTCAGCCTGGTTTTGCTTTCCTCCGGTTTACTTTTTCTCGGTTGCACCACCGATTCCCGGGCGCGTCTGGAGGCACGGGACGCTTATCTCGCCGGCCAAAATGCCGCGTTGCACCAGGCGCAACCTGATTCAGGAATGCCCAGTGTCACCATCATCGGGCCGGTCCAAAACCCCCATGTGCCGTTCGTTGCCGGGCTGACCCTGGTCCAGGCTCTGGCGACCGCGAATTACCTGGATTCCCATAATCCGAAATCAATCATCATCACCCGGGACGGCGAAAGCGCAACGCTCGATCCAAGTGTCCTTTTTAACGGTGCGGTGGTTCCTCTTCAGGCGGGCGACGTGATTGATCTGCGTCCATAAGCGGGCCGACCGCCGCTTCTTGACCAATAAAAAAGTGAATTAAAATTGGGGTTGGACAGCCTATGTCCAATGCTATTGGCGATGCTGGTTGGGTCATAACGACAAAACTATGAATACCAAACAGCAACTTGAACTGGGTTTTCGGGGAACGCCGGCTCGCCGCCTCGGTAGAAGGTCTCCTGCTCGCCTGGCGCGGGCGCAGTGGTGGTTTGCGCGGATGCGCGAGGCCGTCGGCGGCGCCATGGATTGGCAAATGGAAACCCCCTTGCGTCATGACCCCATGTTCCTTTCCACCCATCCAAAAAACTAAACGACTGGATCGTCAGCGACCGGCCAGCACCGTGGGCGGATAGCCGTTGGCAACAAAATCGCGGATAATCGTGATTTCCTCGTTCCCGTGAATGGTGTGGGTTTTGGGAAATTCACACCAGCTAGCGTTGATTCCGGCAAGCCTGAGTTTTTGAATTTGATCACGTACTGGCGCGAAGGGGATCACCTGGTCGAAATGCCCGTGCGTTGCCAGCAGCCGCTGTTCTTTCGCCACCGGGGATAATTCCTTTAACAGGTTTTCAATTTCAAAAACCCAGCCGCTGATGCCTACCAGGCCGGCGAGGCGATGCGGGTAACGCAAACCGACGTCAAAGGTCATCAGGCATCCCTGCGAGAATCCTCCAAGCGTGATTTGTTCGGCCGGAAAATTTTTGGCACGGAGGTCGTCCAGCAGTTCAAAGAGCAATTGACGGCTTCGGCGCACACCCGGGCCCGGGTGATCCGGATAGTCAAACCAGGAAAAACCGCCGTAATAATCATCCGGTGCATTGACCAGGAGATAGTTCAGCCATGGCAGCTTCATTATTTCAGGCAGCCAGCGGTACCCCTCAATCGAATCGCCAAGCCCGTGCAACATAACCATCAGGCGGCGGGATTGTTTGTCTGCGGCGGGGATTAATTCAGCGTGAAGCATGCGATCATTTTGCGCCGGCATTCAACTTGTCGGCCTCGGCGTCCAGCCAGTCGGTTAGCACTTTGCGCCGGCTGTCGGTGAGGCGCGCCCCGGCGTGGATGGCTGTGTATTTCGCCGGCGGCATTGTGCTGTTGCCAACTTGGTCACTCATTTCGTCCAGGTGGTGAACCGCGTGCTTGGTATCGTTGGTCGGCCACTCGGACAGATTGAGATGGCGGCGCCCCTCATTGACGTCGCTAATTACCAGAAAAGACACCGGGGCAATGTGCGAGTACCAGGGCCATTTGGTTTCGTCGGAATGGCAATCGTAACATGCGGTCACCAGTGTGGCGGCCACGGCGTCGGGGGGATGGAGCGTGGCGATTAAATCGGACTTCACCGGCGGGTTGGTGCGTGCCGGATTTGCCAGCTGCAGAACGGCAAGCAATACCAAAAGTGCGGCGATTGCATACTTTATTATTTTCTTCATTCAATTTGGATGGCCAAGGGCTCCGGCAAACCCGGAGGACCCATAACCATCCTATTGATAAGGAAAAATCGCCTGCGCGGCAAAAGGTTTCCGTGCGCGTTTACGCCACCAGCATCGGTGTGGCGTGGAGCTTGCGCCGCATCACATAGGTCAATGCTTTGACGGTGAGCTCGATGAACAGGAATGGCTTGGAAATAAAATCGTTGCCGCCGGCCATCGTGGAATGGGTCCGGCTGTCAAAGTCGCTCAGGCTGGTCACAAAAACCACCGGGGTCTTTTTGTGCTGCGGCATCTGGCGAAGTTTGGCGCAAAGTTCAAATCCCGAAATTCCCGGCATGTCGACATCCAGAAAAATAAGGTCGAATTCGTTTTCCGTCAGGAGCTGTAGCGCCTGCTTGGCATCATCGATGTTAATCGATTTGAGCCGCGCCTTTTCCAGCGCATAAACAATCGCGCGCCGGGAGATCGCCTCATCGTCCACCACCAGAATTTTGGAGGGGGGAATTTCCTGTTTTTCCGGCAGCGTGGTTCGTTCGAATAGGACGCCGAGGAAATCCACGGTCGCGGCAATCGTGCGGACGCTGGACGCGTTGATATTCTTGGGCTTTTCATAAACTTCCTTGAGCAGGGCTTCAAAGGCGCTGGCCATGTGGGATATCTGCACCAGCCCGGCCACGCTGGCGTTTCCGCTCAGCGAATGGACCAGTCGGTAAAGTTCGTAAATCTGTTTCAGGCGGGCCAGCTCCGTATCCGACTTGACCAGGTTTTGCATCGCATTTCGCAAAGAATAAAGTGTGGCTGGCAGGTGATTGATGAACGTGGTGCGCAAGTCGGTCTGGAACTCCAGGTCGTTCGCCACACTTTCTCTGCCCAGTCGGGGAACAATGTTGCTGATTCCAATGCTTGCTGTGGTTGCCGGTGTATCATTCGTGTCGCTGCCACCGATCATGCTGCGCACGATGTCGATCACATCCTTGGGATTGCAACTCGATTTGGAGAGGCATTTGTTCGCGCCCGCCCGCCAGGCTTCCTGGATCAGGTTTGTCAGGTAGGTGTTCGAAAAAACCACGGTGGGCAGTTTGGAAAACTCTTCGTCCTTCCGAATCTCCTTGATGACGTCCACGCCCGAAATGCCCGGCAACATCAGGTCCAGGATGACCATGTGAGGTTTCAGGGTGCGCAGCAGGCGCAAGCCCGTTTCGCCGTCCGCGGCGGTTTCAGTTTGGTAACCTTCCACCGTCAGCTTGTTGCGATAAACGTTGGCGACGATCTGGTCGTCTTCAATGAGGAGGATTTTTTTCATGCGGGTATGAGATTTTCGGTTCTGAGGACGGCGAATTCCGGGCGGATTTTGATGAATTCCTGGACGCGCAGATATTCCTGCTTGGCGGCGGCGAGCACGTTGTTTGCGTCTGCGAGTGTGGCGGCGGCGCCCATTTTTTCGAGTTCGCGCAGGCGCGGGACCATTTGGGTCATGCCCAGCGTGGCGCTGGAACCGGCACAACTGTGTGCCAGCCGCCGGAGGGCGTCGGCCTCGTTCTTGGCAATCGCGGCTTCCATCTGCTCAAATTGTTTATTGGTTTGATTAAGGAACATTTCCACCAATTCGCGCAGGTTATCGTTGCTGCCATCGGTCAGGTCCAGCAGGCGGTCCAAGTCCACCGGGGCTACCTCGGTGGCGAGATTGGTTTTGGGTAGTTCATTCATTGTGTTTTTTGGGGTTGCGGGGGCTGGGGTGGCGATTTTACGCCCCCACTTTTCGATCATCTCACGGACATCTTTTGGCCGGACCGGCTTTGATAGGTAGTCGTCCATTCCGGAGGCCAGGCACTTTTCGCGGTCACCTTGCATCGCGTGTGCAGTCACTGCCACCACCACGATGCGGGACTGGTAATTCTTATAGGCCGGATTGGCCTGGCGTTTGCGCAGCAGGCGGGTGGCTTCCATGCCATCCAGTTCCGGCATCATCACGTCCATCAAGATAAAATCAAAAGGTTTGCCGTCCAGGGCGTTCAGGGCCTCGCGACCGTTACCGGCCACCTCAGGCTGATAACCCAGTTGCTGAAGGATGCGTACCGCTACCCGCTGGTTGATTGTATTGTCGTCCACCACCAAAATTCTCATCGGGAAAGTCTCCGCCAATTGCGTAGTGACCTTTGCCGGCTCCGTCGGCCGTGGGGTAACCTGCGGATTCAAAACTGCGCGCTCCAGCGCGGCGCATAATTGGGCTGGCTTGACCGGTTTTTGCACGGTATTGGAGAAAATGACCTGGCCGTTTTCCGGGTTGCTTTTGCCTTTGCCCAAGGGGCTCAGCATCACCACCGGCATCATTGAGGCCGTGGGAATTTTATGGATTTCGGCTGCGATATCGATGTTCCCGCGCCCGGCGGAATGCACGTCAATCAAAGCCAGGTCAAAATCCGCACCCTTGGCCAGTAACTCGATCGCCTGGGCCGGATTCTCCGGAGCCTGCGGCAGCATGCCCCAGTCCTGGCATTGCTTTACCAGCCGGTTGCGGCTGCTAACGTTTTGATTGATGATCAAAACTTTGAGGTCCGCCAGGCGCGCAATCTTGCCGGCATGGGGCGGCGGTTCGGCTCCCGGCATGACGCCAAGGTTCACCGTAAAGTTGAAGGTGGAACCTTTCCCCGGCATGCTTTCCGCCCACATTTTTCCACCCATTAATTCCACCAGTTTCCGGCTGATCGCCAGGCCGAGACCCGTGCCACCGTATTTCCGGGCGGTCGAAACCTCCCCCTGGGTGAAGGGCTGGAACAATTTGGCCAATCGATCCGGGGTTACCCCGATGCCCGTGTCGCTCACTGCAAAATGGACGCTCATCGAGGAGTCCGTTGCCGCCGCGCCCGGCGCCGGAGCCAGCTTGGACACCTTGATTTGGATCTCGCCTGACTCGGTGAATTTCAAGGCATTCCCCAACAGATTGACCAACACTTGGCGCAGCCTTTGGTTGTCTCCCGCCACTAGCGCCGGAATCTTGCTGTCCACCTCGTAAACCAGTTCAAGCTGTTTCTCAAACGCGCGCGAAGCCAGCAGGTCGTAAGTTTCTTCAATACACGACCGCAAATCGAACGGATGATGTTCCAGTTCCATTTTGCCGGCTTCGATCTTCGAAAAATCCAGGATGTCGTTGATGATCTTCAGCAGCGATTCGCTGCTGTTGTAAATCGTGTCGAGATAACCCCGTTGATCGCTGGTCAGGGAAGTCTCGAGCATCAATCCCGTCATGGCGATCACCCCGTTCATTGGCGTCCGGATTTCATGGCTCATCGCGGCGAGAAAATCAGATTTGCTTCGTGAGTTTGCCTCTGCCACGCGACGCGCCTCCGATTGCTCCTGCAACCGCTTCGTCAATTCGTCACTGCGCTGTTTGAGTTGCCAGACCGCCAGCAGTTTGGCGCGGAAAATTTCATGGGTCCGGGGCGGTACTTCAATGCACTGGTTCGCGCCCAATTCAAATGCCCGGAGGATGTCGCCCGGGTCAAGATTGCCGGAGGCGAGGGTAATGGTGAAAATTGGCTTGGCTGGCGGGTTTTGCTGAACCTCATACAGCCAGTTCAAACATTCGGTCCCGGCTGATTTCAGGTCCAGCAGCACCATGTCCGGCGTTTGCTTCAGGAGGATCCTTGCCAAGTCCGCCTGACTTGCGGCAAACGTCACCGTGCCGCCAGCGGGTTGCACAGCTGAGGAGACGGCGTCCAACAACTTGGCATCTGTGCCAAGCATTAGGACTTGAAATTTGGTTAGAACCATTTGTTTTTGCGGTTAAAGCCTTAAAATTCAACTCTCCACAAGCACATCCTGTTCCCAAATACCCCGTTTTTTTGCTTTTCGGGCCTGAAAGAAACATTGCTGGCTCGCGAATCCGCCGATAAACTGTGGGTCATGTTGAGACCCGCGCTCGAACCCGGCTCGGCGGACATCGTTGCTGAATCGCACCTCGCCGCCTATCGTTTCATGTTGCGCGCACGACTTTTGGATGACAAGTTTGCAGCGCTGTACCGCGCCGGAAAAATCCACGGCGGCGTCTTTTTGGGCCGCGGTCAGGAGGCCCTCAGCGCCTCCCTCGGCATCACCCTTCATAAAACTGACGTTTTTGCGCCCCTGATCCGGGATGCCGCGGGTCGCCTGGCTTTCGGTGAACCCGTCTTGGACGCCGTACGTACCTATCTTGGTTCTGCCCTCGGCCCCATGCGCGGTCGCGACGGCAATGTCCATCGGGGCCGGCCGCGCGACGGTTATCTGCCCATGATTAGCCATTTGGGTGCCATGATTTCAGTTGTCAATGGCGTGTTGCTGGCGCGACGGTTTAAGCAGATCGCCGGCACGGTCGGCGCCACCTGTGTCGGTGAAGGCGCTACTTCCACCGGTTCGTTTCACGAGGCCCTGAATCAGGCGGCGGTTGAAAAATTACCCTTGGTACTCGTTGTAGCCAACAATCAATACGCCTATTCCACTCCCACCTCCCGGCAGTTTGTCTGTGAGGACCTCGCCAGCAAGGCCGTGGGCTATGGGGTCACCGCCCATTCGCTGGACGCCACCGATTTAACCGAATGCCTTACCGTGCTCGGTCAGGCGGTTGAACAGGCGCGTAGTGGTCAAGGTCCGCAGTTGGTTGTGGCTGAGCTGCTTCGGTTGTGTGGTCATGGTGAACATGACGACGCCGGCTATATCGTTCCCGCCCTGAAAAATTCCCCGCTGGGACGCGATTGTTTGAAAGTTGCCGAGGAAAAATTGCTCGCCCTAAAGTGGGCTGATCCGGCGCAATTGGCCGTCTGGCGCAGCCAGATAATTCAGGAGATTGAAGAGGCCGTGGCCCAGGTTCAGCGGGAACCGGCACCCGATCCTTTCATTGAGGACTGGCGGGCTTTTTCCTCGGCGCACCTCAGCGAAACCCACCCCGATTAGCCATGCCGGTCGCGGTGAATAACAACCAATCGCCGGCAACCACCGGTTATTTATTTTTTTGTGAGTATCACTTATCTCGAAGCCATCCGTGAAGCCCAGGCAAGGGCCTTGCGCGAGGATCCGCGCGTCTTCATTTATGGCCAGGATGTCGGGGCGTTTGGCGGTGCCTTTAAAGCGACCAAAAACCTGGCCAACCAGTTTCCCGGACGAGTCTTGGACTCGCCCATCTCCGAGGATGCCATTGTGGGTCTGGCAGTCGGCGCGGCCATCGAGGGCATGAGACCGATTATCGAAATGCAGTTTGCCGATTTTTCCACGGTTGGTTTCAACCAGATCGTCAACCAGGCAGCCACCCTCTTCTGGCGCACCAATGTGTCCTGCCCCATTACCGTCCGGCTTCCGTTTGGCGGCACATCCGGCGGCGGCCCGTTCCATAGCCAATGTCTTGAGGCCATTTACGCCCATTATCCCGGCTTGGTTGTTTTGACCCCGGCCACGGTCGAGGACGCCTACAGCATGTTGCTCGAAGCCGTCGCGCTCGATGATCCCGTGGTTTTCTGCGAGCACAAATTCCTCTACTACCATCTCAAAGCGGAAAAATTGCCCGAGGAAGCCCTGCCGATTGGCAAGGCCCGCATCGCCCGCGAGGGGCGTGACCTAAGCATCGTCACTTATAGTGCCATGGTGCACGAGGCCTTTGCCGCCGCGCAGGAACTGTCCGCCGAGGGCTGGGAGGTGGAAATCGTTGATCTGCGTTCCATCAAACCCTTGGATACCGACACCGTGATGGCCAGCGTCTCGCGCACCGGAAAGTTATTGTGTGTGGGAGAAGCCTGGCCTTTTGGCGGGGTTACGGCTGAGATCATCGCGCGCGTGACGAGCGAAGGTTATGGGCTGCTGGATGCCGCGCCGCAGCGCCTCAATGCCAAGGATACCCCGGTGCCTTATCATCCCAACCTTTGGGCCGCCCATCGTCCCACCGCGCGCAGCATCGCCACGGCGGCCCGAAAACTTTTACGCCAATGACCAACGCAACCATCCAAGACGGCTGCCCCTCAAACCGGTGGCAGCGCCCCGGCGCCGGCAACTCGGCCGCCACCTCCTGACCCATGCAGATTCCAATCATCATGCCGCAGTTGGGCGAATCCATCGCCGAGGCCACCATCGTCAATTTCCTGGTCCAGCCGGGGGATCAAGTCGAGGCCGACCAGAATCTGATCGAGGTGGAAACCAACAAGGCCACCATGACCGTGACCTCGCCCTGCGGCGGTCGCTTGGTCAAGTTTACGGTGCAATTGCACGAAAGCTACCCCGTGGATGCCTCGCTGGGCTATATCGAAGCCACCGCGGCCGAGGCCGCACGATTGGGCATCGATCAGGCGCCTTCCAAAAGCCCTGGCGGTGAAATCGGCGCGGTTGCCCCTCCGGAACCTCCCCGTAATCGTTCGCGCGTTGAACCCACCATACGCGGATTGCCCGTTCCGGCCAACGCGGCGGGGGCCAGTTATCTTTCCCCCCGCCTTAAGGCGCGCATGGACGAGTTGGGATTGCACGCCGCCGACCTGGCCGGCGTGGCCGGCAGCGGTGCTGCCGGGCGCGTCACCGTGGAAGATTTCGAAAAGTACATCGCCAGCCTCGAGAAACACAAGATGAGCGGCGCCTCCTCCATGCGCGTGGCGGTGGCGGACGCTATGCGGCGCAGTTGGACCCGTCCGCTCGCCACAGTCGGTTTGCCCGTGACCCTCGATGCCGTGCTTGCGCATCGAAAAAGTTTAAACCCGAAGCCCGGACCCGCTCTCTATGCGCTGCGCGCTTTGGCGATTGCCTTGTCCGAAAATTCGGCCGTGGCCGGGCGGCTTATCGGCAACAAAATTGTCCATCCCTCTGCCATCGACGTAGGGTTTGCGGTTGAGGCCGAGGACGGCGTACTCGTTCCGGTCATCCGGAAGGCGGACCAGAAGCCGTTGCAGGATTTGACCCAGCGTTATAACGAATTGGTGGAGCTGGCGCGCCAGCGCAAGCTGCCCGCCGACGCCACCGGCGGTTCCATTGCCACCGTGACCAACTTTGGAACGTTCGGCCTCATCTGGGCCACCCCGATTCCGTTGCCGGAACAAACACTCGTGCTCGGCCTCGGGGCGGGGCGCCGTGCTCCGCAATGGGATGAGGCCAAGGGGCAGTTTGTTCCCGTCACCGAGGCCAATCTCACGCTAAGCTTCGATCACCGGGTGTTGGATGGCGGCGCGGCCGGGCGTCTGCTTCAGCGAATTGCTGAGCTTATGGCCAGGCCGGAGAAATTATAAACCCGGACCAGGGTTCAAGGTTCTTTGCGCGGAAAAAGTGGGGCTGGCTCGCCGATAACATGACCGGCCGTCAAGCCGCCCCAGGTCGACTGATCGAGCTTCTGCGGTGAGCTTTTCAATCCGAGCTGGGCATAAATTTTTTCCGCGGTGCCCGGCAAAAATGGCCAGAGCAACACCGCCAGCACGCGGCACGTTTCGGCAAGATTATAAAGGACTTCATCCAGCCGTTGGGCCTGTGCCGGATCTTTCGCGAGTTTGAATGGCGCGGTCTGGTCCACGTACTGGTTCGCCCGCGTGACCAATCCCCAAATGCTCTGCAGCGCGGCCTGAAGCTGGTTTTGTTTCAACAAGGCGCGCGTCTCGTCGGCCGCCTTCGCCGCCGCTGCTGCCAATTCGTCCGATCTCGCCGGCACAACACCTTGCCGATACCGCTTCAGCATTGAGAGCGAGCGGTTCACGAGGTTGCCCAGTCCGTTGGCAAGCTCAGCGGAATAACGCGACTTGAATCCGGCGTCGGTCCAGTTTCCGTCCGGGCCGATATCCAGTTCACGCAGCACATAAAATCGCAGTGCGTCCACGCCCCATTCATTCACGATCGCGACGGGATCCACCACGTTGCCGATGCTTTTGCTCATCCGGGCACTGTCCTTTTGCCACCAGCCGTGCACCAGAATCTGTTTCGGCAACGGCAGGCCCATGGCCTTCAGCATGATCGGCCAGTAAACCGCATGAAATTTTACAATGTCTTTGCCGATGACATGGACATCCGCCGGCCAAAGTTCCAATGACGGATGGTTCGCCGCGATGCTCGCGTAATTGACTAGCGCATCAAACCAGACGTAAGTCACGAATTCCGGGTCGAAGGGCAGCGGGATGCCCCAATTCAACCGGGATACCGGGCGCGAGATGCAAAGGTCTTCGAGAGTATTGTTCTTGAGAAAGCCCAGCACTTCATTTCGGCGGTAAGATGGGGCCACGAAATCCGGGTTGGACTCAATGTAATCAATCAGCCACTGCTGCTGAGCCCCGAGTTTGAAATAATAATTGTCCTCCTTAAGTTCGACCACTTCACCGTAGCTGGCGTCAAACTTGCCGTCCGGCAGACGGTCTTTCTCGGTCAGGAACGTTTCCTCCTTGGTCGAATAAAATCCGGTGTAGCTCGACTTGTAAAAATGACCCGCCGCCTGAAGCTTGGCCAGGGTGGCTTGGACATATTCCTTGTGGCGGGGTTGGGTCGTCCGCACAAAGTCGACATTCGTCAATTCCAGCTTCTTGGCAAAGGCCAGCCAGTCGGCGGCCAGCGCGTCGCAATAAGACTGCGGATCCAATTTCTCCGCCTGGGCGGCTTGCTGGACCTTCTGCCCGTGTTCGTCGAGGCCGGTCAGGAAAAAAACCTCCTGGCCGAGGCTGCGCCGCGATCGTGCGATGACGTCAGCAATAATCTTCTCGTAGGCATGCCCCAGATGCGGCTGCCCGTTGACATAATCAATCGCGGTGGTGATGTAAAACCGTTTGCTCATTGTCGAATCCTTAGTGTGGCTCACCCGGCGGCCATTGGCAATCTTGCTTGCTGCTTCATGCTTCCGTGTTATCATGCATTTACGGCTGTCGCGGAAAACCAGCCGTCAAACAAACACCGCATGCTCAACGAACTGTCAGCCTTCGCCGCCCGGTTGCGGCGATCCATTCTCTCCGGTTTCGACCCCGAAGCCTTTGATGACTGGGCCATTGAACTTTTTAGTCTCCAGTACGAACACAATGCCGCCTACCGCCCGTTGTGCGACCTTCGCAAATTGACTCCCACCAAACTAATGTTGGCGCGGGGGATGACTCCCTCGGAGTTGGATCGATGGACTCAAGTTCCCTTTGTCCCGACCGCTGCTTTCAAGAATCTCAATTTTTCCTGCCTGCCAAAAACCGAACGGAGGACGGTGTTTCATTCCAGCGGAACGACCGGCCAGCGCCCCAGTCAACACTTTCATAGTTCCGAATCCTTGTTGGTCTACGAAGCCTCGCTCTGGAAATGGTTTCAGGCCAGCCTCGGCCGGGACGGCGATTTTCTCTTTTTGACACCCGGTCCCAAAGATGCGCCGCACTCCTCGCTGGTCCACATGTTTGAGACCGTTCGCCAAATGACCGGTTTGCCCCCAACAACCTTTACCGGAACAATCTCAGCCGACCTCACATGGCAGGTTGATTTTGCCGCCACCCTTCTGCCATTAAAGACGGCCGTTGCCACCGGCAAACCTCTGACGCTGCTCGGCACCGCCTTTTCCTTTGTGAACCTGCTCGATCATCTGGGGGAGAAACAGCTACAGTTCGAGCTGCCGCCCGGTTCGCGGGTGATGGAGACCGGCGGATATAAAAACCGTTCCCGCGTCCTGCCGAAAACAGAATTGCACGCGCTCATTACCCGGCGGCTTGGCGTTACGCCCGATCACATCATCTGCGAATACGGCATGAGCGAGTTGAGCTCGCAGGCCTATACCGTGCGCAATGACCAATACCCTCTGACACAACGCGAACAGTCCGTTTATCCCGCTGCCCGGGCGTCGCATTTTTATTTCCCCCCGTGGGCAAGGGCGCGGCTTATTTATCCCGAAACCGGCCGCGAGGTCGCCGAAGGCGAGACCGGTTTGATCCGCATTTTTGACCTGGCCAATGTGTTTTCCGTCGCCGCCATTCAGACCGAAGATTTGGGCATTCGCCGTGGTGACGGCTTTGAATTGGTCGGCCGCAGTCAACTTTCAGAACCGCGCGGCTGTTCCCTGATGACTTCATGAACCTGCCGGATTACTTTTTCGCCGACCTGCCGCCGGAAGCCACGCTTTCACCGGCCATGATCAATGCGTCGTGCGACACCCTGAAACGGAACCGGGCAAAATACCTGGCCAACCGCACCACCGATGAAATCGTGAAGGTCCTCTGCGAAGTGGCCGCAGCCTGGCGCTCGCCGGAGGACAAATTCAGGAAATACGCCCTCGAGCAAGGTCCCGCTGCCACCGGGTTTTCCCGGCCCATTCTGGAACGCGGCCTCGATGACTTTTTCGAAAAACTCACGCCCACGGGATTCAACGCGCTGTTGGAACAGGAACTAGGGCATTTTCATCGGCTGGATGAATTTGCCCCCGGCCCGGCAGAAGGCAGCGCCGGTCATCTCGCGATGGTTCACGGGCCTGAATTGCTGGTGCATATTGCCGCGGGCAACGTTCCCAATCCCGCCTTCATGAGCCTGACACTGGGCCTGCTCACGCGCTCCGCGCAGTTCATGAAATGCGCAACCGGGGCCTCCTTTCTGCCGCGCTTGTTTGCCCACTCCATTTATGAGGCCGATCGCAAGCTCGGCGCCTGCCTGGAAATCGCAATGTGGCCTGGCGGCGCGGTGCCATGGGAAGACACTCTGTTTGCCGGGACAGATTGCCTGACCGCCACGGGCAGCGATGACACGCTCGCCGCCGTTCGAGCGCGTTTGCCCGCCCGGGTCCGTTTTGTGGGCTATGGTCGGCGCGTAAGTTTTGCTTTTGTCACCCGCGAGGTTCTCCGCGAGGAAACCATCACCGACATCGTCTCGCGGGCGGCCGATGACGTCGTCGCCTGGGATCAAAACGGTTGTCTGTCCCCGCACGTCATTTATGTGGAAGAGCGTGGCGTGGTGGAATCGGATCAATTCGCCAATAAGCTGGCGGTCGAGCTCGCCCGCCGCGAGTTGATCGCCCCGCGCGGAAAAATCTCCGTAGAAGAATCGGCCGCCATCGCCTCACGCCGCGCCATTTGTGAAGCGCTGGCCGCTCACCGGGCCGACGTGAAAATCTGGTCCAGCACCGAATCCACCGCCTGGACCGTCGTGTTTGAACACGAGGTGCGCTTTCAATTCTCGCCGCTGAACCGCTTTATCTACGTCAAACCCGTTCCCGACGTCGCCACCGTCCTGCGCGGCGCGGATGAAGTCCGCCAAATGATTTCGACCGTGGGGATCGGGGCGCCCGTTGAGAAGACGAAAGCGCTCGCGACCGAGTTCGGCCGGTGGGGGGCAAGGCGGATCTGTCCCATCGGCCAAATGCAAAATCCGCCTCTCAACTGGCGGCACGATGGCCGTCCCGCGCTGGCTGACCTCCTGGTGTGGACCGATTTTGAAACCGCGGCCAAAGAGCCTGCGTCAACCGAGCCGCCGGTTGTTGGCGCTGAAATAAAATAAGATTATGAAAATGGAATTGCGAAAATCATTTCAATTTGAAGCCGCGCATTTGCTGCCGCATCTGCCCGCCACGCATAAATGCCGCCGGTTGCACGGCCACAGCTTTCAGGTGGAAATTGTCGTGGCCGGTGAGTGTGACCCCAAGCTGGGCTGGCTGATGGACTACGCCGAGATCAAGGCTGGGTTCAGCCCCATCTGGGAAAAGCTCGATCATCACTACCTGAACGAAGTTCACGGCCTTGAAAATCCGACCAGCGAAAACGTTGCCGTCTGGATCTGGCAACAGCTCAAGCCGCGACTTCCGTTGCTCGTGGAAGTGATCGTGGCCGAGACTTGCACCGCCCGCGCAGTCTATCGCGGCCAATAATCTAGTCTCCTCAATCAGAAGTCCCTTGCAAAACCGTCAATGCCGCTTGACCAACGCGCCAGTGGGTGGGGATGCTGCGCTGCTGTTGAGTTGTCAACACATCGGTAACAGGTGTTTCAGGACTTGGGTAACAGGTGGCTGGCCATCCTTGAGTATTTGATGGAAATACTCAATCCCTGATCCTATTACTTGGGTGGGTTTAAATACTCGGAAAGCACAAAACTGATCAACACCATGATCGGAAATACCACGATGAGCACGACGATCAGCCGGTTGCGATTCCTGATGCTCATGTGAATAAGTGTTTTGAACTAACCATACTAAATCTATCAGGAAATTAAATACCATTTTGGTCACCGTAGTTCAAGGAGGAATCAGCAAAGTGCTGCCGGCGTCTCGCCGGCAGATCAAATTAATCAGATTAGATCCGTGGGCAAATGGCGACAAGCCGCGATGTCATTTCTGCGCGCTTGAGGGCGGGCAACGCTACCAAATCAAATAAACTTAGCCCCGCAATCCCACCGTCAAAGATGAATCTTCGCCAGTGCCGCCACCAGCGCCTGCCAATCACCCTCCGTCGTTTCCCACCCGGCGCTGAACCGGACCGAACGCACGGCTTGGGCGGGCTTTATTCCCATCGCGGATAACACATGCGACGGTTCCTCTTTGCCCGTGGTGCAGGCGGACCCCGTGCTCACCGCAAATCCCGCCTTGTCCAGGCGGATCACCCACTGATGCTTCTTATCCCCGTCCGGCATGATCGCCGAAACCGTGTTCCATAGCCGCGGTTGGGTTGCGCCGACAATGCTCGCCCCCGGCAACGTCCGCAAAAAGTCATGCTCAAAAGTTTCGCGCCATAGTTTCCGCAAGAGATGCTCGTTTCGGGAGATTTGTTTCTCCCGCACTTCCAGCGCCGCCATCATCGCCGCAATGATTGCCACGTTTTCCGTGCCGGCCCGCCGACCGCCTTCCTGCTTGCCGCCCAACAACAACGGCGTCATTTGGCTGCGATGCGGAATCTTCAAGAAACCCACGCCGCGCGGCCCGCCGAATTTGTGCGCGGCCCCGGTCACATAATCGCAATCACCCAATCCCTGGCAGGGCATCTTGCCGATGAACTGCACCGCGTCGGTGAAAAAGGGGACTTCGTAAGCCTGGCAGATGGCCAGGATTTCGCGCCACGGCTGGATGATGCCCGTCTCGTTATTCGCGGCCATGACCGCGACCAGGCCGGGTCGCTTGTCCGCCATTTCCGTGGTAATCCAGTCCACATCCACCACGCCTTCTGCGGTGACCGGAATCAACTTGGCCCGCTTGCCGAAATAAAATTGGGACGAATCAAACACGCAGGGATGTTCAATCGCCGAAACCCACACTTCCCCGGTTGCCCCCAATTTCTTCGAGAAATGGTGTATCACCATGTTGTTCGCTTCGGTGGCGCCGCTCGTCCAGATGATATCCGCCGGCTGGCAGCCGAGATAACCGGCGAGCTTTTCGCGCGCCTCTGCCAGGACTGTGGCCGCGCCGGAACCCGCCTGGTGCATCGATGACGGATTGCCGCCAGTCTTCTCCGTGACGTTCAACCACGCCTCGCGCGCCTCGCGCATGACCGGCGCGGTCGCGTTGTAATCAAAATAAATCATCGGTCTGACAGGATATGACGGATCGCCAAACTGGCGAGTTTTTTATGGGCGGCCGTAAAGGCCAGTCGCCCCATCTGCCCGGGCGATTTCCAGACCCCGTCCACCGCCGCTGGCCGTGTTTTAATCTCCGCCAGCAGGGCCTCCACTGTGATCCGGTAGCGGGTGATCGAATGTTTGATGGTCGCCAGGGGTTTAAGCGATGCCGGCGCCAACCCTAAAATTTTTTTGGCCAGCGCCGTTGCCGCGACCGGCTGTTTTTCCACTTCCCAATTCGGGAATTCCCATAAATGCGCGTTGACGGTTCCCTCGGGCCGCTGGTGAACCAGAAGTTTCCCGTCGCATTCGACGGCCAGCGCAATGAATCGCCGGGCCGTGGCGGCTTTGCGTTTGCCCAGGTTGGGCAGCTCGCTCACGCGATCTTCCCGACGCGCGATGCACAGCCGGTTCGCCGGGCAAATCTCACATTGCGGCTGGCGCGGGGTGCAAACCAGCGCGCCCAGCTCCATCAAAGCCTGGTTGAGGTCGGAACAAGGCCGAGACTTGCGGTCCGAAGTTTGGTGTGCCGCCGTGACTAACTCCTCCGCCAGTTGCCAGAGTCGGGCGTTGGTGACCTTCTCCTTCGGATTCTCGGAAATGCCAAAAATCCGGGTCAGCACCCGGATCACATTGCCGTCCAGAATCGGCTTGGGTTGATTGAACGCAATGCTGCAAATCGCACCCGCCGTGTAGCGCCCAATGCCGGGCAGCGCCAGAACCTGGTCAAAGTTTTCTGGAAACACCCCGCCATGCTCTCGCACAATGGTCTGCGCCGCCAACTGCAGATTGCGGACACGCGTATAATAACCCAGTCCCTCCCAGAGCTTGTGAATCCGCGCGGGTGCCGCTTGGGCCGCAGCTTTAATTGTGGGCAATTGCTGCATCCAACGTTCCCAATAAGGAATCACCGTCCTGACTTGCGTCTGCTGAAGCATGATTTCAGAAACATACACGCCGTAAGGATCCTGCGTTCGCCGCCACGGTAAATCCCGGGCATTTTGGGAATACCATTTCAATAATTGGGCTACGAAATTGGAAATTTTACGCATTTTCGGCGTCACACCTCCCAAATACCTTTAAGAACCGCATTAACGCAAGGCCAGATCGATATTTAACCGTGAAGTGGCAGTGCCAGCTCCCAATGTGTTAAGTGTTAAGTGCCGAATTCTCATCGTAAAAAAGTGCCGTTTTGTGCCGAATTAACGTCCGAAACCGTCCGCCGGTGTCGTAAGTGGTCATCTCTCAACAGGCCTGTGCCACAGTGCCGTCGTAAAAAAGTGCCGTCCAGCGCCGTCGTGCTTCTTGCCATAGCCCTGCACAACTGAGTCCCGCCGTCAGCAGTGCCGTGTTTAAAAGGCCTGTAAAATCGCTCGGTCAAGCCGGTCGGCGTCTTTGTTCTCACCCGCACTCTTGCCTGGCTCAGGACGGCTCCCAGCGGCGTTGCGCTGCGACCGGAGTTCGGCTGCAAAACTCCCAAAACCTGTACGACGCGAATTCGGCACATTTTTCGATGCAGTCCTAATTCGGCAACATTTTCGCAAATGCTGGGTTTTTCGTTTTCCATTTCCATCGTAGCTCAGTCCAGGTTTACGACCCGGACTGTTTTTACGACGACACTGAACCAAATTCCCCGGTTTTTACGACCACAATTCGGCAAAAAATACGATCACAATTCGGCTCGTAACATTTAACCCCGTCCGCCGCGCGAACACAGGAAGCGACTCGCCGTTACGCGCCAGCGCCGCCAAAATGTCCCGCCGCTGTGCCTTCGACACCCGCAACCGCCCTTGTGTGTCCGCGACCACTGCCACTTCCGGCACTACTACCTCTGAGGCAGCCGATGAATTATCAGAACCACTCGTAATTATCATAGCTATCAGAACTATGATAATCTTCAGATCTTAGCCAGTGGTGCTATGGGTGACGCTTACCATGAACGAACAGACGGTAGTGGAGAAGAAGAGGACAGCCCCCCTCGGGGGGGGCTGTCGGCGGGGACCGAACCCGTCGATTTACCCCGGCCGAAAAGCTCAATTTGCGCCCGCATTTTTCTTTATCAACTCATTTATTAGGTTTTGAATGTCAGGTTCAATTATTAGTAACCCAATTTATTGTTCCATCTTGACGAACAACCACCCTAATTTTATTTGACCAGACCTCTAAAAGAGGTGCACGTCGATCTAAATTATAAGCGTGCATTTTAAATTCAAGTCCGTTCAAAAATATTGTATCTTTAGTCGATAGCGCTTAGCCTGAACATAGTCAGAAATATTACTTATCGAAGAAGTTGGATGCTGCTCGTTGTAATTTATTATCTTCGGATAAATGTTGTCCAAAGAGCTAGTTAAAAAAGCGGAATATTTAACTTTTTGTTCGAATTGAGAATAATTGATAAATCTTATTATGGTTAAAACCGCAATAATCATTAATAGAAAACAGCTTAAAACGCGTATTCTATAATTATTTGATAATAGTATAGGAACCACACAGAGAATTGAGGAGGCTATATACCAAATGGGCATCGTTGGTCCTAAAGCCTGATTATCCATCCACAACATCAAAAGACATCAAAAGACCGATGGCCAACGAACATAGGCAAATTAAATAGACAGTTTTTCCTGATAGCAATTTGTCTTGCATAAATCAACCTGCATTTGGCTGAGGAAAATCACCTTGTAGCGGTGGTGGAAGTGCACCGGGAAACTTCTGATTAACGGTGTTATAAAAAGTGGCGCTGGTGTGAGCCGACTTGGGAAATCCAGAATCTAAATCACCATCATCACCCGAATGCCAACCCACACACGGTCCGACAAGTGCCATTTTTCCTTGGCAACGGCAAACTCTGCAGGTTTCAAAACTAAGCCCACTGGGAGTTGGTTGATCTTCAAAAAAACCAGAACCATCATCATCATGAGGGTACAATATATTATTGCCATAGCCAAAGTTGCCGTTATCTACCAAGGGTAAGGCATGAGGAACTGTTAAAAGTCCGAAACTAGGAGAGCCATCACTTGTAACGACTTGAATAAATTCAATATCTTGTGCTTTCGGGCACTTCGGTCTTGGGGTCGAAACGGCATCGGTCAATCCTAATGAATCAATTCTACTTTCGGGGTTATTCCCAACATATTCATAAAGATTGATTTTTCCACGTTCCTGAATCGGATCCCTATTTGGCCATTCATACCGACCCGATGCGGTTTTGTAGGCGCAACCCCTCAAACCGGGCGTGAACATTGAGCGGCCATGGCCTCGCCGTGAAAAGCGACCCGATGAGCGGCGGCGCGAACCCCTGACGCGAGTTTTTAAGGGGGAGGTCGGCCATGTGGTAGCGGCCAGCGGCTGACGGGGAGCCGCCGCTAAAGCCAAAAAGCCGCTGGGATGATTTTCGACCACGCCGCGAGTTTAAGCCTTTGCCGTCGGCGGTGGAAGCGGTTTTTGTGCGCCGGGTGGGGTCGAGGCTCCGCCTCGTTTTACAGCCGTTTGCGCCAGTAGCCTGGCTTTCGTTTGGCGTGCATCACGGCGACGATCCACACGCGGTCGGGCTGGTCGAGATAAACCACCGAGTAAGGGAACTCGCGGGACAACGCGCGCCGGGCTGGCGGACTGAACCGAAAGAAGCGGTCGGGTTGGCGGCGAACCTCGGCGATGAGTCGCTCGATTTCGTCGTAAAAACGGCCACCCAGTTCGGGCGCAATGGCCGCGTGGTATTCAGCGGCCTGCATATATTCCTGGCCCGCCTCAGGATGAAAGACGTGCAGTCTCACCGTCCCACGATTTTGCGGATGCGGGCCGACACTTCCTCGCCGGGGATGCCCTGCACCTTGCCGGTCTGGATTTCCTCGACGCGCCGGTCCACTTCGGTTTTCCAGGCGGCTTCGGTTTCCGGATCGCTGGTATGCAGGTCTTCGGTCAGACGCCCGACCAGTTCGCCGACTTTTTCCGGCGGCCAGTGGCGGGTTTCCTCAACGATTTGATCCAGTGTCATCGGCACAGTGCTTATCATACGCGATTTCGGGTTTAGATTCAAGCCTGGCTGACGTGTTAAGTGCCGAATTCTCATCGTAAAAAAGTGCCGTTTTGTGCCGAATTAACGTCCGAAACCGTCCGCCGGTGTCGTAAGTGGTCATCTCTCAACAG
>Ga0302320_10000510_pt1 | contig 93398 bp, 83 predicted proteins | sample Bog_T0_3_FD_202130 | JGI IMG/M metagenome (GOLD analysis project Ga0302320, IMG submission 202130) | Peat permafrost microbial communities from Stordalen Mire near Abisko, Sweden - Bog_T0_3 | ecosystem: Environmental > Terrestrial > Soil > Wetlands > Peat | place: Sweden: Abisko, Stordalen Mire... | reverse complement strand
ACTTCCGCACCACGGACGTGACCGGAGTGGCGGAGCTGCCCGAGGGCGTGGAGATGGTGATGCCGGGCGACAACGTGTCGCTGCAGGTGGAGCTGATCACGCCGGTAGCGCTCGAAAAGGGTCTCCGCTTCGCCATCCGCGAGGGCGGCCGCACGGTAGGCGCAGGCACGATTTCAGAGATAGTGAAGTAGCAGCGGACAGAAGACAGCGGACAGTGAACAGTTGACAGCGGACAGTCTACGCGGCCGATCGTTGGAACGAGAAAAGAACTGACAACTGTCCACTGTCAACTGTCGACTGTTACCCGAAGGGGAGCCAATGGTAGGACAGAGGATTCGAATCCGGCTGAAGGCATACGACTATCGCGTGCTGGACACTTCGACCGGCGAGATTGTGGAGACGGCCAAGCGCACCGGCGCAACGGTGGCGGGACCTATTCCCTTGCCGACGATCAAGAACAAGTACTGCGTGCTGCGTTCGCCGCACGTCGACAAGAAATCGCGCGAGGCATTCGAGATTCGCACTCATAAGCGGCTGATCGATATCCTCGAGCCCACGCAACAGACCGTGGACGCGCTGATGAAGCTCGACCTGCCTGCGGGCGTGGATGTCGAGATCAAGGCGTTCGAAAAATAGCGAAGCTATTTTTCGAGTTCTGAGCCGTCAGCTTTCAGCTCTCAGCTTAATCGGGGCTAGGCGGGTGACTATGACGATACCAGGTGAGCATCCCAGCAAGGGGCAAGTTGGGATTGCACGGCAACGAGCAAGCTGAAGGCTGACAGCTGAAAGCTAACGGCTCACAAACATTCCGGCAGTGCGGCGAATTCAATGCCGCATGATGAGGTGAGGGAACCATGGCAGTTACAGGAATTTTGGGAAAAAAGATCGGCATGACGCAGGTCTTCGACGAGAAGGGCGACGTGCACCCGATTACCGTGTTGCAGGCAGGTCCTTGCGTGATTACGCAGTTGAAGACGACGGCCAGGGATGGCTACGACGCGGCGCAGATCGGTTTGGTCGAGTTCGTGAAGGCATCGCGGCTGACCAAGCCCCAGGCCGGTCACTTCGCCAAGAGCGAAGCTCCCCCGGTGAAGGTGATCAAGGAGGTCGACGTGGAAGCGGCCTCCGATGGCGCCGTGGAGAGCAAGGCCGGCGATCGGGTTCTGGTCGACATCTTCCAGAACGCAAAGTTCGTCGACGTGATCGGAACCTCGAAGGGCCGCGGCTTTGCCGGCGTGGTCCGCCGTCACGGCTTCGCCGGCGGCCCCAAGTCGCACGGCCACATGTTCCAGGTGCAGGGTTCGATCGGCGCATCGAGCTTTCCGTCCCGCGTCTTTCCGGGCCAGCGCATGCCGGGCCACATGGGCGCCGAGCAGGTGACGGTGCGCAACCTGCGCATCCGCGGAATCGACCTGGACGAGAACCTGCTGATGGTGGAAGGCGCAGTTCCTGGACCGCGCGAGGGTTATGTGCTGATTTCCAAGTCCAAGGCTCCGCCGCGCGAGCGCCGCGGCTTTGCCGGGTCGGGCACTGTGGATCCGCTGAAAGCTTCAAAGAAAGCGACCGCGAAGCGCAAGTAGCTACTAGCTTTCAGCTCTCAGCTTTCAGCTTCTTTGTTGCGAAAGCCGGGATGATTGCTTTACCGATGAAAGAGCTTGGAGCTGGAAGCTGAAGGCTGAAAGCTGAGAGCTGGCAGGAAGAGACGATGGCAAACGTGGATGTAGTGAATTTGAACAATGAAAAGGTGGGCACGCTCGAGCTTTCGGACGCGGTGTTTGCGCCCGAGCAAGTGAACGAGGCTCTGCTGTGGGAGGCGGTCAAGCATTACCGCGCCTCGCTGCGCCAGGGCACGGCCGCCACCAAGAACCGCAAGCTGGTGGCCGGTTCCGGCAAGAAGCTGTGGAAGCAGAAGGGCACGGGCCGGGCTCGCGTTGGCTCGGTGCGGTCGCCTCTGTGGCGCCACGGCGGAACGGTGCATGGGCCCCAGCCGCGCAGTTATGATTATGCGTTTCCCCGCAAAAAGCTGTTGGGCGCGCTGCGCTCGGCTCTGGCATCGAAGCTGGCCGACGGCACGCTGATTGTCGTGGATTCGCTCGAAATCAAGGATGCCAAGACCCGGCTCTATCGCGAAGCGCTCAACAAGCTCGGCGCCCGGCGTACGGTCCTGCTGGTCGAGAACGGCAAGACGCTGACCCAGGCCCTGGTGCTGGGCGCGCGCAACCTCGACGGAGTCGAACTGGTGCTGAATAACGAAGTGCACCCCTACGATCTGCTGCGTTACGAGCGGGCCATCTTCTCCAAAGCCGCCATCGAGCAGCTTGAAGAGGCCCTGGTCAAGAGCGTGTCAAAGCGCAGGGCTCACGACGCGCAGGTTGCCAAGGAGGTTGCGTAATGCCGACACTTTATAGCGTGATTCGCCGCCCGCTGATTACCGAAAAGGGGCTGGGCATCAAGGAGACCGAGGGAACACTGGTGTTCGACGTGGCCCCCGAGGCAACCAAGACCGAAGTCAAGCAGGCCGTCGAGGCGCTCTTCAAAGTGAAGGTTGCGGCGGTTCGCACAGCGAATGTTCTGGGCAAGGAGCGCCGCAGGGGCAAGTACGCGGGCTTCCGGCCCGATTGGAAAAAGGCTTACGTCCGCCTGAGGGCCGGTGAGAAGCTTCCGGAGTACGTGAGCAACCTGTAAGACAGCTCTCAGCTTTCAGCCTTCAGCTTTTTGGTGCGAAGGCGAGCGCTGAGAACGAACGCGGAAGTTGAGTTTGAGCAGGACGAGCTGAAGACTGAAAGCTGATAGCTCGTTAAGGAAAACGACCATGGCAATCAAGACATACAGACCGATAACCCCGACGCTGCGGTTCAAGACCACGACGGTCAACGACGACATCACCTCGTCGACTCCGCACAAGCCGCTGCTGACCACGCGCAAGCGCACCGGTGGACGCCGCAACGCGGGCGATCTGACCATGCGCCATCAGGGCGGCGGCCACAAGCAGATGATCCGCCTGATTGACTTCAAGCGCGAAAAGTACGGGATCCCGGGCAAGGTCGCGACTATCGAATACGACCCCAACCGCTCGGCCCGCATCGCGCTGGTGCACTATGCCGACGGCGAGAAGCGCTACATCCTCCAGCCGGTTGGCCTCAAGGTTGGCGCCACCGTGACCTCCGGACCGGAGGCCGACATTCTGATCGGCAACGCGCTGCCGCTCAAGAATATTCCCTCGGGCACCACGGTTCACGCCATCGAGCTCAGGCCTGGCAAGGGCGCGCAGATGGCGCGTTCGGCCGGGACCCAGGCGCAGTTGGTGGCCAAGGAAGGCGACTATGCCCTGCTCAAGCTGCCTTCCGGCGAGACCCGCAGGGTGCTGGCCGATTGCATGGCGACCATCGGGCAGGTGGGCAACACGGACCACGAAAATCTTTCTATCGGCAAAGCGGGCCGCAATCGCTGGCTGGGCATTCGCCCTGCAAACCGCGGCGTGGTCATGAACCCTGTGGATCACCCGCACGGCGGCGGCGAGGGCAAGACCTCCGGCGGACGTCATCCGGTGACCCCGTGGGGCCAGCCGACACGCGGATACAAGACGCGCAACAACAAGCGGACCGACGCGTTCATCGTCAGCCGCAGGCAGAAGTAAGAAAAGCAGCTTTCAGCTTTCAGCTATCAGCTTTCAGCTCTTAGCTAAAGGCGACAAAAAAGATTGAGCAATCGCTCGCAGCCCGCTTCAGCCGGAAACAAGCTGATAGCCAGGAGCTAAGTTTTATGGCACGTTCCACAAAGAAGGGTCCGTTCGTAGACGCGCACCTCACGGTGAAGATCGAGGCGCTGAACCGGGCCAATGACAAGAAGGTTGTAAAGTCCTGGTCGCGGCGCTCGACGATTTTTCCCGAATTCGTGGGCCACACCATAGCGGTCCACAACGGCAAGAAGTTTGTTCCAGTGTACGTGACCGAAAACATGGTGGGACACAAGCTGGGCGAGTTTGCGCCCACGCGCACGTTCAAGGGCCACACCGGCGGCGGCGGCAAATCGGCCGAGGCTGCAGCCAAGCCGCGGTAAGGCAGCTTCCAGCCGTCAGCTTTCAGCTCTCAGTTTGATCGGGGCGGGGCCGGCGGCAGTTGGAAGGTGAGGGATATGGAGCTTGGCAGATACAGGCCGGTTCAGAGAAGGGCAAGCTGAGAGCTGAAAGCTGATAGCTGAGAGCTCGATATGGAGGACAGACCCATGGCAGTCGAGACAAAAGAATACCGGGCCGAGGCCAGGTTTCAGCGCGTATCGCCGCAGAAGGTGCGGCTGGTGCTGGACCTGATCAAGGGGCGCGGGGTCGAGGAGGCGCTGAATACGGCGGCCTTCACCAAGAAGCGGATCGCTCCGGTGATTCACAAGCTGCTCACCTCGGCGGTGGACAACGCCAAGTATGTGGCCGGCGAACAGGGTGTCGATCTGGACGTGGACAACCTCTATGTGAAGCAGGCACTGGCCAACGACGGTCCGCGCATGAAGCGCATTCGTCCGGCCCCGATGGGACGCGCGTATCGCTACCAGCGCAGGCTGACGCATATTGTGCTTTCGGTGGCCGAGCGCGAGTCGCCGGCGGGTCTGGTGACCAAGGCTGAAGAGCCGAAGACAGCGAAAAAATCTGGCAAGAAGGCCGCCAAGTAGGCCTGGAGAGTTTGAGGAAAATTGTATGGGGCAGAAAGTCCATCCTTACGGATTTCGGCTGGGAGTCAACAAGCCATGGCGTTCGCGCTGGTTCTCTGAGCGGGAGTATGACAAGCTCCTGGTCGAGGACGTGAAGCTCAAGGCTGAGCTGCGCGAGAAGCTGAAGGCTGCCGGCGTCAGCTCGGTTGAGATCGAACGGCCCGGCAACAAGCTGCGCTTCCTGATTCGCACCGCGCGGCCGGGCATCGTGATCGGCCGCAAGGGCGCGGAGATCGAGAAGCTCAAGACCGAGCTCGGCAAGCGCACCAACCGCGACGTGTTCATCGACATCATCGAGGTGAATAAGCCCGAGCTGGACGCGCAACTGGTGAGCGAAAACATCGCGCTGCAGCTGGAAAAACGCGTGAGCTTCCGCCGGGCGATGCGCAAGAGCGTGGACTCGGCGCTTCGCTTCGGTTGCAAGGGAATCAAGGTGCGTGTCTCGGGCCGGTTGAACGGCAACGAAATCGCGCGCTCGGAGTGGTACCTGCAAGGCCGTTTGCCTCTGCACACGCTCCGCGCCGATATCGATTACGGGTTTACGGAAGCGCACACGACCTACGGTGTAATCGGCGTCAAAACCTGGATTTATCGCGGCGATATCTACGAGCAGAAGCGCCGCCAGACTCCCGCGGTTGGCACGTCGGTGTTTTAAAGGCAGCTTTCTGCTTTCAGCTATCGGCTAAAGCAGGGGTGACAAGAGGCAGCCATGGCAAGAAATAGCTGAAAGCTAATAGCTGAGAGCTAGAAGCTGGTTTTCGAGGTTTTCGTTATGTTGATGCCAAAGAAGGTGAAGTTCCGGAAGCAGCAGAAGGGCAAGCGGCGCGGCAAGGCGTGGCGCGGCTCCTCGCTCTCGTTCGGCGAGTATGGCCTGAAGGTCATGGAGTGCGGCTACATTACCGACCGGCAGATCGAAGCCAGCCGTATCGCCATGACCCGCTTCATCAAGCGCGGGGGCAAGATCTGGCTGCGGCTGTTTCCCGACAAGCCGATCACCAAGAAGCCGGCCGAAGTCCGCATGGGCTCGGGAAAGGGCGCGCTGGATCACTGGGTGGCAGTGGTGCGGCCGGGAAAGATCCTCTTCGAGATGGAAGGGGTCGCGCCGGAGGTCGCCGAGGAGGCGATGCGCCTGGCGTCGAACAAACTGCCGCTCAGAACCAAGTTCGTGATGCGGCCCGGCGCCGTGAGGGCCGAGAAGGTCGCGGCCAAGTAAGAATTGCAGCAATTGGCTTTCAGCTATCAGCTTTCAGCTTTTCCTGTTCGAGTGAAGAGCGAATGCGCAGTCAAGATGAAGCTGAGAGCTGAAGGCTGAAAGCCAGGAGCTTTAAAAAGATGGAACTACAGAAAATTCGCAATTTAAGCAACGAAGAGCTTGCGCACCAGGTGAAGACCACGGCGGAGCAGCTTTTCAGGCTGCGCTTTCAGGTCTCGCTGGGGCAAAACGACGGGGTGAAAAAGCTCCGCCAGTTGCGCAGGGAGATCGCGCAGATCAAAACCGTGGCCCGGGAACGCGAGCTGGGTGTTCGCGGCGAAAGCAAAGAAGCAGCGACGGCCGCGGAAACCACGAAGGGAGCCGCTAAATGACGGCGACAACAGAAGCAGTGCAGGCGCCGGCAACGGGCGCGCGGCGCAACGAGAAGGTTGGCAACGTGGTTTCGACCAAGATGCAGAAGACCATTGTGGTCGAGGTCGAGATGCGCAAGCCGCACATCAAGTACAAGAAGATCATGCGCACCACCAAGAAGTTCTACGCGCACGATGAGCAGAGCTCGGCGCGGCTGGGCGATGTGGTCAGAATCCGCGAGACCCGCCCGCTGAGCAAGCTCAAGCGGTGGTCGCTTGAGGAGATCGTGCGCCGCTCGGCGCTGGCCCAAATTGAAGACGCGGCGATAGAGCCCGCGAGCTAACGCGGACACGAAGGAGAAGAAACCATGGCTGTGCAAATGAGAACCATGCTCGCGGTGGCCGACAACTCCGGCGCGCGCAAGCTGCAGGTGATTCTGCCGCTGGGCGGCGGATTGGGCGCCAAGGCCGGCCTGGGCGACATCGTGACCGCGGCCGTGAAGGAAGCCTCGCCGGACGGCACCGTGAAAAAGGGCAAAGTGGTGAAGGCGGTCATCGTGCGCACCCGCAAGGAGTACCGGCGTCGCGACGGCACCTACATCCGCTTTGACGAGAATGCGGCGGTGGTAATTGGAGACGATCATGAGCCGATCGGCACGCGCGTCTTCGGACCGGTTGCCCGCGAACTGCGCGAAAAGAAGTTTTTGAAGATCGTTTCGCTGGCCCCGGAAGTGGTTTGAAGGCAGCTCTCAGCCGTCAGCTTTCAGCTTCTAGCTCGTCATGCTGATGCGGAGTTTGTCGAGAAGCAAATGAACTGATAGCTGAAGGCTGATAGCTGAAAGCTGGAGAAGAGAATGCCAAGTTTGTCGATTCATCGCAACGATACGGTCAAGGTGCTCACCGGCACCGACCGCGGCAAGACGGGCCGCGTGCTGCGCGTCTTTCCTGACAAGGGTACGGTGCTCGTGGAGCACGTCCGGGTTGTGAAGAAGACGGTTTCCAGCAAGACCGGGCAGCGCACCAAGGGCGGCATTGCGGAGCAGGAGTCGCCCATCAATGTGTCGAACGTGGTGCTGATATGCCCCAACTGCGGCCCCGCCCGGGTTGGATTCAAGGTCGAGGGCGACACCCGCGTGCGGCTTTGCAAGAAGTGTGGGCAGACGCTGCCAACGAAGAAGTAACAGACAGCTCTTAGCCTTCAGCTCTCAGCTTTCAGCTTTTTTTGCTGAAGTCGGAGGGCGAGGCGGAGGCAAAGTGAGCTGACGGCTGATAGCTGAAAGCTGGAGTACCTCCCGAAACGGTAGACGGCTTGCCACGGCAGGCCAATCCGAGACCGGAAGAAAGAGAGCAAAGAGATGGCGGCAAGGCTGAAAGAGAAGTATCAGAAAGAGATCAAGCAGGCGCTCCAGAAGGAGCTTGGGCTTGAGAATTCGATGGCTGTACCCAGGCTCGACAAGATCGTGATCAACATGGGGCTCGGCGAAGCCACGCAAAACACCAAGCTGCTCGATCCGCTGGTTGCGGACCTGGCGGCGATCGCGGGCCAGAAGCCGGTCACCACCAAGGCGAAGAAGTCGATCGCAGCCTTCAAGGTGAGAGCCGGCATGTCGATCGGCGCCATGGTTACGCTGCGCAGCGAAAAGGCGTACGAGTTTCTCGACCGGCTGATCTCGACCGCGCTGCCCAGGGTACGCGACTTCCGCGGCGTATCGACCAAGAGTTTCGACGGGCGCGGAAACTACACGCTCGGACTGCGCGATCAGCTTATCTTTCCGGAGATCGATTACGCCAAGGTTGAGAAGCTGAAGGGCATGAACATCACCATTGTGACCACGGCGAAAGACGATAACGGAGCGCGCGCGCTGCTGCGCCACTTCGGGATGCCCTTCCGCCAGGGCGCGTAAAACAGCTATTAGCTGTCAGCTCTCAGCTTTTAGCTTGTTTGCGTGGAGCGAGCAGCCAAGGCCAAGCGAACCTGGTGGGCGGAATGAGCAAGGAACTGGATGGAGCAAGGACGAGCCGAAATCTGAGAACTGAGAGCTGCACTGAAGGAGTTTATGGCAACAACTGCAAAAAGAGTGAAGGACGCGCGGAAGCCGAAGTTCAGCTGCCGCAAACATAATCGCTGCCAGTTGTGCGGGCGGCCGCGCGGGTTTCTGCGCAAATTCGGCATCTGCCGTTTGTGCTTCAGGTCTTTGGCGCTGAAGGGCGAGATTCCGGGCGTTGTGAAGTCGAGCTGGTAGAAGGACAACTTTCAGCCATCAGCTCCCAGCTTTCAGCTTGTTTGTTCAGAGTTGAGGGATGTGGCAGAACCAAGATGAGCTGACGGCTGAAAGCTAAAAACTGTTTTAACCATTCCCGCAGGTTCCCGTCCGAGGCGGAAATAAGATGCGGCGGGCGAACGGGGAATGAAGGAGAAGGAATGAGTCTGACCGACCCAGTAGCAGATTTTCTGGCGCGGATCCGGAATGCGATCCGGGCGCGTCATCAGAAGCTGGATGTTCCGGCTTCGAAGCTGAAGACAGAGATCGCCCGCATCCTCAAGGAAGAGGGCTATATCTCGAACTACAAGACCCAGGAAGAAGAGGGCCGGCAGGTGCTGCGCGTCTACTTGAAGTACGGCGGCGCCGAGGCGGCCATTCGCGACCTGGCGCGCATCTCCCGTCCCGGCTGCCGAGTCTATATCGGCCGCGATGAAATCAAGCGCGTACAGGGCGGCCTTGGCATCTCGATCATGACCACGCCCAAAGGCGTGATGACCGGCCGTCAGGCACGCCGCGAGGGCGTGGGCGGCGAGTTGCTGTGCGAAGTGTGGTAAAGACAGGGATCAGGTTGCAGGGATCAGGGATCAGCCGGAGCATTGGTGCATTGATCGCTGAGGCAAAATACAAACTGACCCCTGAACCCTGATCTCTGAACCCTGTTTCTACGGCTGCAGTGGAACGAACTGAGTTGAAACTGATCACTGACGACTGATCACTGACAACTGCTTTTCGGGACTCGCAAGCCAATAAAGGATCTGAAACGATGTCGCGAATTGGAAAGAAACCGATCCCGCTGCCGGCGGGCGTGAAGTATAAGGTCGAGGGCAACACGGTCCTGGTCGAAGGACCCAAGGGGAAAGTCTCGGCATTGATCGCCGAGGGCATTACGCTGAAGACCGCCGACGGTCACCTGATCGTGGAGCGCGATACGGATAAGCATGCCGCCGTGCACGGGCTCACCCGCGCCCTGGTGCACAACGCCGTGGTCGGTGTGACGCATGGCTGGAAGAAAGAGCTCGACATCGTGGGCATCGGCTACCGTGCCGAGCTCAAAGGCAAAGCCACGGTGGTGTTCACGCTGGGTTATTCGCATCCCATCGAGTTTCCGCTTCCCACCGGCATTGACGCGTCGGTTGACCCCAAGCAGACCCATCTGACCATCAGCGGCATCGATCGCCAAAAGGTGGGCCAGGTGGCGGCCGATATGCGCTCGCTGCGCAAACCGGATCCGTACAAGAATAAAGGCGTCCGGTACTCGGACGAGAAGCTGAAGAAGAAGGCCGGCAAGACGGGCGCGAAGTAAAGACGGTGTTCAGTGATCAGTTGCCAGGGATCAGTTTCTTCGCGTTGACTTTGCGGTTGTTGATCACTGATCACTGTTTACTGACCACTCAAAGAAATCCGAACGGCGCCGCCAGGCGGCGCCGCTGATAGGTGAGAGAAAAAGATGATTACGCAGAACAAGAGAAACGCAATTCGGCAACGCATTCACGCCCGCATCCGCCAGAAGATGTCCGGAACCGGCGATCGGCCGCGGCTGAATGTTTACCGCTCGCTGAACCACATTTACGCCCAGGTGATCGACGACCAGAGCGGCCAGACGCTGGTGTCGGCGTCCACGCTTCAGTTAAAGCTCAAGACCGGCGGCAACGTAGCCTCGGCCAGGGAAATCGGCAAGGCGGTGGCCGAGAAGGCTCAGGCCAAGGGAATCAAGAAGGTGGTCTTCGACCGCGGCGGCTATCTCTATCACGGCCGCATCAAGGCGCTGGCCGACGCCGCGCGCGAAGGCGGCCTGGAGTTTTGAAAGGCAAGCTTTCAGCCTTCAGGTTTGGAGCGCTGCGCTGTAACGGTTTATTGAGGCAGGATGAAGCTGAGAGCTGAAAGCTGAGAGCTGAGAGCTCAAGAGAGAAGAACAAATGACGATTTTGAAGAAGAAACTCGATGCCAACCAGTACAACCTGAAGGATCAGGTGGTGGCTATCAATCGCGTGACCAAGGTGGTCAAGGGCGGCAAAAACATGTCGTTCGCCGCGCTGGTGGTGGTGGGCGACGCTGCTTCGGGCGTAGTGGGCTACGGTTCGGGCAAGGCCAAGGAAGTTCCCCAGGCAATCCGCAAGGGGATCGAGTCGGCCAAGAAGAATCTGTTCCGCATCAACCTGACCCAGACCTCGATTCCGCACCAGGTGCTGGGACGCTACGGTTCGGGCCAGGTGCTGCTCAAGCCGGCGCCGGAAGGCACGGGCGTGATTGCCGGCGGGGCGGTTCGCGCGGTGATGACCTCGGTCGGGGTGCAGAATGTGCTGACCAAGAGCCTTGGTTCGCCCAACCCGCACAACGTCGTCAAAGCCACGTTTGACGCGCTTACTCAGTTGCGCGATCGCGCCGAAGTTGCGGCCGGCCGCGGCAAGACGGTGGAGGAGCTCTAATGGCGGAGACGAAAATGATTCGCATTGAGTACTACCGGTCGAAGAACTCGACGCCCGCCAAGCACAAGGCGGTGGTGAAAGGTCTCGGCTTCACGCGGCTCAACCAGATCGTCGAGCGCGTCGATACCGAGTCCACGCGCGGCATGGTGAAGGCCATTCCGCACCTGGTTAGGATTTTGGAGAACTAGCTTTCAGCTTCCAGCTCATTTTGCTCCGGTCGAACCCGTCAATTGAGCACGAATCGCTAAAAGCTCGAAGCTAGCAGCTAGAAGCTGCACTTAAACGCGAGTCGGGGGATGGCCTGCACGGCCAGTCCTCGGCGCTATAGCGAGGAGAATCATGGCAAAGAATCTATCCAATCTGCGCGCGCCCAAAAAAGCAAACACCGGGCGCAAGCGCGTGGGCCGGGGCATGGGATCCGGCATGGGCAAGACCTCTACCCGCGGACACAAGGGCCAGCGGTCGCGCTCCGGCTCGCACATGATGCGCGGCTTTGAGGGCGGCCAGATGCCGCTCCATCGGCGTCTGCCCAAACGCGGCTTCACCAACATCTTCCGCACCGAATACACTGTCGTGAACCTGGAGCGGATCGCGGAGCTTGGCGTCACCGAGATCGCCCTGGACGACTACAAGAAGCTGGGTCTGTCCTCAAGCAAGAAGGCGCTGATCAAGATCCTTGGATCGGGCGACCTGACCTCAGCCATTACCATCCACGCGCATAAGTTTTCGAAGTCGGCTGCCGAGAAAATCGAAAAGGCAGGCGGCAAAGCCGTGGTCCTCGGCGGCGAAGCGGCTCCGGCAGCTTAGAGGCAGCTTTCAGCCGTCAGCTATCAGCTTGACCACGCCAGTGTTCGCAGGATCGCAATGCAGCTGACAGCTTTCCTTCTGTGATGCAACGCACGCCCGCGGTTCCCTTAGGTTCGGTAGTCTGTGATCATTCGGGAATCCCGCAGGATGGGATCAAAGTACGATAAGACCGGCGCAAAGAGTCGCCTGAAGCGGAAAAATAACCCATGATTGAGAAGTTTCTCAATATCTTCCGGATTCCCGACCTGCGCAAGCGGGTGCTGTTCACGCTTGGCATCCTGGCCGTCTACCGGCTGGGCGCCTTCATTCCCACGCCCGGCGTCAACGTCCACCAGCTTGAGCTTCTGTTCAACTCGCAAAACGGTTCGGCCCTGGGCCTGATGGATCTGTTTGGCGGCGGCAATCTGCGCCGCATGACCATCTTCGCCCTGGGCATCATGCCCTACATCACCGCCTCCATCATCTTTCAGTTGCTGACCGTGGTCTATGAGCCGCTGGCCCGCATTCAGAAGGAAGGCGAGTTGGGCCGCCGCAAGATCACCCAGTGGACACGCTACTTGACCGTGGTCCTGGGCGCGCTGCAGTCGATCGGCATCGCGTTCATGTTGACCAAGGGAGGCATGGTGCTCAATCCCGGCGCCGGCTTCCTGCTCATGACCGTGCTGACGCTCACCACCGGAACGGCCTTCATCATGTGGCTCGGCGAGCAGATTACCGACCGCGGCATCGGCAACGGGATGAGCCTGCTCATCTTTGCCGGCATTGTCGCCGGTCTGCCGCGCGGCGTAGGCGATCTCATTACGAAGGTCCAGACCGATGCCTGGGGCTCCATGAGCTTCCTGGTGGTTCTGCTTCTGCTGGCCGGCATGGTCCTGGTGGTCGCATTCATCGTCTTTGTCGAGCGGTCCGAGCGGCGCATTCCCATCCAGAGCGCGCGGCGCATCGTCGGCCGGCGCATGATGGGCGGCCAGTCGAGCCACTTGCCCCTCAAGGTAAACTCCGGCGGCGTCATGCCCGTCATCTTCGCCAGTTCCATCCTCTCCGCGCCCATGCTCTTCGGGCAGGTGGAGTGGGTGCAGAACAGCAAGCTTCTGCAGCCCATCATGCAGGCGCTCCAGCCCGGCTACCCGTGGTATGAGTTCCTCGACATGCTGGGCATCATCTTTTTTGCTTACTTCTATGTCTCGATCGTGATGAAACCGGACGATATCGCCGACAACTTCCGCAAATCGGGTTCCTTCATTCCCGGAATCCGGCCCGGCAAGCGGACCTCGGACTTCATCAACGACATCCTCACCCGCATCACCCTGGTGGGCGCGCTTTACCTGATTGTGGTTTCCCTGGTGCCCACTTTCCTGATTTCCGGCATCCGTTTCGACAAGATCTGGCTCATCGGCAGGGTGTTTGAGAACCTGCCCAACTGGGCGATTCACGGCATGGGGGTCAGTTTCTACTTTGGCGGCACTTCACTGCTGATTGTGGTGGGCGTGGCCATGGATACGGTTAACCAGATCGAATCGCAGCTGATCATGCGTCACTATGACGGCTTTTCCCCTCGCTCCGGTCGCATACGCGGAAGGAAAACCTGGTAATGTCTGCATCTGCAACTTCAGTGGAAAGCGGCCGGGCGGCGGAGTCGAAAACCGCTCCCGGCCCGATTCTTTTAATGGGGGCGCCAGGCTCGGGCAAGGGAACCCAGGCCAAGGCGCTGATCAAGTTGTGGGGCATTCCCCAGATCTCCACCGGCGACCTGCTGCGCGCCAACGTGGCCCAGGGAACTCCCCTCGGCCGCACTGCCAAGGAGATTATGGGGCGCGGCGAGCTGGTTCCCGACTCGCTGGTCAACGAAATGGTCGCCGTCCGATTGTTGGAGCCGGATACGGTCGATGGCTATATCCTGGACGGATTTCCGCGCACTCTCGGCCAGGCGGGTTGGCTCGATGGCCGGCTGGCAGCCCAGCCGGGTACGCTGCCTGTGGTTGCCGTCAGCATTCAGGTGAACTATAATCAGCTATTGCGCCGAATTACCGGGCGCAGGATTTGTCCTGTCTGTCAGAGCATCTACAACATCTACGTGAATCCGCCTAAATCGGAGGGATTCTGCGACGTAGAGAATGCGGTGCTCACCCAGCGAGCCGACGACACGGAAGAGGTATTCAAGGAGCGCATGCGCGCTTACTCGGCCCTCACCGCGCCTGTTGTCGAGCACTACCGGGCACAGGGACGATTTGCGGAAGTGGATGGAGACCGGCCGATCGACGAGATCGCGGCCGGAATTGTTGCCGCCGTTGAGCGGTTGCGCAAATAAAGGCAACCGAGCGGGCAAGTTTGTGCGTTGAGGGGAAGTTATTGGCTTTCGATGGTCGGTGTGAGCGAAAAGCCCAAGCGGGCAACTCCGCACTGACTCTTGATCGCTAATCTGTGAAAGCCGGTTTTTGAGTGGCAGTCGTTCTGAAGTCGTTCAACGAGATCGAGAAAATGCGGCGCGCGGGCCAGGTGGTTCGCGAAGTCCTCGAGCTGGTGCGCAGCCGGGTCAAGCCCGGCGCCACCACCTACGATCTCGAAAAGGCTGCCGAAGCGCGGCTTGCCGAGTTGGGAGTGAAGGCCGCTTTCAAGGGCTACCACGGTTTTCCCTGTGTGCTCTGCACCTCGGTCAACAGCGAAGTGGTCCACGGAATTCCGTCGCCGAAGCGGGTTCTGAAGGAAGGCGACATAGTTTCGGTGGATTTCGGCGTCGTAGTGGACGGCTACTACGGCGACGCTGCGATCACGGTGCCGGTGGGGGCGATCGACTCCGACGCGGCGCGGCTGCTCAAGGTGACCGAAGAGTCGCTTCATGCAGGCATAGCCGCGGTTCGTCCCGGCGCGACTTTAGGCGATGTGGGCGCAGCCGTCCAGGGAGTGGTCGAGAAACAGGGTTTTTCGGTGGTGCGCGATTTTGTTGGACACGGAATTGGGGTTCATATGCACGAGGATCCCCAGGTCCCGAACTTTGGCGAGGCCGGCCGCGGCATGAAGCTCAAGGCCGGGATGGTGATCGCAATCGAGCCCATGGTGAATGCCGGACAGCCCGATGTCCTGGTGCTTGACGATGGCTGGACGGCGGTTGCCAAAGATGGAAGCATGAGTGCTCATTTCGAGCACACGGTCGCGGTCACCGCGAACGGCTCGAGAATTCTGACCGAATAGAATCATTCGGTCCAAGAGGCCGGCAGCGCGGGCGCCCGGCGGAAATGGACACAGTTTGTCGAAGGAAGACGCGATTGAGGTCATGGCAACGGTAGTCGAGACGTTGCCCAACGCCATGTTCAAGGTCAAGCTCGAAACGAATCACGAGGTGCTGGCCCATGTTTCAGGAAGAATGCGCAAGAACTTTATCCGCATCCTGCCTGGAGACCGCGTAGCGGTGGAACTGAGCCCCTACGACCTGAATCGCGGGCGGATTGTGTACCGGTACAAATAGCTGCCAGCTTTCAGCTTTCAGCCTTCAGCTTGTTCGTGCTTGGGTAAGTTGCATCGTGTGGCACAACGAGCTGAAAGCTGAAGGCTGAAAGCTGAAAGCTGAAGGCTGAAGGCTGAAGGCTGAAAACTGAAAGCTGAAAGCTGAAAGCTGAAGGCTGAAAGCTGAAGGCTGAAAGCTGAAAGCTGAAAAGAAGGGCAGGAACAATGAAGGTACGGGCATCGGTAAAGAAGATTTGCGTCAAGTGCAAGGTGATTACGCGCAAGGGTGTAGTGCGCGTAATCTGCGAGAACGCAAAGCACAAGCAGCGCCAGGGATAAGCAAGACTGGCAGAAATGGAAATCTCCACGACAGCGGACAGCCGACAGTCAACAGGGTTGAGCTTAAGCGGGCACAAAGAAGCTGTTCACTGTCAACTGTTCACTGTAGAAGAGGCTAGTTAGCCTGAATCAAGGCTTGCGATGAACCTCTGGAGACAATTCCGCATAACCCGTGCGAACCGGTTGAGGCCGGGGGCACACAACTTGAAGCAGCAAAGGAATTGAGCATGGCACGTATTGCTGGCGTCGATCTGCCCCGCAACAAGCAGGCCCGGATCGCGCTCACTTATATCTACGGGATCGGCAATCCCCGCGCGCTCAAGATTCTGGGGAAGGCGAATGTGGATGCCTTCAAGAAGATCCAGGATCTGGGCGAGGACGAGGTCAACCGCATCCGTCAGGTGATTGAGGACGAGGGTGAAGTCGAGGGCGATCTCCGTAAAGATGTCTCGATGCACATCAAGCGCCTCATCGACATCCAGAGTTACCGCGGCAACCGTCATCGGCGCTCGCTGCCGGTGCGCGGCCAGCGTACCCACACCAACGCCCGCACCCGGAAAGGCCCGCGCAAGGGCACAGTTGCCGGCAAGAAGAAAGCGACGGGTAAAACCTAAATGGCGAAACCAGAGAAGGCCGCCGGCGGCAAGGCGAGCAAGAACAAGAAATTCAAGAAGCGCGAGCGCAAGAATGTGCCGTTCGGCATTGCGCACATTCAGGCCTCGTTCAACAACACCATCGTTACCATCACCGACCAGGTGGGCAACACGCTGAGCTGGAAGAGTTCGGGCTCGCTGGGCTTCCGGGGTTCGCGCAAGGGCACGCCGTTCGCGGCGCAGCAGGCCGCCTCGAACGCCGCCAGCATGGCGCGCGATCACGGCCTGCGTGCCGTCGATGTGCGCGTCGCAGGACCGGGATCGGGCCGCGAGTCGGCCATCCGAGCGTTGGCAGCCGCGGGCATCGAAGTGCGATCCATCCGCGACGTCACGCCGGTGCCGCATAACGGCTGCCGTCCGCCGAAGAGGCGCCGCGTGTAGAGAAGCGACTATCAGCCGTCAGCTTTCAGCTATTAGCGTCATTGTGCCGCTGCAGCATTCTGCGGTGACTGAGTGAAGCAAGAACAAGCTGAGAGCTGAGAGCTGAGAGCTAAGAACCAACCGGGCCGGGACGAAGTGCGCCCCACGTAAACCGGCCGTCATCCGATTCAGGAGAAGAAATGGCACGTTATACCGGAGCAGTATGCCGCCTTTGCCGTCGCGAAGGCACCAAGCTTTTTCTGAAGGGCACCAAGTGCACTTCAGACCGTTGCCCGATCGAGAAGCGCAACTTTCCCCCCGGGCAGCACGGCAAAGACCGCAAGGCCAAAATCGTGGGCTACGGCCTGCAGTTGCATGAGAAGCAGAAGGCCAAGCGCATGTACTTCACCCTCGAGGGCCAGTTCCGCGAGTACTATGAGAAAGCCAACCGCGCCGCGGGCGTCACCGGCGAACTGCTCATCCAGCAGCTCGAGCGCCGTCTCGACAACGTGGCTTACCGTCTCGGCTTCGCCATCTCGCGCCGCCAGGCCCGCCAGGTTGTGCGCCACGGCCATGTCACCGTCAACGGCCGCAAGGTCAACATCCCCTCTTACCAGTTGAATGCCGGCGACGAGATCGCGATTCGCGAGAGCGCCAAAAAGCTGGTCATCGTGGAGCAGGGCGTGCAAAGCGCCGCGCAGAATCCTGTTCCCGTGTGGCTCGAAGCAAATTTCGAAAATATGTCTGGCCGGGTGTTGCATCTGCCCAGGCGCGTCGACGTCAACCTGCCGATCAACGAACAGTTGATCGTCGAGTTGTATTCGAAATAACACAGCTATTAGCTTTCAGCTCTCAGCTTTCAGCTCTTCGTGCCGCGTTGATGCACTCAACTTTGGCGCTATGAGCTCAAGGCTGAAAGCTAAAAGCTGAGAGCTGCATTTCAAACCGAAGGAGAACTTGCGCGGCCGCCGCAAAATGCATCGCGACGTACATGCCGCGCGGGAAACGAGAAGCCTATGTTGTGGAGAGGATTTCAAAAACCGAAGCGCCTGGCCGTCGAAGCCGAGACGCTTTCCAACACTTTCGGCAAGTTCAGCGCCCAGCCATTCGAGCGGGGCTTTGGCACCACCATCGGCAACGCCCTGCGGCGCACCCTGTTGAGCTCCATTGAGGGCGCGGCGGTTACCGCCATTCGCATTGAGGGCGTGCTGCACGAGTTCCAGTCCATCATCGGTGTCGTCGAAGACGCAACCGACATCATCCTGAATCTGAAGCAGGTTCCATTCAAGCTCGCGGGCGAGGGTCCAAAGGCCCTTTATCTTCGCGCCGACCAGCCAGGAATCGTCACTTCCGGCATGATTGAAGCCGATGGCGACGTGGAGATCCTCGATAAGAACGTCTATCTGGCCACGCTGTCGGAGGGTGGCAAGCTGGACATGGAGATGCGCCTTAAGAGAGGGCGCGGCTACGTCTCCGCCGACAAGAATTTTGACGCCGACCTCGGCCTGGGTTTCATTCCCGTCGATTCGGTCCACTCGCCTGTGCGCCGGGTCAACTACACGGTCGACGCAGCCCGCCTGGGGCAAATTACCGACTACGACAAGCTCACCCTGGAAGTGTGGACCAACGGGGCTGTGCTGCCTGCCGATGCCGTCGGCCTGGCCGCCAAGCTGCTCAAGGACCACATGAATATCTTCATCAACTTCGAAGAGGAAATCGAAGCCGAAGCGCGCGGCGAAGAAGGCCGCATCCTGCTCCGCAACGACAATCTCAACCGCTCGGTCGAAGAGCTGGAGCTTTCGGTGCGCAGCTACAACTGCCTCAAGAACGCCAACATCCAGTCCATCGGCGAACTGGTGCAGAAGACCGAAGCTGAAATGCTCAAGACCAAGAACTTTGGCCGCAAGAGCCTGAACGAGATCAAGGAAATTCTCGCCCAGATGGGTCTCTCGCTGGGCATGAAGATCGACGAAAACGGCAACGCGGTCCCAGGCCCGACCAGCATTCCGCCGGCAACCGCGCTGGCCGCCAGCTACAACCGCTACGACGACGAAGATGAGCCGCTTGACTCGGTGGATCTGCAACTGCCCACCGAAACCGAGAACTTTTAAACGCAGCCTTCAGCTATCAGCTTTCAGTTGCATCCGGGATCAGACGCAACCGCCGCCGATCGTGATCGCGGGCACGAAATACACTGAGAGCTGAAGGCTGAAAGCTGACAGCTGAGAAGACTTCGAAAGAGAGTTTCACCATGCGCCATCGCAATGCAGGATTCAAGCTCGGACGCAATACCAGCCACCGCCGCGCTCTTTTGCGCAACCTGGTCACGTCCGTCCTCGTGGAAGACCGGGTGGAAACGACCGTGGCCAAGGCCAAGGCCGTGCGCCCGCACGTCGAAAAGATGATCACCCTGGGCAAGAAGGGCGATCTGCACTCCCGCCGCCAGGCGCTCAGCTTCCTTCAGACCGACAAGGCCGTCACGCGGCTGTTTGAGACGGTCGCTCCGCGCTATGGAGATCGTCAGGGCGGCTACCTGCGCATCGTGCGCATCGGCTTCCAGCAGGGCGACGGCGCCGAAAAGGCGTTCATCGAGTTGTTAGGCGCCGAGAAGCAGCTCGATGCCAAGCGCCAGAAGCGCGAGGACGTCAAGGCCAAGAAGCGCGCTGAACTTGAAAAGCAGCTGGAAGAGTCGAAGAAGGAAGCTCCCGAAGGCGGCGAAGAGGCCGCGTAGGTCCAGCATCTCCCGCTATCTTTGTTGCCGATAGTCACAAGCGGACGTCCGTTCCGGCGAACGTCCGCTTTTATTCTCCCCAAATCCAGTCATTCTCCCTCTACCACTTTCGTAATGTACATTTCCAGCCCGGTAATATATTAATCTGATTGAGAACACCGTCATCGTACGGTCAAGCCTGCCCATCGTGGCCGCTGACGAGGTTGAAAGATGAAGGATTTGAAAGATGAATCCGGACAGGCGCTTATATTCACAGCTTTGTGCCTAACCGCCGTTTTGGGCGCGATGGCGCTCGCGGTAGACGTGAGCTACCTCCACTACAGACAGAGTCAGTTGCAGACCGCGGCTGATTCGGCGGCGCTCGCGGCAGGTCTGGAAATCGGCGCCTGCGCGAACACGGTTTGCCCGAGCATGAAAACCGCGGCCGCGAAAGCTCTGATCGAAGAAGGCATCACCACTGCCACGATCTCCCCGACAGCCAATCAATGCACAATCTCCTCCTCTTCCGGCTTGGCCATGGCTATTAATGTTGCTCCCTGCGTCATCGGAGCGGGTGATCCGAACAACGGCAACACCCATATAGCCGAGGTGGTGCTCACCCAACCGCAAAGCACGTTCTTTGCCTCGATGTTCGGGATCTCAATCGTGAATTTGAGGGCGCGCGCCGAAGCCGGGGACTCATGGATTAACACCGCTGCGCAGGGCGGTAACTGCGTCTACACCAAGAATCTCGTATTCAACAGTTCCGACGGCAACTTTCATCTGAGCAATTGCAGCCTTTTCGACGATGGGAACCTGCAAACCGACAGTGGCGACACCGTGACAGCCTCGACTTTCCTTTACTACGGAACCTGGAGCCCTAACAACTGTAACGCCAGCTGCTCGTGGACCTTAGGGTCTTCGGAGACCCAGCCGACGCACACCACTACGCCGCAAAGCGACCCGCTCGCGGGCCTTACGCCACCCACCCAGCCTGCCAATTCCACAACCAGCAACAACACCACGCCGAGCAGCGGCGCAACCTTGCAGCCGGGATACTACCCTAACGGCGTCAATCTGAATTCGGGCGTTTCCGTCAGCCTTGCGCCGGGCCTTTATTACATGAACGGCAGCATCAACGTTGACACTGGTTCCACGCTGACCGGTACTGGAGTGACGTTGTATTTCGTCAACGGCACATTACAAATGAACACCAACAGCACTGTCCAGCTTTCGGCGCTCCCAACCAGCACCAACGGTCAAAATGCCAACATGCTGGTTTGGGAGGCGCCAAGCAACGGCTCAGGCATGCCCATTGACACCGGCACGTCGTCCTACTTCAACGGCGTCATTTATCTACCCACCCAGCAGCTCACCTTCAACAGCGGCTCGGGCGTGACCGTCAACGCGAATGCGACCGCTACCGCGCTCGATGCGGCCAGCATCATGGTCGACGACGGCGAAAACTTCAAGATCAGTAATTCCGGGGGATACCTCGGCGGCAGCCCCGGACAGACGTTGGGCACGTTCGGGCTCGCAGAGTAGTACCCCATGGAGAAACGGAATCCATTCGAGCTGTTGCGCGCCGAACACGGGGCAAGCCTCGTGGAGTTGGCGATCCTGTTGCCATTGTTTCTCCTGCTGATCTTTGGCGCTGTCGATTTTGGGCGTCTTTTTTATCTGGAGACGGAGATCGCGGGCGCAGCGCACTCGGCGGTCACCTATGGGTCTCAGAATCCAACCGATACATCGGGCATGCAGAATGCGGCGCAGGACGATGCGCCGAATGTGCCGAACCTTTCCGTAGGGGCTCCCACGTATGGATGCGAATGCTCAGACGGCACCTCCTACGTCGCCAGTTGCTTGCCCGCGCCGCCGACCTGCGCCACCAATGTCGTGTACCGTGTGAATGTAACGGTCACATCGACCTATGCGCCGCTATTCCCCTGGCCCGGGATTCCTTCGTCGTTCCCGCTTTCCAGTTCTGCGGCGATGCGCGGCCAATAGAGGAGCGAAGGAAAGAGAAAGGACGATCGATGAAAATCAAGCTCGCCATGCCCAGGCTGTTCCGCTTGGCGCGCGAAGACCGGGGAGCGGAACTGGTGGAATTCGCCCTCACGGTGGGGCTCCTGTTACTGGTTTTGCTGGGCGCTTTTCAGTGGATGCTGGTGATGTATTGCTACCATTTTACGACCTATGCGGCGCAGCAGGGCACGCGCTTCGCCATGGTGCGCGGCAACACCTGGAGTGAAAACGTAGCCACGAATTGCTCAACTTCGGCGCCGCCGAACTTCACCATGAAATACGGCTGCACAGCTTCCAGCGGCGATATTCAAAACTATGTAAGGAGCTTGGCGACCCCGGGCATCGATATAAATAATGTGACGGTCAATACAACGAATTCCTACGTCTGGCCGGGTACGACGCTGCATGGCGCCGTTTGCTCACCCTCCACCGGTCAAGGTTGTCTGGTGAAAGTGACGGTTAGCTACACCTTCAATTTCCTGGGTTTCCTGTCCCTTCACCCATTGTCGATGAGCGCCACATCGGAAAAAGCCATCCTGCAGTAAGTACCGCACTCACCTGGGGCTATGCCGGTCCCGAGACGGACCGTGTCTCGCTGGAACAGATGGGCCCGCTTCATCTGCCTTCGTGTGAAGAAGCGCGAGGACGGCAACGCCAGGAAGTGCGCCGGGCTCCAGAAGCGGCTGGACGTGTCAAAGAAGGAAGCACATGAAGGCGGCGGAGAAGTAGCCGGCATTCCTCGCACCCTTGGCTTCTTGTGGCGAGCCGGGACGCGGGTTGGGTTTTTGAGAGCCGGTATTCGGCCTCAAGTGGCTTCTTGACAGGGTGCGGCGGTGCAGCGGAGGTGCTTATCGCGGATTGATTCCAGCTTTGCAGCTTGCTCCGCAAAGTCTGTTGCCTGCTGGTGCGGGAAAAAGGCTGGTAGCCTGCGTTTCTCCGCCTGCGGCCTTTTCCTTCAGGGCGCACTGGCTTGCCCGGTCGACTGCCATTGCGTACGATTACGGTCTGGAAGCGCACAATGGAAGTGGGAGAATCTCATGTCCGCTTTCCTTGTGTCGCCTGCGCACCGTTCTAGCCCTCGGGGTTGGCCTTGGTCCGCACCATTTTTTTCGCCCCCCCTACCCCCCCCTGCCCCAATACTGGGGCAGTACGGCAGTACGATCCCGTTTAAGTCGCTTTGAATCAAATAGTTAATATTTTAGGCCAGTAAACAGAACCCCTATTTTGGGGGTCATTTCCACTCAATTTCGGCCCTTTCGTGGCGTTTTTTGACGCAAAACAGGCCTTAATTGAACCCAATTCAATGCCATTTTTTAGCCCCCAGCCCACATGGAAAGTCGCCGCCGTGAGAAATGCAGGGTAGGACCAGCACCCCTGGTCGTATTTTTGTGGCAGCCAGTCAAAAACGCTCGTCCGCTGCGGCGAACGTCCGCTTTCACTATCCCGCCCAAAACTATCGTTCTCCCCGCTGCCACTTTCGTTGCTTATATTCCCCTCGGGGCTTATATAGGCTTGCTATGAGCACCGGAACCTTGCGGTCGCTGGAATTTTAAGCCATTCCTGCCGATAGGGGTACGGTCAAGCGATGAGGGCCTCAAATGGAAATGCTGAGAAGAGTTCTTCGCGAGGAACGTGGGCAAGCGGTGGTGTTCATGTCGCTGGTCGTCGGCATTGTCATGCTCGGGTTCCTGGCCTTGGCGCTGGATGTGGGGATACTGTTCCGCGAAAATCGGATGGTGCAGTCCGCGGCCGACGCGGCTGCCGTTGCCTATGTTGAAGAATACACCGCCGGGAACACCGGCAATGCACAGGCTGCCGCCAATGCGATGGCGAAACTGAACGGATTCGATACCACTCTCGCAACAAATCCAGCAGTTGTCACAATCAATAATCCGCCATCGCAAGGGAATTACTCCACGGCGTCAAACTATTATGAAGCGGTGGTAACCAAGCCCGTCCCGACCTATTTTCTCCGCGCCTTCAATAAGATGCCGACGATGACGGTTTCGGCCCGGGCAGTCGCTGGAGGCGGTTTAAGCAGCCCCACGTGTATTTGCCTCGAAGGCACATCGGGAGAGGATCTGACCATGAGTAACGGCGCCAAGATATCGGCGCCCTCCTGCGGCGTGGTGGCCGACTCCGTCAGCAGTAATGCGGCTGGATTGATCGGCGGCGCCCAGGTTAACGCTCAATCGCTTGCTGTAGTGTCCACGACCTGGACCGCCGCTGCCAATGAAAGCAACGGAGGAAATATCACCGCCGCCACCAAACAATTTACGGGAGCGTCTTCGTGCAGCCCGTCCAGTCCAGCCCTTCCTACTTATAATTCTGGGCTTTGCACCGCAGACCCGCTTTCACAGTTTGGCAGCGGTGGCAGTACATACACAGTGGGCCCGGGGTCGAGTGCCAGCTACACGAACACCCAGACTGGAAACGTGGTGTGTTACAACGCGCTCACCATAGGCGCAAATACCGATAAGGTTACCCTCAACCCCGGCATTTACGTGATCAATGGCGGCTACTTGACCTTTGAAACTGGATCGGGCGGGCTTTCCAACCAGGGAGGGAACGGTGTGACATTTGTCTTGATAGGCAATGCCAGCCTGACCATCCAGAACGGGGCGAATACCAACCTCGTGGCTCCGACGAGCGGAACTTATAGCGGTATCCTCTTTGTTCAGCCTTCCTCCGACACCCAGCCTATCACTGTTGACGGAGGGTCCAGCATCGTCGTCAATGGAGAATTCTTCGCTCCCGGAGCGGCGATGTCATTGGACAACGGGACCAGCACGACGATCCATTCGAATTTGGTTTTGAAAACGTTGAACATGTACGGCGGCGGCGCACTGGACAGCACACCCGGCTCGAATTTGGGAACATTCAATCAATCTGTTGCAAAGGTTACGGAGTGAGAGCTTGAAAAACACATTCCAAAACGATCTGCGCCGCTGTTGCGGGCTGCTGTCAGCCATTGTGGCGCGTTGCAGACCTTGGCGGGGAGAAAGCGGAGGCGCAATTGTAGAGCTGGCCTTGACGTTGTCTCTTCTCGGCGTGCCGATGCTCGCCGGAACCGTGGACATGGGGATCTATATCTACGACTCCATCGAGGTTTCGGATGCGGCTCACGCCGCAGCCATGTACGGCAGCTACAGCTCAGGCTACGCAACAGACAACACCACGATGAAGTCGATTGCGCAAGCCGACGCGGCTAACTTCGGCGCCGGTCTCACCGCGACGCCGTCCACATTTTATGTCTGCTCCTCGGCAATCGGAGGCGCCCAGTACAGTACACAGTCTGCCGCCACCACGGCCTGCACCGGCGCGGGCAATCACCCGCTTCAACTCGTGCAGGTGCTTACCACTGCGAATGCCGCTGTTCCCATCCATGTTCCTACTTTTCCCTCGACGCTCGTCGTTTCTGGAACCTCCGTCATGGAGGTGCAGGAATAGCCATGGTCGGAGTCGATGATACAGGGCGGATTGTCAATAAGGCAGTGAATCGGATTGTCCGGTTACTGCGGGCGGGGAAATGGCGGGAACGCCAGCTTTCCGCGATCGAACCAAAGCGCGATCCAGCATGCGGAGAGGAAGGGCAATCTCTGGTTGAGATCGCGCTTTCATTCCCGGTTCTGCTGGGCTTCATCTTCGGTCTGATCCAGGTTTGCCTGGCATTTTATACCTATGACATGGTCTCGGAATCCGCCCGGCAAGGAAGCCGCTATGCCATCACTCACGGGTCAACCTGCGTAACTGGGACCGGCAGTTCCTGCACGGTCACGGCCGCGAACGTCAATTCGTATGTCTCGGGGCTCGGCTGGCCCAATCTTGCCGGGGGCACGATGGCCGTGAGCACCGTTTTTTATCCCAGCGGGGCCGACGTTGCGCCAAACGATTATGCAATAGTCAACGTAGTCTACACGTTTCCCTACAAAATTCCGTTCGTCATGAACACGTCGCTATCGCTGACAAGCTCGTCGGAGATGTACTTCCTCCAATGACTCCGTTCATCGGTACGCTGAATTGGCAAGTCCGGCAGTAAAAGGATCCAGGCCCGGCAGTCATGCAGCTCTCGCCAATTGCTTGGGCTTGAAGGAGCGCATCGCGACATAGACAATCAACTGCAAAGCGATCGCCCCGCTGCAGTCCAGCAGCACGTCCCACGGAGAGCCGTGGCGATTCGGCAGATAAGTCTGGTGCCACTCGTCGCAACTGGCTACCAGCCCGGTACCCAGCAGCGCCAGTAGCGCGTCGTAAAAAAACTGTGAACGCGGAAGCGTGAGCCACCATGCGCGCAGCCACGTTAGTCCGACCAGGCCATAGCCGGTAAAGTGGCCGGACTTGCGAATAAAAACGTGGATCACTTCCCAGCGGGCATCGCCGATGGGCCCAAAGATCAGTTGGAAAACCCAACGAAGCGGTCCAGTGGTATGGTTGGCGCCCATGAATTCCTGGGATTCGGTCGCGATGATCGCGATCCCAATCAAAACGGGCAGCCAGGCGCCGATCCAGAACCCGGAGCCGCGCCGGTTATTCGACATGGTAGTTCGGCGCCTCGCGGGTGATAATCACGTCGTGCACATGACTCTCGCGAAGCCCTGCCCCCGATATGCGGACAAACCGCGCCTTCTCCTGCAGTTCCTTGATCGTTCCGCATCCCAGGTAGCCCATGCCGGAGCGCAACCCGCCCACCAGCTGGAAGACCATGGATTCGAGTGGTCCTCGGTATGGCACGCGGCCTTCGATTCCCTCAGGGACGTACTTGTCAAGGCGATTTTGGCTGGCGCGTTCACGCTGCACCACTCCTTCGGCGCCGAGTTCGGCGCTGGACAAGTCGGATGTGCTCTGGAAGTAGCGTTCGCCCGAGCCCTGGCTCATTGCGCTTAGCGAGCCCATGCCGCGATAGGTCTTGAAACTGCGCCCCTGGTAGAGAATGGTCTCGCCCGGGCTCTCGTCCACTCCCGCAAACAGCGAGCCGATCATGACCGAGCTCGCGCCGGCGGCAATGGCCTTGGTGATTTCACCCGAGTATTTGATGCCCCCGTCGGCGATCACCGGCACGCCGTGCTCCCGCGCCGCGCGAAACGCTTCGGCAATGGCGGTGATCTGGGGCATACCCGCCCCCGTCACCATCCGCGTGGTGCAAATCGACCCCGGCCCGATTCCCACCTTGATCGCGTCAGCGCCCGCGTCGATCAGCGCCAGCGCGCCCTCGTAGGTAGCCACATTCCCGGCCAGCAGCCCCACATCGGGAAAGCGCTTCTTCACATCGCGAACCGCATGCAGCACTCGCGATGAGTGCCCATGGGCCGAGTCGATGGCCAGCACGTCCGCCCGGGCCCTTACCAGCTCCGTCGCGCGCTCCAGATAATCTCCCGTAGCCCCGATGGCCCCGCCGACCCGCAACCGTCCCTGGTCGTCCTTGCTGGCGTTGGGATATTTCAATTTTTTCTGGATATCCTTGACTGTGATCAGGCCCTTCAGATTGTATTGGTCGTCCACCACCAGCAGTTTTTCCACCCGATGCTCGTGCAGGATCAGCTCGGCTTCTTCGAGCGTTGTGCCCACCGGGACGGTGATCAGGTTTTTCTTGGTCATCACGTCGCCGATGGGAATATCGGTGCGCGTCTCAAAGCGCAGATCGCGATTGGTAAGAATACCGACCAGGCGCTTGCCCTGCGTCACCGGCACACCTGAGATCTTGTAGCGGCGCATCACCTCGAGCGCGTCCCCGATCATCTGGTCGGGCCCGATCGTTACCGGGTCCACGATCATTCCGCTTTCAGACCGCTTGACCTTGTCAATCTCGCCGGCCTGCTCGACAATGGAAAGGTTCCGGTGCACAATACCGATGCCGCCCTGCTGCGCCATGGCAATCGCCATACGCGACTCGGTCACGGTATCCATTGCCGATGAGAGCAGCGGAGTGTTGAGAGTGATGTCCCGCGTCAACTGCGTCTGCGTACTCACCTGCGTGGGCACCACATCGCTGTACGCAGGGGTCAGCAACACATCGTCGAACGTAAGTGCTTCGAATAAGTTTTGAGCCAGCATAATAGTGTGACGCGCCCGGCGATACGGGGATTTGAATCTCCGGCACAGCGGGAGCTTGAATTCTATTGTATCGGAGGGGGCGAGAGGTGCTCATACGCTGTTGATCTATGCGTCCATTCGGTTACTTGCTGCACGAAGGTCTCGTTTATCTTGAGCGACATTGTGCCGTTTCGGCCAAGAGCAATTTCTCGCGGATTTCGAGAGATCCGATTCGCTCCACCGAAATGTACTTCCGCCCATGGAATAAGACGCGGAACGCGCGCGACTCGATGTAAATGATTTGCGCGCAAGCACAAGCCATCTCTTGATGGAATGAAGAGAATCCGCAACGCGAGGGTATGTGAAACCACCCGCGGCATCACCGCGACCCGAGGCCGATCAATTTGCTCCACCAAGCTCGGCTCAGAGGAGACCTTGTATTTTCGGCCTAAATCGACCCAGCCGGTCAACCACGCCGAGATGAAGCTCTCAAGGAATGGGACGCCGAACAGAATGGGACGCCGAACAGCAAGAGGCAAATGTAAGCGACAATTCTGACCGCGGCTTGGAGATCGGGAGTCATCGCATCCGCACGCGCACCCTCACACCCCAACCGGAAACGGCTTCGGACTCGATTCGTCGCTGGCCGGCGCGCCCGTCCGCCAGCGCTCAAACCGCCCCTGCAGCAGGCTCATCAGCCCCGTGTACCAGTAGCCGATCACAAACAAGATCAAAAACGGCGCGGTGAAATAATTATGATTCGAGAAGGTATAGCATATTGCCGCAAAGAAGTAGCAGCCCAGCAGCAGCTCGATCCATGGCGCCAGCTTCAGCCGCTTGCGATATTTGGCGGCCTGCGACTTTTCGCCCTTCTGCGCCACGCGATACTTGGGCGTGCGCACAAACGCGCTTTTGATGCCGAACAGCGCCTCCATCACCGCCTTGCTGTTAGTGACCGTTAGCCCAATGCCCAGCGCCATCAAAAAGGGCAGGTAATAGAAGGTCTTCATCCAGGTCTTCGGATAAAGCTCCCGCTGGCTCATCAGATAAAACACGGCAATCGAGAATGTGGACGCCGTGAACAGTGGCACGTCGATCAACAGCATCTGAAACCAGCCCTGGTAGAACCTGCAGATCATCGCTGGAATCAGCAGCGCCGACATAATCACCATCAGCGGATAGCTCAAGTTCGCCGTAAGATGGTAAACCGCTTCGACCTTGTTCTTCCGCGACACCCCCGACCGGAATACCATCGGCAGCACCTTGATGCTGGTTTGGATAAGCCCCTTGGCCCAGCGCGCCTGCTGAGTCTTGAAGGCCGTCATCTCAATGGGCAACTCCGATGGGCACTCGACCTCCGGCAGATACTTGAATCTCCACCCCGCCATCTGCGACCGGTAGCTCAGGTCGGTATCTTCGGTCAGGGTGTCGTGCTGCCAGCCACCGCCCTCCGAGATCGCCTCGCGCCGCCACATGCCCGCCGTCCCGTTGAAGTTGAAAAACTCCCCCGACCGCGCGCGCGCCCCGTGCTCCAGCACAAAATGTCCATCCAGCAGGATCGCCTCGATCTGCGTCAACATGCTGTAGTCGCGGTTCAGGTGAGTCCAGCGCGTTTGCACCATGCCCACGCCCGGCTCGGCAAAGTGATGAATCACCTTCATCAGCCAGTCGGGCGGTGGCACAAAATCCGCGTCGAAGATGGCCACAAACTGCCCCTTCGCAACCTTCAGCCCCGCATCCAGCGCGCCGGCTTTGTAGCCGTGACGATTGGTGCGATGGATGTAGACGATCGGGTGTCCCAGGGCGGCGTAGCGAGCAACAATCCCCGAGGCGACTGCGACCGTTTCGTCCGTCGAGTCGTCCAGAACCTGGATCTCAAGCTTCTCCCGCGGATACTCCATCGAGCACACTGCCTCAACCAGCCGGTCGACGACAAATTGCTCATTGAAGATAGGCAGTTGCACAGTCACCTGCGGAAGCTCGTCAAAATGCAGGGGAGGATTCGGATCGTAATTGCGCCGATATCTGAAGTACTGGTAGCACATCGTGTACCGGTGTATGCCGTACAGCGCCAGCCAGATCATGACCGCAAAATACGGTACCAGCATCACCGCATCAAACCAGTTCCAGGGGTGCGGAAGCCGGGCAAACGGGTCGTCCAGCATCTGCCTCAGGTAATGCCCAAGGCTGTTCCTGGTTGCGAATGCAAGCATCGCGGGCATCCCGCCAAGCGGAGCGGCAAAGGCATTCCTACGAGTCAGAAAGGCGGCGTACAGGTCGAGCCTCCACGGTCGGGCTATCGAAATTGTACGCGATAGACGAACCACGCTCTCGGGCGGCGCATCCTGCCCGCCAGCCCGTTGCCGGCACGCTCCGAGTCCAATGCGCATGGGAAAACTATCTTACGCCCTGGTTTTCGACCGGTGCTCCCTTGCGGAAGGGCCAGCCACTGTCGTAACGTTGCCCCTGTCAGGAGTTGAGAATGGCTCTCCTTAACGCGTCGCCTATCCTTGCCGCACCCGGCGGCAGTTTCCTTCTTGAAAGCCGCACACCCGCAGAGATTTTCACCCCTGAAGACCTGAATGAGGAACAACGACAGATCGCCGCCACCGCAATGCGATTTGCGCGCGAAGAGATCCTGCCGGCGATGGCCGCTGTCGAAGCCAAGCAGCCTGGTGCCATGGCCGCTCTCCTTCGCAAGGCCGCCGAACTGGGCTTTACCGCCGTCGACGTCCCCGAGGAATTCGGCGGCATGGGCATGGACAAGATTACCTCCACCCTCATTACCGATCACATCTCCGTGCTGGCCAGCTTCTCCACCGCATTTGGCGCCCACATCGGCATCGCCACCCTGCCCCTGGTCTGGTACGGAACCACGGATCAGAAAAAGCGCTACCTGCCGAAACTGGCGACCTGCGAGTGGATCGGCGCCTATGGGCTGTCCGAAGCCAGCTCCGGTTCTGACGCCATGAATATCCGCACCCGCGCCACGCTCTCGCTCGACGGCGCGCACTACATCCTGAATGGCGAAAAGCAGTGGATCACCAATTGCGGTACGGCAGGCCTTTACACCGTCTTCGCCAAGATTGACGGCGAAAATTTTACTGCGTTTTTGATTGAGCGCGATACCCCAGGCCTCGCCGTGGGAGCCGAAGAACGCAAGCTCGGCATTCGCGGCTCGTCCACCTGTCCGCTTGTCCTTCAGGACTGCAAGATCCCCAAAGAGAACCTGCTCGGCGAAGCCGGCAAAGGCCATCACATAGCGTTCAACGTCCTCAACATGGGACGTTTCAAGCTGGGAGTCGCCTGCGTCGGCGGCGCGAGGCATGCTCTTGGGCACATGATTCGCTACGCCAAAGAACGCCGCGCCTTCGGCAAAGCCATCGCCGAGATGGGCCTCATTCAGCGCAAGATTTCCGCCTCCGCAGCCCGCCTCTACGCTGCTGAAAGCATGGTCTATCGAACCGCCGGCCTCCTCGACGCGAGCCTCGCTAACATCGATGAAAAGCACACCGACGTGCCTCGCACCATTGGCGAATACGCCGTCGAGTGCTCCATACTCAAGGTTTACGGCTCGGAAATGCTCACCCTCGTGTGCGATGAACTCGTCGCCACTATGGGGGGGTACGGCTACGTCGAAGAGTATCCAGCCGAGCGTCTCTATCGCGATGCGCGTATTAACCGCATCTTCGAAGGAACCAATGAAATCAATCGCCTCATCATCACCGGCTGGCTCATGAAGCGCGCAACCACCGGGAAGTTACCGCTTCTCGGCGCGATCAAGCAAATGATGGAAGAGGTAATGCAGCCCCCCTCCTTCGACGCCGCGTCCGATGCGGATCGTCCCTTCGCGCGCGAGACAGCCGCCCTCGCCGCTACAAGAAAGATGGCTTTGTTTGCTGCCGGCGTGGCCAGCCAGCGATTCGTTAACGAACTCGAAGAGCAACAGGAAATTGTAGCTGACCTGGCCGATATCATCAGCCAGATTTATGCTCTTGAGTCAGCCCTGCTGCGCGCTCGCAAGCTGGCCGATGCCCGCCACAAACAAGCCGCCGTCGCCGCCTCCATGACCGCGCTCGTAGCCGATGAATCGATCGCGCTCGCCGAACAGGCGTCACGGCGAATCCTTGCCGCCTGCGGTGAAGGCGATGCGCTCAGCACGCAGTTAGTCATCCTTCGCCGCCTGGCAAGATTCACTCCCGCGGATTCGATCGCCCTGAGCCGGCAAGTGGCTACACGCTGCATCGATCAGGAGCGTTACCCCTTTTAGACCGAGAGGTGGCCCATCCGTTCCGCAGCTTTATCGCGGCAAGAACCCCGCTGAAAACGCCATCCCCACCGCAGGTGGCCCCATCGCAGGTGGCCGCAGGTGGTGGTCAGGCGGACACGCCCTGCTGCACACGCTTGCTGACCGATTCGATGATCGCGCGGTTAAACGCCGGGATATCGTCCGGCTTGCGGCTGGTGATGAACTGCCCATCTGTCGCCACCTCCTGGTCAACCCACTTCGCGCCTGCATTCTTCAAGTCCGTCTTCAATGAAGGCCATGAGGTTACGGTCTTGCCGCGCAGCACGCCGGCTTCCAGCAGTGTCCACGGCCCATGGCAAATCGCCGCCACCGTCTTTCCCGAGGCTACAAACTGCCGCACGAAGTTCAATGCCTGCGGATCCATGCGGAGGTGATCGGGGTTCATCACTCCGCCCGGCAACACCAAGGCGTCGTAGTCATTCGGATTGGCATTCTCCAGTGTCTTGTCCACCTTCACGCTTTCGCCCCAATCCTTCGTCTTCCAGCCCTTAATCTCCCCAGCCTTCGGCGCGATCACCTCGGTCGTGGCGCCCGCATCCTCCAGCGTCTTACGCGGGTCCATCAGTTCCGACTGCTCAAAGCCATCAGTCGCTACAATTGCAATCTTCTTTCCCTTAAGGTTTGAATTCATTTTTGTTCCTCCAGTTTCTGCATGACTCGCATGAACTTCCGGCTCAGCCTGGGCCTCATTTGCGTTCGATTCCGGCGATGTCTGCATAACAGGTAGGACGCGCCCGCCGGAGTGCATGGTTGTCACTGACCGGGGCATCGATTTCATGCCATGAACTTGAAGAAAACTCACCACGTGTTTATTTCGCAGCCTCGCTTGCCAGCACTTCAACGACGGCAAGATTCATGATCAACTCATGCGGAAGTCCGTGCCGCGACTCGAGAAAATCCGGAGTGTTATAGGAGACCCACGTCTTCCCCTCGGCGTCTTCCCAGACCAGGATCTTCAACGGCAGATCGATGGCGATCGTGGGCGCGGCCAGCATCAACGGAGTGCCCGCTTTCGGACTTCCGAAGATCAGCAGCTTCGTCGCCGGCATCATCATCTGAACCTTCTCTGCTTCTCCGCTGTGATCGATCAGCGCAAAGAGCGTTACGCCTTTAGCCGCAAGCATCTCCTTGAGTTTTGCTACCGTCTCGTCAACCGAGTGGCTGCTTGGGACGCTGGCAATTCCATGGTTGGCAATTGTGTTCATGGCACCGGGTCCTTTCGAAGCTCAAAGCTTCAATCAATCGCCGTTAAAAGACGTTCCCCTCTAAAGTCCGTCGGTCGCGACATTTTAAATCACCGCGAATTCGCAGTAGATCAGATTCTAACCTTGGTCTATGGCAAAGAAGCAAAATCAGGCGAGCGCCGGCATTCCGTTCACGAAGATAAGGAACTGGTGAATGTGGAAGCATCGCTTATCAGCGGCGATTGGCGTCCCAGCCGGTTTCTGTAGCTCGCAACGATGAACTCCCGGAATAATGGATGAGGCTCCAGAGGCTTCGACTTGAACTCGGGATGAAACTGGCAGCCAAGAAAATAAGGGTGGCCCGGGATCTCCACAATCTCCACATAGGTCGCGTCGGGCGTGGTGCCGCTGATGCGCAATCCGCCGCCTGTGAGCAGCGCTTCATATTCGCGGTTGAACTCGTAGCGATGCCGGTGCCGCTCGCTGATCTCGGTGGCTCCGCCATAAGCCTTCGCAGCCAGTGAATCCTCTTGCAGAATGCATGTCCATGCGCCCAGCCGCATCGTTCCGCCCATCTCCTCAACGCCCAGCAACTCGCGCAGCTTGTAGATAATGCGGTGCTGGCTCGCCGGATCGAACTCACTCGAATTGGCGTCTTTGAGGCCGCAGACATTGCGCGCAAACTCGATGCACGCGGTTTGCATTCCCAGGCAAATCCCGAAATAAGGCACCTGTCTTTCGCGCGCGTAGCGGATCGCATTGAGCATGCCCTCGATGCCGCGCTTGCCAAACCCGCCAGGAACCAATATGCCGTCGAATCCCTCTAACTGCGATTCATAACTTCTATCTTCGTGGCTTTTCGACTCCAGGCCCTCGGCTTCAATCCAGGTTACTTTCAGCTTGAGGTTTTGCGAGATAGCTCCGTGAGTTAGCGCTTCTTTCAATGACTTATAACTATCTTCGTATTCAACATACTTGCCAACGATAGCGATTGAAACCTCGTCCTTGGGGTGATAACAGCGATCGACAAGGTCCCTCCATCGGGATAGGTTGCCTTCAGGAGCTTCCTTGTGGAGATATTTGAGGATGAGCGTGTCCACGCCTTCCTGCGCAAAACCGAGCGGCACTTCGTAGATCGACTTGACCGTGCGCGCGCCGATCACGGCCTTTTCTTCGACGTTGCAGAACAGGGCGATCTTCTTCTTCATCTCCGGGCTCAAAGCGCGTTCGGACCGGCACATGAGCAGGTCGGCCTGGATGCCGATCGAAAGCAACTCTTTGACCGAGTGCTGCGTGGGCTTGGTCTTCAACTCCTGCGCCGCCTCGATCCAGGGCACCAGCGTAAGGTGAACAAAAACCGTGTTCTCGCGGCCCAGTTCCTGCCGCATCTGGCGGATGGCTTCAAGGAACGGCAGCGACTCGATGTCGCCGACCGTCCCGCCGATTTCGACAATCGTCACGTCGGCGCCGTTGGCAGACACCTTGCGCATGGCGTTCTTGATCTCATTCGTCACATGAGGAATCACCTGGACGGTCTTTCCCAGGTAATCGCCGCGGCGCTCTTTCAGTATGATCTGCTCGTAGATGCGACCCGTGGTGAGGTTGTTGTCGCGCGACAGGGGCGCGTGGGTGAAGCGCTCATAGTGCCCCAGGTCGAGGTCCGTTTCGGCGCCGTCATCGGTGACGAATACCTCGCCGTGCTGGAACGGAGACATGGTTCCGGGGTCGACATTCAGGTACGGATCGAACTTCATCATATTGACCCGAAGGCCGCGGCTCTCAAGCAGGCAGCCGATCGAAGCCGCCGCAAGACCCTTGCCTAAACTGGACACAACTCCGCCCGTCACAAAGACATACTTTGCCGACATCGATGCAACCTCTTGATTGAATTGTGTTGATTGGATGTACCTGGTGGGCACAATCAAGTATGGCAGAGATGAGGTTCTCGCGAAAGGGTAATTTTGGCCGCAAGTGGATAACGCGTCGGGTTTCTTCCGCAAGCCACTCAATTTGAATAAGATAAAGTATCGCGCGCGGCGAATGCGCATCCCCCCGACCACCCTGCGCCTCCCAGCCCATGCGCCGAATCCCGTGGATCTTTAAGAATGAGCATCAAAAAATCGGCAGGCAAAAAACTGAAAGCCGTACGAGGGAAGATGTCATTATTAAGAGCACCAAGGCACCATCACGGTATTGCGATGACAGAGAGAATTTCGGCCGCAGAAACCGATATCACCAAGCTTGCCGTAGACGCAATTGTCAACGCGGCAAACACCTCGCTGTTGGGCGGCGGCGGCGTGGACGGAGCCATTCAACGTGCGGCCGGCCCTGAACTGCTGGCCGAGTGTCGAAGGCTCGGAGGGTGCCCCACCGGCCACGCTAAACTCACTGCGGGTTACGAGCTGCCCGCCAAATACGTAATTCATACCGTTGGTCCGGTGTGGAACGGCGGCGGACACCACGAGCCCGAACTGCTCGCCAGTTGCTATCGCTCGTGTTTCGCGATTGCCCGGGAATGCGGCCTGCGCACCATCGCTTTTCCGGCCATTAGCTGCGGCGTCTACGGTTTCCCTGTAAAACGCGCGGCGACCATCGCCGTCGAGGAAACAATGGCCGAATTAGCAGCAAACGAAGCTCTCCAAAAGGTGATCTTCGCCTGCTTCGGCAACCAGGTATTCGAGGCTTACCGGCAGGCTTTGAAATAGGCCAGGCCTATGTTCACATCGGGTGATACGTTCCCTTTCCCCAGTTGATCCCGACCGAGGCAGAGCACTCCTTCGCACGGACCGAGAACTTCAGCACTCCCGCGTCTTTCCCTGTGACGTAGGGTAAATCGATGTTTGCCGCATGCCCGAGCGCATTGGTGTGCAGCATCCCTGTATGCACTTCGCCTTCAGAAACAGATTGGAATGGGACATCGGCATTCGGCGGCAGACTATCGGCATAAATAAGTACCGCTTCTCCCTCAGGCATCGCCAACCGGGCCTCGAGCCTGCATTTGCGATCCGCTCCCAGTATCGGAAATGGAACCACGGTTCCCGGAACCAGGAACGATCCGTTGGACGTAGCCAGAATCACGCGGAGTGGTTCGCCTCGCGCCGCCTGAACCGAAAAATCGACCTCATCCTCCCCGTCGACCGAGTCAACATTCTCCTGGTCCGGCCGTGGCTTCTTGGTCATCAACAGTCCCTTGGCGTTCACGTAAACGTCCACCGGCAACAGCTGCGGGTCGGAGCCGATCTTCCAGATCGCCACGGCATACTTTCTGTTCTCCGCGGCCCCAGGCACATAGGCCCTAAACGACGTAAAGTGCCCCTGGTCCAGATTGCTCTCGCCGATCTTTGTGAATTGAAATTTAAGTCCGGATGGATTCTTTGCGCCGGGCAGGTTGTCGTCCATGCCCACTTGCTTCTCGAGAATGTCCATTACCTTGGCTGGAAGGCTCGGCTCCGCGGGCTTCATTGATTGGCCAAAGCCGCAAAGCCCTGTCGAGATCAGGCACAGCGTCAGACCCACGATCGGACACCGGCCCGGGAAATAATATCGAAGGCGCTCGCGGGCGGAAGGCATGATGATAGTGTGGCTCCTCTTGCCTTCTGCCCGCAACTCGCGAAATTTAGAAATTGAAGGTCAGTTTGGCGGTCATGGCGCGCGGAGTGACATAGTGTGTGCCGCTGAATGTGGAAAGAAAATTATAGAGAGCATATTTATTGGTCACGTTGATCGCCGTCAGGTCAAGATCCAGCTTGTACTTGTCGGCGTGGAAGATGTTGTTCTTGCCGATCGAGGCGTCAAACAGATCGCGAGGCGCGATACGCGGCGGATTGTGGTCGTTGTCGCCGGTTCCAAGCGCCGGAATCTTGATAAGGCTCGAGGAAAACTCCGACGCCGGGCACACTGATGGAAGCGGGTTCGTCGGGGTTGCCTTCACTCCATTGCAGGCGAATCCCGCCTGAAACTCTTCGTCGGCGGCGAGCGGAAGGTAGACGTTGGCTCCTGTCACCGGGTTGACGGTAGGCGGAATATTATTGTCCACCATTGCGATTCCAGGCTGTCCCCCGATTGAAGTGGTACTGCTGGGACAGGCGGAGTTGGGATCGGTTGCGTTGTAGCACGGGGTCGAACCAGCGACCAGCCCCGAATCATAGCGCCAGTTGAACCCGCCCCAGAAGCCGCTCAGCATCCTTCCCTTTGACACCGTGTATTGCAGATGAAAGTTCTGGTTGAATCTCTCGTCGTGGTCGATGCGAAAAGGATAGTCGACGCCCTGGGCAACGCCTCCCGTCGCGCCGGCACCAGCCACCTGCGGAGGAAAGAAGCGCGCGGCAACCGACGACATCACCGTGTAGGCGCTGAAGTTGTGATAACTCGGTACCTCCACATGAAGGGCGAATCCGGGGATCTTCGAGTTATGCCAGTCGATCGGGAAGGTGATCGGAGTGTTGCCCAGCACGCTGAAGTCGAATGCGTTGTGAGTGTACTTCCAGATATATTCACCGCTGAAGACCACATTCTTTCCCAGCGCCTGCTGCAAGCTGGCGTGAAATTCGTTGCGATAGCCCGGCGCCATGGTCGTCGCAACGCCGGCAGAACAATTGAGCAGCGGCGCCAGCACCGCATTCCCGCACCCATCGCTTGAAAGCACAAGGTTCTCATTGAACGGCGTCTCAAGCGTGCGCGCATAGGAGATTCCCAGCACAGTGCTGGTCGGCTTCACGTTATAAGCGACACCAAGCCGCGGCTCAGCCTGCGATGCCTTAGTCAGCCCGTTATAGATGTCGCCGCGAATGCCCAGGTTCAGGTTCCAGTTTCCTGCCTTGATCTGGTCCTCAATGTAAAGCGCCAGCTCCTTCACGTCTGTGTGACCGAAATAGTCATACATGCCGCCGCCCCGGGTGAGGTCATACGGCGCCAGCACTGTGAGGAAGTTCGAATTCGGCAACACTCCCGTCGCCACGCAGTCTGTATTGGCGGAATATCCCGGCAGCGGATTGCCGCTTACGTCCACGCACGGGGAATCATACGTGCTCTCGACGATTCCGAGGCTGTCGCTCTCGCGCAGGAAAGTCTGGCCGTACTGGGCGCCGATCTTGATGTTGTTCACGCCCTTGTCGTAGGAAAAATCGGAGTGAACGGCGGTGTTCATCAGCGAGCGAATCTGCGCAATGGAGGAGGTCTGCAGGTTCGAAGGTCCCAGGTCCGCCAGGGGATTGCCGCTCGGGAAATAGTTAAAGATGTCCTTGCGGACAAACGCGCCCAGGTTGAAGACCGAGTTATTGCTGACCACGCGCGTATAAGTGGGCGAAATGTTGAAGGTGCCGATCTTTGAGTGCTGGTCCGTGTTTCCCAAGTTGCCAAACACCGGTGCCGCGCTGTCGCCCCCGCCGACTACGTTTTGCACGTTCAGGTTGTCAAACGCGTTTGGGTTCTGAAACCACGAGCGGCTGTAATTCAAGTCAAGATGAACCGAGTCAGCCTGGGTGAAGCTATAATCCACGCGATCAAACACGTTCTCTTCATTGCCTTTGTCGTGAAAGACACTGAACTCCGGCGCGTCCAGGAAGCGACCGGTGTTCAGCCCATCCGCCTCAATGAAGTTGCCCCAGCTCTTGCCCCCGTAAGAAAGGTCGAAGCTGCCCGTTGCCGACCCGAACGAGCCGTACGAGCTGCTGATGCTGCCCGTCGGTGTAGTCACGCCCTCGCCCGACCTCGTGGTGGCGACAATCACCAGGCTGGTTTTGTCGCCGTATTCCGCCGGAGGCGCCCCGCTGATCACTTCGATGGATTGAATCGAGTTCGATGGAACCTGGTTGGAAAAGACCTTGCTCTGCTGGTCGGTGATCGACTGGCCGTCGACGGAGAAGGAATTCGAGGCGTGGTCGCCAAGGCCGTGGAAGAGGCCGTTCGAGTCGGCCGAGACGCCGGGAACGGTCTGCGTCACCAGTGCGCTCAGTCCCGAGGACTGGCTCTCGAGCGGCACCTTGTTAAACATGTCTCGATCCACGTCGGTGTGGAAGGTGGGGTCGTTCTCCACCAGGTCGCCCTCGGCTTCTACCGTCACTGTCTGGCTCGCACCCTCGATCGGCAGGATCAATTTGAGCTCGGTTGCAACCGACGACCGGATCTCAACACTCTGGCTCATCGCAGCGAAGCCGTTTGCGGACGCGCTGATTCTGTAAGGGTTAAACGGGATGTTGGCGATCGAAAACTGGCCGGTTGCATCCGTTTTAACGGTTCGGTCATATCCGCTGACGGAATTTGTCAGGTGCACGCTTGCTCCGGGAATGACTGCGCCGCTGGGATCGGTCACCGTGCCGTGGATTGTGCCCGCATTACCCCCCTGCGCCGAATGGGCAGGGAAGGCCGCCAGGGAGAGAACCAGAAGGGGAAGAATTCGCAATAGTGCGCCGCGAATGAACGGCATAGAATACACCTCAAAAATGGCTTAGGAGGAGAGAGAAGTTGCCGCGGTTCAAATCCGGCGGCAGCTTGCATCGGGTATCGCCAGTCCAACCGGGATTCAGCTTGAGGGGATGCGGACTGACCACGCGCTTTGAAAGCGGAATAGCGGTCGGATCGGGCTGAATCAGGAGGGTGGAAGAGCGTCTAGCAGCCAGCAGGAGGAGGGCGGATGAATAGTCTGGATTGCCGCCTGCGGTATACGGGGGCTGGCTCGACCTGGGGTAACGAGCTTCCCACCTGCACCAGCACCACGACCGCCGCAGCCACTGCTACCGGCGCGGCCGTGTGCATCACGACGCACAGCGGGCAATGGTCGGCATCGCTCTCATTCGAGTGCAGATGCGCAACCTGAACCACCGCCAGCAACGCCAGCAGGACAAGGCATACTAACGCAACCGACATGCCAGTCCTGCAGTGGGACTGCGATAGTGCGGAGTGACGCTCGCCGGAATGCGCTTTGAATCCTGTCAAATAAACATCCTTACCATCAAGAATACACAGATTTGACGTTCAGGTACCTGCGAAGGTTGCGTAGAATCGGCCATATCCGCCTTTTGGCAGCCAACTTCGCTTAACCTGTTTCGTCTAAACTGGGTTGCCATGGGCAAGTTTCTTCATCTCCGGCTGCCGACCCTTTGCCTTCTTGCGCGGAGCTTTGAAGTGACGGTGCTGGCGGTGGCCCTGTTTTCTGTCGTGCTAGCGTCAGGGGCCCAAACCGCCAAGAGCCCGCCGGCCCAGACCGGCAAGCCCCTGCCCCTCAAACCCGACCCGTCCGGATTGAATAAAAATCATCGCCTGATTCTCAAGGACGGCTCCTACCAGGTGGTCCGCGAGTACAAGATCGTGGGCGACCGGGTACGCTACCTCTCCCAGGAACGCGGCGATTGGGAAGAGCTCCCCGCAGACCTCGTAAACTGGGACGCCACGCGCAAATGGGAGGCCGACCACGACACCGCGGCTGAAGGCGAAGCCTCTCCTGCGATGAAGGAGGCAGAGGCGATTGACAAGGAAGAGGCCGACGAGCGCGCCGACCAGGCAGCCCGCATGCCCGAAGTCGCAAAAGGCCTTGAGCTCCCAGATACCGAGGGCGTCTACGTCCTCGATGCCTTTCAAGGAACGCCGGAACTGGTGGAGCTCACTCCCAGGGATCTTGACATCGACGCCAAGACCCGTCACGGACTCGGCGTGTTGAACCCCATGGCCGGCCAGAAAGCCAGCCTCGAGCTGCCCGGAGCCCACGCCAAGATTCACCTGCATGTAAACCAGCCCGCCTTCTATCTCTCGCTGGGCGTTCAGGACAACACCGAGCCGGTTCTCTCCCACGCCATCACAGTCAATACGGCAAACGCCAAGCCTGCAACCAATGGCACGCACGGAGCCCATTCCCCCAATTCCGGCTTCGCCATCGTGCGCCTCGACGAGCGCAAGGCTCTGCGCATGGTGGGCGCCATTCATGTGAGCCCATCCGGCACGGTAACTCAGGATGAAGATGTGATCCCCGCCAAGGCTGAACTGCTTCCCGGCAAGCATTGGCTGTGCCTCCAGCCCACGCAGAAGCTGGTGATCGGCGGCGAATATGCCCTGGTCGAAATCCTCTCGCCCAGCGACATCAGCACATCGGTGTGGGACTTCCGCGTCGATCCCACCGAGAACGACAATCCCGGCTCCCTCACGCCAATCCTGAAACAAGCCGACGAGCGCTGAAGGGCACCGGCTCTTCGCACATCTCGCGTCGCTGTGAGCGTCGGTGCCTCCGATTCGGTCCTCTCCCGGAATCCATTATCTGGCTTCGCAGAATTGCATCTTAAAATCCAATCAGGCGGGATTACAATCTTTAAAGGGACTCAATCACAGGTTGCAGGTGACTTTGAACGGCTTTCGTACGGAACTTGCCTCCGGCGGGCTTTGAATCGGCAAACTGCCCTGCGGAGTCAGGGCGCAAGGCTCTGGCCTCCCGGCTGCTTGAAATAAGGCGCCGCGTTGACCTCACGCCGCTCTCGCTAGATTCCGGTAGGAAGCACCATCCTTCTCTGAGCGCCTGTGGGTTTCATGCATGCAGGGTATTCGCGTAAGGCCGGCTTTTTACCCTCTCGCCAGCCGCAACATCCAATGAGCCCGGTTTTGACGCGCCCCGCCTGGGCCCGATTTTGATTCGAGAAGGAAGCGGCGATCGGGATGATTGACTACTACGAATTCCTCCAAATAAGCACCAACGCCGATACAGACACCATCCACCGCGTGTATCGGTTTCTGGCCTCACGGGTCCATCCCGACAACCCGGCCTCGGGCGATGCCGAAATGTTCCACCTGCTCAAAACGGCGTATGACGTGCTGTCGAATCCTGACACCCGCGCGGAATATGATGCGAGCCGAAAGCGGAACGTGTTCGAGGAGGCGCCGCTTTCAAACTCGGTTGACTTCATGGACAGCATAGATGGCGAGTTGAACCGTCGCCTGGCAGTGCTGGCTGTGCTTTATTACCGTCGTCGGACGAGTCCTCACCTGCCTGAAGTGAGCCTTGCTGAAATTGAAGAGAAGATGGGTTTTCCCAGAGATTATCTTGACTTCACCCTATGGTATCTGAGCAAGAAGGGGTATATCAGCAAGAGCGACAACGCTCAGTTCATTCTCACGGCCGAGGGGGTGGACTTTGTTGAATCCCAGCGGTCTCGTTTGCCGGTTCTGAACAGGTTGCTGACCAGCGGCAATAGTCCGGTGACTGCGGCCTCGGGAACGGCGCGGGCCAATCGGTCTCAACCTGCACCCGAGCCTGCGCATCAAACCGCGTTCGCTTCCAAGCCGATCGTCCTGCCTAGGGCAATGGATCTTGAGCCGGAACGCCGCGTGGATAAGACAGAGCGGCGCAAAGCAACTGACCGGCGCGTGGGCAAGCCGGACGGCCGCATCAAAAAGGCGGAACGTCGTGTCAACCGGAATGACCGCCGCGCTGACGCGGTAGACCGGCGCAAAAAACCCCTCGAACGGCGCGCTAAACCAAAAGGGCGGCGTGAAACAGACTAGATCTCATTTTCTGAAGTCAATACCGCCTTCCGGCGGCCCATTGTTACGATTGAGGCTATCGGCTAGTAGTACGGGGTCGCATCGCTTTGGAGGCCAAGATATGGCCGGCAATCCAGTGTTAACGCAGGCGCAATGCCTAGTGCCGTCGGGTGATCGCTGCGGCGAGGGAATCCTCTGGCACGCGCCCAGCGAGGCTATTTACTGGACGGATATCAATCGCTTTCTCGTTCATCGCTACATTCTTTCGAAGAGAACGGTTGAGTCGTGGTTCTTCGATGAACCGGTGACCGCGGTTGTCGAGACCAGGGAGGACTCAATCCTGCTGATCGTGCTTGGTTCGGGGCCGATCCTGTGGTCGCCGGAGACTGATCGGCGCAAGCGGCTCGGTTTCTCTCTTCCCGGATGGCCTCATGTCCGGCTCAACGATGCGGCCGTCGATCCGCGAGGCTCGCTGTGGGCTGGCTCGATGCGGAACAACGTCGCTCCAGACGGCTCATCCTTAGAAGCCTGCGGAACTGACGGCATTCTGTTTCGCATCGATCCCGATGGGGTTGTGCGCGAATACCTGCGAGACATCGGCATTTCGAACACGCTGGTCTGGAGTCCTGACCACGCCACGTTCTACTTCGCTGACTCGCTGCGCAATCGCATCCGCGCCTACGATTTCGACATCTCAAGTGGAGAAATCGCAAACGAGCGAGAGTTTTTCGAAGGCTTTTCCCGCGGAGCTCCCGATGGCTCGGCGATTGACAGCGAAGGTTTCATCTGGAATTGCCGCTATGGCGGCGGCTGCGTGGTCCGCATCGATCCATCGGGAAGCGTGGATCGCATCCTCGAGGTTCCTACAGCAAACCCAACCATGTGTGCATTCGGCGGGCCGGAATTGAAGACGCTGTACATCACTACGGCGGGCGCCGACACCGGTCCCGGAGACCGCCTTGCGGGAGGAGTGTTCGCGGCGGAACTCAACATTCAAGGCCTGGCGCGAAATCGTTTCATCCTGTCGGAAGCCAATCTCTCCGCGCTGAAAGCCGGATAGAGCCGGCGCCCGATCTGCGTTGATCCGGTGCAAGGGCAGCGACCGAAGGAATGGAAAGCGTAAACCAGCCGGCCTGAGTCCACCTGCAAAGCCTTCTCGTCGACACTATCCGTGCGGCTGTTTTCCGGGAAGGCCTTTCGCTTCCTCGTCGAGGCCCGAGCCTTTGAAGCCGGCCAATTGCATGGCAAGCACGCTTTCTCGATTCCGCATGAATGTGTTCCATACGAAGCCGGAACGAAGGTTTTCAGCCATCAATACCGAGATGCCCTGGTCGATTCCGATCACATCGGGGTCGTACCAATCGGCTGCAGGATGAAAGGCGTCGACGAACCCATAGCGCCCCCAGGCGAGCTTGCCAAAGTTGGAGCGCATGGCGCGCAGAACAGCAAGGCACTCCCGGGGCAGAAAGGGCAGGGAACCGGCCGCTGCGCAGGGCACAACTGTTCCGTCAGGCTCCCCAATTGCCGGCGGTCCGCCCCAGCCGCGGTATCCGCGGACGGAGTCCGAGGCTGAGATGCCCCAATAGTCCTCGTTGTACCGCTCAGGATGAGCAAGGCAAAAGGCGCGGTGCGCGCGCGTCGCTGTCACCGAGTTGTCGAAATAATTCGCGTAGTCATCGCGCCGATTCCTGAAATCGAACCACGCTTGCGAATACTGGTGCGTAAAGAGCGGGTCGCGGCCGCTGATGTAGGAGTAACCGTTGAAGTGGACGGCCTGCCGGGTGAAGTTATTCCATGTGTCCGGAGGCACGGGATGAGTGGGCGAGCCGAGTGCGAGCAGATAGATCATCATCAGTTCGCAATAATGATCCCAGCGCCCCGGAATGAATCCCGATTCAGGATGCCAGCCCATCGAAAATGCTTTGCCGCCGTTGAGCAGCCACGGCCAATCGACTCGCTCGTAAATCTGCTGCGCCAGGACACTGATCTTCGGGTCGTCGAAATGCGCCTTTGCAGTAAGGACGCCGCAGAGCAGGATCGCCGTGTCGATCGAAGAGAGTTCCGACCTCGACCAGCGCGCGCCGGACTCTATGTCAGTGAAGTGAAAGAAAAAGCCGTGAACCTCGGGCATGAGATTGAGATGCCAGCTAAGCGTGGCTCTTACTCGTTCCAAAACCTGGTCGCGCGGCAGGTAGCCGCGGTGGTCTGCGATCGAAAGCGCCGTCAGTCCGAAACCGGTTGACGCGATGCTGGCCATGCGCCTTGGATCGCGCCCTCCGCCCAGGTCGTTTCGGGCCCGGTCGAGAACCTGTCCGGTATTCTCACTGGCTTGCTCCCAGAAAAAAAGACAACTCCGCCGCTCGAGCTCGTCGAGAAAGGCTTCGTCCTCACTGCCGGGCTTCCACGGCTGGTCAGCGAGGGTTAGAGCAGGAGGCATCAATGCGCATCCGGCTGCAGACGCGAGAGCACGAATTGCCGCGCGGCGGCTCATGGAAGGCAACAAAAGGGAGCGGGACATCGATCCTTTCAATACTTGCAAAACGTGCAGATGGTTCTTTCTGCTCAATTTGAGCCGGCTGGCTTCGGCAGCCCTCACCGGTTTATCGGCAGACCTGCCCGAGCCCCAAGGCTCAACGCAACTCTAGCTTCCGAAGAAATGGTCTTTTTCCGGGTCTCGACTTGTCGTCGCGGGCAACTGGCAGATGTGCTCTTACGATTGTGCGCTTGCTTGCGCGCAGGTGCAAGGGGAACTTACGAGCCGATCCCCGGTGGGCGCCCAAAAAATCGATCTGCGCGTGAGGGAACTCGACCGCGACCGTCGCTTACAGGAATAGGCAGGCAAGAAGGCGAAGCCAATCAGCAACCCCTTCACGGGTTTCCTTCGAGCGGCCAAAATTTCAGAATTCGAGAGGAAAAGAAAATGTATAACGCAATCACACCCACAACCGCGATCGAGACGAACCAACCCGCAATTGGAAACAACCGCTGGATGAAGCCCGTTTCTCTCGGGCTGCTTCCATTCGCATCGCTTCTGATCGCTTTCATGGCGGGCTGTACAAACAGTTCGATGGTCACAACCAAGAACTCCAGCCCGGTGGTCACCCCCACCCTCGACAAAGCGCTTTGGGTCGCGAACGGAACCAATGTGCTGGAATACATTCCGTCCCAACTCGCAGCCGGATCGACATCGATGGCGCCGCATCTGGTGAACAATAGCGGAGCCTTCGGCGCGCCCCAGGGCGTGGTATTCGATTCGTACGGAGACCTGTGGGTGATCGACGGCGGCACAGTCGCCGCCGGCGGAACCGTGCAGCCTGCTCTTTATGAGTTCACCCCGACGCAGCTTTCCGACCTTGGCGCCAATAACAGCCCCTCCCCCAATATCACCATCAGCTCAGGCGATTTCGTATTTCCGCAGCAGGCCGTGTTTGACGCAAAGGGAAACCTCTGGGTAAGCGACAACGGCGCGAACTCGGTCTTCGTCTTCACTCCCGCGCAGCTTACGGCGACCGATACCAAGGCCTCGCCGAACATCACCATCACTTCCAACCCGGCCTTCACCGGACCGCTGGGCATTACCTTCGACGCGACGGGAGACCTGTGGGTGGCGAACAACGCCACCACGACGATCTTCGAGTTCAAGGCGCAGAATCTGCCCCAGAGCTGCGGCTCGGTTTCGCTGGCGCCTGACGTTGCGCTTTCCGATGACGGCAACGGATCGATCCAGGCACCGTGGGCATTGATCTTCGATTCAAAGGGCGATCTATGGTCCAGCAACGCCAACGCGCCCAACACGGTAGTCGAGTTTGCCGCCGCCAGCCTCACTGCTACAGGAAGTCCCACGCCCGCGGTCACGCTCAGCCCGGTGATGGAAGGCATGAACGCGACACTTAGCGCGCCGAATGGTATTGCGTTCGATAATCTTGGCGATCTTGCTGCGGTCAGCTCGGCCACGCCCTTCGGCATTGCGTTCTTTGGTCAGACGCAACTCATCGCCGGCGGCGCCATTGACCCGACGCTCCTGATCGTTGGCGGCGAAACCACTCTGAATGCGCCTGCCGGATGCAACTTTGGACCGGTCGTAAAGTAATACAGGGCCACAACCCACCTCGCTCCATACAAGACACCTACCGCAAATTGAGGGCCTGACTCCGACTTGGATTTCAGGCCCTCTTCCCTGCAGAAGACATTCGGACAAGCAAGCGCAGGTTGACACTTCAGGCTCACGAGATGCAAGAATTCGTTGTACGATCGTGCATTCAAGCAGTAGCGGCCGGATGAATCAAGTGTTGATTGCACAGTGGCCGCAGCAAACCGGGAGTTGAAACCGATGGCGCGCGCGAACATTCTCTTCGTCGCTCTTATAAACCTTGCGATCTCAACCTTGATCCCCTCAACCCACGCGGCCCCTGACTCAACTTTGCATTGGCCGGCCGCCTCGCTTGAAACTCTTAAGAAACATTTTATTGATCCACCCGCGAGCGCTAAACCGATGGTGCGCTGGTGGTGGTTTGGCGTGGCGGTGGAGAAGCCGGAGATTCTTCGCGAGCTTCAACAGATGAAGGCCAACGGAATCGGGGGAGCCGAACTGGCCTTCGTCTACCCCATGGTCCTTGACGATCCTGGCAAGGGCCTGGTGAATGAGCCTTTTCTGTCCCCGGCGATGCTCGATGCGGTGAATTACGCACAAGCGCAAGGCCGCGCGCTCGGTCTTAGAATCGATCTCACGCTCTGCACCGGCTGGCCCTACGGCGGCAACCATACAACCCTTGAGGAGGCGGCCGGGCGTCTGCGGACGGTCGAGGTTCCAGTCCCGGAAAATGCGACGTCTGTCGCTGCTCCTCGGCTTGAAGAAGGGGAATCGCGGATCTCCGCATCGATTGTCAATGCTATTTCTCCACCAGGAATAGTTGGGGGCGGCAGCGGCCCGGCGCAACGCGGCGATGCCGCAGCTCCGCCGGTCAACTGGGATGCACCTTCGGCGCAGTCCCTTGAAATCTCAAACCATTTGGTCACTTTCTCGCCCAGCGACAGGCCGCGTATTGCGCTCTTCTTTATCGCCGGCCATACCGGACAAATGGTGAAACGCGCCGCGGTGGGAAGCGAAGGGTGGGTTCTCGATCCGTTCAGCCACCAGGCTGTTGCCACTCATCTTGAAAAAGTGGGAGAGCCGCTTGTGAAGGCTTTCGGCGGCAACCCGCCTTACTCAATCTTTTCGGATTCACTGGAGGCGTACGGTGCGGACTGGACGCCGAATCTGCCTCCAGAATTCAGGAAGCGTCGGGGATACGATCTAATTCCACACCTTCCCGAGTTTGTAGCCGGAGGCAGCCGGCAAGCAGACAAGATCCGCCACGATGTGGGGCGAACGCTCACCGAGCTTATCGACGAAAACTACCTGACCCAAATCAACACCTGGGCCATTGCGCACCACACGAGATTTCGCTCGCAGACTTACGGGGAACCGGCGGTGAGTTTCTCCAGCCAAAATCTTGTGGGACTTGCAGAGGGCGAAGGCCCGCAATGGCGCGCCTTCTCCACGCTCCGCTGGGCTACGTCGGCCAACCATGTCTTCGGCCGCAACGTGAGTTCAGGTGAGACCTTCACATGGCTTCATTCGCCGGTATTCCGCGCCACTCCACTCGATATGAAGGCCGAAGCCGACATCGACTTCATCATGGGCGAAAACCTTCTGTTCTTCCATGGATGGCCCTATTCCCCGCCGCAGGCTGGTGAGCCCGGTTGGTCGCTCTACGCGGCCGCGGTCTTTAACAACCACAATTCCTGGCATCCGGTCATGCCTGCGGTTACTCAATACATCACGCGGATCAGTTATCTCATGCAGCAGGGCGAGCCGGCGAACCAGGTTGCGGTGCTGCTACCCACGGATGACGCATGGGCCGGCTTTGGTCCTGCCCACGTCTCCGTGACTGGAGCCATGGAGCGGCTGATTACGCCCGCGTTCATGTCGGCGATTCTGTCCGCAGGATATAACGTCGACTTTATTGACGCAGACGCTATCGATAAAGTGGGCATCCGCCATCCAATCCTGGTTCTTCCGCCTACCGATCGCATTCCGGTAGAGACATTGAAAAAGATTCAGGCTTTTGCAGCGTCCGGCGGCAAGGTGATTGCGGTCGGGCGCGCGCCGTCAATGGACGCGGAAGGACAGCCGCTCGGTGTGATCGCAGCTCTGTCAAAGGAGCTGTTCGATTCCGCCAAATCAACCTTCGTCTCACGCGAGAGTCAGCTCGGGGATGCCCTTCGCGCCGCTGCGCCGCCGGACTTCAGGCTCGCAATCCCATCGGGACCGCCAATGGATCAGCTCGGTTTTATTCGCCGCAAACTGGCCGATGCAGACATCTATTTCGTGGTCAACACCGGCAACGGCCCGATCGACACCACCGCGGGATTTGCCACCACGCACAAATTTGGCGAGAAATGGAATCCCGACGACGCCACGGCTACCGCGGCATCCGCCGATGCGCAGCCCATCCAGTTGGCCCCTTACGAATCCCGAGTCTTTGTCTTTTCAGATGTCCCTTCCAATGCCAAGCCCATCGCATCCGATCCGACCTCGCGGCTTGCCGATCTCAGCGACGATTGGAAGGTCACCTTCACCTCGACGGGGAAATCGGAAAACGAGCACACGCTCACCGACTGGATCGCCCACCCGGAAACACTCCACTATTCGGGCGAAGCGGTGTATGCGCGCGACTTCCCCGTCGCGGCGAACTCTGGACCTTTATATCTTGAGATCGAGGGCGGCAAGCCGCTTCCGGGCGCGCCGAGTTCCCGGGTAGAGGAACCCGTGCTGGGCGCAAATGGTCTGCCCAATCCACTCGTCACCAGTCCCGGTCCGGGGATGCGAGCGTACTTCGATCCGCCCATCCGCGAGGCTGCGCTGGTGACGATCAACGGTCAGGACGCGGGCGCGCTTTGGCATCCGCCTTACCGGCTCGATGTGACGAAGCTCATCAGGCCGGGGCGGAATCACGTCGAAATCCATGTCTACAACACGGCTCTCAACGCCTGGGCCGCGTTGCCGCCTCACAACTTCAATCCGCTCATCGCGAAATACGGAGATCGTTTCCAGATGCAGGATATGGACAAGGTTGTACCGGTCTCATCGGGACTTCTTGGCCGGGTTTATCTTGTGACCCAACCGTAAGGGATGAGCGTAAACTCCCTTGCGAAGGGCAGAAGCTCCAATCGCTTCAGCAGATCGATCAGTGTCCTAAAAAGTTGAATAGCTGGCTCACCGTGCCCAATGGCAGCGGCTCGCGTTCGACCGAGATTTCCAGGAACGTCGTCGTGTAGGGATAGAGCAATGTCTCATCTCCCTGAGCGAGCGCGGTAATGTCCAGCTTCACCGGTTTTCCGCCGCTGTGATCGATCGTCAGTCGCTGCGGGTCATTAGTTTGTCCCGTGTAGGCTTCGTACTCGATCATAGGGGAGCCGCTCGACGCGATCAGCTCCAGCCACATCTTTTGCGGCTTGCTTCCCGGAGCATTCAATGCCAGCATCTCAGGCGAAATGCGAATATAAAAGCAGCGATAGCTGTTATCGCCTGAGTAGGTGTCAACGATCAACGGCACAGGAGCGAACGTGGGATCGTCCGACTGGGCGAGGCTTTCACCGATAAACAGTTGGAGGTTGTAGTCGGTGACGCCGTCGCCGTGATCGTCGATGACGTGGACCACCAGTTGCTGCCAGCCCGCTCCCCCGAATGCTCCATCGAGACTGGCCGCATTCATCTTTTCGAGGCTCGGCGCGCCGAATGCCAATGCTTCCTTCTCCCACGACTGGTAAGAAGGTTGGTCGGTCAGACTGAAGAAATCCTTCATCCTTGCAGCGACTTCCGGATCGGGCTCTTTCACGATGCTGCCGTGATTCTTGCCATCGACGGCGATCATCGGTGCGGGCAGGCGACCGCTCACCCAGGGCGAGATCGAGCAGCGAGTTGCGTCGCCTCGGCCATCTTTCAATTTGGTTTCGCGCCTGAGATCGAGACTGACTTTGCGCGTGTTCAGCGCGCATCCTGCCCAGCGCACGGTTCCATCGCTTCCAGGAGAGTTGGCGAGAGCTTCGACACCCTCGTAAGCCGTGTTGCCGATGAACACAGTCACATACGGCGTGTTCGGGCTCATGTCGAACAGCGGCTTCTCGCAAAGAAGATCGTTGTGCGTCAATTCCCACGTGTAACTGCTGGCCAACTCCAAACCATCCAGCACGCGGTTTCCCGCGTTTAGAAAATCCGGTCCAAGATGCTTGTTTCCCTTGACCAGTGCGCCCAGCCAACTGCGCCCTTGCTTAGCCTGCGGCGAACCGAAGGTCGCCGGCGCCAGCCCCACCAGATGTTTCAACCTTCGAATTCGACTTCTCGGGTCGTCCCTGTCGTATGGGTCGCTCGTCAGCCATTGGCGAATCACCAGCATTCCTGTTGAGTGAACAACGGCGTCGAAGGTCCAGTTGTCGTCGAGTGAAGACGTACTCCACTCGGTCAAGCGAAGCGCCCGGTCAAATGCTTCGCCGAGATCCTTGATGGTGACCTCGTTGTTGAGGGTGATGTAGTTGCCAATCTCGATGGACACGGTATCGACGCCGGCGCTGTGAAGCGCATTCTGCCACGGGATCAGGTCCTCGCCGTCCGCCGAATAGCCATGAATAAGCAGCGTGCGGCCATGCGCGCCCGGCGTCGCCGAAGTCTTTGATCCCGGCGTATCCCCGTTAGCGCCGGTTCCGGTCACGGGTACTGGCGGACTGCTTTGAGGCACTGGATTGGATTTGGATTCATCGGGCATGTCGTTTCCCCCTTGCCGGCTTTGTGATTTCTTGTGTGCGATCGAGTTCCAGGCTTCCTGGATGAACTTTGCAAGTCCCATGGAACACTCCTCTGAATCCTGGTGAAGCGTTTATCCGGGCGCGAGTCCTTGTTTTGTTGTGAAGTTGGCTCGCGATGGCGGCCAATACGGAGTGTGTCATGGCCACCGATGAATTTGTCAACTCTTTTTGATGCCGGCGATTGCGCGTCTGCGGAAGATTGTTGCTGACCTCGAGCCTGCTTCTCGTTTGAGAGCGGCCGCAAACTGACCGTCAATCAACCAGACAAAGAAGCCTGTTCCAGATCCTCATGCGCTATCACGGCGGGACAAAGCGACAACTTCGCGCGAAGCGATGAAACGCCTGTTGCTCAGCCGACACTATCCATTGTTCGGCAAAAGCGGTTCTTCTCGCTCATCGCGGCGTGGGTGGTAACGCCTTCGGCAGTTCCATTTTCCACCAGCGTGCAACATCCGAGATCGGCAGAACGCCCGCAATCCGACTAGAGGGTTCGAAAGGAATGAATATGACTCCCCAACCGCCCAAGTCCGCCACCCAGCCAGCGCCCGGCAAGATCTCGCTCGCGCATCTGCCCATTGAATTGGCTCGGCAGAGCTTCAAAACGCTCCTGATTGCCAACCCCAACTTCTTCGGCAACCTTTCCGAGAGCAACTTCAGCCCGGTGATGAATATTCAGGGCGATACCGCTTACGAGAGCATTGGCTGCGTCGGCTACAATCCGCAGCTCGAGCAGTTGCGCGCAACCATCAACATCAAGCAGGCGAGCGGCTACTCCGGCGACCTCTGCACCAACGGCTCGCAGGAGTATGTGCGCTTCTATCTCTCCTTCGATAACGGCGCCACCTGGCGGGATCAGGGCCTTCGCTCGGTCAATGTCTTCGACGTGCCGGGCCCCAAGCCGCTGGAGTACGCGGTGACCCTTCCCATCAGCCCCGCGGAGGAATTCTGCTTCATCCAGAATCTTCCCCTGGTGCGCGCGATTCTCTCCTGGAACTCTGCGCCGCCCGCGGCTACGCCAGGCTTTGTCCCCGTCTGGGGCAACATTGTCGATGCACAGATTCAGATCGACGGCTTCGATTTCATCATTCTCAATACGCTGCTCTCTGAAGCCAAAGTTAAGCTCCACGAGGAGATTGCGGAGTCGGTAAACCTGCAGCAGCAGGTGGCAGCGGCGCCGGCAAAGGCGCTTACCGCAGCCGAGTTGCACAAGCTCTACAAAGGCACATCGGTCCCTCAGCATCGCTATCTCGCGAATCTGCTGAATGCGTCGGCAAGCGCGCCCACCGTTGCCACGACGTTGAATTTCGGCGGGATCTCGGAAATTGACTTGTCGGACGTGGTGAACAGCTTCATCAACACCAACGGCGACACCGCGTACGAGCAACTGGATTGCATCGGCCTCGATCCCAATTTAAGCCAGTTGGCGGGAGTGCTGGAGATCAAGCAGAGCTCCGGCTATGCGGGCGGTCCCTGCACAGGCGGCAGCACGGAGTACGTTGCTTTCTGGGTGGACTGGGGTTCGGGCCTGCAGTATGTGGGCACCACATCCGTAGGCGTCCACGATTTCTCTACAATCCCCGCCGGAGGCCTCCGCTACAACGTTTTCCTGCCGGTAAACCTGCTCTCCCACGCCCAGCCATGCTCCAGCCCGCAGACGGCGAAAGTGCATGCCGTTCTCTCGTGGAACACCCCGCCCTCGACCACAAATCCCAATGCGCCCGTGGTGTGGGGCAATAGCCTGGATGGATTGATCCTTATCCCGCCCGGGGAGCAAATCGGCAACGGCCAGCAGGTGCCCGTGTTGAGCGCGGTGGGCGACGTGGCTACCGATTTCATCGCCGGCGATGGCCTCATTACCAGCGCCACCACCGTGACCACCGGCGCCTACTATGCGGATGCTCCCTTCGGCGGCAGAATCACGCTGGCAGGCCAGATCTCGAATCCGGCGCCTGGCTTGAAATACCGCATCATGAAGGCCCCGCACGGCTCCGGCATCTTCACCCCTGTGGTCAACGAGCCTGCCGGACTCACGCTCCAGATCAGCACCTTCAGCGGCGGTGGATGGACGGAGGGCCCACAGACCTTCCACTCGGATGCGGATGGCTACTATCCATACCAGGATTACTCTATCGACCACTCCGTGCAGGACCACCTGCTTGGCGTCTGGTACTCTACAGCCGCCGACACAGGCTTTGCATACGACCTGCGTGTCGATCTCTACAACGCGCCCGCACCCGATATCCAAAGCAACGTGGTCACGGTGCTGATCAACAACGCAGCCCCGAACGCAATGCTGACGCCTTCCTTCGGAGAGTGCGGCCAGGTGGCTCCGGGGGATACAATCACGGGCACTTTCTCGGCAACCGCAATCGATTTCGGTTCCTTCAGCTTTACGATCTTGCCACCAGGACCGGCGAATGGCGTGTTACCCACGCCGCCCGCCGGGGTCTCGATTCAACTGGGCGGCACAATTGCCGACCCGGGCGTCTCCGAGTCCTTCTCCATCGACACAACGGGCATGGATCCCTGCGGGTACTCGCTGACGCTTGGAGTATGGGACCGGACCAACGTGGACAGCGGCGCAACCAGCAACTACAACCAGGCTTCGGCCGGCTTCTGCCTTCAAGTTGGCAGCTAGCGGCGCCGATGGGACCATCCCCCAACGTGAACGGACCCCGAAAAACAGCGGGGTCCGTCCACAATCACTGGAGCAACCAGGCAAGCCATGTCAATCCATCCCCCAATCTGGACTTTTATCCTCTGTGCCCTCGCGGTCTGGCGGGTTACGCACCTGTTGGCCCAGGAGGACGGCCCATGGGACCTGGTTGCGCGGATCCGCAAGAGGTTGGGTGACGGAGTTCTCGGCCGGCTTTTCGATTGCTTCTACTGCCTGAGCCTGTGGGTTGCTCTGCCGCCGGCCATCCTTATCGGCAGCGGTTGGATCGAGCGGCTTCTCTATTGGCTGGCCATTTCGGGAGCGGCCTGCCTGGCGGAAAGATTCTCTGCCGCGCCGGAAGCGGCGATTCCCGCAATTCAATTCCTTGAAGGAGACATTCCATGTGCTGCGGTCAAAAGCGAGCGTCGATAGCCGGGGGCGGGACGCCTGATCGAGTTGAAATGCGAATCTACTACAACGGTCGGCCGTCCATCCGGGTTCGCGGCTATGTAACCGGACGCGTCTATGATTTCTCGGCCCAACTTCCTGTTCAATCGGTTGACCGGCGGGATTCAGTTCCTATGCTTCAATCCCACGTATTCAGGCCACTCAAATGAACCACCCATCCGGACCAGATACTGCGATCCCGCGACGGCGCACGCATCACCGGCGAACCTCGACCTCTTCGATGGAGCGCGGGGCAATGTCAAGATCGTTCCAGCCAATGCTATACTTGGCTCCTCTTGAAACCCCGGAGAATCGCTTGCAGTTTCATTCGTTCGATGAGGATTACGTAGCCAGGCTGCGAAGGGGAGACCCCTCCGCGCAAGACCATTTTGTCACGTATTTCACCGCCCTTTTACACATCAAACTACGCTCCCGCCTGCATTCCCCCCAGGCCGTTGAAGACGTCCGCCAGGAGACCTTCGCGCGCGTTTTCACGCTTCTGCGTAAAGAAGGCGCGCTGCGCCGTCCTGAGGCTCTCGGGGCGCTCCTCAACACGGTCTGCAACAATGTTTTGCTCGAGCATTATCGCCAGTCCGGCCGAAGCGAGTCCCTAGAGGAAGAAGGCCGACCCGAACTGCCTGCTCCGGATCAGGATATGGTCGGAATGATCGCCGCAAAGCAATTGAAAGCGAAGGTGCGAGAAATTCTGGAGGACATGCTGCCCAAGGAACGCTCCCTGTTGAAAGCCGTGTTTTTGGACGAGAAGGACCGCGATGAGGTTTGCCGGGAATTCGGCGTTGACCGCGAATATCTGCGGGTGTTGCTGTTTCGCGCCAAGCAGGCCTTCAAGACCGAGTACCTGAAACGGGCGGGCGCACCATTTATTGCGGAAAAAGCATGAAGCGGTTGGAAGGGCCCACGCACTACTTAAGGACGAGCCCGCGGAGGAATCGAAGCCATGGATCATAATCAGGCAAAACAAGAGATGGCAGCGGAGCGGTACCTTTTGAACGAACTCTCTCCTGAGCAGCGCGATGCTTTTGAAGAGCACATGTTCGGTTGCCAGGAGTGCGCGCTGGATATGCGCGCCGCGGATGCATTTCTCAGGGAGGCGAAGCAGCAGTTGGCCCAGTTTCCCGCCTCGTCGGCAGCGTCCGCGGCAACCGATCCGCAGCGCAAAGCCCTGAACAAAGTGCGCTCCTGGTTCACTTTCAGACCCGCCTTTGCAGCGCCCGTCTTCGCCACGCTGCTGGCTGTCATCGCCTACCAGAATCTCGCCACCATTCCGAGCCTGCGCTTGGCTGCCACGGAGCCCCGGGTCATGCCTTGGTCGTCCATTCATCTCGGTGCGCGGGGGGGCACCAGCGAAGTTCCTGCCGATCGCCGGCAGGGAGCGGTTTTACTCATTCAACTGCCGCAGAGCGCGACCTTCCCGAGCTACACATTCGAACTGAGCGATTCCCAGGGCCGGCAGATCTGGTCCCGCACGGCGGCCGCCCCGAGTGCCGCGAGCGAAGGAACTCTTTCGCTGGTGATTCCCCCAGCCAGACTGCGGTCCGGGTCGTATACACTTGCTGTCTCAGGTATTTCACCGCAAGGCGCGCGCACTGAAATTGACCGGCAGATTCTCGACATTCAGTTCGACCGGTAATTTGTGACCGCCTCGAAAGGAACCGCTCATGTCAGAGCAAATCATCGAACGCCACATCTACCATGCTGAGGCGACGGCAATCAAAGGCCATCTGACTCTTCCCCTGGAACAGCGCATCTACCCGCAGGCTCGTGTCAGCCTGGGCCCGGAAGGTGGCTATCTCGCGCACCGCTCCGCGTCTTTCCGGACCGAAGAGGTCATCCGCTACGATGCAGCCTACTCCCAGGTCGCGGGCAACGTCGATTCCAAACCCGGGCGTCCCTGGAACACGCTGGTGACCAGCGTGGTGGAAGGCCTCAACATCCTTGAAGTTCTGACCGCCGACCGCATCGTTGCGCAAATCTCCACCAGTCATCCGCGAGACGGCTACATTCCCGCCGTCGATTTTCTTGGCACTCGTTTTGAGGGTCTGCGCATTGCCGGCCATCCGGTCAAGCTCGAACTCGATCTAAACGTGCTCGGCGATCGACCTGCCCCTGGCGCGCCTTACATCGGCGAAAGCGAATTCATGGAGCGCGTCAAGCGCCAGCACGCCTGCATCCTCGACGCCGACGGCGTTCCCGAGGAAGTGGCTGACAGGTACAGGCAAACCTACCAGGCGACACAGGACGCCGAGGACAACAGGCTCGATTCGGTGGAGTGTTCGCTGGTCACCCAGGCTGAGGGCGGTTATCCGGGACGAACCTACTGCCATGTGATCGACGTGCCCAACTTCGGCAAGATCTACCTGGGTGTTTTGCGCGTGCTGCAATCGGACTACAAGATAGAGACCGGAATTCCCAGGTGCACAACCCTGGACCTCACGATGATTGAGTGCAAATTCGGTTGCTCGATCGGCGGCCAGAGTGGAACCGGCAATGCCGTAGTCAATGGCCAAGGCAAGCCTTAGCTTTTTGCGGAAAGGCTTATGACGAGCGAGCCCGGTTGGCTTTGTCAAATCTGGCGTGCTCTTACGCTGCGGCGCCTTCGATTTGCATGGACCTTGCCGCTGCTTCTCGCGATTCCGCTCGAGGATACGCGACCTGACGTCCCGCAGGCCGAGTATGACCGCGCAAGGCAGCTGTTCCTGCATGGCCATCTCGAAAAGAGTCAGCAGGAGGCGGCTCGGGGATACAAACACTATCTCAACTCGAATCCTGAGTGGTCTGATAAGTTCTCCCTGCTCGAAGCCGAAGATATGCTGGGGCGAGGAATGTACAAGGACGTCTTGCGGCTGATGAGCGCGCACGAGACAGCGCGGGCCGACGACGAAGACTCTGTCCGAAGGGAAGTAATTCAAGGTCTAGCACTCGCACGTCTGCATGAGTTCTCTGCGGCGGAGCAGCAATTCAACCAAGCAGACATTCTTTGCGCAAGCGCTGCATATTCCGCTTGCGGGGGAATCTCGAGGGCGCGAGGCTTGATGAGTGTAGAACTCGGCCAACTCGCCGTTGCCCGGAAGTATTTTTCTCAAAGTCTCACTTTCTCTCGGCAGAATAAAGATCGATGGCAGGAAGCGGTTGCGCTTTTAAACCTGGGATTCGTTTCCCTTCAAGACAATCATTTTGACGAAGCCCTGGATTGGTCGATCTCCGCCCACCGGGAGGCGATGGAAATCCAGGACGAGGATCTCGCGCAGACCTCATTGGGAAATCTCGGGTGGGCCTATTTCGAACTGGGGGATGCGGAGCGAGCCCTGGGCCTATTTCAAGAAGCTGAAGGCGATGCTAGAACTCTGGGTGATCTGGAAAGCCAGATCAAATGGCTTACGACAGCTGCTTACGTCAATAGGAATGAAGGGGACTTGTCTCACGCCGCCGAGAATTACAGACAGGCACTCAACATTGCGAGGGTAATCGACAGCCGGCAAGACATCGTCGATATTCTTGAAGAACTTTCTCAAATCTCGATCGATGAGGGAAAAATCGACGAGTCGACCACCTACATCGATGAAGCGGAACCTCTGATCCGCGCCACCGGCAACCGGCTCGACGAGCTCGACGTACTATTTGCCCAGGGCAGGATCGCCGCCGCTCGGCGTGAAGACAAGCGAGCAGAAGACCTCTTCGAAACGGTGCGGCACGACCCCGCCAGCCAGACCTCCATGAAACTGGGGGCAGGCCATGAGCTGGCCCGCCTCTATGAGCTCGAGGGAGACGCAGCGGCCGCGGATCGGATTTACAGGGCCACTCTGGCAGCCTTTGAAGCCGCGCGCAGCGAACTGAAGAAGGAGGAATCCAAGCTTCCCTTTCTCGCCAATGCCACCCGCATTTATGACGATTACATTCATTTCCTGGTGAGTAAAGGAAGGCCGGAGGAGGCCCTGGTCGCCGCCGACCGCAGCCGCGCGCGCACGTTGGCGCAGGGACTGGGGCTCGCAAAAACCTCGGCGGCGTCGTCGAGCTCGCCCGATCCGGCCGCTCTTGCCCTTCGTACTGGTTCTACGCTGCTTTTCTATTGGCTGGGCGAAAAGCAATCCTATCTTTGGGCCATCACGCCGGGCAAAATCTCTATCTTCCCTCTTCCCGACAAGGCGGTGATTGCGCCGGTAATCGACCGCTACCGGCGCGCAATCGAGGGGCCGGGCGATCCAATCGAATCCGACAATGAGGATGGGCGCTCGCTCTATGAAATGCTAGTTGCACCTGCAAAAGCGTTGATTCGGAAGGACGCGCAGGTGGTCCTTCTCGCCGATGGGCCACTCAGCAAGTTGAATTTTGAAACCTTGATCGCTCCCGCTGCCAGTCCAGACGGCCATCTCTCGCACTATTGGATCGAGGATGTGACCCTGGTCTCCGCGCCGTCGCTGCTGATGCTGGCCAATCAGCGAGCCGTCGAGAACAATCGCAGCCTGCTTATGCTCGGCGATGCGGTTTCAGAGGATCCCGCATACCCGGGGTTGCATAAGGCGGCCGACGAGATGCGCCAAATAGGAAGGCACTTCCGGCCCGGCGAGCAGACCGTTTTCTCGCGCGCGCTCGCAACCCCCGCCGTCTACCTGGCCAGCGCGCCGGAACGCTATGGCTTCATCCACTTCGTCACCCACGCCGTCGCCAGCAGCACCGATCCGCTGGACTCGGCAATTCTGCTTTCGCGCAACTCGCCCTCCGATCACTCCTTCAAGCTTTACGCGCGCCAGATTCTCGCACAGCCGATTCGTGCCCGGCTGGTTACCATCTCAGCCTGCTACGGCAGTGGCATGCGAACCTACGCCGGGGAGGGGCTGGTTGGCCTGTCGTGGGCATTTTTGCGCGCCGGCGCCCACAATGTCATCGGCGCGCTATGGGAGGCGAGCGATGAAACCACCCCCGTGCTCATGGACTCGCTCTATCAGGGGCTTGGACAAGGTTTGTCGCCTGCCGCTGCGCTTCGCAACGCCAAGCTCGGACTGCTCCATTCACAGACGAGCCTCCGCAAGCCCTACTTCTGGGCTTCGTTTCAGCTGTATGCCGGCCTTTGAGACCTGTCGTTCACACGCCGGATAGGATTCGAATCAGGGAATAAACACATGATGTCGAAGAAATTACAGGTAAATATTTCGTTGTCGGCTGGCCTTGCAGCCACTTTCAGTGCTCCAAGGATTAGGCTTAACTAGCTCAATCTTATAGCGATAGGGTGATTTCTGCGGAAGTAACGTTTTTGGACTCGTAATTGCTTAGTGTCGGTTAGATTTTATTGGATCATCTGTATCCTGGAAAACATGCCGTTACCGTGGGCACGAGCCGGCTCCAATCTGTCTCCTCAGCAAAGCGTGGAAATCGTGCCCAAGGAACGAACGAATCATTTTCGGCGGCGCAGATGGATTTACATTCCGTGCGGCTCAAACTTGGCTGGGATTGTTCATATGAAGTTGGCATTGATGAGCCTGATGGTATTGCAAACGAAGCGGGCCCGAAACGTTAGCTCCGCCGCTCGTCGCGTCGGCATCCGATCTCGATGTCGATGCGGCGAATCTGGCGTTCATTTAAGTGGGTGTGAACTCCGCAACCACGCAATTGGCGATGCTAAATTCGATTGGAGCTGAGTATTTGGTCCCCGATGCGGCCACTTTCAGCGCTCCAGTCTCGGAGCTTGCGGAGAGACTTTCCCGGCGGCCCTCCTTCTTGAATCAACCGCAATGTTGACTTTGCTGTTGGATCCCAAATTGTCGCCGAGTGGAATCGCGAGGCTTTAATACGCGACTCGAAAAGGAACCTATCTTAGGTAACAATTTACAGGTTACCCAAATGAGTTCTTGAGGTCTATGTTTGAGTTTCAGTTGCCACGACAGATAGGTTTCCGGTCAGGCCCGAATCTGATTCGTAACTGCAACGGCTTCGTTTCGAAAGAGGACTTGGCATTGCGACGACGTACCTGATACACTGGACGTTCAACAAAACAATGGTCAAATTCTTCTGAATTGGGTTCATCCCATCCACGCGGCGGGGACTCGCTACATGGAAAACGGAGAGGAGTAATTCAGGTGCGCCGACCAAAACTTGAGTAACAAATGTTTTGGTAACTTTAGTGATGAATTCACTTGCCATCGACAGGAAATCAGGTAGTATGTAACAGCGCAAACATCTCCTTCAGGGTTTGAGTCCGTTCCGGGCACGCAGAAAAAAGAGCGTGCGCGAGCTCGGGAAAATGCGTGTATACGTTTACACGCGGAGACGAAGTGAATGACCAAACTTCGCAAAAGCTGTCGCAGAGGGTTTCCAAATATGCGTCATTTCGGCCAGCAAACAGTTGGTCGGCCAGTGGCTTGCCTCGCCAAGTGTGCTTGACCAACAGACCTGGATGTTCAAGTCTGATTTTTAAAGCGTAGGTGCAAATCGATAACCAAGCCCTGGCTTAGAGCCACAGCGGGCACGCAGAAATTAGAGCGTACAGCCGGCCAGGAGACTTGTGTGAGTGCGTCTGCACGGATGGAGATGAAGTGAGCTGTCGTACGTTGCAATACCCATCGCAAGAGAGCTTACCGGCAAGAATCTTTTCAGGCGATCGTGATCTGTCAACTGCTTGGCGCAAGAATCCCCGTAGTCTGATTGCCAAGGTTCGCACATGGCGAACGGTCCTCTTCACCATTTTGACGGGCTTCACTTCGTTAGCCATCTTCGGCGCAGAGACCGGAATCGCGCTGCCGGCACTCACCAGCCCTGCCCCGGGAAGCGTTCTGTCGGGCTCAACAGTCAGCTTTTCATGGACTGCCAGCAGCGGTGTCACGGCCTATCAGCTATGGGTCGGATCCACGGTGGGGACGGACAATCTGGGTCTGTGCTCCGTCTCGACGACCACCTGTAATGTGACTGGCCTGCCCACAAACGGTTCCGCTATCTATGTCGCGCTGGCCTGGGAAATTTCAGGCGTCTGGCAGACTGCCAAATACATCTATACCGCGGCCGCGGCTCCAAAGCCGACATTGAGCATCAGCGCCACCAGCATCGCCTTCGGCAATGTGAACGTGAATACGCCGGTAACATATACTGTGATTTTGACGTCAACCGGGACGGCAGCGCTAACCGTGAGCGCGACCGCCGTGACAGGAACCGGCTATACGGTTTCCGGAGCCAGCTTCCCGCTGACGCTGACTCCCAATCAGACTGCTACATTGATCGTGAAGTTCGATCCCACTGCGGTCGGCGCAGCAGCAGGAACGCTGACCTTGACGAGCAACTCCTCGACGGGAGTATCGACGGCTATAGCCTTGAGCGGCGTGGGCATTAGCCTTCTGCCGGCACTCGCCAGCCCTGCCCCGGGAAGCGTTCTGTCCGGCTCAACGGTCAGCTTCACATGGACTGCCGGCAGCGGTGTCACGGCCTATCAGCTATGGGTCGGATCCACGGTGGGGACGGACAATCTGGGTCTGTGCTCCGTCTCGACGACCAGCTGCAATGTGACTGGCCTGCCCACAAACGGTTCCGCTATCTATGTCACGCTGGCCTGGGAAATTTCAGGCGTCTGGCAGACTGCCAGATACATCTATACCGCGGCCGCGGCTCCAAAGCCGACATTGAGCATCAGCGCCACCAGCATCGCCTTCGGCAATGTGAACGTGAATACGCCGGTAACACATACTGTGATTTTGACGTCAACCGGGACGGCAGCGCTAACCGTGAGCGCGACCGCCGTGACAGGAACCGGCTATACGGTTTCCGGAGCCAGCTTCCCGCTGACGCTGACTCCCAATCAGACTGCTGCATTGATCGTGAAGTTCGATCCCACTGCGGTCGGTGCAGCAGCAGGAACGTTGACCTTGACGAGCAACTCCTCGACGGGAGTATCGACGGCTATAGCCTTGAGCGGCGTGGGCATTAGCCTTCTGCCGGCACTCGCCAGCCCTGCCCCGGGAAGCGTTCTGTCCGGCTCAACGGTCAGCTTCACATGGACCGCAGGCAGTGGCGTCACTGCCTATCAGCTTTGGGTCGGGTCCACTGTCGGGTCCGACAACCTGGGCCTGTGCGCCATTTCGACGACCACCTGCAAGCTGACAGACGTGCCGATGAACGGGACTAAGGTCTATGTCATGTTGGCCTGGGAAATCTCAGGGGTCTGGCAGACTGCCAAGTACACCTATATTGCGGCCGCGGCCGCTGCAGCTCCAAAGCCGACGCTTAGCGCGCTCAGCTGCACCAGTGCATCGATTACCGGGGCGGGCATAGACAGCTGCACGGTTAAACTGAACTCTGCCGCCGGCAGCGGCGGTCTGGCGGTGAGCCTCTCGAGCAGCAACACGAATGTGACGGTTCAGTCCTCGGTGACGGTAGCGGCGGGAGCTGCCACGGCGAGCTTCACCGCTACCGTCGCCGCGATAACAACGGCGCAAACGGCCACTCTTACTGCCTCGGCGGGAGGAGTGGCGGAGCTCTTCGTCATCGATCTAGGCGGGGCGGCGCCGGCGCTCACCTTGCAATCGACCAGCATCGCTTTTGGCGATGTTACTGAGAGCGGCCCGGTCTACCAGTCAGTCACCTTGACCTCCTCGGGCAGCGCACCCCTGACTATTAGCGCCGGGTCGACGACCGGAGCCGGCTTTACGTTGTTTGGGATAAGCTTCCCGCTAACCCTGAGCCCAAAGCAGACCACTACGCTCCAGATCGAGTTCGATCCCACTGCACCCGGTGCGGCGAGCGGGAAACTGACGCTGACCAGTAACTCCTCGACGGGAGCCACCTCAACCATCAGTTTGAGCGGAACGGGCGTGGCGGGAAAGTATGAGGTCAACGTGACCTGGAGTGCACCCGCGAGTTCTCAAGTTCCGATTTCAGGCTATTACGTATATCGGGCTGCGGAAGGAGGCTCGACTTTCTTGCGGCTGAATCCAACAGTCGATACTGCGACAACATATACAGACACCTCTGTTGTCGAGGGCGCCACCTACGTCTATTACGTTGAGAGCGTCGACAGTGCAGGCGTCACGAGTGTTCCGTCCGCCTCTATCACCATCGCCGTTCCGTAGAGATCCAGGGGAATATCGGGAACAGATCGTGAGCCGAAACGGATGCGGTGCTTCGTGCGCCGCGCACATCGAAGATCGCAGATGTAGATACAGCCAGGAGCGAGTCTCCTGGCTGTATCTACATCTGCGACTTCAGGGCCACTTCAGTGACGCCGTCTAGCGGAGCTTACCGTTAGGCGAAGGACAACTGCTTGGACATTGCCAGTTGCTTCCGATGCTTGTAGAACATGGCTCCGAAGCACGATCCCCCGGCCAGCAGCAGGAACATGAAGGTTGCGCCACCCTCGGGTACAGCCACGTTGCCCACAAATTCCTGCGGGAACGGGTCGCCCACGGGAGTTATGCCAGCGCCGGTTGGCGTATAGAGCCAGAGGCTTGAGCTTTCTAATTCCGCTAATGCCGCACTGCCATCCGAGCCCCCAGAAAGACTCCCATAGAGGGCGATCATCTGGTTGACGAGTGTCTGCTGCGCTGCGGATAAGTCTCCCCATGGAACCGGGCTGCCTGAGTGCAATGAGCCGATGTACCAAATCGCCGCAGAGAGGTTAGCTTGCTGCGCCGGAGTTCCCGTAGCCATCTGGGCCGACAAGTTGGCGATCGCCGCATATCCATCGAGCCCAATGGTCTTACCAAACAAGGTGCTGCTGTCCAGCGTCGCTACCGACATCGTAGCCAACGACGCAAACGAAGCAGCAGTGGCTTGCCAGGATTCACTGGGCAGGAAAATTTCGTCGTTATAGTCGTCGCAGATAAATCCGGGCGCTTCTGCGACTCCGTTTACGGTTCCGGTGTAATAGCCGGCATACGACCCGAGTGTCTGTACGCTGGTGTTTTTTATACCGGTGAAATCAATCGTGACGTCTTGCCCAAACGCGGGAACGCCGAACCAGAGCACCACAAGACCGATGACGGCCGTAAATCCTCCAACTTTAATTTTCATAGCTTCCTCTCAATTATCTTTGTCGAGATACACGACTCGGGCAGCTTGCGCAATCCCGGCGTCCGATGAACTGATCCTATCGGGAAACAAAATTTTGTCAAGGACAAATTTTCTGTAACTTGTTGAAGTAACATCACTTACAGACTTCGGTAACTCCAGGAGGGTATCTAAAAAACCTCCGCTTGAAATCTACGGTACCGCCTGACAGTTTCTTCCCGTTGAGGGAATGCCGGGAAGTCTCGTCGCGCCGTCGTGAAGAACAGGGCGCGAAACCGTCCGTTTTGCGGGCAGGCATGCCTCGGAAGGTGTACCGCGCCTTGCGGCGCGTGGCCATTTTTTGCTTCATACTGGAGGTTGGCTGCGAGGCTGGTGAACGACGCAGTCTTGGAGGCGTAAGGTTGAGATTCTCTTGTAGTTGGCACACGGTTTTGGCGCTTGGCCTGGTTGCCACTTTTGTTTCGGCATGTTCACTCGACCCCAATCTACGCAAGCAGAATTATTTTCAGAGTGGAGAGAGCTACTTCGAAAAAGGCAAGTACAGCGAGTCGGCGATTGAGTTCGCCAATGCTATCAAGATCGATCCGGACTACGCAGATGCGCACTTTCAACTTGCGGAAAGTTACTTGAACCTGCGCCAGCCGGACCGGGCATTACCAGAGTTTGAACGCACGGTGGAGTTACGCCCAGATTACTTTAGGGCTCGACTCGCGATGGCCAACCTACTAACTACCAGCCGAAATTTTATGGGGGCGCAGGAACAGACGGACTGGCTGCTGAAGAGGCGGCCCAATGACCCTGCCTCACATGCCGCGGCTTCCAGTTTGCTGGCCGCAGAAAACAGGGTCGCGGACGCAATCCGCGAAACGCAACAGACAATCGCATTGGCGCCTTCGCAATGGGAGTTCCACTTGGGTCTCGGACTCCTGCAGCTGAAAGACAATCAACCCGATGCTGCCGAGGCCAGTTTCAAAAAAGTCATGGAGATGGATCCTAAAGCGGTGCAGGCGCGATTGCTACTGGGATCTTTTTATGAATCCGCAAATCGGTTGACTGAAGCGGAGCAGCAGTTCACAGACGCCATCGCGCTTGACCCGCATACCGTTTCACCGCGCGAAGCGCTGGCTCGGTTATACCTGGCTGAAGGCAAGAAGAATGAAGCGGAGCAAATCCTTCAACAAGCCGTGCGCGACCTTCCGGAAAGCGCAGATTGCTATCTGGCTCTCAGTAACTTCTATTTTGTTACGGGCAACCTGGACAGAGCGGTGGCCGAATACACCGCCCTCTACCAGCGTCACTCCAATGACATTCAGATAAAGAAAAAATATATCCAGCTTCTGATTCAAACAACCCATTACGAGCAAGCGGGCAGACTGAACGATGAAATTCTAAAAAGCAGCCCAAACGACGGAGACGCACTGGTTTTCCGCAGTCAGATGCAAATCAGCCAAGGCGACGTAAACGACGCTGAACAGACGCTCGAAACCGTGATTCACAATGCACCCGATGACAGCCTGGCTCACTACGCATTGGGCGTGGCCTATCAAAAGCAAGGCTTTATGGATCGAGCCGAGAACCAATGGAGAACTGCCTTGCGGCTGAATCCCGATCTACTCGATGCCGAGCGCGCAATCGCCGACGCTGCGATGCTGAAAGGCGATATGGTCTCGCTCCAGGACGCCACCAACCAAATGATCAGGCTAGAACCCGGCTCGCCGGATGGCTATGCGTTGCGTGCCCTCTGCAGCATCAATCGCAAGCAATATGACGAAGCTGAGAGAGATATTCGCAGGGCCATTGCCGTGGCTCCACAAAGTGCAGCTGGCTACGTCCAGACCGGGAACCTCAGGTACGCCGAAATGCAGTACGCTGAAGCCGCTACCGCCTATCAGACTGCATTGGACAAGAACGTCAATTCGACGGACGCTCTGCGCGGATTGATGAATTCCTACATTGCGCAGAAGCAGGTGGATAAGGCGATTGCCGTGGCCGAGGCGCAAATTGCAAAATCGCCCGCCAGCAGCGGTTCTTTCAGCTTGCTCGGCTCGGTGCTTTTCTATTACAAAAGCGATCTCAGCGGCGCAGAAACCGCCCTGAGGAAAGCCGTTGCACTCGATGCCCACAATGTGAGTGCCTCGCTGCGGTTGTGCCAGGTGCTCGCGGCAAAGGGAGAGATCGATCAGGCTATAGTCAGTAACCAGCAGGCGATCAAGGATAACCCCCGCTATGCGGAACTCTACCTTCAGCTGGGAAATCTGCTTGAATCCAGGTTGAATTGGAAGGGGGCGGAGAGCGCTTTTCAGAACGCATTGGCCATCGACTCGCAGGATCCGGTGGCCTCCAACGAACTCGCACGTGCGATGCTGCATGCGGGCGGAGACTCCGACGTTGCGTTATCCCTGGCGCAGACGGCGCTGAGAGGGTTGCCCAAGTCTCCCGCGGTTTCCGACACTCTGGGATGGATCTACTACCAGAAGGGGGCGTTCGCGCTGGCAAACAATTATCTTGAGCAAGCGCTTCGGCTGGAGGAACAGAACCATCTGCCGGACAATCCCGATATCCGTTATCACCTGGGAATGGCGTATGTGAAGACCAGGCGATTGGCGTTGGCCAAAGAGCAATTCGAACGTGTATTGAAGACAAATCCGGATTATCAGGGCGCAGCAGAAATCAAGCAGGAACTCATCGGCTTGAAATCATAAAACGTGGCGAAAAACACCGCGACAGAATGGGCTTCGCAACATGGCACACACACATCGCACGCGTGGATGAAGCGGTCTAGAGCACGACATGCTATGCCCATTCCAGCAGGTGTCCACGACTTCGGTGTTGAGAGCGCCGTGTTCAACTTGGTAGCTGCGACCGCTAAATTCTCAGTGAGCAGCACACACCGCTGAACTTATGCGACGCCAAGATACAGATAAATACAAATCGCCGCCTATCGTAACTAGAATTTGCAAATATCTAATAGCTGTACTCTCCCCGGATCGAGATGCCGGGCGCCTGACTTATCGTCACTACCTCCAGCTTAGCGGAAGAGCTCGATTTGTCTCTCCTGCTAGGCCTCGCCTTGTGGGGAATGGCACTTCCCACTCCGACATCGAGAAAGTTCCGATAGATCCGCGGCATATAACCCATTTAGAACGACTTCACATTCACGGTGCCTCAAACCCTCTCTGAATAATGTGCGCCTCACCAATTGTTCGAGGTAATTCATTCACAAAGATTCAGTGTCCTTTCCTAAGTTCGCGACGCGCCCCTAACTTGCGGACTAATAGCGACTTATGTCCGTTGCTTATAGGATGAGTTACTAAAGTGACCGACGTAACCATCTACTTGTGACCATTGTCACCGAATAGTACCCAATCACTGTTAAACTCATATTCAAGAATCCTTTTATCTGACAAGCGTAGCGCGGCCATGCAAATGCGTAGATGGCCCGCAACGGGAGGCGTGTGTGAACACGTTATTGAATATGGAACAGACCCAGGCAATTTATCGTCGCTCCTTATCGGCGCTTGCATTTTTGCTATCAACTGCAGATTCCCAACTGGATCAACATGTATCGAAAGGGCGCGTTCAACTGCGCCGACTCAACTGTTTGCGTAAATGCCTGCTCACTCTGATGTTGTCCTCGCTGTTACCCTTCGCATTGTGGGGCCAGGCGCTCACCACCCCCGCCCCGGGTAGCATTCTGCCTGGCTCATCGGTAACCTTCTCCTGGACGGCAGGCACCGGAGTCGCGCAGTATCAACTTTGGTTGGGAAGCACACCGAGCAACTCCGGGAACATAGGTGTGTATTCGCCCACGACTCCGTCGGTCTCGGTGACCGGGTTGCCCACCAACGGGACGACGGTCTACGCTACGCTTGCCTGGTATGCAGGCGGCAGCTGGTACAGTTCCAGTTACACGTACACCGCAGCAGGATCATCCCAGGCGGCTGTGGGCGCAGTTTCCTGCAGCAGCGCTTCGATGACGGGCTCTGGAACCGATGCCTGCACGGTGACGCTGACTGCGGCAGCGGCGAGCGGCGGGCTGAGCGTGAGTCTTTCAAGCAGCAATGCGTCCGTTACTGTGCCGCCCACGGTTACCGTGCCGGCCAATGCCGCCAGTGCTGGATTCACTGCCACCGTATCCTCAGTCGCAACCGCTCAGACCGCGACGCTCACCGCGACGGGAGCAGGCATTGCGAAGAGCGTTGCCCTGCAATTGAGTGCCTCTGCGTCAAGACTGAGCCTCGCGACTTCAAATTCGCTATCGACTTACGGCGGCGTAGTAACGTTCACAGCGACGATATCGAGCGGCCCTACGGGCACCGTGACGTTCTATGATGGTGGGTCCTCCATCGGCACAGGCACCATCAATGGAACGACTGCTACGCTCACAACAAGCTCTCTCATCGCGGGTTCGCACGCCATTACCGCGAACTGGCCCGGAAATGGCCATTATTGTGCCGTCACTTCGGCAGCCCTGACTCAAGTCGTGAACAAAGCAGCGCCTGCACTGATCTGGAGCGCGCCGGCGGCTATCGTCTACGGCACTACGCTGAGCGCGACTCAGCTTGACGCATCTTCGACGGTGAAAGGCGCCTTTGCTTACACACCGGTGATGGGAACGGCGCTCAGCGTCGGAGCGCATACTTTGTCGGCCACTTTCACTCCCACCGACACCACCGACTATTTGACAAATACAATAACCGTCACACTGACCGTGAGTGCTGCCACGCCGATTCTGAGCATCGGTGCGGCCAGCGTTGCTTTCGGCAATGTGGCTGTGGGTTCGAGTCTCAAACAGTCTCTGATCTTGACCTCCAAAGGCACGGGGTCACTCACTATCAGCGCAGCGGCAGTTACTGGAGCGGGCTTCGCGGTGTCGGGAGCTACGCTGCCCATCACGTTGGCTCCGGGCCAGGTGGCAACGCTCAATGTGCAGTTCGATCCCGCTGTCGCGGGCGCTGCGACAGGTCAATTGACCATAAACAGCAACTCTTCAACCAATGGCACCGCGCTCATTAGCCTGAGCGGCACCGGAACGGCTGGTCAGCCGGCGCTCACAAGCCCCACGCCGGGTAGCATTCTGCCTGGCTCATCGGTAACCTTCTCCTGGACGGCGGGCACAGGAGTCACGCAGTATCAACTTTGGCTGGGAAGCACACCAAGCAACTCCGGCAACCTGGGTGTGCTTTCGCCCTCGACTCCTTCGGTCTCCGTGACCGGGCTGCCTACGAACGGGGCGACGGTCTACGCTACGCTCGCCTGGTATGCCGGCGGCAACTGGTACAACTCCAGCTACACGTACACCGCAGCAGGATCATCCCAGGCGGCTGTGGGTGCAGTTTCCTGCAGCAGCGCTTCGATGACGGGCTCTGGAACCGATGCATGCACAGTGACGCTGACCGCGGTAGCGGCGAGCGGCGGGCTGAGCGTGAGTCTTTCAAGCAGCAATGCGTCCGTTACTGTGCCGCCCACGGTGACGGTGCCGGCCAATGCCACCAGCGCCGGATTCGCTGCGACTGTATCCTCGGTCGCAACCGCTCAGACCGCGACGCTGACTGCGACGGCAGCCGGCATTGCGAAGAGCGCTACGGTGCAATTGAATGCAGCTACTTCGATCCTGAGCGTCAATGCGACCAGCGTAGGATTCGGCGACGTGGCGTTGAACACGGGTGCAACGCAAACTGTGACCTTGACTTCAACGGGCACGATAGCTGTAACGGTCAACTCGGCAGCGGTGACGGGCACAGGCTTCTCGCTTGCAGCCGCCACTTTTCCGCAGGTACTGACTCCGGGTCAAACATCGGTGCTGAATTTGCAGTTCGATCCGGCCGCGGCGGGGTCGGCTACGGGGCAGCTAGCCATTGCCAGCAATTCCTCAACAGGCGGCACGGTTGTGGTTAACCTGACCGGCACAGGCACGGCGAGCGCATATGCAGTCGACCTGACTTGGAATGCGCCAACTGGTTCCACGGATCCGGTAGCAGGCTATAACGTCTACCGGGCTCCAGGCGGGACCACGACGTATCAACTGATAAATTCGTCGGAGGTTACCCAAACAACATACGTGGATAGCACAGTGCAGAGCGGTCAGGAGTATAACTACATGGTGGAAAGTGTCGACCCTTCCGGGATGGAGAGCCAACCATCCAACCCAACACTTGTGACTGTCCCGTAATACGGGGTAAAGGCGCGCGACACTTCGGCGTTTTTGGGTCCTGTCATTTCCGGGGCAGGACCCGCAGCCGCCAGACTGGGTTTGCGCGGCCACTGCCTGGTCTGGTGCTCAAGTTCCTGTCATTGTCGCCCGGTTTATACAAGTTGACAGGGATACATCTTGCCCTTCCGTTAAATCCGTTGGTTTTTTTCCTGGTTTAGCCCAAAGTAATAGCTTCCGACGACCCGATCTGCCCCTATAATCGACTCACTTAACTTAAACAGTCCTTCGGGAGCAGACGTGAATACTCTATTTGCGCTAGCCCTTTTGGCGGCTGCAGGCAATCTGCCTCCAGTTCAGACGGTGAAGCCTTTGAATGCCTCGGCCACTCAACCTGTCTTTCTCAAGATCCCCAAGGGGGAGAACGGCCTAACCCTCTACGACCCCAAGGGGGAAGTGGTCGCTCATTGCGACAAGAAAGGGGAAGACGCCTTTGGGAACTGCAAGCTGGAGCCCGGCGTCAGCCTGGATGACCTGATGAATGCCTGGGTCCATGCCTATAAGGACATCCAGAAGTAGCCAGCCTCGGGTTGAATGTTGGCCCGCAACTGTTGCAGGCTGCGGTGGCGCATGGAGAGCGGTGGCTCGCGACCAACACAGCATCCGTTCGATCTGCGCCGGTTGCCTGTCCGGGAGCAGTCCATGCAAGGCTTGAAGCAGCGCAACGCGCCCAGCAACAACCTGAAGCGCATGCCGCATAAGAGCATTCGCATTCAGCGTGTCCGCACTCGCAGATCGTCACCCGCGGATCGCGCACAGACAAATAGCAGATCCAATAGCCTGTCGCCATACCGTCGCCGGAACGCGCCCAAAAGAAGCGGATCCTCTGGGCCGCCTGTTCCCGCTCTCTTCACCGATCTGCGCTATAATCTCGGTTTAGCGGGCCATTAAGACGTTTTCGCTCCCGGCAGCGCGTCTCCTTGCCGGTGCTCCCAAAGTTAGATTCGAATCCCCAGCTCGCGCTTTTGCCTGTTTCTTTCGGAAATACGAAGCTCAATCGCACCGGAGTCGACAGATGGAGATGCCTCTCGATCGCCGTGCCATGACGCAACTGCTGCGCCAGTGGGGTAAGGGGGATAAAGCTGCACTGGACGAGCTCATGCCCATAGTCTACGACCAGCTTCACAAGCTGGCGTCTCGTTGCATGCGCGCAGAGCGCCCTGGCAACACTCTTCGCGCCACCGCGCTGGTCCATGAAGCTTATCTGAGGCTGATCGATTCTGAAGTTGCGTGGCAGGATCGCGTCCATTTTTTCGCCGTCTCAGCCCGCTTGCTGCGCCGCATCCTCGTCGATCATGCAAAGGCGAACAGGCGCCACAAGCGAGGCGGCGGCGCGGAAAAGATTCCCCTCGATGAAGCGGTAATGGTCGGCCCGCAATCCACGGCCGAACTGTTGGAATTGGACCTGGCGCTCGAACATCTGGCCGCGCAGGACAAGCGCAAGAGCGAAGTCGTCGAGCTACTTTGTTTCGGCGGCCTCACATACGACGAAACTGCCGAGGCGCTCCACATCTCGCCGGCCACAGTGCACCGCGAGTTGCAGTTGGCCCGTGCATGGCTTCATCGCGAACTTTCGCGGAGTACTTCCTAGCGAGGCCTATGCTTCACCCAGTCGAGCGCTGGCAACAGATCGAATCGCTCTTTCACGAGGGTCTCGCCCTGCCTCAAGAAGCCCGGGCTCGATTTCTCGACAAGCAGTGCGGGGGCGATCTGGAGCTGCGCCGGGAGGTTGATGCGCTGCTCAACTCCGCTGGCGAGCCAATGGACTTCATCGAGCAATCAATCAGCCACGCGGCTCACGACCTCGCCATCGGATCTGCTTCGGATCTCATCGCCTTCGGTACGGTATTGGGTCGCTATGAAATCGTCTCCTTCATCGGCTCGGGCGGAATGGGCCGGGTTTACCTGGCGCGCGACACCCAGCTCAACCGCAAGGCGGCTGTCAAGATTCTCGCCCCGGCTCTGGTATTGGACGAGCGCGGGCTGCGCCGGTTTGAAAAAGAGGCGCACGCCGCTTCGGCATTGAACCATCCGAATATTCTTACTATCTATGAATTCGGGCACGCCGACGGCCTCGCCTATATCGCCTCGGAATATGTGGAGGGTCCTACGCTGCGGCACAAGCTCGACGCCGGCCCTTTGCTGCTTAGTGAGGCAGTAGATATCGCCATCCAGATTGCGAGGGCGCTCGATGCCGCACATGCTTCCGGCATCGTGCATCGCGACATCAAGCCGGAAAACGTGATCATCCGCGCCGACCATCTTATCAAGGTGGTCGATTTCGGCATTGCCAAGCTGAGTGAATCGCACTCCCGGCAGGGTACTTTCCAGTCCGCACTCGTCTCATCGGTGACCATCAGCCAGGCCGGCATGGTCGTGGGCTCGGCAAGATACATGTCCCCAGAACAGGCTCGTGGGCAATTAGTCGATCCCCGAAGCGATATCTTCAGCCTTGGTGTGGTTCTTTACGAAATGGTCTGTGGCAAATGCCCGTTCGATGGCGAAACCGTGAGCGATGTGATTGCCGAAATCCTGAAAAGCGTGCCACAACACCTGGGCGAGATCCTTCCGGACTCGCCGCGCCAGCTCGAAAACATTTTGGGCAAAGCGATGGCGAAGGACCGCGAAAGCCGCTACCAGAGCGTCAATGAGATGCTCGTCGATCTCAACGAATTTCAAAGCCGTCTCCAATACGAGGCCAGGTTCCCGGCAGCGGCCAATGTGGATACCGACGGCCCGCGCTGTCTTACGGCTCTGCCATTCGCGGACACCGCGTCCAAAAGAGCCAGTGCGGTTGTCGCCGAAACCACGCCGCTCGCTGTTATCTCTCATTTAAGGCGCCTCACAATTCCACTTCTGCTCCTGATGCTCGCGGTGCTCGGCGTCCTCTTCGCCATCGTCGAACGAGGACATAATGCTGCAGGCCCGCAAGCCTTGCCCCGCACGCTCGCCATTCTGCCGTTCCATAATCTGCGCCAGGACTCGTCGATTGACTATCTGGGTTTTTCACTCGCAGACGCGGTCATAACGGAGCTGAGTTCGGTCAATGGGCTTGTCGTGCGTCCATCTTCTTCGATCTATGCCTACCGTAACCAGAGCATCGATCCACGGCAGGTTGGCCGCCAACTCGATGTGGACACACTTCTCACCGGCGGCTTCATCAAAGATGGAGACGATCTGCGCATCACCGCACAGCTTATCGATCTCAAACCCAACCGTATTCTGTGGCGCGATACCATCAATATCAAGTTCGACAAGCTACTCACCGTGCAAGACCGCGTCTCACAGGAGATCGTGAAGGGCTTGGAGCTGCACTTATCGCCACAGAACGCCGCCGCCAATCCGGCTGATCCGCAGGCATATGAGGATTATCTGCACGGCGTGGACCTGTTTGCGATGAATGATTTCACCGCGGCCATCGCCATGCTCGAGAAATCAGCCGCACTCAGTCCGAATTACGCGCCCACCTGGGCGCATCTAGGACAGGCCTATGCCGCCAGCGCGACGCTGCAACTGGGCGGCCGCGAACAGTACGATAAAGCCCAGGCAGCCTACGAGAAGGCGATCGCCCTCAATTCAAATCTTGCCGAGCCGCGCATCTATATGGCCAACATGCTTATTGATACAGGCCGAGTGGAACAGGCCGTGCCTCTGCTTCGAACTGCGCTCCAGACCAGTCCGGATTCCGCGGAAGTGCACTGGGAGCTCGGTTATGCCTATCGATTCGCCGGAATGTTGCAGGAGTCGGTCTCCGAGTGCGAACGCGCGCGCCGGCTTGATTCGCAGGTGAAGATCAACAGCTCGGCGATTAATGCCTACCTCTACCTTGGCCAGTACACGAAGTTCCTCGCAAGCCTTCCGGATTCCGATGCGGCGTACGTTCTGTTTTATCGCGGCTTCGCCGAATATTACCTGCAGCGCCCACAGGAGGCTGCCCAGGACTTCGATCGCGCCTACGCCCGCAACCCAGATTTGTTTCAGGCCAAAATCGGAAAGACATTGAGCGACTCGATCACCGGCCACCGGGACGCCGGCCTTGAGCTCCTTCGACACACTCAGGATGAGGTGGAGGACCGCGGAGTGGGTGACGCGGAAAGCATGTACAAGATCGCGCAGGCGTATGCCGTGCTCGGGGACAGGCCCGATGCGCTGCATGCGCTGAGTCACACAGTAGGAGGCGGTTTCTTCTGCTCCGCGTGCTTCGCGACCGATCCGCTCCTGGCGACCATTCGCAACGATCCCGAGTTTCAACGGCTTGGCAACGATGCGCGACGGCGTCACGAGCAATTCAAGTCCAGCTTCTTCTGAGGAGTTGCGATCACGGCGCGGCTTGTAGAAAGAGTCAAGCTGCGCCAACAGGGGCAAACTCGTTCAGCTTGGCTTTTAGAACCGCCTTGCTCACGGGAGTTTCATGCAACAGCAGCTCTGTGGCCTGTACGAGGGGGTTCTCATGGAACCACTGCTGCACGATGTTTTCGTGAAGCAGATTGGTGACTGCCAGCAACGACATTCCCTGGTGATGCGCCATCCACTCGCGAGTGAGAACTGGATCTCGCAACGATGAAATGAAGTCCGCGGACTCATAGAACCCGTACATGCCGACCCAATGGGCAGCTTCCATGCGTCGGAGGTTCCGAAGAGCCTCCTGCGGGTCTGCGCACAACGCCAGAAAACTGGAGTAAGGCGAAACGACTGGTCCGGCATCGGCTTCAAACCATAGCGCGATGCGCGGCACTCCAAAAGCCTGGTAGCGATAGTGGCCGGCGTCGTCCTTCCGCGCGGCTCCTGACTCCGAGATGCCCCAGGGAATTCCCAGAGAATGTGCAAATGCGCGCTGCACGTAGACGACAGCTCGCTGCGTGCGAGCGATGAGTGTGTCGGGATAACTCCGCATCCACAGCGCAGGCATGAGGTATTCGAACATGGTTCCCGACCAGGAAAGCAGCAGAAAACGCCCATAAGCGAAGGCATGTTCACGGGACAGCTTGAACCAGCTCTGTTGAGGAAGGTCGCCGCGCGCGATGGCAAGAAAAGTGGCGATGCGAGCCTCCGATGCGATCATGTCGTAGCAAGCTTCGTGCAGTTTGTCTGCGCGCACATCATACCCGATAGAGAGAATTTGGCGACCGGGATCGATGAGAAACCCAAATTCTGTTTCTTCCGCAAGGCGGCGAGCGTCATTTGCAATATCGCGGAGCGCGGCGATCAACCCGCGAAGATTGTTTATGGCAGCAACAATCAGTTGGCGCAACCGCTCCGCGAGTTCGAGCGTCGATGCGTCGAGTCCGTTCCATGCATGGGCCGCGCGGACATCCAATGCTTCAGCGTAGGCAAGCAAATCTTTGATGGAGAGCGTGCCGACATCATCGTCAAGAGCTAGTTGAGGCAGCGTGCGAAGCGGTGCAAACTCCGGCGATGCCCATGGGATGTAGTCGCAGATCACAGTGCGAATGGAATGGATGCGCGCAAGAGTTTCTTCTTTCCACCAGGAACCGTTTGCGTCTTGTGAAGTGGATTGAGAAGAAGCGGTTAGCGCGGCTTCGGCCGCCGGCAACCAGTCGAGCCAATCCGTATAGCCGGCCGAGGCGGCAGGCAACGGGAGTTTCTTGACCGAAGCAGGAAGATGATGTGAAGTTTGCATCATGCGCCAATGCGCCCGTAGGCTCTCAAACAAATGGTTTGTGAGAACCGGCTTTCTAAGCAAGTCCTTCGCACCGGAGTGCAGCGTATAGAGCGATGCCACAAAGTTGCCGCTATCTACCGAGGAGACAAAAGGAGCCGCGTCAAGTGGCTCGAGGGTCTGGGTGTTGTACCAATTGTAGAGGTGCCCTCGGTACTTCTTCAGCCGCCCGATGCTTGCGAGACTTCCTCGAGTCAGCGTGACAAACTCCGGCAGAGTCAGGAAGCCCAGTTCGCAGGCGGCTTGGCGGGCATTCAATAGGAGGCCTACGTTGGTTGGCGAAACACGCGCGGCTTCAAACAGCCCGTCCTCCTCGACGTTGTCCGGAATCAGGTAATTGTGGCGTTCACCGCCAAATTGATAGAAGTAACGCCAAATGCGCAGTGCGTGGCTAAGCAGGAAGACTTGATTCGCCGGAGTCACCGAGACGCGCTCGCGTGGCGGGCGGTCAAGCCATGCAGTGACAGCGTTGGCCACGGACCAGAGCAGGAGAATGGGCGCCGCGTAGATGATCGCCACCCTGTGCGGCGCGCTAAGCCAGACAAGCGCGGCGAGTCCAATTGCAACCACGGGCATAAAAGTGAGGTAGCGGTCGACGGGCGTGCGATCGCTCAAGCGCATCTCGGCCTGGGCAGCGGTCTCCCATTCAAGCAGGCGTTGGCCGGTAATAAACCTTCGCACCAGTGAGCGAACGATCGCGTCGATCGTAAGCAATGTTTGATGAGGAAGAAAGATGAGATGGAAAAGAGTCAAGATTGAAGAATGACCCAACGCAGAAAAGGCCTCGGAGACCTGCCCTTTGTAACCGCCCAGGAGAGCGCGTCCAAGGCTGAAAGTGAACTGGACAAAGATCGGGAAGATGAGCAGAAGAAGAGAAACCATAGTCCAGTAGAGTGGCCCTCCCGGCAATCCGCACCATCCTGCGACGAACAGAATGAACAGGAAAGGATCGACAAGCGAGCGGCGCAAATTATCAAATATCTTCCAGCGCGAGATTTCCGAAATCGGGTTGGAGACCCAGCGGCCCGATTCGTCCGGAACACGCGAAAACATCCACTGTAGAATCTGCCAGTCGCCGCGAACCCAGCGATGAATTCGGCGACTGTGGGCGCTGTAGTGGGAGGGATACTCGTCGACAATCTCAACATCTGTGACCAGTCCGGCGCGCGCATAGGCCCCTTCAATCAGGTCATGGCTGAGCAGGGCATTGCGAGGAAATCGGCGATTTAGAACCGCGTGAAGTATAGCGGCCTCGTAAATCCCTTTGCCGGTAAAGCTGCCTTCGCCAAACAGGTCCTGATATGCGTCGGAGATGGCGCGCGTGTAAATATCAAACCCGTTCTGTCCTGAGTAAATCGCCGCCAGACGGGAACGCGCTGTTGAACGTACAGCGACACCTACGCGAGGCTGCAGGATGCCATAACCTTCTGTGACGATACGCAACTTTGGATCGATGCTGGCCTGATTAAGAGGATGGGCGATCGCGCCAATCATGCGAGCCGCTGTGCCGCGGGGCAACTCCGTGTCGGAATCGAGGGTAATGATATAGCGGATGTGCCTGAGGGCTTTGACGAAGCCGGATTTAATGGGAAAAGCATCGAACTCGCCCATCAGGAGCTTGTTCAGATCGAGGAGCTTGCCGCGCTTGCGTTCCCAGCCCATCCATACACCCTGGCGAGCGTTGAAGACCCGATGGCGATGAAGGAAAATAAAGCAGCCGCCTCCGGGTGTTGCGCAATACTTCGAGTTCAGCTCGTCGATGAGGCGCGCTGCGAGATCGACGAGTGGATGGGAATCTTTCTCATGCGGATTCGTGACTGAATCCGACAAATCGGTGAGCAGAGCAAAGTGAAGATTGGGATCGCGATTGGCAAGGTATCGCACCTCGATGTCGTTGACCAGTCCACGCACCTGCTTTTCATTCAGGAGCAGTGTCGGGACAGTGACGAGCGTTGCGCAGTCTTGCGGTATGGCCTTGCTGAAGTCAAGTTTTGGCAGTGGAATGGGCTCGAAAAATGCGGTGGTGCATGTATTGACAAGATCGACCGCATCCTGGGTGACGGGAAACAACGCCAGAAAAAGAACAACCACCAGTTCAATGAAGCCGGATATCCTGGGCAGTATCGGAAAAAGCACAGCCGCAAGAAACAGAATGGAGAATAGCTGAATGCCGGTAATGTAGAAATCCTCGCCGTGAGCGCGGACAAAGCGGTGCGCGCGCCATTCGAAGGGAGGATGAAAGCCGACGCGCTCGGCAAGTTGAGGGAAGCCTTTATCAATAAGGTAATAGCCGACGTGGGCTCGGCGACTCTGCGCACGCGGGTCAGCGAAGCGTTGCGCGCCGCCTTCCCGAGCCAGATCGAAAGCTATCTGCGCAACCTGCGATTCGGTGCAATCGGAGTGACGGGCAATGTCTGCAACGCGCTTGCGGTAAACTTCCCTGCTTTCGAAGTCCATCCGCGCGTAAGTCCCGGCGGGATCCTGGCTGAGCGTGGCATCGAAGGCAATCAGTGGCTCGATGAGAAAAACAAGATCTGCATTTGTAATGGCGCGCAAACTCTTCAGCCGGACGGAATGCATTGAGACTCTGGCCGAGTCTAGAGAATAAAGGACTGTGCGCGCGTCGTCGATCAGCGACTCGAGCAACACAAACCGGATGAACGCGGCCACATTCCAGAGTTCGCCGACTGTAAGGCGCTCATGCTCCTGGAATGTGTGGACAAAGCGGCGAAACGTATCGGCGGAGAAATCGCCAGCCACGGCGCGCAGATAGATGGCCGCGATTGCAGCGACCCGAGGCTCTTCTCTTCCATTTGAAATAACGACACGCGGAAGTTGCGCCACTACCTTGGGCCGATCCGCAACCGCGAGGATCGCCGAGCGAAGCATTCGGGGATTCGATTGAATCTCGCGCAGACCGGCATCGAGAAGTGCGTCTTGCGACCCGGTTCCGTCGCTAGCCTTGGCTCTCCGGGCGAGATCTTTCTCCAATTGATGCAGTTCCAAACGCGCAGTGCGAACGCGAGTTGAAAACTCTCCCGAGCCCGAGGGCCGCACTACGATCTCCCAGGAACTGGACTCGCGTGCGGCATTGTTGATTCGTTCGAACACGTCGCCGGTCGGCTGCTGGTGGTCAAGAGTTGAAGTAGTGTTGTCCATTGGGCCTCACCGGTAACTGGCGGCTTGCATCTCGAACATGGCGGCATACCGGCCGCCCAAATCGATGAGTTGACTATGATTGCCTTCTTCAACCAGGCGGCCGGCTTCAAGAACAACGATGCGGTCGGCCATGCGAACGGTTGAGAAGCGATGTGAGATCAGCAAGGCCATCTTCCCGGAAGTGAGCTCTGCGAATCGCTCAAAAACTTCAAGTTCGCTGCGTGCATCGAGCGAAGCCGTGGGCTCGTCGAGGATCAGCAGTTGCGCATCGCGAAGATACGCCCGTGCCAGCGCAAGCTTCTGCCACTCTCCGCCCGATAGATCGACGCCGCCTTCAAACCGGCGTCCCAGCATCTGATCGTATCCCCGATGCAACTTCGCGATGACGCCGTTTGCCAGGCTCTTTTCTGCGGCGTATTCGATCTCTTCCTGCGGGTGCTCCGCTTCAATGCGTCCCACCGCGATGTTCTCCCGCGCTGTCATTTCGTAGCGCATGAAATCCTGAAAAATTACACCGATTTCCGCGTGCAGGCCGTCAAGGTCGTATTCGCGCAGATCAACGCCGTCTAGAAGAATTTGGCCCTCGGTGGGATCGTAGAGCCGAGTGATCAGCTTGACAATTGTTGTCTTGCCCTGGCCGTTCTCGCCAATCAGCGCCACGCGTTCGCCCGGCGCCAGGGTGAAGTTGAAGTCACTCAATACCCGGCGATCCGTGCCCGGGTAGGTAAACGATACGTTGCGAAATTCAAAGCCGCGCGCGATGGAGCGCGGCATCGGAATTCCGTTGGCCTTGGACTCGACGCCCGGTTTCATCTCAAAAAATGCCAGCAGATCGGTAAGAAACAGGGCCTGATCGGCAACTCCGGAGGCAGTCGAAAACGCCTGCTGGATGTTGCTCATGGCCTGCATGATGGCGGTTGTAATCAGCGTTAGGTCGCCGATCGTGTATTGTCCGGTGATGGTTCGATAAATGCTGAGACCATAAGCCGCGTAGTAGCCCAGTTGGCCGAGAATGGCCAGCAAGCCGCCCCAAAAGAGACGGCGTCGATTGAGCGCAACATTCTCTTCGTAGATAGCGTGGGAAAGCCCGTTAAAGCGCTCCGTCAGATAGCTGCTCAGGTTGAAGAGCTTGAGTTCCTTGGCTGCCTCTTTGCTGCCGCCAACCTGGCGGAGGTAGTCCATTTGCCGGCGAATCGGGGTCTGCCGAAAGTTCTTCGCGTAAGTGAGAAATGCGAAATGGCTCTCGCCCAGGAATGCAGGAATGATTCCGGCGATGAGAAGCAGTAGGAGAAAAGGCGAGTAACGAATGAGCACCGCCGAGAATGCCATGGCGGTTACTGACTGTTGAATCAGGCGCCCCATCTGCTGAATCATCGCCAGCCGGTCGGTGGCCTGTACGCGGGCGCGTTCTAAGCGATCATAGAAAACGGGGTCCTCGTAGACGGTAACGTCGAGGGCCGCAGCCTTGCGCATGACCTCGACGCTTACGTGATGGGTGTAGCGATCCGCAAGCAGGTTGTCAAAGTAATCTACCGAGCGCGATAAGATTCCAATCAAGACGGCGAGCCCCATCTCGCCCCCGACCAGCCACCAGAAGTCGGTGGGAAGCGCCTGATGAAAACGGATGCGGTTGACTCCGTCGATAATATAGCGGCCGATGATCCCCACGCCGACCGGAAGGAACGCGACAACGACCCGGATGGCGATGTTCCAGAACACCACCGCAGGCCCCGACTCCCAGACGAAATGCAGGACCGGCGGAACGTTCTTGAGCGCGCGAACCCGATCGGACCAGGCATTGCCGGAAGTCTCCGGCGAGCCGGTTGATTTGGCGCCGGTTTCGCTCGTTGAGCTTGCGTGATCCGTGGTCGAGGACATAACCCCTTTTTGGCGCCCACTTCGTCAGGCGGGAATTCAACGCAGGCGCGGAACGCCTTGAGAAATTTGGAAGTGGAACCAAGGATAAGACGCTCTGCGTATCCTGCGTCCCGAATAGCTCTATCTATCATGCGATGCAGGTCTTGCACGGCGCGTTGTGTCTACATGGCCTTCGATGCGGAAGGCTCGGGATCATAGCTCTTGAAGCCTGCGATCTCCATGCCTCGTTGGGCCTCGGGGTTCTTCATAAATGTGTCCCAGACGAAACCAGTCCGCGCATTCTCTGCCATGACCATGGTGATTCCGGTGTCAATGCCGATCACATCGGTATCATACCACTCGGTCAAAGGGTTGAACGCGTCGACGAAGCCGTAGCGGCACCAAGCCTGCGGATAATGGTCATGGATGGTTCTAAGCACTCGCATCGTAGCGTCGGGAGCAAATGGCAGAGAGCCTCCTGCGGCGCAGGGCACGATGGTTCCGTCGATTGGGCCCATGGCGGGCGGTCCTCCCCAGATCACATATCCCCGGGCGGAGTCCGATGCCGTGATTCCCCATAATGCGTTGCTATAGTCGGAGAACTGCTCGTTCAGTTCGACGCAAAAGCGTCTATGAACTTCCGTTGCGATGGCTGAGTTCTGGAAGTAATCGGCATAGCGATCCCGCTTGTTGCGAAAGTCGAACCATGCCTGCGAGTACTGGTGAACGAAGATCGGCGCGAAGGAACCAATGTAGCGGAGCCCGTCGTATTCAAATGTCATCCTCTTCCATGCGAACCAGGCCTCACTGCTAAGAGGATGCGAGGCGGATCCCATTCCGAGCAGGTACATCATCATGAGTTCGCTGTAAAAGTCCCAACGTGATGGAATGAACCCGATCTCCGGCGTCCATCCGTGCGAAAGCAGGCTGGTATCTTCAGACAGCCAGGTCCAGTCCACGCGATCGAATATCGCGCGCGCCAAAGATGCGATGTCGCCGTCATCGTGAAAGTGCTGGCGGCAGGCCAGTACGCCGCACAACAGGATGGCCGTGTCGACCGACGATACTTCAGAGTCCCAGACCCGTTCGCCGGTGTTGATATTGGCAAAGTGGAAGTAGAACCCGCGATGCGTGGGCAGCTTATGCCAAAGGAAGGATAGCGACTGCAAAACGCGCAAGCGGGCATCGGAATGGGAAATGAAACCGCGTTTCTCCGCGATGCAGATTGCAGTGAGCCCGAAGCCGCCGGATGCGATGCTGGCCGCCACATTTGAATCTTTCACGCGGACATTGCAGCGGTCCTTGATAAGTCCTGTTTGCGGATTCGCCTGCTCCCAGAAAAAGAGAAAATTTGCGCTTTCGAGCGCGTCGAGAAACTGATCGTCTTCGGCCGACAGTTTTGTGAGCGAAGGCAGGGGCGCCGGCTGCACGTTCGGAGTTGGCTTCCGCTCTTGAGATACCGCCAGCCCTTGCGCTAACGAAAAGCCCAACGTTTGCGATGCAGGAAGCGCCACCGACATGTATGCTAATTGACGCAACAAATCCCGGCGCGAACGAGGCCTGCCTTGCAGTCCGGTTCTTTTGTCATTGTGCATTGTACGATTGCCTGCTCACTCTGATCTCCCGCAACACGCTCGGTAATCAAAGGTTCATTAAGGATGGGTAACTACTTGCTGATTGGATGCGAAATCACGACGCTACGATAGCCGCTTTGGACACCGAATTCGGGAAGAAACGCATCTAATGTTGGCGAAACGAATGGAATACGAATGAAATCAAGAAAGATCTTCGTGTGGATTGCCGGCGCGGGGGCGATCATAGCCTGCGTCGGCATATTCTGGCTGCGAGCGCACCACTGGAGACCGAGATCGATTATTCTGCAAGGCGCCGTGATCCGCAACGACCCCGATCCGCGCAAGCAGTTGCCAATCGCCGACGCCGAGGTCACTGCATCGGATGGCGCATCGAATGCGAATGCACAGTCTGATGCTTCAGGCTACTTCAAGCTTGGACTGGGGGCCGGGGTATGGCCGAATAGCGTGATTACGCTCAGCTTTCGACACCCCAGCTATGAGCCTCTCGATAGGACAATTCGACTCGGCCTTGGCCAACCTCCAGATAACCTGTATATTGCCGCCCTGAAGCCGCTCCGTGCACCCTCCGGGCCCGATTCGGATCATCCCCGCTCGGTTGTTTCCAACATTCGAATTCGCTACACGGTGAACCTTCAGACCGACATGAATATCGGCAGCGCTGCAAAGACTTTTCAGGTGGTCGGCAATGGAGCCGTACCGTGCAATCATCAGTCCCCGTGCTCCCCTGATGGACACTGGAAGGCGTCCAGAGATTCGGTCACTTTGGATGCAGGCACCGGGAATGTCTTTCGAAATGTACGCGCCTCGTGCATTGCAGGTCCCTGCCCTTTCACTCAAATCGAATCCAGTGGCTTCGCCGCTGGCGGACGCACGATTACCGCTTCTGCTCTGGATTGGTCTGGCACGGCGACCTTTCTACTGGAGGCTGAAGTGTTTCACGACAATATCGATTCAAGCGAGCGCGAGTCGTACCCGGTTATCTTCGATCGAACCTTGGATTTCACCCTGCCTCCAACACAGGAAGGAGTAAGCATCGAAGCTGAAATCAATGGCACTCCTATGGTCTTCCCTCTGGGGCCGGATCTTTACTTGAGCTGGGCAGACTGCACCGCAAGAAGCAGCGGGGAGGAAGACAAGTCCACGGTGTATCAGTGTGAGCTCAAACCGGATTATCGGTTCTGAAGCACCTTAAACTTCATTGAACCGGTTGTATCGAGCTAGCGGCGGAAGCGTGAGAAGAGATAGAGAAGCAGCGACAATACAATGCTGATGAGAATGGATGTGGCAAGAGGAAAGAAGATAGAAACATTCTTGGTTCGATAAGCAAAGTCGCCCGGCAGCCTGCCGAGCGGTAGGCCAGTGCGCGCGGTAACGAGCAGAAGCGCACCAGCCAACGCGATCAGGAGTCCAACTCCAAGGAGCGTTTTTCCAAGTTCATTCATCGGTTTCCTTCCTGAGCCTCGCCAATGCAAGAGATCGATTCTCGGAACTACTTTGTTTCGATGAGCCGGATGCGAGCCGTGAATGCGCGGCCCTGCCCTTCGCTGAACTTCCCGAATTGCGGTGAATTCACCACCGAATTGACAACCGCCGGGTTCTCGCTGCCCGTGGCGTTTTCAATCACACCGCGCAATCCAAAATAGAGAGCGTGAAAATGGAACTTCCACTCCAGCCCTGGACTAAAATCGAAGAAATCCGGAAATCGTCTCGAACCGGCCGCGCCCACAACTTGCTGGGCTTCATTCACTGAGGTGTACGGAAAGCCGGTGCGATGTTCAAATAGATAGACAAAGTCCCAGCGCTTCTTCAACACTGGAAGCGGCAGCGGCAACCAGCCCCATGAGACTACGCGGCTAGGGGCATCCCACGGAAGTGGACCGCTCTGTTGCGCTCCAAGCGGCGAGGGCGTGGGCAGGTAGCCGAGTGCCGCATTGGTGCGCGCCGAAGAGTGGATATAAGACGCAAACAGCGTGTAGGCGTTCGAAAACACACGCCTCCCGCCTACTTCAAACGAGTTATAGCGATCCTGGCGCGCGTTGGTCAAAACGAAATCACCCGATTGCGAAGCCGGTCCGCTTTGATTTACGAATGTAAAGACGTCGCTCGTTCGCTTCTCCATAAAGGCAGCTCCAACAAAGACAGATAATGGCAGTTTTTGCTCCACGGCAAGGCTCCAGTTGAGCGCCCGGGCCCGGCGAAGCGATGGGTAGCTTACAGTGAAGAGTGTCGCCTCCGCGCCGGCAAGCGGTGTGACGCCGTTGGCCTGGTAGTAAGTGTCTTTGCGCGCACCCGCAAATGTCTGGGCCAGGTAATCCATTTGAGTGTGCTCGTAATAGAGGCCGATGCCGGCCGAGATCTTCGTCGTCTCGCTGCTGCGCGGGGCGTATACGGCTGCAACTCGCGGGCTCGGTAGCGGACGGCGGATGATCTCATCCCAATCGAAGCGCACGCCCGGATCGATCAGCAGTCCTCTGCTCGCCTGCCATCGATCCTGTATATAACCGCCCAGCTCGGCGTTGTGGAGAGCAAAAGGCGCGGTCGAAGAAAAGACACTTTGCCTATCAAGCGTTCCATCTTCGCGCAGATAGCTTACCGGAGCGCGCGATTGATCCTGGTTGTAAGCCGTATGATTCAAATCGACTCCCAGGCTGATGTCGTGTTTTCCGGCCCATTGGCGCGCGGGCAAATAGAGACTAGCATTTCCTTCGATGCGCTGTGACCGCCCGGTCAGGTTTTCAAAATAGCTGCCTCTGGAAAGTTCGGGCGTGATCTCATACGGGGCGGTTCCGTGCGGCTCGTGGCCGTCGCGAAAGCGCATCACGCCAACACCCAAGTCGAGCAGCGCGCCACCAAGACTCCATTGATCGCGCAGATAAGGGAGCCACGCAACGATGTCCCGGTTCGTGGTGCTTTGCTGCGGAGTCAGCGAAGAGATGCCATCGTAGGGTGAATGATAGTCATTCACCAGCAGGCCTGCGGTGACGACGTGCGCCGGCGTAGCATCTCCCTGGAACTTGAGCAGGTTGCTGCCGCGCAACAGTGGATCGGTATTGGCATTGGCCGGCAATTCAGATATGTAGATGTTGTCGTATTCAACCTCCAAACCATCGTAAAACCACACTCGATCGCGCGTCACAGGGCCGGAAAAAGTGAATCGCGGCACGAACTTGTCGAAGCGAATTCCGTTCAGGTCTCGGAACGAAGGGATGAAGTTTGTCGCGTTGAAGCGGAATTTGTTATCGCCCATTCCGGTGTAAAACGCGATCACGCCGCCTGTGATGCGTCCAAATTTCACAGGGATTCGGGTGCTCTCGGCTTCGATTGATCGCACGGCGTCCACGCTTATACGCATGTCGAGCGTACCCTTTTCAGGGGAACGGATATCGAAACCGTCGAGCGAGTAGAGCGTCTCCCACGATTCCGATCCAGCCACATGAACCTGTTCAGTGGCGTCCTGAATCACTCCAGGATTGAAAGGCAGCAGGTAACGGATGTCGCGCGAAGTTTGATACGGGATATTCACTATCTCCGCGGTGTTCATCGTGGCCTTATCGGAGTCTTGCTGGGTGTCGATTCCGGGGGCGGACGCGGTCACACTGACCTGCTCGCGCACGATTTGCTCGTGTGCGAGCACCACCCTGAGGGAGTTCAACCTGGCGTCTGCCCGGCTCAGGAATGCCTGGTAGAAACCTGCTTTCTCTATGCGAAGCTGGTAGGACAATTGCTGTCCAACAAGTGTGAACGCGCATTCCCCCCTCAAGTCCGACCACCTGCGCTGGGGGTTGAATCCGGGCTCGATGATTTCAATTTGAGCACCTGGAACCGCCAAGCCGTTCTCATCCACGACATTGAGAACAATAATCGGACTGGTGGCTTGCAACCGCGCGCCGGTCACCGCGAGACATGCAAGAAGGAGTGGGCCGGCCAGGGCCCGTCTGGCGCTTGCAGGAAGCTTCATCGAAGACCAACCGGAAGTGAATATTCCTTTGCTCCGCCTCGGCGCCAGTATACCGCCGGCGCCCACGTTTCACGCGTGGCCTGCTCCAGCCCGGTTCAGCCGCGGGCTACACCAAGATAGATCGTCGAGGCTCGAGCAAGAATTTACATTTTGCTTCCAGCTTCGGAATAGCGCTGCGTGATCTTTCTGCCTGAGACCTCGTAGCGTGGAACGCGATGGAGCCGAAGCTTATGCGCAACGAATTCAGCGGTAGTAACAAGGACGCCGAGCCCGTATTTCACGCTGCGTCTGAAGTTGATCGAAGAAGCTTCCTCAAAATATTTGGTTGGGCAGGAGATTTCCCCGATCTGAAAGCCGAACATCACTGCTTGCGCAATCATCTGGTTGTCAAAAACAAAGTCGTCGGAGTTCTCGAGCAACGGAAGAGTCAATAGAAGTTCTCTTGAAAAAGCCCTGAATCCGGTGTGATACTCAGAGAGTTTCACGCCCAGGAAAATATTCTGAAAGGCGGTCAGCATGCGGTTGAATGCGTATTTGTAAAGCGGCATTCCGCCCTTCAGCGCCCCGGCCCCCAGGATGCGCGACCCCAGCACCATGTCATAAACACCGCTGGCGATCATGCCGGCCATGGCCGGAACCAGTGAAGGAGTGTATTGATAATCGGGATGCACCATCACCACAATGTCGGCGCCGGCAGCCAGCGCTTCTCGATAGCAGGTCTGCTGATTTCGCCCATAGCCGTAATTGGCGTCGTGAATGAACGTCAGAATACCAAGACTCTTCGACAGTTGTGCGGTATGGTCTTTGCTCGAGTCGTCTACAAGAATCCTGATGTCCACCACGTCGGATAATTCGCGCACTGTCTTTTCAAGCGTTCTCTCGGCGTTGTACGCCGGCATGACAACCGCAACTTGTTTTCCGTTGATCATGATTCGAACTCTCCGCCGCTTACTCTTGCCACGCTCTTCGGGACCAATCTTGATCGAAGCCAAGCACCAGTTGTTTGTCAGACCGTCAATCGCGGCTTCATTCTTCGAAGGCGTTTGACCCGGCTCTTCCGACTCGGCCATCCTGTCTTGATAGTAGCGGATTCATTCCGGATGATTTGCCGCACATCCCTCTCTGCTGGCCTCTGCCCATCACGGGAGATCGGCCATCCTGCCATGCGCGAGCGCATCTTCGTTCGATTCCATTCAGCAACCGCCCGGGGGGAGATCGGAAGCGGAACCCCATGAAACTGCAGACTTGTAACGCGCAGCATCGTCGGGCTCGAGCCTGAGGTGGCAATTTCCTCCAGCTTCGAGGACGTGCGCTCAATTCGAGGGAAGATAACCCCTCAAGTCCCGGCTCGCCAAATACCGCCGCGATTGCAATGGCGAGAGGCGAGAGTGGTTGACGATCCGTCTAAGTTGTGGGAGGGAGCGGGACGAATCAAACAAAATCGGTTGATTTTGTTTCCTGGCCCGGGTTAACTCGACTTTGAAGTCTGGGGCTGAACGAGGATCCAAGCCTACGTGAGTGACGCGCCAATGTTTGAGTAGAGGGACTTAACCGCGGAAGCCATTTTGGCCTCGCCGGTAATAGTAGCCAGAGCGATCAGAGTGATCACAAGGGCATACTCAACCAAATCCTGACCTTCTTCACCGTAGATGATTTCCATGACGGTGACCGCCATCCTGAATAGCCGATCGCGCATATCCCCATCTCCACTCGTGCCCGGCCGAGATCGGGCATCAGAGCTTCCCCTGGCGTGCAAGAGTTAGTCCTTCCCGGACGAAGTTTACGCGGGATTTCGATCATTGCCAGTCAGAATATGAAGACAGGCGACCTTGCGAGAGAGCATCGATTCGATGCTCTCTGCCAGGGAGCTGAGGTACTGGGACTATCTTGCAGCTTAAAATCGATCTACTACAGGGTGGTGCTGATGTTGGTAAAGACAGTGTTGATGGCGCTGGCGACGGATTTCATGCCGGTAACGGCTGCGAGCGAGATGAGTGTGATCAGCAGGGCGTATTCAACGAGATCCTGGCCTTCTTCGCGGTTCATCAGGTCTTGGATCTTGACGTACATCTTCAGAAAGAGGGTGTTCATTTGTGTTATTCTCCAGTTTTTAAATTTCCCAGCCTCAGCCGGGCAACCCTTTTAATGCAACTGGTGTGCCATTTTCGAACTAATGGGTAGTAGCCTTAAAATCATAGACTTAGCAAAAGCGGCTCCACGACTCGAAACGTAAAACGTAAACATGCGTTTACACTTTCGCCCCCGAATCGGTAGGTACGGTATACATGACCCAAAGGTCATGGCCTAGGGACGGTTGGGGTCACTCCGATTCTGGCATGTTGACCGCTAGAATAGCTTGCATGACAGCCAGCCAGGATTTGCCAGCGGTGGAATCCCGCGATTTTGCTGATGTCTCGATTGCACTCGTCAGCGGCCTGACGCTCGCCATTACAGCGCTTTTTCTGTGCACCGTCCTGCTGTCCGGGAACTTGGCGGGGGCGCGGGATTTTGTCTCGTACTGGGCTACGGGACGGCAGCTCGTGATCCATGCCGACCCCTACGACCGGGACGCCATGATGAAAATCGAACGCTCGGGGGGACTCGACGCGAAGGGCGTTCTGTTTATGCGAAACCCGCCGTGGGCTCTGCCTTTTGCCTATCCATTGGGGCTTCTTGGCGTCCGTCTTGCGGCATTTCTCTGGTCCCTGGCGCTGCTGACATGCCTGTTCGTTTCTGTCCGCCTTATCTCCGCGGCGCACAGGTCGCCCAAAAGCTCCGTATTCTGGCTCGGGCTTTCATTCACTCCTGCATTGATCTGCGTCACCATGGGGCAGACCTCCCTGTTTTGCCTGCTGGGACTTGCGCTGTTTCTGCGTTTCCATCAAACCCGTCCGATCTGCGCTGGTATCTCGCTTTGGCTGTGCGCCCTCAAGCCTCATTTGTTCTTACCTTGCATTGCAGTGCTAGGGCTGTGGATCGTTGTCTCCCGAAGTTACCGTGTGCTGGCTGGCGCGGCACTGTCATTGGCGGCAACCAGCGTCCTCGCCTTCTGGCTCGATCCGGGCGCCTGGACCGGTTACTTGGCAATGATGCGCTCACCGGCGGCCAAAAGCGCTTACGTTCCCTGTCTCGTCTATGCAATTCAGGCCTGGATAAGTCCACAAGCAATCTGGATCCAGTATGTGCCCGCCGCATTCGCCTCCATCTGGGCACTTCTCTATTTTTGGGTGCGGCGTCAAAGTTGGAACTGGATTGACAATCTGAGTCCGCTCCTGCTGGTTTCATTGTTGGTTGCACCTTATTGCTGGTTTTACGACCAGGGGCTTGCGATACCCGCGTTGCTCCATGGCGCTTATGTCTCCCGTTCTCGCAAGCTGCTGGCGGCTCTCGCGCTGGCAATTCTTGTCATGGATATCGAAATCTGCATGGTCAGGGTTGCCTCGGCAGGATATCTCTGGACAGTGCCCGCGTGGCTTGCTTGGTATCTTGCGGCGCGGTCGACTTCCGGAAATGGTGCGGCGCAAACCACAGGCCCTTGTTCAAAGCCGGCCTGAGCTCGCCACAAACCGAGAGCCCTCGTCAACTGGAGCCTGGCCCGAATTGACCCCGACACTCGAATGCCGGCTTTATCCGCACGCGGTTTATAATCGCGTGAACCAGGAACAGAAAGGCGCCCCTTCCGTGAAGAATGATCGCCAGATCACTCAACTTCTGATCGCGATCCCTTGCGCAATTGCGGTTGTGTTCACCACGTTGTTTCTTAGCATTCTGCCTTTCAATCGAGCTCTGGCTGCAAAGCGCGACTACATCGTCTACTGGGCTACCGGCCAGCAATTGGCGCATCACGCCAATCCCTATGATGGGGCAGCCTTAAGTCGATTGGAGCAAGCCGCAGGGTTTAAAGGCCCCGAATCCTTCTACATGCGAAACACCCCGTGGTCGCTGCCGCTGGCACTACCGTTCGGTTACTTTGGCGCGCAGGCAGCGGCTCTCCCTTGGTCGTTGCTCCTGCTTGGCCTGCTCTTCGCTTCGGTGCGCATGCTGAGGAATCTGTTTGGCTCCGCCGGTGGCTACCTTGACTGGCTTGGGTACTGTTTTCCGCCGGCGCTGTTCTGCATCATCCTCGGCCAGACTTCAATCTTCCTGCTGTTGGGATTGACACTGTTCCTTCGCCTGCACAAGACTCACCCCTTCGCGGCTGGCGCAGCGCTCTGGTTCTGTTCTCTCAAGCCGCATCTGTTTCTGCCCTTTGGTATCGTCTTGCTGGTTTGGATCGTCCTATCGCGCAGCTATCGAATCTTGTCTGGCGGCATTGCAGGCATGGCTGCCGGCGCTATTGTCACCGCGTGTATAGATCCTGATTTCATGGCTCAGTACGCGTATTACATGCGTACCTCGGCCGTTACCCGTGAATTTACCCCATGCCTGGGAGACCTTCTGAGAGACTGGATCAATCCCGCTGCCGAGTGGATTGCATTCATGCCAGGTCTGCTTGGCTGCATCTGGGCGCTGGCCTATTTTTGGCCCCGCCGCCACACATGGGATTGGTTCGAGAACGGCAGCCTGGTTATGCTGGTCTCGATATTCGTCGCGCCCTTCGGTTGGGTCTTCGACCAGTCGCTGGCGATCCCCGCCGTGTTATTCGCGGTATCGCGCAACACATCTCGTAGGATGCTTTCTATTCTTGCTCTCATCTACATGCTCATCGAGATCGAGATAGTATCTCCCTTTGGTCTGCACTCACCGGCTTATCTCTGGACAGCGCCTGCCTGGCTTATCTGGTATCTGTTCGCGCGTGCATCGGCGAACAGGGCTGCGGCCAGCCGCTTGCCGGCCGTCGAGAACATTTGAACCATCCGGCGAGTTGCGCCGGCAAGCAGTCAATTGGAGTTGAAAATGCACCTGTTCGCAATCGTGTTGATCCCGGGGATTATGGGCTTACTGGTCCTCTTTCTGGCGGTGCTTTGATCGCTGAGGGATCGGAGGGACAAGACTCGTCCCCTGCTGTTATTCACACTGACCTTGAACCTGTTTTACGGCTTTCTTTTGACTGTGTTCCTGGGACGGGAGGGAAGTCTCTTCCCCCTGAAGTACGACCGGCTCTTTTTTCACATGGATGAATCGCAGGGCCTCAGGGCCATTCATATTGCTCCATTCCTGCAGGACACTGGCGCATTCAGCTCTGGTTGCATATCAGGCGATGGTTCCCATGATGATCTGTTGATTCCTGGTCACGCGCTTGAGCTCGGGAGAGCGTTATTTCATTGATCTGATTCCGGGACTCGCCTTCGGCATATACGCAGGAAGCATCGGCTGAAAAGCTACCAGCTGGCAACGGTCTTCCTGGGATCGCGTGTTGCTGATCCGCCGTGGTGCGTTTCTGTTTTTTGCTTCTGATCAATCACCCGATGGTGACCAGCTTAGGGCGGCGCTTACAGTTTCGCTCGTTGCATTCAGCGTATGGAAGGAGTGGACCGAGAGTTCGGACCTCGCAACAGCAGCCGATACCGCTCGGGAAGCCGAGCTCGCACACTCGGTCTCGCTGGACCTCGGGGGTCAGTCAAAAGCGGCCACTTAGGGTCAGTTCAAAACCGGCCACTTTGAAGGGCTGAGACATAGCTTCGACGGGGGAGAATTTAGCCTCTGTCAGCATGGGCAATGTCTTGAGCAGAGAGAAGCGGGAACAGGTGATTGCGTTGGGGCGGCTGGGTTGGCCCCTTCGGCGGATCGAAGGGGCGACGGGAGTCCGTCGCGAGACGGCGGGCGATTACCTGCGGTCCGCAGGTATCGTGGTTCGCTCGCCGGGAACGTAGGGACCGAAGTCTCTTTCAAAAGCGGCCACTTCAATGACCACCGGCTTTTCGGGGCCAAAAGCGGCCATAGAGGTGATTACCGGCTCTGAAGGCCTGAAACCGGCCACCAGTTCAAAAGCGGCCACTTTAGTGACCACCGGCTTTTCGGGTTCGATCCAAGCCAGTAATTCAAAACCGGCCATAGAAGTGACCACCGGCTTTTTCGCAGGATCTGGGCCTCCGGGACCGGTCGGCCGGCGTTCGTCCTGCGGCAGTGAAGCATACCGGGAGTGGATCGAGTTGGAGCTATCGCGCGGCCGAAACGCCACGGGTATCTTCCAGGATCTGGTCGACCGGCATGGGTTCACGGGCAGCTACGAAAGCGTGAAGCGTTTCGTACGCAAGCTTCGCGGACCGGTGTCGGCGGAGGCTCGAGCGATCCTCGAGACTCGGCCTGGCGAAGAGTGCCAGGTGGATTACGGCACTGGACCCATGGTGCGCGATCCTGATACGGGCAAGTACCGTCGTCCGCGGCTGTTCGTGCTGACGTTGGGGTGTAGCCGCAAATGTGTTCGGCTGCTGGCCTTCCGATCGAGTGCACGCGTGTGGGCGGAGTTGCACGAGAAGGCATTTCGCCGGCTGGGCGGTACGACTCGAATCGTGGTTCTGGACAACCTGCGTGAAGGCGTGTTGTCGGCCGACATCTACGATCCGCGTCTGAATCCGTTGTATCGCGATGTTCTGGCGCATTACGGCGTGACGGCGCTTCCTTGCAAGGTGCGCGATCCGGATCGCAAGGATCAAGCTTCATACTGCACCTCGTTGGGCATCTTGAGTGCAACCTGAGGATAACGGCATCGATCTCGGAGTAGTTTACCGGGCTGGGGTTGAGGCAGCGGACCTGTTGCCGGCTCGAACAG